>JAESGD010000019.1_pt1 | contig 318185 bp, 294 predicted proteins | sample 9269581 | NCBI WGS metagenome assembly JAESGD01 (sample SAMN14515903, study PRJNA621661) | algae metagenome | isolation source: Cyanomargarita calcarea GSE-NOS-MK-12-04C and co-occurring heterotrophs from... | place: USA: Grand Staircase Escalante National Monument, Utah | collected 2007-12-30
CTTCTGGCGATCCTCGTGGCTCTGCTTCCACTCTTTGGCAGGCGCCGGAGACACCGTCTTCAGCCAGGGCTCGATGGAGCGGTGCTGCGCGTAGAAGTTCGTCAGATCCGGCACGAGATCCTTGACGACAGGCAGATGCGGCAGAGGATAGACCTTCACCGTCCCGTTCACCTCGTCCATGCCCTTGGTGCAGGCCAGCGTATTGGTGCCGTCGATGTTCATCGCGCAGGAACCGCAAATGCCTTCGCGGCAGGAACGGCGCAGCGTCAGCGTCGGGTCGATATTGTTCTTGATGTACAAGAGGCCATCGAGAACCATCGGGCCGCAATCGTCGACATCGATGTAATAGGTATCGATGCGCGGATTGGCGCCATCATCCGGGCTCCAGCGATAGACCCGGTATTCCCGAACGTTCTTGGCACCGGCCGGCTTCGGCCAGACTTTGCCTTCGGTGACCTGAGAGTTTTTGGGAAGAGCAAGTTCAACCATGTCCAGTTCCTCTCAAATCAATAAACACGTGCCTTCGGCGCGATCTTGTAGGGATCGATGCCTTCGGCGATGAGTTCGGTGTGGACGGGACGGTAGTCGAGCTTCACATCGCCAGCCTCGTTGACCCAGGCAAGGGTGTGCTTGCGCCAGTTGACGTCGTCACGGCCGCCGAAGGGACCGTCGACGTAATCCTCGCGTGCGTGGCTGCCGCGGCTTTCCTTGCGCGCTTCTGCGCCATAGACCGTGGTGATGGCGTTGGCCATCAGGTTGTGCAGTTCGAGCGTCTCGACCAGATCCGAATTCCAGATCATCGAACGGTCGGTGACCTTGATGTCCGGCAGTTCCTTCCAGATCGCCGACAGGCGCTTGCAACCGCTTTCCAGCGATTCCTGCGTGCGGAACACGGCCGCATCGTCCTGCATCGCGCGCTGCATCTTGTCGCGCAGCACGGCGGTCGGCGTCTGGCCAGAAGCGTGGCGCGTATTGTCGAAGCGATCCATGATCTTGTCGCAGGCGGCAATATTGAGCGCCGGGATCGGTGACGTGCGATCGATGACTTCAGCAGCCCGGATGGCAGCCGCACGGCCGAAGACCACGAGGTCGATCAGCGAGTTGGAACCGAGGCGGTTCGCACCGTGAACTGAGGCGCAACCGGCTTCACCGACGGCCATCAGGCCGGGGATGATGCGTTCCGGATTGCTGGAATCGGCGTTCAGCACTTCACCCCAATAGTTCGTGGGAATGCCGCCCATGTTGTAGTGAACCGTCGGCAGAACCGGGATCGGCTCGCGGGTCACATTGACGCCAGCGAAGATCTTCGCCGATTCCGAAATGCCCGGCAGGCGCTCATGAAGAACAGCCGGATCGAGGTGGTCGAGATGCAGGAAGATGTGATCCTTGTTCTTGCCGACGCCGCGGCCTTCACGGATTTCCATCGTCATGCAGCGCGAAACGACGTCACGGGAGGCAAGGTCCTTGGCGGACGGAGCGTAACGCTCCATGAAGCGCTCGCCTTCGGAGTTGACGAGATAACCGCCTTCGCCGCGTGCGCCTTCGGTGATCAGACAGCCCGCACCATAGATACCGGTCGGGTGGAACTGGACGAATTCCATATCCTGCAGCGGAAGACCCGCGCGGGCGATCATGCCGCCGCCGTCGCCGGTGCAGGTGTGAGCCGATGTCGCCGAGAAATAGGCGCGGCCATATCCACCCGTTGCCAGCACGACCATCTTGGCCGAGAAGCGATGGATCGTGCCGTCGTCGAGGTTCCAGGCAACGACGCCGGTGCAGCGGCTGCCATCGTCAGACATGATCAGGTCGAGCGCGAAATACTCGATGAAGAATTCCGCATTGTTGCGCAGCGACTGGCCATAAAGTGTGTGCAGAATGGCGTGACCGGTACGGTCGGCGGCAGCGCAGGTGCGCTGGACCGGCGGGCCTTCGCCGTAGTTCTGCATGTGACCGCCGAACGGGCGCTGATAGATCTTGCCTTCCTCGTTACGCGAGAACGGCACGCCATAATGCTCGAGCTCATAGACCGCCTTCGGGGCTTCCATGGCGAGATACTGCATGGCGTCGACGTCGCCGAGCCAGTCGGAACCCTTGACGGTGTCGTAGAGGTGCCACTGCCAGCAGTCGGGCGTCATGTTGTTCAGCGAGGCGGCGATACCGCCCTGGGCTGCGACCGTGTGCGAACGGGTCGGGAAAACCTTGGTGATGCAGGCCGTCTTGAAGCCCTGTTCGGCCATGCCGAGCGTCGCGCGCAGGCCGGCGCCACCGGCACCGACGACCACGACGTCGTAGGAATGGTCAACATAGGTGTAGGCCTTGCCGGTCTGGGCGAAGTTATGAATGGTTGCCATGTTGATTTACCCTACGAATGCGATCTTCAAGATGGCGAAAAGACAGAGGCCACCGATCAGGATTGCAAAGAACGTGTTCAGCATCAGAAGCAAAAGCTTGGCGATATCGGCATGGACATAGTCCTCGATGATCACCTGCATGCCGAGCTTCATATGGATCAGGGCCGACAGCACGACCAGAGCCATGACGACGGCAACGAGCGGGTGCGACAATGCGCCAACCACCTCGGCGTAAGGCGCGCCGTTGTACATCACGAGGAAGCCAACGAAGAAGAGGATCAAGGGAATGTTGGCGACGGCCGTGACGCGCTGACGCCAGAAATGCTCGGTGCCTTCCTTGGCCGAGCCGAGACCGCGGACCTTGCCGAGCGGAGTGCGCATATCCATGGAATGGTGCCTCAGGTGCGAATGATATAGGCGACGATCCACACAAGGAGCGTCAGGACGACGGATGCGATGATGTTCGCCTTGGCGAGCTTCGTCGAGAAATGCTTGTCGAAGCCGTAGCCGACATCCCACATCAGATGGCGCAGACCGCCTAGCATGTGATGGATGAGCGCCCAGGTATAGCCGAGCAGGATCAGGCGACCGATGATGGTGCCCATGAACCAGTTGACCCATTCGAAGTATTCGGCACCCGTCGAGGCAGCCACCAGCCACCAGGCGACCAGGATGGTGCCGAAATAGAGCGCCGCGCCGGTAATGCGGTGCAGGATCGACATCAACATGGTGGGAATAAGCTTGTAAACTTGCAGGTGCGGCGACAGAGGCCGGTTTTTAGTCACATTCGCCATCTAAACCTCGCGGCGTCTCGATGCGGTCCGATCATACGGACATACTGTTTGCAATGCGCCATAACGATTGTTGTGCATCGCATCAGGGGGACGTTTAATCCTCGAACTCCCGGACGACAAGCACATTCGCTTGACGATTTCAATTTAATCGATTCGCGTGAATAGAAGTTTAGCGTCACTGCGAACCGCATCAGCCAATACGAAAAAAGCGTTGAAGTGGATGACTTTAGCAACCACTTGCGGCATGTTGCGTTAACGATTTGTTAACTGCGTTCCGGAGGTCGCCCCATGCTAAAGTATCGTCTCGTCATGACGGTTTTGACCGTCGCGCTCGGATCCGCAGGCGGCATCGCTGAAGCTGACGACAGCTACGGCCATCATCACGGGCGCGGCGAAGCGGTTGTCGGCAGCAATGGTCTGCCCTCCGTCATTCCCGGCATCGGCACCTTTGCCGGCAGCATTTCGGGTCTGCGCATCAAGGGCAACGGCGTGTTCTTCGCCATCGACCGTGCCACGGGACCGAAGGTGATTGCCTACCGCGCGCCGAAGGCGAAAATCATTGAAATTTCAGCGGAAAACCCTGAGGATGCATGCTCTTTCGAAGCCGGCGTCTGCGTTATCCGGCCGAAGAACTAAAGAAACTTCCAGACCGTCGTTTTCTTCACTTCGCTGTCTTCGAGGATCCGCGTCACCGGAACCTCGTAAGTCGCAAGCGGCTCAAGATGGTCTGTGGGGCGATAGCTTCGCCCGGGATCACCCACCAGAACGAGGCATCCACTCTTGGCCAGCGTGGCAAACCAACTGACCAGCGCGCGCGCAAAGTCGCTGTCGTAAAACACGTCGCCCGCCAGGATCACGTCGAAATCGACCGACCGACCAATGAGGTCATCATCGGTGAAGGCCAGCATCACGCCGTTGAGAGCGGCATTCAGCCGCACCGCAGTTTTCGCCCAGGGATCGATATCGGCCGCAAGAACCTCGACTGCGCCCGCCATGGCCGCAGCGATTGCGACCAGACCGGATCCGCTGGCGAAATCCAGCACCCGCTTGCCCCGAACCGTCTCCGGATGATCGAGCACATAGCGCGCGAGCCCTTGGCCACCCGCCCAGGCAAAGGCCCAGAACGGCGGTGGCAGGCCGATCGCCTCGAGATCCTCTTCCGTCTTTTGCCAGAGGTCATGGACTTCGCTCGCAAGATGAAGCCGGATCTCCGGCACATGCGGCGGCGCAATCGCGCTGGTGTTGTCGAGGATGAAGCGATCGGGATCGGTCTTCACGGGCGGCTCAAACCGGCGGATTGTCGAGACCGCCCATGCGGCAGACCTCGAAATATTCGTCATCCGTGACCGGCTGGACCGAGAGCCGCATGGAGGTGACGAGCGCCATCTTCGACAGCTTCTCGTTCGCCTTGACGTCCTTGAGGCTGACCGGCTTCGGCATATCGCGGACGGCGCGGATGTCGACGCAGTCCCAGCGGGCGTCACCCTCGGCGGTCGAATCCGGATGGGAAAGGGCGCAGACTTCGACGATGCCGACGACTTCCAGACCCTCGTTGGAATGGTAGAAGAAGCCCTTGTCGCCGATTTTCATCGCCCGCATGTTGTTGCGCGCGAGATAGTTGCGAACGCCGGTCCACTCTTCCCCAACGTCACCCTTGGCCTTCTGCATTTCCCAGGACCACTTGAAGGGTTCGGACTTGTAGAGCCAGAATGCCATGCCGTTCATGCCTCCGGATTGTTGAAGACCCAGTTATAGGGCTTGATCTCAACAGTCTCGAACAGGCCGGCCTTGGCATAAGGGTCTTGTGCTGCCAACGCCTTGGCAGCATCGATATCATCGGCAGCAATCAGAAGCATCGAACCGCAGGGCTTGCCGTCGGCATCGAGGAACGGGCCGGCGATCTTGAGTTGACCAGCGGCATTGAGCCCGTTCAGCCACTCGACATGCGGCGGACGCGTTTCCATCCGAAGGTTCAGGTGGCCTGGCTTGTCGGCGCAGATGACGGCAAACAGCATCTTGTCTCTCCTAAGGGATCTCTTATTCGGTGGTGATCGGTCGCGACATCAGTTGGGTGATCGCGGTCGGGATGTCCAGTCTGCCATCGATGATCGCGGCAACGGCTTCCGTGATCGGCATCTCGATCTGGTGACCTTCGGCAAGCCGGGCAGCGACTGCTGCCGCAAAGGCACCTTCGACGAGCGAACCTTGCTGGGAGCCGATCGGCTCGCCCTTGCCGAGCGCAATGCCGAAGCGAAGATTGCGCGACTGGTGGCTGGTTGCCGTGAGAACAAGGTCGCCGAGGCCCGACAAGCCCCGCACCGTATCGCCTCGCCCGCCCATCGCATCGACGAGCCGCGACATCTCGGCAAGGCCACGGGCGATCAGGGCAGCACGGGCCGAATCGCCGAGCCCCATGCCCTCAACGATGCCGCAGGCAATGGCGAGTACGTTCTTCAAAGCACCGCCGAGCTGAACGCCGATACGGTCGTCCGATGCATAAAGACGGAAGGTCTGGCCGGAAATCGCCTTTGCCAGGTGTTCTGCGAGGGCCAGATCTTCAGCCGCGATCGCCATCGCCGTCGGCAGGCCCTTGGCAATATCGGCCGCGAAACCCGGACCAGAAAGCATGGCAATCGGATGGCCGGGAAGTGCCGCTTCCAGCACGTCGGTGAGCAGACGTGAGCTCTGCTTCTCGATGCCCTTGGCGCAGATGACCACCGGCACGCCCGGCTTCAGATGCGGCCCATAGGTTTCGGCAGCCGCGATCTGCGCCTGGGACGGCATGGCGAAGAGCACGATGTCGGCCTCGCCGAGATCTTCCGCCCGGGCGGAAAAGGATAGCGACGCAGGCAATTGAATGCCCGGCAGTGCCGCCTCATGCATGCGGCTTGTAGCGAGATCAGCCATGACAGAGGCATCGCGACCGATCAGCAGGGCCTGCGCCCTCCCCGTCTGCGCCACCACTGCGGCCAGCGCCGTGCCGAAGGCACCTGCGCCGATGACGGCGATACGCTGCATCCCGCTCATGCCTTGGCTCCCCGCTTGCCATAAGCGAGCAAGGCCTTGGCATCCTGGTCCAGCGGCCAGCGCGACCGGGGGGCGACCGCAAGATCATCCGAGGGCATGCCAAGTGCCATACGCTCAAGACCTGCCCAGGCGATCATCACGGCATTATCGGTGCACAGATGATGCGGCGGCGCGACGAAGCGAAAGCGATGCTCGGCGCAGAGCGTATCGAGCGTCTGGCGCACTTCCTTGTTGGCGGCGACACCGCCGGCGACAACCAATGCAGGCTCGGCCACATCGGGAAAGGTTTCCTTGAACCGCTGCAGGCCACGGCCGATGCGATCTTTCAGTGTGCGCGAGATGGCATGCTGGAAGGAGGCGCAGATGTCGGCGATGTCCTGGTCGGTGACAGGCGCGATGCCCTCTGCCGCCTGACGCACGGCGGTCTTGAGCCCCGAGAAGGAGAAATCGAGGCGAGCCTCACCGACCAAAGGCCGAGGGAAGGCAAACCGCTTCGGATTGCCCGTGGCGGCTGCCCGCTCGACAGCAGGACCACCGGGATAGGGAAGACCAAGCAGCTTCGCTGTCTTGTCGAAGGCCTCGCCCAGGGCGTCATCGATCGTGGTGCCCCAGCGCTCGTATTCGCCAACGCCTTTGACCAGAACCAACTGCGTGTGACCGCCGGAAACAAGCAGCATGAGATAGGGAAAGGGAACGCCATCCGTCAGGCGGGCCGTCAGCGCATGGCCTTCGAGATGATTGACGGCGTAAAGCGGCTTGCCCGTCGCCCGCGCAATTGCCTTTCCGGTCATGAGACCCACCAGCAAACCACCGATCAGGCCAGGGCCAGAGGTAGCAGCAATGGCATCGACCTCGGCCAGCGTGATGCCAGCCCGGGTTAGGGCCTCTTCGATCAGCGTATCCAGCGCGTCAACATGGGCGCGCGCTGCAATCTCCGGCACCACGCCGCCATAGGCGCTGTGTTCGTCGAGCTGGCTCAAGACGACATCAGCTTCGGTGACGGCCGAGCCGTCCGCAAGCCGCGTGACGACAGCCGCCGCCGTCTCGTCACAGCTGGTTTCGATGCCGAGGATGCGCAGTTTGGATGTCATGGAACCTGTTCATTGATTGCGGTCGCCGAGAAACCGGTCTACGAAATCTGTCGGTAACAACGGACAAGTTCGGATGCAAACAAAACCTTTCCGCATCGGCACGCGGGGCAGCCCGCTCGCTCTGGCCCAGGCTTCTGAGACACGGGCACGCCTCATGGTGGCGCATGGCCTTCCCGAAGACATGTTCGAGATCGTGGTGCTCTCGACCAAGGGCGACCGCATCACCGATCGTGCGCTGTCCGAAATCGGCGGCAAGGGGCTGTTCACCGAGGAGCTGGAGGATCAACTCCTCTCGGGCGATCTGGACTTCGCGGTCCATTCGTCCAAGGACATGCCGACCAAATTACCCGAAGGTCTGTTCCTGTCGGCCTTCCTGCCGCGTGAAGATGTTCGCGACGCCGTCGTCGGGCGCACGGCTCCAACGCTGAAAGAGCTTCCGCACGGCGCGACCGTCGGCTCGTCTTCACTGCGTCGCCAGGCCCTCATCCGCCGCATCCGCCCTGACATCAACGTCATCACCTTCCGCGGCCTTGTCGACACCCGCCTGCGCAAGCTCGCCGACGGCGAAGTGGATGCGACGCTGCTCGCCTTCGCCGGCCTGAAGCGGCTGGGCAAGCCGGACGTTCCGACCGAACTGCTCGACCCCAGCGATTTTCCTCCGGCCCCCGCCCAGGGCGCGATCTGCATCGAGAGCCGCATCGGAGATACCAGGGTGAGCGAGCTGCTGGAGGCGATCAATCACCATGACACCTTCGATGCGGTTAGCTGCGAGCGGGCCTTCCTCGGCGCTCTCGACGGCTCCTGCCGTACTCCGATTGCGGGCCATGCGACGGTCGATGGGGACGCAATCCGCTTTGCCGGCATGATCCTCACGCCCGATGGCAGCCGCTGGCACGACGTGGAGATCGAAGGCAGCCGCACAGCCGCCGCAGTTCTCGGCGCCACGGCAGGGGGAACGGTCCGCAGCAAGGCTGGCAGCGACTTCTTCGATAGCTGGAACTGACAAATGCGCGTTCTGGTGACGCGCCCCGAGCCGGCATCGGCCAGAACCGCCGCCGAGCTCGAGCGTCGTGGCCATGAGCCGGTCCTGCTGCCGCTGATGCAGGCAATCCATGAGCCGCATGCGCTGGCGACTCCTGCCCTGCCCGATACGGCTGCCATAGCCGTCACCAGCGCCGAGGCGATCCGGGTTCTGGAGGCATTGCCCCAGGAAACCAGGCAAGCTTTCCTCGCCCTGCCGCTCTTTGCGGTCGGTCGCGCGACCGCACGCGCGGCCAGCGATGCCGGATTTGCGGATGTCTCGATTGCAGATGGCGACGGGCGATCCCTGGCGAGCCTGTTGGTCGCGACGCACGATGCAACAACACCGATCCTCTACCTGACCGGCACCCCCCGCTCACCCGACTTCGAAACCGACCTGCAGCAAGCCGGTCGAACGATCGATGTGCGCGAATGTTACCGGATGGTTCCTGCCACTCCTGACGATCTCGACGTTATCGAAACACTGACGCCGATGCCGGACGCAATTCTCGTCTATTCCGCGGAAACGGCCCGCCGCCTCGGCGAACTTCATCATGCCACACGTGACCTGCTCGACTGGCAACAGACACGCTTCCTCTGTCTCAGCGAGAAAATCGCCAAGGCCCTGCCCGCAGAAATTCAGCCCAACAGCCAGTGGTCGATGGAACCTCGGGAGGATCAACTGCTTCTTCTGCTTTGATGCAGTGCCGCGTGAAATGGAACCTCAGGCCTTTCCTTCGCCATGAGGACTGACTAGGTTTAATCACACGCGCGAAATGAAGAGGTTGCCATGGTTTCCGGAAAGCCACCCCGTCGATCGAAAGCCACCGATGATCCGGTGACAATCGACCTGACCGCTCAGGAAACCGCGACGCCGAAGGAAGATGGCACCTCGGGCACGAATTCCGATGCCACGGCCTCGTCTTTCGTGACAGACGAAGCGGCAACGAACGCCGCGGCGGCAAGCGACGCCCCAGCCGATGCGCCTGCCGATCCATGGACACCGGCGCCCGAGCCTTCGGAAGCAACCACGTCGGCCCCCGAGAGTGATACGCCCGCCGACATCACGGCGAACACCGAAGCCGGCCCTGCCAAAGAGCCCGTCCGCCAGTCGCCCCCGACCTCGACGCTGGTCGCCTCCGGTATTTTCGGTGGCCTTGTGGCGCTCGCGCTTGCTGGCAGCATGCAATATGCCGGGATTGTCCCGGGCATCGGACCGGAGCAGAGGACCGAAGCACCCGCCATCGACACGGCAGAGCTGGACGCCCTCAAGGCCGACGTCGCGCGCCTGGCTGCGCAACCGGCGGCACCGGCGACCGACCCTGCCCTTGCCGAACGCATAGCGGCGCTAGAAACCAGCGTTGCCAGCAACAACTCGGCTCCTGCGGCCGATGCCGCAGCGGTTGAAGCACTGAAGACCCAGCTTGTAGCCGCCGAACAGGCAATTGACTCTCTGCGTGCCGAAATCGCCAGTAACAAGCAGGCGTTGGACCAGAGCACGACCCGCCTGAGCGAAGCCGAGCGCAAGCTCGAAGAGCCACGCAGTGATGTGGAAATGGCGCGGGCGATTGCCTTGGCAGGTCTCAAGACCGCCATCGATCGCGGCGGCCCCTTCCTGTCCGAGCTCGACGCGCTGAAGAGCGTGTCGCCGGAAGATCCGGCAATTACAGCGCTCACTCCGCTTGCGAGCGCCGGTGTGCCGTCCCGCTCTGATCTTGCTCGCGACTTCAACCAGGTCGCTGAAGACATCCTCGCTGCCATCAACCAGCCGGCAACCGGCGAAGGCTGGACAGACCGTCTGCTCGCGAGCGCTCGGTCTCTGGTCAAGGTTCGACCCGTCGGCAATGTCGAAGGCGAGACGCCCGAGGCCATCGTTGCCCGCGTCGAGAACAAGCTGCAGAACGGCGACCTGAAGGGTGCTGCGCTTGAATGGGACACGCTGCCCGAGGCCGGCAAGCAGGCATCCTCCGAGTTTTCGACCAAGCTGAAAAACAGGATTGAGGCCGAGGAGCGCGTCGCCGCCGCCCTGTCCCAGACTGTGGCCGGGAACGGAGGCTGACACATGACCAACATCCTCAAAATCCTCTTCTTCTTCGGCTTTATTCTGGCGCTGGGCTTCGGTTTTTCCTGGGTGGCTGATCGTCCCGGTGAAATCTCGCTGATCTGGGAAGGCCAACAATACAATACCGATCTCATCGTCGCGGTGACGGCGCTCGTCGCCCTCGTCGCCGCCATCATGCTGCTGTGGTGGCTGCTCCGCGCAGTCTGGACCTCGCCCCATTCGGTCCGCCGCTTTTTCCGCGCCCGCAAACGGGACCGTGGCTACCAGGCGATATCCACCGGCCTGATCGCAGCCGGCGCCGGCAACGCCATTCTCGCCCGCAAGATGAGCGCCCGCGCCCGTGGCCTCATCCGCGCCGACCAGGAACCGTTGATCCGAGTGCTGGACGCTCAGGCTGCCCTGATCGAGGGACGTCACGACGAAGCGCGCCGCCTGTTCCAGGAGATGTCGGAAGATCCCGAGACCCGGGAGCTTGGCCTGCGTGGACTTTACGTAGAAGCGAACCGCCTCGGCGCGCACGAGGCTGCCCGGCAATATGCCGAAACCGCAGCAGAGGCGGCACCTTACCTGCCATGGGCAGCGAAGGCGACGCTGGAACATCGCTGCCGCGCCGGCCATTGGGACGATGCGATCCGCCTGCTCGATCAGCAGAAGATCGCCCATATCCTTGAACGTCATGAAGCCGAACGCCTGAAGGCGGTCCTGCTTACCGCAAAAGCCGAAGACCAGCTGGAAGCCGATCCCGCTGGCGCGCGCGACAGTGCCTTGAAGGCGTTGAAACTCGCCAAGGATCTCGTGCCGGCCGCCATCGTCGCTGCCAAGGCCTATATGCGCGAAGACAATCTGCGCAAGGCGTCGAACACCCTGGAGCAGGTCTGGAAGATCGAGCCGCATCAGGAAATCGCGCGCGCCTATGTCCGTGCCCGCAGCGGCGACAGCGCCGTCGACCGCCTGAAGAAGGCCGAGAAGCTGGAAGCTCTGAAGCCGAACAATTACGAGTCCCTGCTCGCTGTTGCGGAAGCAGCGCTCGATACGCAGGACTTCAAGAAGGCCCGCGCCAAGGCCGAAGCAGCAGCCCGCATCGCCTCGCGCGAACGCGTCTATCTGCTGCTCGCGGATATCGAAGAAGCCGAGACCGGCGACCAGGGCCGTATCCGCCATTGGATGGGCCAGGCACTCAAAGCACCGCGCGATCCATCCTGGGTGGCCGACGGCCACGTATCCGAGCGCTGGATGCCGATCTCTCCGGTCACCGGCCGCCTCGACGCCTTCGAATGGAAGACGCCCTTCGACCAGTTAGCCGGCCCGATCGAGGAAGGCACAACATCCCAAGGCGAGAAAGCGCTCGCATCCCTTCCGCCTGTCGCGCGGACGGAAACTGCAGCCAAGCCCGAGCCTGTGGTCGAGCCGAAACGCCCGAAGGTGGTGGAGACAAAGGGGCCAGTGATCGAGGGTGATGTTTCACCGAAATCAGCAGACCCGGCGACGCCTCTGGCGAAGCCGACCAAGCAGGAGGCCCCTGCGGTCGATGCATCGAAGGACAGCATGCCCGCAAAGGAGCCAGCGGTCGTCGAACCCTTCTTCGGTCGACCTCCCGATGATCCCGGCGTCAAGGATCCGGCGCTCGCCGCACCCGAACCCAAGACCCGCCTGAAACTCTTCTGACAGGAACCGGCATGCTCGATCGCCTGCAATCCTTCTTCCAATCCGTGATGCAGGACCGCCCCAAGGCGGTCTTTGCACCTGACGATCCCCGGATTGCCGTTGCCGCCCTCTGTCTCCAAGTCATGGAAGCGGACGGCATCGTCCGCGACGCCGAGAAGGCGAAACTGAGAGAAATCCTCAAGGAGGAATACGGGCTCGAAGAAAGCGACCTCGACGCCCTGATTGCGGCCGGTCAGGACGCCGAGAGTGAGGCGGTCGATTACTACCGCTTCACCACCGAACTGAAGCGACAGCTGAACGAAGACGAGCGCCAACATCTGGTCGGTATCCTCTGGGACATCGTCTATGCAGACGGCAGCCGCAGCGAGATGGAAGACCATGCCATCTGGCGGGTCGCCGACCTGCTCGGCGTATCCGGGCGTGAACGCATCGTCCAACGGCAGGAAGCCGCCGAACGAGCCGGCCTTGGAGCGATCGACGATGCCAAGTGACGAACGATCGCGTCCGCGCGATCGCAAGCAGCCTGTTCTGATCGTCCTGCACCAGGAGCGATCGAGCCCCGGCCGTGTCGGCCAGATGCTTGAGGAGAAAGGCTATCCTCTCGACATCCGCCGTCCGGTACTTGGGCAGGCTCTGCCAAAGACCTTGGCAAACCATGCGGGCGCGGTGGTCTTTGGCGGTCCGATGAGCGCAAACGATCCCGACGACTACATCAAGACCGAGATCAACTGGCTCGACGTACCGCTCAAGGAAAACAAGCCTTTCCTCGGCATCTGCCTTGGCGCCCAGATGCTGGTCCGTCACCTCGGCGGCAAGGTGGAGGCCGACCAGGATGAGCGCACCGAAATCGGCTGGTATCCGATCAAGCCGACCGAACATGGCCGCTTGCTGATGCACTGGCCGAAGATGGTCTATCACTTCCACCGCGAGGGCTTTAGCCTGCCACAGGGCGCCAAGCTGCTGGCGACCGGAGACATTTATCCGAACCAGGCCTTTCGCTATGGTGAGAACGCCTGGGCCGTGCAGTTCCATGCCGAACTGACCCGCGCCATGATGCACCGCTGGGTGGTCCATGGAGCCCATCGTTTCGTGCTACCGAATGCTCAGCAGGGGCGCGAACATCTGGAAGGACGGATGATCTTCGACGCGCCGCTGCGTGCCTGGCTCTCCGATTACCTCGACCTGATCTTCAATCGCGATCAGCGGGCTTCCTGACGCTCCGGCGCCTCGAGATTGTCGATCTTGCGCAATTGCGGGAAGCCGAGCGCCCAGACGGCGGCAACGGCGAGCGTCCCGAAGCCACCAAGCACGACGGCAGGCACCGGCCCGATGAAATGCGCCATGGTGCCGGCCCGGAACTCACCGAGTTCGTTTGAGGCGCCGACGAAAACCATGTTGACCGCGTTGACCCGGCCGCGGACCTCATCAGGCGTCCAGAGCGCAATCAGCGTCTCGCGAACATAGACGGACGCCATGTCGGCGGCACCCATCAGCATCAGCGCGAAGATCGACAGCCATGCCGTCTCGGAAAAGCCGAACAGGATCGTCCCGACGCCGAAGAGGGCGACGCCAATGAACATGAAGGTTCCGGCATTGTGGCGAATGGGGAAGCTTGCAAGCGCGATCGCGACGATGATGGCGCCGATCCCGGGTGCCGCGCGCAAAAGGCCGAGGCCCCAAGGACCGAGATCGAGAATGTCACGTGCAAAGACCGGCATCAGAGCCACGGCGCCACCGAGCAGCACCGCGAAAAGATCGAGCGAAATCGCACCCAGCACGACTTTTTCACCGAAGATGAAGCGGAAGCCGGCAAACAGCGTATCGAGGGTCACAGCCTTTTCGGACTTCCGCTGCGGCGGACGCTTGACCAGGAAGACGAGGATCGCAGCCGCCGCAAAGAAGCCAAAGGACACGGAATAGGCAACAACGGGACTTGCCCCGTAGAGCAGGCCGCCGGCGACCGGACCGACAATCGAAGCCGTCTGCCAGGAGGATGAATTCCAGGCGACTGCGTTCGACAGATCCTTCTGCGGCACCAGATTGGGCGCAAGCGACTGGACCGCAGGCGCTGCAAAAGCGCGCTCGATGCCGAAGACAACGAGAATGGCAAAGACGATGGTCGGCTCGAAAGCGTCGGCAATCGTAAGCCCGAGCAAAGCCCCGGCGCAGATGGCGCTGACGATCATGCAGATGGAAACGATGGCACGACGATTATACCGGTCGGCCACGGAGCCGGTCACCAGGATCAGCAAGAGCGAGGGCAGGAACTGCACGAGACCGATCAGGCCGAGATAGAAGACATTCCCCGTCATGTCGTACATCTGCCAACCGACCGAGACGCTGAGGATCTGGGTGGCGAAGGCGCCGAGGAAGCGGGCAAAGAAGAAGCGCGTGTAGGAAGAATGCCGGAACGCAGCAAAACGGTCGTCGGCTGAGGAGGCGTGCATCGAACAATACCTTGGACTGCGGGGGCAGGCCCGCCGTTAAACATGATTCGGATTGCGTGGGCCCCATCCACTTGTCCGTTAAGTCGCCAATGTCTACATCTCTGTCAACCGAGAAATGGAGACCTGAATGTACGCACTGTTTCAGACGATCGACCTTGCCTTGAGCATCTTCACCTGGATTCTGATCGGCAGTGCCATCTTCTCCTGGCTCTTTGCCTTTAACGTGATCAATTCCAGCAATCGCTTCGTGGCGACGCTCGGACAGTTCTTCTACAACGTCACCGAGCCAGTGCTGCGTCCGATCCGCCGCTTCATGCCGGATCTTGGCGGCATCGACATCTCGCCGATCGTCTTGCTGCTGATCATCTTCTTCCTGCGTTCCTTCCTCTGGAACAGCATCTACCCGCTGGTGGCGTGACAAGCCCTTGCCGTCTTGGCAATGACCACATCCTGCTCGCCGTCCGGCTGACACCGAACGGCGGGCGCGATGCGTTTGACGGGGTGGAGGTTGCCGCCGACGGTCTGGCGCATCTCAAGGCGCGCGTGACCGCCGTGCCTGAGAAGGGCAAGGCCAACAAGGCCCTTGTCGCCCTGCTTTCGAAAGCCTTGAAGGTCCCGAAGTCTTCGATATCAGTTGTTTCAGGCGAAACCTCGAGACAAAAAATCCTCCGGATCGAGGGCGACCCGGAGGATTTGCAATCGCGGATAGAAGCGCTGGCCTCAGCCTGAGCTTACTTGCCTTCGTCCTTGGCGCGCTGGATCGAGTCCAGGATGATCTGCTTTGCAGCATCGACATCCATCCAGTCGCCGATCTTCACCCACTTGCCGGGCTCCAGATCCTTGTAGTGCTCGAAGAAGTGCTGGATCTGCTTGAGCGTGATTTCCGGAAGATCCGTGTAGTTGGCGATCTTGTCGTAGCGACGCGTCAGCTTCGGTACCGGAACGGCGAGGATCTTCTCGTCCATACCGCCATCGTCTTCCATCATCATCACGCCGATCGGGCGAACATTGATGACGCAGCCCGGAACGAGCGGACGCGTGTTGCAGATGAGAACGTCGAGCGGGTCGCCGTCCTTGCAGAGCGTGTGCGGCACGAAGCCGTAATTGCCCGGATAGGTCATCGGGGTGTAGAGGAAGCGGTCGACGACCAACGTGCCGGCGTCCTTGTCCATCTCATACTTGATCGGCTGGCCGCCGACAGGAACTTCGACGATGACGTTGATGTCTTCCGGCGGGTTCTTGCCGATGGCAATTGCATCAATACGCATATTATTGGACCCCGTAGAGTGTTGAATTCCTGCGCTACCTAATGCGAAATATGGCGCAATGCAACACGGCTTTGGGAGAAGCCCCTACGCCCCGCCGGCGGAATACGAGGATGTCAGACGATGCATGCCACCACCCCTTTGCCGCTCGCTGTGCTCCTCGCCGCAAATATGCTCATCGCGACGGCAGTCCAGGCGAACGACAGCGCCTATACCGATCTCGACCTCGACAAATGCCAAACGATTGAAGCCGACGCGATGGGCGCCAGTTTGCTTTGCAAGGGCTTCAAGGGTCTGGCGGTGCATTTCAAGGAGGGCGACCTGCGCCAGAGCGTACTCTTTGGTCACGTCGACCGAGAGCTGCAGCACGGCGCATTCGAGAGTTTCAGCGCCTTCAACCGGGTCAATGACAAGATCGAGTGGCGGCGAGATGCGTCCGGAAAGCCCTTCGCGGCCATCCTGCGCTGGTTCATCGAAAATCCCGGACCGGATGGCTCACCCAGCCCAGAAAGCACGGGCCAGGTTCTGGTCATCTCCCGCGTCGCGACACCGGACTACCCGGGCTCATGCTTTGTCGGGATGGTCGATGCGAAGGCCAATGCCAATGCGAACCTCTTGGCCCGTCAGGTGGCGGATCAGGTTGCGTCCGGGTTCGATTGCGGGATGGAAGCACCCGTCTGGTATGGCGAGCGTGGCCAACTGACCAGCGACCGAACTTTCAGCTGGCCCGAGGGATATGTGGTGGAATAGATCGGAGCGTTCGGTCAGTTCCAGATGAAGCCGAGCTTCTTCAGATGCACATCGTCGAAGTCTTCCATGCCTTCGACGGCATCCACGCCGCCATTGGAGCGGAAGAAATTGGCAGCAATCTCGCTGTCCTCCAGGCACCAGACGACCATGCCGTTGCAGCCGAGCGACTTCAGCGTACGCTTTGCCTCATGGAACAGCTGATAGCCGAGGCCGATGCCCTGATATTCGGGGCGCAAGTAAATCTCGTAGATCTCGCCTTCATGCGGCAAGGCGCGGGCGCGGTTATAGCCCAGTGAGGCATAGCCGGCGACCGTGCCGGCCACCTCGGCAAGCAGGATGGTGGCGGGACCACGCGTCGCCTTGCGCCACCAGCTTTCGCCGCGGCGCTCGATCATCCGGGTCAGGGCACGATAGGGAATGATGCCGGAATAGGCGTATGTCCAGGCATTGCGGTGAGCGTCAGCGATCGCTGCGGCATCACCGGGACCTGCCAAGCGCATGTCGATCGACAACGTCTTCATAACGTAAACCCACCCTGGCGCGCCCGAATGAAGAGACGCGGAGCCTGGACCTGCATCGGCCCACGGGGAAAATTTAACGCTTTTTTAAGATTACTCGCAAGGCAGAAGGAACCGGATACACAAACAAAACCCCGGCCTTTTGGACCGGGGTTTCAAAACGATACATATTTTCAGAGACTTGCGCCTCAGATGGCAGCCTTGGACTTTTCCATGCGCTTGCGGTCGTTCGCATCGAGGAACATCTTGCGCAGGCGGATCGACTTCGGCGTGACTTCCATCAGTTCGTCGTCCTGGATCCAGGACAGCGCGCGGTCAAGCGTCATGCGGATCGGCGGGGTCAGCTTGACGGCTTCGTCCTTACCGGCCGAACGGATGTTGGTCAGCTGCTTGCCCTTGAGGACGTTGACCTCGAGGTCGTTGTCACGGGTATGGATGCCGATGATCATACCGGCATAGACCTTCTCGCCTGGCTCGATGATCATCGGGCCGCGATCTTCCAGGTTGAACATCGCATAGGCGACGGCTTCACCGGACTGGTTGGAAAGAAGGACGCCGTTGACGCGACCGGTGATCGCACCCTTGAAGGGCTGATAGTCGTGGAACAGGCGGTTCATGATCGCCGTGCCGCGCGTGTCGGTCAGCAGTTCCGACTGATAGCCGATCAGGCCACGGGTCGGTGCGTAGAAGCGCAGACGAACGCGGCTGCCGCCCGACGGACGAAGCTCGACCATTTCGCCCTTGCGCTCGGACATCTTCTGAACGACGACGCCGGAATGCTCTTCATCGACGTCGATGACGACTTCTTCGATCGGCTCCATGGTGGTGCCGTTCTCGTCCTTGTGCATGACGACGCGCGGACGCGACACGGCAAGCTCGAAGCCTTCGCGGCGCATGGTCTCGATGAGAACGGCCAGCTGCAATTCGCCACGGCCGGACACGAAGAACGAGTCCTTGCCGTCAGATTCTTCGATCTTCAGCGCAACGTTGCCTTCGGCTTCCTTGAACAGGCGGTCGCGGATAACGCGGCTCGTGACCTTGTCGCCTTCGGTGCCGGCGAGCGGGCTGTCGTTGACGAGGAAGGACATGGTGACCGTCGGCGGGTCGATCGGCTGCGCGGTCATGGCTTCGGTGATCGACGGATCGCAGAAGGTGTCGGCAACGGTGCCCTTGGAGAGACCGGCGATGGCGACGATATCGCCTGCATGGGCTTCTTCGATCGGCTGACGCTCGATGCCGCGGAACGCGAGGATCTTCGAGATACGGCCGGTTTCAACAGTCTTGCCGTCCTGGGAGAGAACCTTGACGGCCTGGTTCGGCTTGATGGAGCCGGAAGCGATACGACCTGTGATGATACGGCCGAGGAAGGGGTTGGCTTCCAGGAGCGTACCGATCATACGGAACGGGCCTTCTTCAACATTCGGCTCCGGAACATGTTCCAGAACGAGGTCGAGCAGCGGGGCCAGGCCCTGATCCTTCGGGCCTTCCGGGTTGACGTTCATCCAGCCATCGCGACCAGAGCCGTAAAGGATCGGGAAGTCGAGCTGATCGTCGGTCGCGTCGAGGTTGGCGAAAAGATCGAAGACTTCGTTGATGACTTCTTCGTGGCGGCCGTCCGGACGGTCGATCTTGTTGATCGCGACGATCGGGCGAAGACCGACCTTCAGCGCCTTGCCGACGACGAACTTGGTCTGCGGCATCGGGCCTTCCGAGGAGTCGACCAGAACGATCGCGCCGTCCACCATCGAGAGAATACGCTCGACTTCGCCGCCGAAGTCGGCGTGGCCGGGGGTGTCGACGATGTTGATGCGGTGACCCTTCCACTCGATCGAGGTCGCCTTGGCCAGGATCGTGATGCCACGTTCCTTTTCGAGATCGTTCGAGTCCATCATGCGCTCGGCGGTGCGCTGGTTCTCACGGAAAGAGCCGGACTGCTTCAGAAGCTCGTCCACAAGGGTCGTTTTTCCATGGTCGACGTGCGCGATAATCGCGATGTTGCGCATTTTCATGTTTGTGATCTCTGATAGCTGGGGCGCAATACGGGAGAGAGGCGCCGATTTACTTTGGCGCGCTCATACCTTGTTTTTTGCATTTGCGAAAGGGGGAAACGCCCGATGCGCCGGCGATGGTTACCGCCGGCGTCGGTTTTGCTCGGTGCTGCCTGCCTTAAGCCGCAAGCCCTTTCTTCTTCAGCATGGCCTCCGGGCTCGGCATTTTGCCACGGAAGGCCTTGTAGGCATCTTCCGGATCGACCGATCCTCCCGATGCATAGATATGGGTCTTGAGCTTCCGCGCCATTTCCGGATCGAAAGGATTGCCGGTTTCCTCGAAGGCGGCGAAGGCATCGGCGTCGAGCACTTCCGACCACATGTAGGAATAGTAGCCGGCCGAATAACCATCGCCAGAGAACACGTGCTGGAAGTGCGGCGTCGCATGGCGCATGACGATCGAGGCCGGCATGCCGATCTTCGCCAGCACCTCGGCCTGCATGGCGATCGGGTCCTCGACGGCCCCTTGCGTATGGAAGGCCATGTCGACCAGCGCGGACGAAGTGAACTCCACCGAATTGAAGCCGGCATTGAAGGTGCGCGCTGCCAGCACCTTGTCGAGCAGGGCCTGCGGCATCGGCTCGCCCGTCTGATAGTGCACCGCGTAGGTCTTCAGGATTTCCGGCACGGTCAGCCAGTGCTCGTAAAGCTGCGAGGGCAGTTCGACGAAGTCGCGCGAGACGCCCGTGCCGGATACCGAGGGATAGGTGACATCAGACAGCATGCCATGCGCCGCATGGCCGAATTCATGGAAGAGCGTCCGCGCGTCGTCGAGCGACAGCAGCGCCGGCTTGCCCGGCTCTGGCTTCGCAAAATTGCAGACATTGTAGATGATCGGCAATTCGCCCTTGCGACCGTTCTTCAAGGTCAGTTGGTGCTGGGCCTGGAAGCTGCTCATCCACGCGCCCGAGCGCTTGGACGGCCTTGCGAAATAGTCGCCCAGGAAGAGAGCAACCAGCGTATCGTTGCGGTCCCGGATCTCGAAGACCCGGACATCGGGGTGATAGCCGACGACATTGGTGAGAGGCACCGCACGGATCCCGAAGATGCGGCCGGCAACGTCGAAGCAGGCCTCGATGATCTTCTCAAGCTGCAGATAGGGCTTCAGCTCGGCTTCCGAGAAGTTGAACTTCTGCGCCCGCAGCTTCTCCGCATAGTGCCGCCAGTCCCAGGGCGCGACTTCGTGGTTCTTGCCCTCGTCGGCAATCAAGGCGGCGAGTTCAGCCTCTTCGGCCCGGGCCTGCGAAACGGCCTTTTCCCAGACCTGCATCAGCAGACCATTTACCGCCTCAGGTGTCTTCGCCATCGTATTGTCGAGCTTGTAGGAGGCGAAGTCCTTGTAGCCGAGCAGCTTCGCCTTTTCCGCCCGAAGTGCGAGCGTCTCCCTGACGATCTCCCGATTGTCAGTCTCGCCACCATTGATCCCACGCGAGGTCCAGGCCTTGAACGCGATCTCGCGCAGGTCACGGCGTTCGGAGAAGGTGAGGAACGGCTCGATGATCGATCGGGAGAGCGTGACCACGTGGGTATGACCGTTGCCATTGGCGGCAGCGGCCGACGCCATCGCATCGCGCAGGAAGGCAGGGATACCAGCGAGGTCGTCTTCACCAGACAGCGGCAGGATCCAGGACGATTCATCCGCCAAGACGTTCTGGCCGAAGTTTGCGCCAAGGCTCGCCAACCGCTCGTTGATCGCGGCGAGCCGCTCCTGCTCGGCCTTGGGCAGCTTGGCGCCTGACTTGACGAAGCCCTTCCAGTGACGCTCGAGAACACGCGTCTCCTCGAGAGTGAGCCCAAGATCATCGCGTCGGGTCCAGAGGTCATCGATGCGGCGGAAGAGGGCTGCGTTCATGCCGATCTTGGAATAGTGGCGCGACATCTTCGGCGCGATCTCGCGTTCCAGAGCCTGGATGCCCGGATTGGTATGGGCACCGGCCCGGTTCCAGAACAGGGCCGAGACACGTGAGAGCGCATCGCCGGCAATCTCAAGCGCCACAATGGTGTTGGCGAAAGTGGCCGGCTCCGGATTGTCCGCGATCGCATCGATTTCGGCGTCATGATCCTTGAGGGCAGCCTCGAAGGCCGGCGCATAGTCGTCGTCGCCGACTTTCTCGAATTGCGGCAGGCCATGCAGGCCTTTCCAGTCGACGACAGCGGGATTGAACACGGACGACTCAGTCATTTCAGATACCTCCTTGGGCACCGCGTGGCAGCGGCGGCGCACTGATTTGCCCCATGCTATCCCGGCCGAATAAAGACGCGCACGCAAAAATCAGTGAAAAAGAACAGAATTTTCCAACGCCGCTTTCTCGCAACATTGACGTACATTCGAATAGGCCCATAGATCGATGGATCCTATGAAAGGACGGTCCATGGCCATGGAAATCTCTCCAATCAAGCCGGTCGGCGCGTCGTCGTTCCGCGTCCAAGAGAGCAATACTCAGACAGACATCCGCCTCTCCGATCTCGAGCCGAAGAAGCTCGTAAGCCGTGAGACGGAAGTTTTCGAAGAGGCTCTGTCCGTCTTCGCCAGCATGACACCGCGGCGCATGCGTGAGATCGCAAGCGAAAGCTTCCAGCGCGACGAAATTGACGAAAATACCTATCGCGAACTCTCGACCGAACTGCCCTTGCAGATGGTCGATCGCAACGGAAACGTCACGGATCTCTCGACGCTCACAGACGATTCGCAGTTCGACTACGCCGAATATTACAGGACCCAGCAGTCGCTGGCCGAAATGATCGGCGACATGGACGTGGCAGACTCCTATTCCAAGGTCCTCGACTTCTTCGCCCGCAACACCTGATCGTCAGATCGGCCCGACTTCTCGTGAAGCGGGACTCGATCCGGACACGCATTCGCTCTAAGTGCACACAGGCGCTGGCAGAGGTGCCGCGCCAACCGCAATTGACTGAGCGAGTTTTCATGACCCAAATGCGCATGAGCGAGCGCCGCACCACGTTTCTCGGTGCCTTCCTGACGACGCTCGGTCCCATTTCCATGGCGATCTATACGCCGGCAATGCCCGAACTGGTGCGCGCCTTCGGCACGACGGACGCCGCAATCAAGCTCAGTCTCTCGATGTTCTTCGCAGGCTTCGCTCTCGCCCAGCTGGTTGCCGGGCCGCTTGCCGATGCGCTCGGTCGGAAAAAGGCAACGCTGATCTTTCTGGCGATCTATCTGGCCGGCTCGCTTCTGGCCTTCGTGGCGCCGAGCGTCGAATTCATCCTGGCTGCACGCCTTGTGCAGGGTATCGGCGCATCCGTGGGCGTCGTCGTCGGACGCGCCATCGTTCGCGACCTCTACACAGGCGCCGATGCCTCCCGCATTCTCAATACGATCGGCATCTTCCTCGCGGTCGGTCCGGCTATGGGGCCAACCCTCGGCGGCCTGACCCTCGCTGCCTTCGGCTGGAATGCGGTGTTCCTGCTGATGGTCGCCTTCGGCCTGATGGCTATGGCCTTCACACTGTTTCTGCTCCGGGAAACGATCATTCCGGACTTGGGACGCCTGAGGCCCGGCCAGTTGTGGCGCAACTATATCGAAGTCGCCGGCAATGCCCGCTTCATCGCCGCCTCCCTGGTGCTGAGCGGCACGATCGGCGCCCTCTACGCTCAGTCGACCATGCTCCCCTTTGTCCTGATCAACGAGGTCGGGCTGACACCCACCCAGTTCGGCTTGGGCATGTTGATGCAATCAGGGGCCTATCTGACGGGATCGCTCACGCTCAAACTCGTCTCTCGCCGGATTTCCGGTCTCACGGCGTCGAGGATCGGCATCGCGCTCTGCGGCACGGGTGCCATCGCGATGGCATTGTCGGTCGCGTTCGTGCCGCCCTTCTTCCTGTCCGTCATGGCCCCGGTGGCCATCTGCACTTTCGGGCTCGCTTTCTTAAGCCCTCATGTCGTGACGATGAGCATGGCCCCCTTCCCGCATATTGCGGGGTCGGCGTCTGCACTGACAGGCTTCCTGCAGATGAGTGCAGGCTTCGCAGGCGGGGTCGCGGCAGCCTCGATCGGAGATCCGCTCACCGCCTTCGGCATCATCATTCCCTTCATGGAGCTGAGCGCCGTCGCCGGCTTCTTCTGGCTGCGCAACCTCGAACGCCGGGCATGAAAAAGCCCGCCTTCCAGGTGGAAGACGGGCAATCTTGAATGTCGATGCTGACTTACTTGCCGAGATTGCGCTTGGCGAGCGTGCGCAGGCGCAGCGCATTCAGCTTGATGAAGCCGGCTGCATCCTTCTGATCGTAGGCACCCTGGTCGTCTTCGAAGGTGACGAGCTGGTCGGAATAGAGCGACTTCGACGACTCGCGGCCGATGACCATGACATTGCCCTTGTAGAGCTTCAGCGTCACTTCGCCTTCGACATGCTCCTGGCTCTTGTCGATCAGGGCCTGCAGCATCTCGCGCTCGGGCGAGAACCAGAAGCCGTAATAGATCAGCTCGGCGTAGCGCGGCATGATCTCGTCCTTGAGATGGGCTGCACCACGGTCGAGCGTGATCGATTCGATCGCACGGTGTGCCGACAGCAGGATCGTGCCGCCGGGGGTCTCGTAGACGCCACGCGACTTCATGCCGACGAAGCGGTTCTCGACGAGGTCGAGACGGCCAATGCCGTTGTCGCGTCCGTAGGTGTTGAGTTCGGCGAGCAGCGTTGCCGGGCTCATACGAACGCCGTTGATCGAAACGGCATCACCCTTTTCGAAGCCAACCTTGATGATGGTGGCCTTGTCAGGGGCGGCTTCCGGCGAAATCGTGCGCATGTGCACGTATTCGGGAGCCTCGACGGAAGGATCTTCGAGAACCTTGCCCTCGGACGAGGAATGCAGGAGGTTGGCGTCAACCGAGAACGGTGCTTCGCCCTTCTTGTCCTTGGCAACCGGGATCTGGTTCTGCTCGGCGAAGGCCAAGAGATCGGTGCGGCTCTTGAAAGCCCAGTCGCGCCACGGTGCGATGATCTTGATGTCGGGGTTCAGCGCATAGGCCGAGAGTTCGAAACGAACCTGGTCATTACCCTTGCCGGTCGCACCATGGGCGATGGCATCAGCGCCGGTCTTCTTCGCGATATCGATCAGGTGCTTGGAGATCAGCGGGCGGGCGATCGAGGTGCCGAGCAGGTAGACGCCTTCATAGACGGCATTGGCGCGAAACATCGGGAAGACGAAGTCGCGCACGAACTCTTCGCGCACGTCCTCGATGAAGATCTCCTTGATGCCGAGCATCTCGGCCTTTTTGCGGGCCGGCTCGAGCTCTTCACCCTGGCCGAGGTCGGCCGTGAAGGTGACGACTTCTGCACCGAGTTCGGTCTGAAGCCATTTCAGGATGATCGAGGTGTCGAGACCGCCGGAATAGGCGAGGACGACTTTCTTCACGTCTTTGGGGAGTGCCATGTCGATGTTCCGTCTGGAAGGAGCGAGGCTCAAACCCCGCCTGGATCAAGAATGGCGGCACTTTTAGCGAGATTCCGCCGGTACGCAAGGGCATCTGCCGGCCGAGGTGGCGGCCAAGATCGGTTGGGTCCGATGGCCGGGCAAGCCGGGGCCCGATTTGCCGTCATGTTGACGAAGCCGAACACGGGTACCATATCGCCATCACTGCCAAAGCCATTGACCTGGAAGGAATTTGCCCATGATGACCCCACATCCAGCACTCGTGAAAGGTCATGTCGCCGTCATCACCGGCGCCGCCTCTGGCATCGGCCTCGCAACCGCCAAGGCATTTGCTGGCATGGGTCTCTGCGTCGTCCTGGTTGACCTCGAAGGCGACCAGCTGGCCGCCGCAGCCTTGGAAGTCGCCGCGCTTTCCGCAAGTGGTGACACCGATGTCGTCGCCATCGGCACGGACGTCTCGAAGCTGGATGAACTCGAAGCGCTGGAGCGCGCCGTCATCCAGCGGTTCGGACGCGTGCATGTGCTGATGAACAATGCCGGCATCCAGCCGGGCAGCGCTCTCTTCGGGCCGCAGGCAAACTGGGAGAATGTACTCGGAGTCAACCTGATGGCCATCATCAATGGCACCCGCACCTTCGGTCCGGGCATGGTCGCTCACAAGGATGCAGCCCTCATCATCAATACGGGATCCAAGCAGGGCATCACGACGCCCCCGGGTGATCCGGCCTACAATGTCTCGAAGGCCGGCGTGAAGGCTTTCACCGAGGCGCTTCAGCACGAGCTGCGCAACACGCCGGACTGCAATGTCACGGCTCACCTGCTGATCCCCGGCTTCGTCTTCACGGGCCTGACGGCGAATGGCCGCACCGAGAAACCGGCAGGCGCATGGACGCCAGAGGAAACGGTCGAGTTCATGCTGGAAAGCCTTGTCAGAGGCGACTTCTACATCCTCTGCCCGGATAATGATGTGCCCCGCGCCCTCGACGAAAAGCGCATCGCCTGGGCCGCCGGCGATATCATCGAAAACCGCCCGCCCCTGTCGCGCTGGCATCCGGACTATGCCGATGCCTTCAAGACCTATCTGTCGATCCCCAGAGGCTGATTGGCAAGGTCGATGAAGGCCGTTATGGATTGATCACCCGCAGGTCGCGGGTGCTTCATCATGCGGTGACATCAATGGATTTTATCCCGAGCCTTCCCGTCTTCCTCGCCTTCAGCCTGGCGCTGCTGCTCCTTGCCATCACCCCCGGCCCGGACATGACGCTCTGGATCAGCCGCTCACTCCGCGATGGTCGCGCGATTGGCCTGATGACGCTCGCCGGAACCAGCTTCGGGATCTCGATCCACACCCTGCTGGTCGCCTTCGGCATTTCGGCCCTCATCGTCGCCTCACCGACGGCCTTCATGCTCCTGAAAACGGGTGGAGCCGCCTATCTTCTGTGGCTGGCGTTGCAGGCGGTCCGCCACGGCTCGAACTTCGTCATCAAGGCGGATGGTGATGCGGTCGTCTCGAAGAAGGGCGCCTTCCTGAACGGGCTCTGGGTCAATCTCCTGAACCCCAAGGTCATCATCTTCTTCATGACCTTCCTGCCGCAATTCGTCACCGCGACCGACCCGAATGTAACGGGCAAGCTGATCTTCCTCGGCATGTGGTCGATAATCCTGTCGCAGCCGATCGGCGTCGGCATCGTCTATGGGGCGGATTTCATGTCGAGCTGGCTGCAGGCGAACCGCAAGGTTCTGCGCGGCATCGATTACACCTTTGCCGGCGTCTTCTCGATCTTCGCGGTGAAGATCTTCATGACGCAGGCCAAGTAAGGTCGAAGGCGGGACAACCGTCCCGCCGGACCATCAATCGTCGTCTTCGCCGTGATTGGCGATCATCATCGCCTCAAACGCCAGGCGCTCGGTCTTGCGCATGCGCTCGGATTCCGACTTCAGCTGACCGCAGGCGGCGAGAATATCGCGGCCGCGCGGTGTGCGGATCGGCGAGGCATAGCCGGCCTGGTTGATGAAGTCGGCGAACTTCTCGATCGTCGCCCAGTCGGAGCACTGGTAGTTGGTACCCGGCCACGGATTGAACGGGATCAAGTTGATCTTTGCTGGTACGCCCTTGAGCAACTGGATCAGACCCTTGGCATCTTCCAGACTGTCGTTGACGTCCTTCAGCATCACATATTCGAAGGTGATGCGGCGGGCATTCGACAGGCCCGGATAGTTACGACAGGCTTCAATCAGCTCCTTCAGCGGATACTTCTTGTTGATCGGCACCAGCATGTCGCGGAGTTCGTCGCGCACGGCATGCAGCGAAATCGCCAGCATCACGCCGATCTCATCGCCGGTCCGGTAGATCTCAGGCACCACGCCCGAGGTCGACAGCGTTACGCGACGCTTGGACAGCGACAGCCCATCGCCGTCGGTCGCGATCAGCAGCGCCTTCTTCACCTCTTCGAAATTGTAGAGCGGCTCACCCATGCCCATCATCACGATGTTGGTGATCTTGCGGTCACTCGATGGCATCATGGTGCCAACCGGGATCTCGCGGTCCGGGAAATCGCCGAGACGGTCGCGAGCCAGCAGCAGCTGCGAGAGGATTTCCTCGGCCGTCAGATTGCGCACCAGCTTCTGCGTGCCGGTGTGGCAGAAGGAACAGGTGAGCGTGCAGCCGACCTGGCTCGAAATGCAGAGCGTGCCGCGACCCTCTTCCGGAATGTAGACGCTTTCAACTTCCACAGGCCGACCCGCGCCACGCGGCGGAAAGCGCAGCAGCCATTTGCGGGTGCCATCATTCGACACCTGCTCTTCGACGATCTCCGGACGGGCGATGGTGAAATGCGTCTTCAGCATTTCACGCATGTCCTTGGAGACATTCGCCATGTGATCGAAGTCGGAGATGCCGCGGACATAGAGCCAGTTCCAGATCTGTGCCACGCGCATCTTGATCTGCTTCTCCGGCACACCCTTGCCGCGGAGGGCCTCACCAAGCTCCTCGCGGTCGAGGCCAAGCAGGCTCGGCTTCTCGGCGAAAGCGGTGGGGCGAACCGGAGCCGCAGTCTGGCTACGCTCAGGAAGCGTCACTGAAACTGTCATCGTCTGGACCTCTGGACCATATGGAGAAGCATGCTCGGATCGAGCGCGTCCCGGCTGGCAGGTATGAATTCATGGATCATGGCGGACAGGGGATCGAGCCCATGCCCTAATTTGCAGCGGCCAATAGCAGCTTTTTTGGCTTCCGTCACCCCAACCGCCTGCGGGGCGGCCATGCGCAAATGAAAGGGGCCGGCAGATGCTGCCGGCCCCTCGCGAAAAATTCAGGCGTTCGGCCCTTAGTTGCAGTTCTGGATCTTCTGCAGAGCCGCCGAGATACCGGAAAGCGAATAGGTATAGTTGGTGGCCGTGCCACGAGCCGATGTCGCGGTGACGGTCATCGACGAGCCACCCTTCATCGCAGCGACGAGCGCAGGCTCTTCAGCTGCATTCTCGACCCAGGCGGAGGTATCCTTGACGAACAAGACGAAGTTCTTGTTGTCGATCTTCACATTGACCTTGGAGTCGCCCTTCATCGGGTAACCCATCATGGCCTGCGGCTCATACGAGATGTTCTGGCCGGGACGCTGCGACACGACAAAGAAGATGTCGCCGTGATTGACGCTGGCCGGTTCCTTGGTGGTCGGAACGGACAGCACGTAGCAAACAGTGCCGCCATTCGACTTGTAGGAATAGGCGCCCCAGGCCTTGAACTGCTCGATCCGCGTGGGCGATTGCGCGTTGGCGAGCCCGCTGCTCGCCAGGAGGATTGCCAGTGCGGTTACGCTACTTCTTACGAACATGTCTTCCTGCCGGTTGTTTCCATCCATCACCCGACCATGCGGCCGGGCGCTCATCGTCAAAACCTGTGTTCAGTTTGACTTAATTTACCTTACCAAACGATGAACGGCGCACGCCTTGTTGTCATATTTGGCGTCAACGTCCTGTCTGGCGCCCCGAAATCCGGCAAAAAACGGTTTTCGGACCTCGATCCTGCTGACGATGTAGAATGAAAGAAAAAGGCAAGAGTTGGGCTGCCTTGGACACCAAGGCCACCCTATGACCATTCAGGTCGGCTGGACGTCGTCCGCGAGGGCTTTATCAGCCTCGTCGTAGTGACGATCCTTGATATGCCTGTTTATCAAGGCGATCGCTGTGGTCAGCACCGCGATGTCGTCGGTGAAGCCAACCACCGCAAGAATGTCGGGCACGACATCGATAGGCAGGACGAAATAGCCCAGGGCCGCCAGCAGGATACCCCTGACGCGGAAAGGGGTTTCGCGGTCCGTCGCGCAGTAATAGGCAGCGACCAGATCCCGTGAAAAAGGGATCTGCCGGGCAGCCTTCTTGAAGGTCGGCCAGAAACGGCTGCGCACCTTCGCTTCCTGCTTTTCCTGCGTCTTCTCGTCGCCCGGAAGCAGAATCTCACCGATCTTCACATCATCCATAGCCCATCGATCCCTTCGTTCGGACCCGATCAATCATATGTGAAGCGAGGAAGCCGAATTCAATCGCCGCACACACTTATCCGTTTCGGGCCGCGGCCAGATCCATGAGAACGGCAAGCTTGAAGTCGAGTTCCGTCACGCCGCCAGCCGAATGGGTCGTCAGCGTCACATCGACTTTTTTGTAGACGTTGAACCATTCCGGGTGGTGGTCAAGCTTCTCGGCGGCAAGCGCACATTCGGCCATGAAGCCGAACGCCTGGCGGAAGTCGCGAAACACATAGTGTTTTTCGATGGCAGCGCCGTCGCGCCCGACCGCCCAGCCTTGCATCTCGCCGAGGCGCGCTGCAATGGACGCCGCATCCAGTTTTTCGTATTTCATCTGCCGTCACTCCTCGTTTGCCTTGCAGGATCTACCAATGCCGGCACCATCAATTCTCTTCGTCTGCCTGGGCAATATCTGCCGCTCACCGCTGGCGGAAGGAATCTATCGCCACCTGACCGAGGCTGGAAGCGGAAAGCCTGTGATTGCGTCCGCTGGTATCGGTGGCTGGCATGTCGGCAACCCGCCCGACCGGCGATCGATCAAGGTGGCAGCCGCGAAGGGGATCGACATCTCGCGTCAGCGCGCGCGGCAGGTCCGCCCCGAGGATTTCCTCAAATTCGATCTTATAGTCGCGATGGACAGCAGCAATCTCGCGAGACTTGAAAGCCTGATGCCATCGGAGGCAACGGCTCGACTGCACCTGTTTTCAGAGCTCGCCTTCGGCACGCGACAGGACGTCCCCGATCCCTATTACGGCGACCTGGAAGACTTCGAAGCGGTTTACAGCATGCTCTTTTCAGGCTGCAGCGCAGTCGTCGCAAAATTCGAGTAGCCGGCCGCCTCGCGAAGCGGGAAGACCTCTTCGGTCAGATAGGGCCCACCACCAACTGATTCCCGGGAAGAGAGAAGCACGAAGCGTCCGATCCGGAACGGCATGGTGTGGAAATCGCCGCGACCGCCGAGGTAGTGCACGACATCCTCGACACGAGACGCCTTGAGCCGGGCAAGCGTGACATGCGGGGTGAATTTGCGCGGATCGGGTGGCAGGCCGATCCTCTGGCAGATCCGTTCGATCTCGCCCTGCAGCGCATAGAGCTCCGGCGCGGCCGAGACACCGGCCCAAATGGAGTGTGGCTTCTTCGATCCGAAGGAGCCGATGCTGTTCAAGGTCAGGGAAAACTCGGGACGATCGATCCGATCGAGCCTGTCGACAATCTCGTCCGCTGTCCTGCCGTCTACGTCACCGATGAAGCGCAGTGTGATGTGGTAATTCTCCACATCGATCCAGCGCGCTCCGGGCAGGCCACCGCGCAGCAATGAGAGGCTCATGGCAGCGTTGCGTGGAATTTCGAGGGCAGTGAACAATCTCGGCATGGAGCGCTCCCCGAATCTTTTGCAGGTGCTCACAGCGAATCATGCAACGGCATCAGGCGCAAGCGTTTAATTCGACTGACCCTTGATGCCCGCCACCCAAGATTCGGCGAGAGGCAGGATGCGTTCCGCCATCAGCTTCAGGCCTTCCGTGTTGGGGTGCATCCCGTCTTCAAGCAGCAGGCTGCGTTCGGTGATCACACCGTCGAGCACGAAGGGGTAGAGCGGCAGATCATGCTTCTCCGCAAGGCGCGGATAGATCGCATTGAACCTCTTGCCATAGTCCTCACCCATATTCGGCGGCGCCAGCATGCCGACGAGCAGGATCGGGATATTGCGCTCCTTCAGCCGAGTAATGATCTGCTCGAGGTTCTTCTCGGTCTGCTCCGGCGGAATGCCGCGCAGCGCGTCGTTGGCGCCCAGTTCGAGAATGACCCCGTCTGTCCCCTCCGGCACTGACCAATCGACGCGGGAAAGACCGCCCGAAGTCGTATCTCCGGAAACGCCGGCATTGCTGATCACGACGTCATGGCCCTTGGCCACAAGCTCGCGCTGCAACTGGGCCGGCAAGGCGTCTTCCTGAGGCAATTGATAGCCCGCCATCAGACTGTCGCCGAGACCAACGAGCTGGAGCGGTTCAGCCGCAGCAATCCTGGGCCCGGCAAGGGTGGCGAGCAGTATCACGGCGAAATGAAGGAACGCTGCTTTAAATGTCATGGTGGCTTCCCTAGATTGGCAAGAATGCCGCAGTGCGGCGAAGCTTCAGTCCCCGCAGATATAGGATGGATGAGTGTGAGAAACAGCATCATCGAACTGAAAAGCGCCGATCTCACCCTGGGCAATGCCGCAGCCTCCGTTCACGTTCTGAAGAGCATCGACCTTTCCATCGCGGAAAGCGAGGCGGTGGGGATTGTCGGGCCGTCCGGGTCTGGCAAGTCGACGCTTCTGATGGTGCTGGCAGGTCTCGAACGCCTCGACAGCGGTGAAATCCATGTCCGCAACACGCCGCTTCACACGCTGAGTGAAGACCGCCTTGCCGACTTCCGGGGCAAGAACATCGGCATCGTCTTCCAGTCCTTCCATCTGATCGCCAACATGACGGCGCTTGAAAACGTCGCCGTTCCCTTGGAGCTCGCCAACGTGAAGGGCGCTTTCGACATTGCCCGCAAGGAGCTGGAAGCCGTCGGCCTCGGCGAGCGCCTCAGCCATTACCCTGGCCAGTTGTCCGGCGGTGAACAGCAGCGCGTTGCGATCGCTCGAGCCCTTGCTCCATCTCCGGCGGTGCTGATTGCCGATGAGCCCACCGGCAACCTAGATACCGAAACTGGCCGCCAGATCGCCGATCTTCTGTTTTCGAAACAGAAGGAGCGCGGCATGACGCTGATCCTCGTCACCCATGATCCGTCACTCGCCGCACGCTGCACGCGCCAGATCCGGGTCGCATCCGGCCAGATCGCAGGCGATAGCCGAACCGAACAGGCCCGTCTCGCTTCGGTGTCCGCATGACGTCCTTCGGCGCACGCTTCTCCATCGCCTTCCGCATCGCGCTGCGTGAACTGCGTGGCGGCCTGAAGGGATTTTACATTTTCCTCGCCTGCATTGCGCTGGGGACCGGCGCCATTGCGGCCGTGAATTCCGTGTCGACGGCGATTACCGATGCGATCTCCTCGGAGGGCCGCACTCTGCTCGCTGGCGACGTGCGCTTCGAGCTCGACAACAGAGAGGCGACGCCGGAAGAACTCGCCTTTCTGGAGCGCTTCGGTGCGGTGTCAGTTACGACAAACCTGCGCTCGATGGCCCGCCTGGCCGACGGCTCCGACCAGTCTCTGGTTGAGATAAAGGCCGTCGATGAAGCCTATCCGCTTTACGGCCGCTTCGTCGCCGAACCCGATCGCCCCCTCGGCGAACTTCTGGCGACAGACAACGGCGCCTATGGCGCGGTCGTGGCCCCTCTTCTGCTGGAACGCATGAACATGAAGGTCGGCGACGAATTGCTCGTCGGCAATGCGCGGTTCCGCATCAATGGCACGATCATCACCGAGCCGGATTCCATCTCCGACGGTTTCGGCTTTGCCCCGCGCTTCCTCACCAGCCGCGAGGGACTGTTTGCAAGTGGTCTAGTGGCGACCGGCAGCCTCGTCGAGCATGCCTACAAGATCCGCTACGCCGATCCTGCGCCCGCCACGGAGACGATCCGCCAACAGGCGCAAGCCGAATTCCCCACCGCCGGCTGGTCCATTCGCGGCAGCGACCGCGCAGCGCCCGCGCTCACCGAAAACATCGAACGCTTCTCGCAGTTCCTGACGCTCGTCGGCCTGACGGCCCTCGTGGTCGGCGGGGTTGGTGTTGCCAATGCCGTACGCGCATTCCTCGATTCCAAGCGCACCGTGATCGCAACGCTCAAATGCGTTGGCGCGCCGGCCTCCGTGGTGGTCATGGTCTATCTGATCCAGATCACGCTGGTCGCCTCGATCGGCATCGTGGCCGGTCTCTTGCTCGGCATCATCGCGCCGCCGATCGTCGCGAATTACCTGTCTGGCCTCCTGCCGATCTCTGCCGAAGCGACGATATACCCGCGCGCGCTCTTGCTGGCGGCGGTGTTCGGCATGCTGGTGACGTTTGCCTTCGCCATCCTGCCGCTCGGCCATGCCCGCAAGGTTCCGGCAACGGCCCTCTTCCGCGAACAGGGCTTCGAGACCGCAGGGCTGCCCTCGTGGCCCTACCTGCTCGCCATGGCGCTGTCGCTTGGGGCACTCGCGGCGCTTGCCATCTTCACCTCGGAACAGCAGCGGATCGCGACGATCTTCCTTGCCGCCATGGCAGCAGGCTTCGTGCTGCTGCGCGTGGTCGCCATGGGCATCGCCTGGCTTGCCAAGCGCAGCCCGCCTATCCACTCGGCAGCGCTCAGACTGGCAGTCGGCAACATCCACCGTCCCGGTGCTCTGACGCCCGCAGTCACGCTCTCACTGGGGCTCGGCCTCAGCCTGCTCGTGGCTCTCGCCTTGATCGATGGCAACCTGCGGCGCGAGCTGACCGGAAACCTGCCGGAACGCGCGCCCAATTTCTTCTTCGTCGACATCCAGAGCGGCGAAATCGACGGTTTCCGAACCCTGGTCGAGGGCATGGCGCCCGAAGGCAAGCTGATCGAGGTGCCGATGTTGCGCGGCCGTATCGTCGAGCTCAACGGCACCGATGTTGCCAAGGTCGAGGTACCGCCGGAAGGACGCTGGGTGCTGCGCGGCGACAGAGGCCTGACCTATGCGCGCAATATCCCGGAAAACAGCACCGTCACCGAAGGCGAATGGTGGACCGACGACTACACGGGCGAACCGCTCGTCTCCTTCGCAGAACAGGAAGGTCGGGAACTCGGCCTGAAGATCGGCGACACGATCACCATCAACGTGCTCGGCCGCAACATCACGGCAAAGATCGCCAACTTCCGCACCGTGGAGTGGGAGAGCCTGTCGATGAACTTCGTCATGGTTTTCTCGCCGAATACCTTCGCCGGCGCACCGCATGCCTGGCTGGCGACCTTGATCGACCAGGAGGCAACGGCATCAGAGGAAGCCTCGATCCTGCGATCGGTGACCCAGCAATTCCCGACGATCACGACGGTGCGGGTCAAGGATGCACTGGATATTGTCGACCGCCTCGTGGGGCAGTTGGCAACCGCCATCCGGGCAGCAGCGGCAATCGCACTCATCGCCTCGGTTCTCGTTCTCTCCGGCGCACTGGCAGCCGGCAACCGGGCTCGCACACACGACGCCGTCATCCTTAAAACGCTTGGCGCCACGCGGGCCATGCTGATCCGCGCCTTCACCTATGAGTATATGCTGCTTGGGGCGGCGACTGCGATCTTCGCATTGATCGCCGGTGGCGGCATTGCCTGGTTCGTGCTGAGCCAGATCATGAACCTGCCGTCCAACTTCCTGCCCGACGTTGCCTTGATGACGCTTGCCATCGCACTCGTCGTCACGATCGGCATTGGCCTTGCTGGAACCTGGCGCATCCTCGGCCAGAAGGCAGCTCCCGTGCTTCGCGAGTTATGATGCCAAGGGCGGATGGATCTGCCATCCGCCCAGCATTACCGCGATTTAAGCTTGCGGCCCTTGTCGAGGACACGGGAACCCCTCATATTGAGATCACGCATGCTGGGCTTCGCAGCGGTGCGGGCGCCTTTCTAAAGGCTCTGCCGTCCAACATCGAAGCTTTGAGAGAGGAAAACATGTCCGAACTTCGTAACTATCAGAGCCGCACGGGTCAGACCCAGTCGGCCACGATGATCGACGAAGGTCTGCGCGCCTATATGCTGAAGGTCTACAACCTGATGGCACTGGGCCTCGCCATCACCGGTATCGCAGCCTTCGCAACCTTCCAGATGGCCGTATCGAACGGCGAGCTGACCGCTTTCGGCCAGGCAATCTTCCTGAGCCCGCTGAAGTGGGTGGTCATCCTGGCGCCGGTCGCCATGGTGTTCTTCCTCAGCTTCCGCATTCATAAGATGAGCGTCGCAGCCGCGCAGACGACCTTCTGGGTCTATGCCGCGATGATGGGCCTGTCGCTGTCGTCGATCTTCCTGATCTACACCGGCGCGAGCATCGTGCAGACATTCTTCGTGACCGCGGCCTCCTTTGGTGCCCTGTCGCTCTACGGCTACACCACCAAGCGTGACCTGTCGGCCATGGGTTCGTTCCTGATGATGGGTCTCTTCGGCCTGATCATTGCGTCGCTGGTCAACCTGTTCATGGCCTCCTCGGCCCTCGACTTCGCGATCTCGGTGATTGGCGTCCTGATCTTCGCAGGCCTGACCGCCTACGACACGCAGTCGATCAAGGAGTCCTACCACGAGAGCCACTCCAGCGAGATGGCTGGCCGCAACGCCATCATGGGCGCACTGCGCCTCTATCTCGACTTCATCAACCTCTTCCTGTTCCTGCTGCGTTTCCTTGGAAACCGCGAGTAACAGCTAAGAGGCAAGTTCTGGAATACCCCGCTCCGGCGGGGTTTTTCTTTGGCCTCGAAATGGCCGACGAGCGGGCGACAGATACAAAAAAACCTCCGGTTCTCACCGGAGGTTTTTTCATGACCATGCACTGAAGCTGCTTTTTACGCGGCTTCTTCTTCCTGGGTATCGTCTTCTTCGATCGTCTTGCCGCGCTTGGGACCCTTGGCGAGGTTGACCTCGACAAGGCGAACGGCTTCCGTCTCGGACATCTTGTTCACGGCAGCGATTTCGCGTGCCATGCGGTCGAGCGCAGCTTCATAAAGCTGACGCTCGGAGTAAGACTGCTCCGGCTGGTTCTCGGCGCGATAGAGGTCGCGAACGACTTCTGCGATCGAGATCAGGTCACCGGAATTGATCTTGGCATCATATTCCTGGGCGCGACGCGACCACATGGTGCGCTTGACGCGGGCCTTGCCCTGCACGACCTTGAGCGCGCGATCGACGAAATCGGTCTCGGAGAGCTTGCGCATTCCGATGCTCACGGCCTTGGCGACCGGAACCTTCAGACGCATCTTGTCCTTCTCGAAATCGATCACAAAAAGCTCGAGCTTCATCCCGGCCACTTCTTGCTCTTCGATGGCGGTGATGGTACCCACGCCGTGAGCGGGGTATACGATCGACTCGCCGGTCTTGAAGCCGTGGCGCGCCGAGGAATTCTTCTTCTGCTGGGTCGTCATTCTATTCAAATACTCCCTGTTTTGCTCCCGGCGAGATGCCGGCGCCGGGTCGGTCAGGCCCGGATGAGACGACAAGACTGCGAAACTTGTCATCCTGATCCAGTCCGCCACACAGTCAAAGCCACCTCGTCGCGACGGAGACACGACACAAGCGGTGTCGCCGATGTCACGGAAATCGCGCGTTGGTGAAGTTGCTTTCGTGATGGTTTAGGGCATAGCTATGCCGCAAAGTGGAACAGTTCCAAGAGGCTATCACAAAAAGACGAGGAAATCAATATTTTAGTGCAGTGCGCCACAATCGTGACGCACACAAGGGCGAATCCGCCGTCAAGTGATGGAAATTTGGGCAGGATTCACTCAGGCCTAAAGGTAAACCTGGTATCAGTCGCCCGAACCAGGATTCTCCGAGAAGAACTGCTCGAACTTGCCGTCCACGCCGTCCATTTCCTTGGCTTCCGGCATCGGCTCTTTCTTGACAGTGATATTCGGCCAGATCTTCGCGTAATCGGCGTTGATCTTGAGCCACTTGTCGAGACCCGGCTCGGTATCAGGCTTGATCGCCTCAGCAGGACATTCCGGCTCGCAGACACCGCAATCGATGCATTCGTCCGGATGGATGACGAGGAAGTTTTCGCCCTCATAGAAGCAATCGACGGGGCAGACCTCGACACAATCGGTATATTTGCAGCGAATGCAGTTGTCAGTGACGATATAGGTCATGCGGCACTCCAGGATGACGTTCTCGAACGGCAGGAGAGAGACGAATGCGGGTATTCCGATCGGGTGACACCCTGTTCGGAAGGCTCGCGCCCCACCGGGAATTAATGTCGGACGGCATGTGAGCTAAAGCGGAATCCCTGACAAGGCAAGGATAAACACCCTCAATTCTGGCGCCTTTGTAGAAATTTTCTAATCCGCCGACCAATCAGGCTCGCCACGCAGTTCGTCGAGCGCGCGGCGCTCCTTCTTCGTGGGCCTCCCCGCTCCGGGCGCCCGAACACCAGGCTCGGATGGGCTGAAGGGCTTCTTCTCGGCCGGAGGCGTGAGATCCTCGTAGAGGAGCTTTGCTTCCTCGTAAGGGCCGCGCCGCTCGCCGGGTAGTTTCACGACCAGAACCAGGTCGCGCTCGGGCATCGCGATCTCAAGCTTGTCGCCAGGTTTGACCTGATGGCTGACCTGGCGAATTTTCTGGCCATTGACGCTGACATGGCCCGAAGCCACGCGCTCTTGCGCGAGGCTGCGTGATTTTGCCACACGGGCGAAGAACAGCCACTTGTCGATGCGCTGGCGCGAACCGCTTTGTGACTGCTTGCCGTCCATTACTTCTTCAGCTGCTCCTTGAGAGCCGCGAGCTTGGCGAAAGGCGAATCCGGATCGATCGGCTTCTCCTTGCGCGGCGGCTTCGCCTCGAAGCGTGCCGGCTGCGACTTGTTGTTGTCGCGCTCCGGCCGCGGACCGCGGTCCTTGCGGTCGCCACGATCCTGGCGATCACCCTTGCCGGCAAACTTGCCACGATTGTCGTCTCGACGCTCACCGCGGTTGTCGGAACGGCGATCGTCGCGACGGCCTTCGCCACGCTTCTCGCCAGCAGCCTCGCCGCCTTCGCGCGGAGCCGGGCTGCGCTGGCCCTGCGGACGGCGATCGCCAGCCGGACGGCCCGTGCCACGCTGATTGTCGTTACGACCACCCGGACGCCAGAGAAGAACGGGCTTCGGCTCAGTCGGCTCGGCCGACGGCTCTGCGGCAGCGGCAGGCTCGACCGCTTCAGCGGCAACCGCTGCAGCAGGCTCTTCAGTCACAGCAGCCGGTGCCTCGCCTTCGGCAGATGCCTCGGCGGATTGATCGGCATCATCGACGGCGTCGTCGCTCTTTTCAGTAGCCGCCGGAGCCTCGGCAGCAGCAGAACCAGTCTGCGCAGCGAGGAAAGCAGCAGCCTCTTCGGCCGAAACGCTGTCGGCACGATAGCCGAGACCCTTCAGGATCTCTTCCATGTCGTCAGGCGTCGCACCCAGAATGGAAAGCATGGCCGTCGTCGTCGTGAAGCGGCGGCCGTCATAGGCGCCGTCAGGACGTGCCGGCGAACCGGGCTTCCACTGCAGCAGCGGACGAATGAGATCTGCGAGACGCTCGAGGATATCGATGCGCACCGCACGCTTGCCGAGGAAGCGGAAGCCGGCGAGCTTGTAGAACATGCGCTCGAAGCTCGGATCCGTCACGACAGAGGTACGGCCTGCAGCCAGCACCGGAATCAGATCGCCATAACCCGGCTTGTCGAGGCCGTCGTTCTTAAGCGCCCAGAGCAGCGTTATCAGTTCGGCCGGAGCAGGCTTCAGCAGAGCTGGCATGAAGATGTGGTAGGCGCCAAAGCGCACGCCGTAGCGACGCATGGATGCGCGACCGTCCTGGTCGAGCGTCTTGACGTCGTCTGCTACGTCGCGACGGAAGAGCACGCCCAGATTCTCGACGAGCTGGAAGGCGAGACCCTTGGCCAGACCCTGCAGGTCCTCTGCGCGCGAGAGGTCATCGAGCGGCTTCAGCACGGTCGATATGTGATGATTGACGTAGCGCTCGACGCGAGCAGCAACGTGATCACGGGCAATGCCGGTCAGCTGTTCGTCGGCAAGCAGAATGACGCGCGGATGCAGGATGTGATCCGTACCGGTGAGGCGGGCAACCGGGTCGCCGAGCCAGCGGACGAGACCATCCGAGCCGATCGCAAGGTCATTGTTGCCAGAAGCATGCAGGCGCGCGGCCCGCGCTTCGAACTCCAGCGCCAGAGCCTTGTATGCGGCGGCCTGAACTGCCTTGGCATCCGGACCTTCCATGCCGGAGATCGGCGTGAACCGGAAACCGGAGAGTTGTCCCATGGCATGGCCTTCCACGAAGACATCGCCGTTCACACTGATTTCAGCTTCCAACATTGCATTCTCTCTTAAGCGCTTCATGAGCACAGATGTCCTGCGATCAACAAAGCGTTTCGTCAACCGTTCATGTAACGCATCGGACAATCGGTCTTCGATTTCCCGCGTCTTTTCTTGCCAGTGTGTCGGATCGGCAAGCCAGCCGGGCCGGTTCGACACGTAAGTCCATGTTCTGATCTGGGCGATCCGCGCCGAAAGCGTGTCGATCTCGCCATCGGTCCGGTCTGCCCGGCGCACCTGTTCACCGAGGAAATCCTCGTTCACGGTGCCCCGCCTGACCAAATCAAAATAAAGACTCTGAATCAGATCTGCATGCTGTGCAGGCGTAATGCGCCGATAGTCGGGCAGAGCACAGGCTTCCCAGAGTTTTTCCACCCGTTCGGGCCGGTCTGTGATGTCGGAAATCTCAGGATAGCGCGACAGGTACTCAAGCGCCTGCTGGTCGGTCGCCGGCAGGGCGCGCGTCAGTCCTTCGACGCGCGGTACCGCATCGAGGCTTCGCTGCAGGCCGGCAATCGACGAGAAGTCGAACTTCTCCGTCCGCCATTGCAGAACTTTGACGGGATCGAATTGATGGGTTTCAAGCCGCTCCACCAGTTCCTCATCGAAAGGATCGACGCGGCCCGTCACGCCGAACGTGCCATCCTTGATGTGTCGACCGGCACGACCGGCAATCTGGCCCAGTTCGCCCGGATTGAGATTGCGGAACTGGTAGCCGTCGAACTTGCGGTCCTGGGCAAAGGCGACGTGGTCGACATCGAGGTTGAGCCCCATGCCGATGGCATCGGTGGCGACGAGATAATCGACATCGCCTTCCTGGTAGAGGCCAACCTGGGCGTTGCGCGTCCGCGGACTGAGCGCACCCAGAACCACGGCTGCTCCGCCGCGCTGGCGCCGAATGAGCTCGGCGATCGCATAGACCTCGTCGGCGGAGAAGGCGACGATCGCGGTGCGCTGCGGCAGGCGGGTAATCTTTTTCTGGCCCGCATAGAAGATCTGCGAGAGCCGAGGGCGCTCGACGATGGTGATGCCGGGCAGAAGCTGGATGAGGATCGACTTCATCGTCGCCGATCCGAGCAGCAGCGTCTCTTCACGCCCTCTCAGATGCAGCAGGCGATCCGTGAAGATGTGCCCGCGCTCAAGATCGCCGGCAAGCTGGATCTCGTCGATCGCAACGAAGGCTACTTTCGTTTCTCGCGGCATAGCCTCGACGGTGCAAACGGAAAAGCGGGCGTTGGGAGGGCTGATCTTCTCTTCACCGGTCACCAGCGCAACGTTCTTCACGCCGACCCGCTCGACGACACGGGTATAGACCTCGCGGGCCAGAAGTCTGAGCGGCAACCCGATCATGCCCGACCCGTGCGCGACCATACGTTCGATGGCGAAATGGGTCTTGCCAGTGTTCGTTGGCCCCAGCACAGCGTTGACGCCGCGGCCACTCAAGATCATGGGTTGGGTATTCAAGGACCGCTCCGCTTGCCGGGACCGCGCTTTTGCATTCCGGCACCCTTGGCCAACACATGGCGACGAACAGGGGCAAAGGCAAGGCGCTTGTCGCAAACACCCCAGAATTCCTCGCAAACCCTTGATCAGAATCAGCTTTCTGAATCCGGAACACTCTGCGAACGAATCAGCGACGAATCGGTGACTCCGGCTGATTCAGTGTTTGTTCACGGCTAGATCTGGAAGTCTCGTGGGCCTCGCCACACCAGATGCTGAATCACCCTCGGACCGCATCAACCTTCCCAACGGCCAGTCGATGGAACAATCGGGAACATCTTCACGTTCCGCCGCCGAGGTGAAACTGATGATGCTATCCCCGCCGCCCCCAGAATGGATCGGAAACAACGAGTTGGCTCAGGACTACGCCCTGATCCACGGCATGGTCATGGCGCCATCCTTTTGGCGCACCTATGCGCCGGACGTTGTGCGAAAGTCAAAGAGCGCGGCATACGCCCTGCCCGGCCACCACCCCTGGAAACTCTCAGCACCCGGTCAATTGATTACCCCCGAGGCTGTAGCTGCAGCCTATGCCGAGGCGCTCAGGCGCGATTTCGGCGGCAGGCCAGTCACGCTGATCGGCCACTCGACGGGCGGCTTCGTCTCGCTGCTGATTGCACGGCATTACCCCGAACTGGTGAAGTCGATCGTCTTAATCGGCGCCTTCGCCTGCGGTCGCTTCGAGGGCCAGGAGCGCCTGCCGGCCAAGCTTTTGCGCGTCCCGCGCGTCGGATACTTCCTGTTTCGCCAGTTCTTCCAGCGCTGGATATCCACGAGTGAGCAGTTTCGCTGGGGCTCCGTCGAATGCGTTTTCGACAAGGGATGCCCCTGGCAGAACGATCGCGCGGTCGAGGCCATGGAAGATGTGCGGCTGCAGTTGCTGCAGGCGAGGCCCGAAGATATTGCGGCCTGCATACATTTCATGTCGGCGACGACCTTAGTCGCGGATCTGCCGTCAATCCATGTACCGGTTCTCAACATTGTCGGCGCCGATGACGCAATCGTGCCGCCGGCTCATCAGCTGCGGGTGTCCAAGCTGCTTCCGCAGGTGCAGACGGTCCTGCTGCGCAATTGCGGGCATCTGCCGATGGTCGAGCACCAGACCCTCACTGCCGGCGCAATCAGCGCATTCGTTGACGGCATTGCCACGCTGCAGGCGAAAAACCGCCGCCCCATCGCGGGCAAAGCCGCAGCCCAGATGTTTCAGTTCATGCGCATGAGCCTGAACCGAACGGAACAAAGTCCGGCTGGTCGCGTTCAGACCGCACAAGACAGCATTCTGCACCAAGGCTTAGGAGAGGGCCCCCATGAGTACTATCCTCATCGTCATTCTTATTCTGTTGCTGATCGGCGCCCTGCCAAACTGGGGACATAGCCGCAGCTGGGGCTACGGCCCGTCGGGAGGCTTGGGCCTCGTACTGCTCATCCTCATCATCCTGATGTTGATGGGTCGAATTTGACCTGAAGTGAAAATCCAACTCGACATAAAAGGTATAGGACGATGAAAAAGACCCTTTTGGCACTCGCATTGATCGCCCCGCTCGCATCCTGCACGGCAACTGAACGTGGCGCCGGCATCGGCGCGGCTTCCGGTGCAGTCATCGGTGGCGTTGCTACCGGTAACGTCCGCGGCGCAGCCGTTGGCGCAGCAGTCGGCGGTGTCGCCGGCGCCCTGATCGGCAACTCCCAGGAACGTTCCGGCTATTGCGTCTATCGTGATCGCTACGGCCGTACCTACGAAGCACGCTGCCGCTAACAGGCATATCTGCAAAAAAGCCGCCGAACCCCGGGTTCGGCGGCTTTTTCGTGCGCGGAATTAACTTCTCGATCAAATCCGGAACGAATCAACGACGAATCGCGGACTTAAGCATCTTCCCGGTTTGTTCACCGCTAGATATTGTTAAATAACAATTGGTTAACCATAGGGGGCGGTGGATATTAAGAATTTCCCCGGCAGAAAAAGACGGCAATTCTTAACGGCCTAGCCGATCTCCCATCGGAGATCCGAAACGCTGCGCAGTCTTGCGAGCGTCGCGCCACAGAAACGGAAATGGCCGGCACTAGGCCGGCCCCGAGGCGAAACACTGACGGTTGCTCAGACGAAGAACTGGCCGCCATTCGCGGAAATTGTCGATCCTGTAATGAAACCGGCATCATCAGAAGCGAGGAAGACAACGCAGCGGGCGATTTCTTCCGGTTCGCCGAGCCTGCCGACCGGGATCTGCGGGATGATGCGCTCGTTGAGCACCTTTTCCGGGATCGCGCGCACCATTTCCGTGCCGATATAACCGGGGCAAATGGCGTTGACCGTGATGCCCTTGGCAGCACCTTCCTGCGCCAGCGCCTTGGTGAAGCCGAGGTCGCCCGCCTTGGCGGCAGAGTAGTTGGCCTGGCCCATCTGGCCCTTCTGGCCATTGATCGACGAGATGTTGATCACGCGTCCGAAACTGCGATCGCGCATGCCGGTCCAGACCGGATGCGTCATGTTGAACAGGCCGGTGAGGTTGGTGTTGATGACCTCGTTCCACTGGTCCGGCGTCATCTTGTGGAACATGGCGTCGCGCGTGATGCCGGCATTGTTGACCAGCACGTCGACCGGGCCGAGGGCAGCCTCGACGGCGGCGATCCCGTCAACGCAAGCCTGGTAGTTGGACACGTCCCACTTGAAGACCGGAATGCCGGTCTCTGCTTCAAAGGCCTTTGCCTTTTCCTCGTTTCCGGCGAAGTTTGCGGCCACCGTGTAGCCGGCATTCTTCAGAGCGATCGAAATCGCAGCACCAATGCCGCGCGTACCGCCGGTTACCAAAGCCACTCTGCTCATGCTGTCCTCCCCGTTTTTTCTGTATGGGTTCCCGTCTGGATCAACCGCTGCGGTTCCCATCGCAACGGCATGACTTCGCCATCCCGGCTTCAGGCCGGGACAGAACTTTGTGATGTCAATGATGAGCCGGCGCCATCCTGGCTGCCCGGATCAGAAGGCCTCGAGGCACATGGCAACGCCCATGCCGCCGCCGATGCAGAGGGTGGCGAGACCCTTCTTGGCGCCGCGACGCTTCATCTCGAACAAAAGCGTGTTGAGGATGCGCGCACCCGATGCGCCGACCGGATGGCCGATCGCGATCGCGCCGCCATTGACGTTGACGATCGACGTATCCCAGCCAAGGTCCTTGTTGACGGCGCAGGCCTGTGCTGCAAAGGCCTCATTGGCTTCGACCAGGTCGAGATCGGAGATCTTCCAGCCGGCCTTTTCAAGCGCCTTGCGGGACGCCGGGATCGGGCCGGTGCCCATGATCTTAGGGTCGACGCCCGCAGTTGCCCAGGAAACGACGCGGGCAAGCGGTGCGATGCCACGACGCGAAGCTTCCGCTTCGGTCATCAGGAGTGCTGCGGCAGCCCCATCGTTGATCCCGGATGCGTTGCCGGCGGTGACCGTGCCTTCCTTGTCGAAGGCCGGCTTCAGCTTCTGCATGCTTTCGAGCGTCGCACCGATACGGATGTATTCGTCCTGGTCGACGGTGACGTCACCCTTGCGACCCGGCACGATGACCGGCACGATCTCGTCCCTGAAGCGACCGGCGACCTGGGCCGCCTCCGCCTTGTTCTGGGAAGCCACCGCGAATGCATCCTGCTCGTCGCGTGTGAGCTGCCACTGGCGCGCAACATTCTCGGCCGTAGTACCCATGTGATAGCCGTAGAAGGCGTCGGTCAGGCCGTCCTTGATCATGGTGTCGACCATCTTCAGGTCGCCCATCTTGGTGCCATTGCGCAGATGAGCACAATGCGGCGCCATGGACATGGATTCCTGGCCGCCGGCAATGATGATCTTCGCATCACCGGTTGCGATCTGCTGCATGCCGATAGCGACCGCGCGCAGGCCCGAACCGCAGAGCTGGTTGAGCCCCCAGGCCGTCGCTTCCTGCGGAATGCCAGCCTTCATGGCGGCTTGACGCGCCGGGTTCTGGCCCTGACCGGCTGTGAGGATCTGGCCGAGGATGACTTCGTCGACTTCACCAGCCTCGACACCAGCGCGCTCCAGCACGGCCTTGATGGCGATGGCACCGAGATCATGCGCCGCGACGGAAGACAAGGCACCGTTGAAAGATCCGACCGGGGTTCGGGCAGCGCTCGCGATGACGATGGACGGGGTGCTCATGGACGTCTCCTCGGGTTTTGTGATTGAGGAGAAACTGACAAAGACTCCCGCCGGTGTCAAACAAGATAAACCCTCACTTCTCGTTCTTTGGTTGCGCTTCCCTGTCTTTCGTCAAATGCCGATCCTGCATCGCACAAAGAGATTGTCACCGGACTGAATTTGCGCTTACACTCCTGACCGGGAAGAGCAAAAACAATCGAAAAACGACGGGTTAGGAGACAGAAATGGCCAAAGCCGATGGCGAAATCGTTATCAAGAAATACGCCAATCGACGCCTCTACAACACCGGCACGAGCACCTACGTAACCCTCGAGGACTTGGCCAAGATGGTCAAGAAGGGAGAGGATTTCCTGGTGCAGGACGCCAAGTCCGGCGAAGACATCACGCATTCCGTCCTGACCCAGATCATCTTCGAGCAGGAATCCAAGACCGGCAACACGCTGCTGCCGATTTCCTTCCTGCGCCAGCTCATCAGCTATTACGGCGACCAGATGCAGATGGTCGTTCCGAGCTTTCTCGAGCATTCGATGAAGGCCTTCACCGAGCAGCAGACCCAGATGCGCGAGCAGATGACCAAGGCTTTCGGCGACCATCCGCTGTCGAAGAACCTGCAGATGCCGATACAACTGATGGAAGAGCAGGTGAAGCGCAACACCGAGATGTTCCAGCAGGCCATGCAGATGTTCTCGCCCTTCCTCGGCGGCCAGCAGCCAGCCAAGGAAACGAAGAAGGCCGAGGCCAAGGATATCGACGAACTGAAGGAGCAATTGCGCTCCCTGCAGAACAAGCTCGACAATCTGTAAAACGAGACGAGGCCCCGGAAGGGGCCTTTTTCACGACGGGATCAAAGTCCGATCGAAACGTCGCGACCCGCAGCCCGGTTGGAGATTGTGAAGCCGGCGACGACATCGATGAAGGCGATCACCATCAGGCTGAAAAAGAGCTGGGTGGCCGCATCGCGCACGAGCAGGAATTCCACGAGAAATCCGACGAAGACCAGCATCGACAGCATGTGGTTCATCAACGAACCACGATTGCTGAGCGTCGCCTTCAGCATCTCGAAAAACAGGCAGATGAGGGCGGACAGGATGACGAGGTCACCGAGCGTCATTGTCCAGACGGCACCTGACAGCATCGGCACAGTCATGATCACGCCGGAGAATGCCGAAACCCCGCTTCCCAGCATCACGGCATTATAAAAGATGAACGGCACGACCATGAGTGGAATGGCGACCAGCATGCAGAATCCTTCCTGACAATGCGATCGCACCGCGCTCGGGGGGCGATCAGCCGCGCGATTTAACTATGCCTAATGACAAATGAAAAGGCCGGCGCAAGCGCCGGCCTTTCAAAACAGTCAGTCGAAGCGCAGAAATTATGCGCTTTCCTTCGGCGTCAGAACCTGGCGGCCGCGATACATACCGGTCTTCAGATCGATATGGTGCGGACGGCGCAGTTCGCCGGAGTTCTTGTCTTCGACATAGGTCGATGCCTTCAGCGCGTCAGCAGAGCGGCGCATACCGCGCTTGGACGGGCTTGTTTTTCTTTTCGGTACAGCCATTTTCGTTACTCCACGTGACGGACAAGACGGGTTTATGCGGCCTCGATGAGGCCGGACAGAACCTGTCTCGATCTCGGAATTTGGCGGGCTTATACATGCCCGAAGTGGGTTTGACCAGTCCCCAGGTCACTTTTTTCGAATCCGTGACAAGGCCGATCAGGCCTCGTCCTCGGGCACGATCCAGGGTTCGGCGAGCGCCGCGTCTTCCCAGGCCCGCCAGGCCGGATGCGCACGCATCCTATCCATATAGGCGATCGTCTCGGCATTGCGAACCAGATCATAGACGCGGAAGCGATTGACGACCGGTGCGAACATGGCGTCGGCAGCGGAGGATGCGCCGAACAGAAAGGGACCGCCGGAGCGCTGGAGCATGTCGCGCCAGATCGCTTCGATGCGAGCGACATCGGCCGTCACGCCGTCGGGCAGTGGGATCGCTTTCACCGGCCGACGCATGTTCATCGGGCAGGCACCGCGCAGAGCCCGAAAGCCGGACAGCATTTCCATGGAGATGGAGCGAGCCAGCGAGCGGCTCTCACGGTCGGCGGGCCAGAGCCCGGCATCCGGATAGAGCTCTGCAACATATTCGATGATGGCAAGCGATTCCCAGACTCGAACCGTGCCGTGGTGCAACACCGGCACCCGCCCGGTCGGCGATATCTCCCGAAAACGCGGATGGGTGGCACCTGGCCCGAACGGGATGAGCTCCTCGCGAAACGGAATGCCTGCGGCAGTCATGGCGATCCACGGCCGGAACGACCAGGAGGAATAGTTCTTGTTGGCGATGTAAAGGGTCAGTTCGTCCATCAGGCTCTCCGAACAGTTGAGCTCCAACCTAGACCCATAACCGGCTTGCGGACCAACGAAAGCTTCTGATTTCAATCATAAAGGCAGGTGATGTAATCACCGGACGCGCGGGCCCGTCGATCCACGACCCCTGCCAGCCGCTTCAAGCCCGGGCCCGGCTTGCTTGCCACGCGGTCGATCGGGTTGGGCAAGGAGACGGCCAGCAGCGCCGCCTGTTGACGGCTGAGCTTTGCGGCCGATGTCTTGAAGTGATACCGCGCCGCAGCCTCGATCCCGTAGATGCCAGGCCCCCATTCCGCGACGTTGAGGTAGATCTCCATCATCCGCTGCTTGGGCCAGACCGTGTCAGCGGCCATGGCAAGCGGCAACTCGAGGCCCTTGCGGACAAAGGAACGCCCGTTCCAGAGGAAAAGGTTCTTCGCCGTCTGCATCGGGATGGTGCTCGCGCCTCGCGTCGCCTCTCCGGCCATGGCATCGTCGATGACGGACTGCAGCTGGTTCCAGTCGACGCCGCCGTGATTGCAGAACTGCCCGTCCTCCGACATCATCACCGCACGCACGACATTCGGGGAGATATCTTCGAAATCGACCCAGCGGCGATCATAGCCCTGGAAGGTCGCAAGATCCGCCAGCATCAGCGTGGAAACCGGGCGGATAAAGTCGACGCGATAGACGAGGATCAGGAGATAAGGCCCGACGAGCAACAGAAGCAGGGCAATCAGCACGGCCCGGATGATCCGGGGCCGCCGCCTCCGCTCCTCCGCCGGCGCAACCTGCTCGTCTTGCTCCAATGCCTCGACTTCCAGTGTCAATGAGGTGGGTCCATGATCGATGATGCCCCCTCTTAGCGGCCCCGTGACGAATTGACCAGACGCGCCACGGCCCGCAGGCCTTCTTCAACGTCAATTTCCCGTTGCCTGACAGGGGGCCGCGTGCCAAATAGCCCGCATGACCAAGAGCGCCGATGCCTTTGAACAAAGCTTGTCCGCCTATGCCGAGATCGTCGAGGCAAGGCTCGCAACCCTGTTGGACGGGACCCCTCGTCACGCGGAACTGGCGCGCCCCCGACAACTGATCGAAGCCATGCATTACGGCGCTCTGAACGGCGGAAAACGCCTGCGCCCCTATCTCGTAATGCAGGCTACGCGCCTGTTTGGCGGAAGCGACGAGGCGGCTCTTCAGGTCGGTTGCGCGCTCGAATGCCTGCACAGCTACTCTCTGGTCCATGACGACCTGCCGGCCATGGACGACGACGACCTTCGCCGCGGCAAGCCGACCGTGCACAAGAAGTACGACGAGGCAACCGCGATCCTGGCCGGTGATGGCCTGCTGACCTATGCCTTCGACATCATTGCGTCGCCGGAAACGCCCCTGCCCGATGCCGCCAAGGTGGCGCTGTTGCTCGAGCTTTCGCGCGCAGCCGGGATCGGCGGCATGGCCGGTGGCCAGATGCTCGATCTTGCTGCAGACAAAGACCAGCCCGATGAAGCAGGCATCGTCACGCTCCAGGCGATGAAGACCGGCGCACTCCTGCGCTTCGCCTGCGAGGCCGGGGCGATCATCGCAGGCCGCTGCTCTGAGGACCGCGATCGCCTGCGCCGCTTCGGCGAAATCATCGGGCGCGCCTTCCAGATGGCCGACGATCTCCTAGATATAACCTCGGACGCCGCGACCCTCGGCAAAGCGACCGGCAAGGACGCGGCCAAAGGCAAGGCGACCCTCGTTGGCCTCAAAGGCACGGACTGGGCACGCGCCGAACTCGATCGTCTGGTCAATGAAGCCAATGCGCTGCTCGATCCCTACGGCGCTAAGGCCGAGCCGCTGAAGGAAGCCGCCCACTTCATCGCCTACAGGAAGAAATAGTATGAGCCGTTTCTGGTCGTCTGCCGTCCATACGCTGGAGCCCTATGTCGCTGGCGAACAACCCAAAATCCCGGGCCTGGTGAAGCTCAACACCAATGAGAGCCCCTACGGCCCGTCGCAGCGCGTGCTGGACGCGATCGCCGCTGCCTCCGGTGAACGACTGCGCCTTTACCCCGACCCGGCCTCCACGGACCTGCGCAAGGCGATTGCGAAGCGCTACGGCCTGACGATGGAAGAGGTTTTTGTCGGCAACGGCTCGGACGAAGTCCTGGCCTTTACCTTCGCTGCCTTGCTCAAGCACGACGCCCCCCTGCTCTACCCTGACATCACCTACAGCTTCTACAAGACCTATGCCCGGCTCTTCGAAGTTAAGGTCGAGGAGATTGCGCTGGACGACGGCCTGCACGTCCGCATCGAGGATTACGACCGCCCCTGCGGCGCGATTATCCTGGCCAATCCGAACGCGCCGACAGGCATCGCCTTGCCGCTCGCAGAGATCGAGAAGCTCGTCGCCTCCCATCCGGATCAGGTCGTGGTGATCGACGAGGCCTATGTCGATTTCGGCGCGGAGACCGCAGCATCGCTCATCCCGCGCTATGAGAACCTGCTGGTCGTCCAGACTTTCTCCAAGTCGCGCTCGCTGGCCGGCCTGCGCGTCGGCTTCGCGCTTGGCCAGCGGCCGCTTATCGAGGCGCTGGAGCGGATGAAGGACAGCTTCAACTCCTATCCCGTTGACATGCTGGCCCAGGCAGCGGCAACCGCCGCGATCGAGGACGAAGCCTGGTTCGACGACGCCTGCGGCAAGATCATCGCCAACCGCGAGATGGTCACGGACGCGTTGAAGGCCCGCGGCTTCGAGGTCCTGCCCTCATCGACCAATTTCGTCTTCGCGCGTCATCCAGCGCATCAGGGTGCGGATCTTCAGAAGGGCCTGCGCGAGCGTGCCGTCCTCGTCCGGCATTTCAACAAGCCACGGATTTCCGATTTCCTTCGCGTGACGATCGGCACGACAGAGGAATGCCATCAGTTTCTGAAGGCAATCGATCAAATCATCTGACGTGTGGAATTGACCGATAGCGGCTAGTCTCCGGCTCCTGTTGCAAGCGCCGGAGCATGTCCTTGACTGAAATCCTTCAATACTGGCCGCAGGTCGCGGCGGCCTATCTCGTCTACCTGGTTGCGGTCTTGAGCCCAGGCCCGGCGACCATGGCGATTGCCTCCGCCTCGCTCGGCCAGGGGCGTCGGCATGGATTGACGATTGCAGCCGGCATCTTTTGCGGCTCGATGACCTGGGCGATTGCCGCCTCTCTCGGACTGGCCGCCATCCTCTCCCAATATGCGCAGGCGCTGGTGCTGATGCGGATCCTGGGCGGTCTCTACTTGCTCTATCTCGCCTGGCGCGCTTTCCGCTCGGCAGCGAGCAAGATCGATCCGCTTGGTGTCACCAAGGCGACGGCAAGCCTGAAGCGTACCTTTCTGATGGGCTATGCGATCCACCTGACGAACCCCAAGGCGATCTTCGCCTGGCTCGCCATCATCTCGCTGGGGCTGCCCGCCGGTGCGACGCCGTCTGCGGTCGCCATCGTCGTCTGCGGTTGCCTGGTCACCGGCTTCATCGTCTTCATGGGCTACGCGCTGCTTTTCTCGACCCCGGGCGCGCTCCGGATCTATCGCGCCGCGCGTCGCTATATCGACGGGACGCTCGCCGTTCTCTTCACCTTTGCCGGCGTGAAGCTGCTCACCTTGCGCTGAAACGAAAAAGGCGCCGCACGGATGCGGCGCCTCTGATCCTTGAAGTGGACAGACCTCAGCCCTGGGTAAGCGGCGAGATCTGGATTTCCACGCGGCGGTTCTGCGCGCGGCCATCCGGCGTTGCGTTGGACGCGACTGGCTGGTTCGGGCCAAAGCCGACTGCGGATACACGCCGTGGGTCGACGCCCTGGCTGTTGAGGTAACCGGCAACGGACATCGCACGGCGCTCGGACAGACCCTGATTGTAGCCCTGGCTGCCGGTTGAGTCGGTATGGCCGTTGATGTCGATCAGGGTGCGATCGAACTTGCGCAGCACGATCGCGACCGAGTTCAGCGTCGGATAGAACTGCGGCATGACCGCATCCTGATCCGTGTTGAAGGTGATGTTGGACGGCATGTTCAGGATGATGCGGTCGCCGACGCGGGTGACCGAAATGCCAGTGCCCTGCAGCTGTGCGCGCAGTTCCGATTCCTGCTGGTCCATGTAGTTGCCGATGGCGCCACCGGCGAGCGCGCCGATACCGGCACCGATGAGCGCTGCGTTACGCCGGCCGACCGGCGAACCACCGACGGCTAGACCACCGAGCGCGCCCACGGCAGCACCGAGGGCAGCGCCGCCCGTCGTGTTCGACACCTTCTGCTGCCCCGTATAGGGATCTGTCGTCGTGCAGGCACTCAGATAGGTCGCGCAAAGCGCGAGAATGGCGATCTTCTTGATCATGCTCGGGGTCCCTCCAGGATTCGGCTGATCATCCGTCAACCGTGAAATTGCGGCAACAAAAAGTTGCCAGCAGGCTCACTCCGCCGCTGACTTTTGTCCATAGCGCTTCTGGATATAGTCCGCCACCAGCACCTCGAAATCGGCCGCGATGTTCGGACCACGCAGGGTCATGGCTTTTTCGCCATCGATGAAGACAGGCGCCGCCGGGTTTTCACCGGTACCGGGAAGCGAAATGCCGATATCGGCATGTTTGCTTTCGCCCGGACCATTGACGATGCAGCCCATCACAGCGACGTTCAGACCTTCGACGCCGGGATACTTTTCGCGCCAGACCGGCATGTTCTTGCGCAGGTCGTCCTGGATCTTCTGGGCGAGCTCCTGGAAGACGGTGGACGTGGTGCGCCCACAGCCCGGACATGCAGCAACGACCGGCACGAACTGACGGAAGCCCATGACCTGCAGCAGCTCCTGAGCCACCTGCACTTCACGGGTGCGATCGCCATTCGGCTCGGGGGTCAGCGAAACGCGCACGGTATCGCCGATACCATGCTGCAGCACATAGCCCATGGCAGCCGAGGAGGCGACGATACCCTTCGAGCCCATGCCGGCCTCGGTAAGCCCCAGATGCAGCGCATGGTTGGAGCGCTCGGCAAGCATGGAATAGACAGCAATCAGATCCTGCACCTGGCTGACCTTGGCGGACAGGATGATGCGGTTGCGCGGCAGGCCGATCTCTTCGGCGAGTTCGGCCGAGAGCAGCGCCGATTGCACGATCGCCTCGCGCGTCACCTGACGCGCTGATAGCGGCGAGCCCTGAGCCGCATTCTGATCCATCAAGCGGGTCAGCAGCTCCTGATCAAGCGAACCCCAGTTGACCCCGATACGGACAGGCTTGTCGTAGCGGATCGCCATCTCGACGATCTCGGCGAACTGCTTGTCCTTCTTGTCCTTGAAGCCGACATTGCCCGGATTGATGCGATATTTCGCCAGCGCCTCGGCGCAACCAGGGTGATCGGCGAGCAGCTTGTGACCGATATAGTGGAAGTCGCCGATCAGCGGCACATCCATGCCGAGGCGCAGTAGGCGCTCACGGATCTTCGGCACGGCGGCCGCACTCTCGTCGCGGTCAACGGTGATCCGCACCACCTCGGAACCCGCCTTGTAGAGGGCGGCGACCTGGGCGACGGTCGCATCGATATCGGCCGTATCGGTATTGGTCATCGACTGAACAACGACGGGCGCCCCGCCGCCGATGATCACGCCTCCAACTTCAACGGCGACCGAAGAACGGCGCGGCTTGGGATCAAAGGCGTCGGCGGGCTGGATGATGGGTGCGGTCATGGCTGTTTCTCTGCAAGCCTCAATCGCCATGGAGGTGGATCAAAGCCGATCGCTTGTCAACCGCAAGACATCGAAGCGCAATCACATGCACGAGTGCGCAGGCATCGCTTTAGCGCGCTGCGCACTCGCTTCAGTTCAGTGACCCGTTGACCGGTCCGCATGCCGGGCAAGGCCGGACAGAGCCAGGACGACGATCAACAGGGAGGGGATCGCAGTGTAAACGGTCGACAGGGAAGTGAACTCGGCGATGAACCCGATCAGCGACGGCGCAAAGAGAATGCCGGAATAGCCCATGGTCGTGACAACGGAGAGACCGACGCCAGGAGCCAGTCCCGGAATATTGCCACCGGCCGAAAACGCGATCGGCACCATGTTCGAGATCCCGATCCCGGTGATCGCAAACCCGATCAGGGCAAGTGTCACATTGCTCGACTGCCCGGCGATCACAAGGCCGATGATCGCCGCGACCCCGCAGAAGCGCAGCGTGTTGACGGCGCCGAACCGGTCACGAACGAAATCACCCGCAAAGCGGCAGACAGCCATGGTGAAAGAGAAGGCGGCAAAGGCAAAGCCCGACATTTCGGTCGAAGCATTCAGCTCGTTGCGCAGATAGAGCGCGCTCCAGTCGAGCACGGTTCCCTCAGGGATCATGCAGAACAACGCGATCGTGCCGATCAGCCAGGGCAGCGGCGTCATCGGCAGCTTGGCCTTGGCAGGCTCGTCACTCGGATGCGGCGCATCGGTAAGGATCATAGGGCGAGCAACCAGGAACAGGACGACGCAAACGGCAGCCAGCAGCAGCACGTGACCGGTCACGCCGAGCGAGGCGATCAGGAAGCCACCGGTCGCCGCACCGCACAGACCACCCAGGCTCCAGAAGGCGTGGCAGGAAGACATGATCGAGCGGCGCATGTTGCGCTCGACTTCGACGGCATTGGCATTCATCGCCACGTCCATCGCTCCGGTCAGGCCACCGAACAGGAAGATCGCGACAGCACCCGTCCAGATATTGTCGACGAGCGTCACGAGCACGATCGTCGGGATGAACAGGAGCGTGGTGATCTCAACCACGCGACGCGAGCCGTAGCGGGCGATCTGCATGCCGGCGATCGGCATCAGAACCAGCGAGCCCACGCCGAAGACGAAAATCATCACCCCCAGCATCAATTCCGAAAGCCCAAGCGCCTGCGAAAAGAACGGGATCTTCGGCGCCCAGGCGCCAATCACCAGACCGTTCAGAAAGAACAGCAATGCAACGGCGGCGCGCTCCCTCGTGACGATCGCCGCCGGTCCGGCTGGGGAAGTGATGGTCTGCGAAATATCGTTCATGTCCTGCTTCCGTTGTCGGGGCGCACTTTAATTAAATCGATTTAAACGACAACGCCCCATGCATCCGGCGGCTGTAAATTTTTGTTTCGCGCGACAACAATCCCGGCAACGCCAACCGGGGATTGACAGCCGTGTGTCGACACCCGAAACAAGAAACCCGATGCGACCGCATGCTGGGGCCGCCCTACCCGAAAGACACGTCCGTGAAAACCGCAGTCGGCGCTGGTATCCTGCTGTCCAGTCTCGCCTATCTCTTCTTCGCCATGCATGACGCCATGATAAAGCTGCTCGTGGAGTCCACCACGGTATGGCAGATCCTGTTTTGCCGAAGCATTGCGATCCTGCTCGGATGCTACATCCTGGGTGGCCGATCGCTGGCCCGCGAAACCGTCACGTCGCCGGCCCTGCGCCCGATGATGCTGCGGAGCCTCTTCCTGCTGGCGGCCTGGCTCTGCTACTTCAACGCGGCCAAGCACTTGCCGCTTGCGGATCTGACGACGCTCTATTTCGCAGCCCCGATTGCCGCGATCCTGCTCGCAATCCCGATCCTCGGCGAAAAGGTCCCGCCGAGCAGCTGGATCGCTGTCATTACCGGCTTCGTCGGCGTGGTCATCGCCAGCAACCCGACAGGGCTCACCACCGGCTGGCCGGTCTATCTGGCGTTGATCGCCGCCGTCTGCTGGGCAATTGCAACGACCCTTCTGCGAACCACCAGCCAGAGCGCCAGCAGCATGGTCCAGATGGCCATGACCAATGTCTTCTTCCTGATGCTGACCACACCCATGGCTCTGATGACTTGGACCATGCCAAACGGAGCGACGCAGATCCTGCTGCTTGCGGTCGGCTTCATCGGCGGCCTAGGCCAGATGAGCTACTTCGAAGCGCTGCGCCGCGCCCCGATCTCAGTGATCGCGCCGCTCGAATACACTGCGCTGATCTGGGCCTTCGCGCTCGGTTACGCGATCTGGCGCGACGTGCCCGGCCCGAACGTATGGGCAGGCGCCGTGCTTATCGCCGGCGCCGGCTTGATCATTCTCTTCGCCGCCCGACGAAGCACGCCCGCTCAGGACCTCGAGAGATAACGTTCCGCGAGCTCCACCCACAGGGTGGTGCCGACGGGGAGAATGTCGTCGTTGAAGTCATAACGCGGATGATGCAGCGGCGGGTCATTGGGCGTGCGCTGCGTGCCGAGGAAGAAGTAGCTGCCCGGACGTTTCGCCAGCATATAGGCGAAGTCTTCACTGCCCATCATCGGCCGTGGCAGGTCGTATACCTTGTCGTTACCCGCAAAGCTGACCGCAAGATCGCGGACGAAGTCCGTTTCCGCCTTGTGGTTGACGGTCGGGTCATAGCCACGCTCGTAGTCGATGGTGACACCCATCCCGTAACTCGCAGCCTGTCCCTCGGCCACGGCACGGATCCGGCTTTCCAGCTGGTCGCGAACCTTGGGATCGAAGGAGCGGATCGACAGCACCATCTCGGCCCGTTCCGGAATGACATTGCTCGCAGCACCGGCATGGAAACCGCCAACCGTGATGACGGTCGGATCGAGCGGGTGGATATTGCGCGACACGATTGTCTGCAGGGCCATGACAATCGAAGCGCCGCACACGATCGGATCCGCTGTTGACTGCGGCTCGGCGCCGTGACCGCCGCGGCCGTTGACGGTGATCTTGCACTCGTCGACGGCCGCCATGATCGGGCCTTCGCGAAGGGCGATGTGGCCAAAGGGGATCTCCGGATCATTGTGAAGCGCAAACACCGCATCACAGGGGAAGCGATCAAACAATCCGTCTTCGATCATGATGCGGGCACCACCGAAATTTTCCTCGGCAGGCTGGAAGATCAGATGGATCACACCGTCGAAATTCCGGCGCTCGGCAAGGATCTTTGCCGCACCGAGCAGCATTGCCGTATGACCGTCATGCCCGCAGGCATGCATGACGCCCGGGATTTCGCTGGCATAGGGCAGCCCCGTCTCTTCGAGGATCGGCAGCGCGTCGAAGTCGGCCCGGATGCCGATGCTGCGATCGCTTGAACCGTTTCGAAGCGTCGCGACCACCCCGGTCTTGGCGAGACCACGCGTGACCTCGTAACCGAGAGCCGTCAGCTGCTCGGCCACATAGTCCGACGTCTTGAACTCCGACAGGCCGATCTCCGGAAACCGATGCAGACGATGGCGCGTCGCGAGCACTTCTGCCATCACATTGGGAGCGTGGATCGTCATGGAATTCACCTTTCGGGCGTCTAGGGCATTCGTTGAGGCGCGAACTGTGGCACTTGCCGGCTAGTTGTTCAACCGTATAAAAAGGGCAGGAGCGGTCGTCACCAGCCGCCATCTTTATCCTCGCCGGAGAGACCTATGACACGACGCACGTTCCAACGTGCCGGTGAAGCCGAGCGCCGGAAGGATCTCATCGCCGCGACCCTGGACAGCATCTCCGAGCATGGCCTGGAAGGTGCCACCGTGCGTGACATCGCGGCCCGTGCAGGCGTGACCGGCGGCCTGATCCGCCATTATTTCTCCGGCAAGGACGAGATGGTCCAGGCCGCCTATCGCGAAATGCTGGCCGGGATGACCGGGACTGCGGTGGACGCCATGGCCGAGGCAGGCGTCGACCCTGGCAGACGCCTCCACGACTTCATCGTCGCCAATGTCAGCCCACCGATTGCTGACCCAAAGGCCCTTTCCCTTTGGGCAGCTTTCATCGGCCGTGTCCGCTCGGACGACGAACTCGCCCGCATTCATCGGGAAAACTATCTCGTCTTTATCGGACTTCTCGAAGAGCTCGTCGGAGCGGTGCTTTCGGCGCATCGACATGAAGCGCCTTTCTCCGAAACGCGCCATCTCGCCGTCGCAATCAACGGCCTGATAGACGGGCTGTGGCTCGAAAACTCGCTCGCAAGCGACCTCTTCGACGAAGGCCGCCTCGCCCATATCGCGCTCGACGCGGTGGAGGCCATGCTCGGCGGCTTACCGCTTAGAAACAGGTCCTGAGTGACGCGAAATGACATGCGGAGGAAGGTTGCTATCGGCTGTCGGTTTGGCTTCTGGTAACCTAGCAATGAGAACGAGGGATGCGGAAGGAACAAACGCCCTCCTACGGCGTAAGCACCTCCAGCAAGCCTCTTGGCCAGACGCTTGAAATACGGCATAAAAACGCCAATTCACCTGCCACGAAGCGAAAGTCGCCTACATAGTCCAAAAGCAACTGGTCACCCGTCGCATTACGGCCTTTTTCTGCCTCGATTGTTGGTCAACAGCCCGATTTTGTGCAATGAGGCGCCAAGGCGACGACCAGACGGTTCGAGCCCCACGGCCTTCAACTCAACCACCAAACTGAGAACTTATTCTTCATGACGCTGCATGTCCCATCGCGCGACCTCGAAACCAAGCAGATCGACCACAACGATTCCATTCGATCTGCCTATTTCACGATCGAGGAGTTGCGGGAGAGCGCGGCGTCGCTCGCGCTGAACGGTGCCACCGAACTGCCAGGCTTGATGGATTTCGATTTCTTCGCCCGGCACAAGGAAAACGAGCGCGAGATCCTCCGCGTCTACCGCGCAACGGCAGCAGACGTCGAAGCCGGCGCGACCATCACGCCGGCTGCCGAATGGCTGCTCGACAATCACTACATCATCGAAGAAGCGATCCAGGAAGTCCGCCGCGACTTCCCGAAGAAGTTCTATCGCCAGCTGCCGACCATGAAGATCGGCCACCGCGAGATCCCGCGGACCATGGCGCTTGCCTGGCTCTATGTTGCCCATACGCACTCGACCGTCAGCCAGGAAAGCATGACGGCTCTGGTCGAAGGCTACCAGCAGCATCAGACCCTCGAAATCGGTGAGCTCTGGGCGCTGCCCTCGATCGTGCGCTTCGTGCTGGTGGAAAACCTCCGCCGCATTGCGACCCGTGTGGACCGTTCACGCCGGATGCGCCGCCGGGCAAACGAGGTGGCCGATGAGATCGTCCGGCTCAACGACCCAGTCGCGGCTGCGACCTATCTCAGCCAGATCGAGCAGCTTGCTGACGACAACACCTTCGCCACCCAGTTCCTTTATCGCCTGCGCAACGGCTCGCAGAACACGAGCTTCGCGGTCGAATGGCTGGAAAGCCGTCTTGAGGCCGCCGGTCGCACGGCCGAAGAGGCGATGGACGCCGAGCACAACCGGCTGTCCTCCGGCAATGTGACGATGGGCAACATCGTCCGCGGCCTCAGGGAGATCGACGACAAGGAATGGTCGGTCTGGGTTGAAGAGGTCAGCCATGTCGACCGGATCCTTGGCCAGCATACCGACTATCGCCAGCTCGATTTCGGCTCGCGCAACGCCTATCGCAACACCATCGAAAAGCTGGCGCGGCGCTGTGACCAGTCCGAGATTGAAATTGCGCAGACCGCGATCGACGTAGCGACCCGTGCGGCCGGTCCGGACGGCCAGCTCGACGTCGGAAGCTATCTGGTCGGCAGCCGGCGTATCGAGCTCGAGGATGCCATTGGCTACAGCCAGCCGCTCTCACGCATCATCACCGATTTCATCAAGCGCCTGAACTGGCTCTCGATCGCCGTGCCCGTCGTCGCCTTGACGATTGCAGCACTCGCCGTCATCGGACATTTCCTCACGCAGGCCGGCCTTCCGACCTCGCTGATCCTGATCCTGCTGATCCTGGTCTCCCTTCCGGTGTCGGAGGGCGCGACGGGCCTCTTCAACACGCTCGTCACCTTCTTCGTCAAACCGTTCCGCCTGACCGGATACGAGTTCAAGGACGGCATCCCCGAAGAGGCGCGCACACTCGTCGTCGTGCCCTGCATGATCACCAAGCGCGACGATGTCGACGAACTCGTCCGCAACCTCGAAGTCCACTACCTGACCAACCCGCATGGCGAGATCTATTTCGCGCTGCTGAGCGACTGGAAGGACAGCCAGACGGAGGAATCCGCGGCGGATCTCGAGGTTCTCGATTACGCCAAACGCGAGGTAGCCCACCTTAACAGCCGCTACGATTTCGCCGGCAAGACCCGCTTCTATCTGATGCATCGCCGTCGTCTCTACAACGAGGCGGAAGGCTGCTGGATGGGCTGGGAGCGCAAGCGGGGCAAGCTGCACGAGCTGAACCTGCTGCTGCGCGGCGACCGCGACACGTCCTACCTCCCGGGCGCCAACATGGTGCCTGAAAACGTGCGTTACGTCATGACGCTCGACGCCGACACGCGCCTGATGCGCGATGCCGTCACCAAGCTCGTCGGCAAGATGCACCACCCGATCAACCGTCCAGTGCATGATGAGGAGACGGGCCGCGTGATCAGCGGCTACGGCGTCCTGCAGCCGCGCGTCACGCCTTCGTTGACCACGGGCAAGGACGCCTCGGTCTTCCAGCGCATCTTCTCGATGAACCGCGGTCTGGACCCTTATGTCTTCACAGTATCCGACGTCTATCAGGACATCACCGGGGAAGGCTCGTTCACAGGCAAGGGTCTCTACGACGTCGACGCTTTCGAGACCGCCATCAAGGGGCGGATCGACGAGAACAGCGTTCTCAGCCATGACCTGCTCGAGGGTTCGTTCGCCCGTTGCGCGCTCGTCACCGACGTCGAACTGGTCGAAGACTTCCCGACCCGCTACGAGGTCGAAATCTCCCGTCAGCATCGCTGGGCACGTGGTGACTGGCAGCTCATTCCCTATATCGGCGACACCAACCGCGGCATCACCAGCCTCGGCCGCTGGAAGATGGTCGACAACCTGCGCCGGTCCCTGACACCAATCGCCTGGTACGCCGCTTCAGTCCTCGGCTGGGCGACCATGGAACCGGTCGGTGCCACCATCTGGCAGCTGGTCCTGATCTTCAGCCTGTTCGTGGCCCCGACCCTGTCGCTGCTGTCAGGCATCGTGCCGCGCCAGACCGACATCGTCCCGGCCGCCCATTTCCAGACACTCTGGTCGGAAGTCCGGTCGATCAATGCCCAGGTCGCCCTGCGCATCGTCTTCATCGCCGACAATGCCTGCATGATGGCCGATGCGATCGTTCGCTCGCTCTACCGCATGCTTGTCAGCCGCAAGCTGCTCCTCGAATGGCGCACCGCCGCGAGCGTGCAGTCGGCAGCCCAGGGAACCATTAATTCCTACTACCGCAACATGCGCCACGCCCCGATCCTGGCGGTGCTGTCGGTCGGCGTTGCGGCCCTGCCGGGTGGCTACGGCTACCTGATCGGCCTTCCCTTTGCCTTCCTCTGGGTCCTGTCTCCGCTGCTCGCCTGGTATGTCAGCCAGTCGGCCGAGACCGAAGACAGCCTCGAAGTGCCGGAAAACGTCTCCTACGAGCTGCGCAAGATCGCGCGCCGTACCTGGCGTTATTACGAGACCTTCACCACGGCCGGCGACAACTACCTGCCCCCGGATAACTTCCAGGAAACGCCCGAACCGATCATCGCGCACCGCACCTCGCCGACCAACATCGGCGTCTACCTGCTCTCTGTCGTATCGGCCCGCCATTTCGGCTGGCTGAGCTTCGAGCAGACGATCGAGCGCATGGAGCAGACCATTGCGACCGTCGAGCGCATGGAGAAATATCGCGGTCACCTGTACAACTGGTACTACACGGACACCCTGAAGACGCTGGGCCCGCGTTATGTCTCCGCCGTCGACAGCGGCAATCTCGCCGGCCATCTGATCGCGATTTCGTCTGCCTGCCGTGAATGGGCAGAGGCGCCTTCCGCCCATCTCCAAGGCAATCTTGACGGCATCGGCGATGTCGGCGGCATCCTTCTCGAAATCCTCGAGCAGCTGCCCGACGACCGCAAGACGGTCCGCCCGCTGCGTCGCCGACTGGAAGAGCGCATCATCGGCTTCAACACGGCCCTTGCTGCGGTGAAGCGCGAACATGAATTCGCTTCCATCCGCATCATCAATCTGGCGGTGCTCGCCCGCGACGTTCAGAAACTCGCAGCCAACCTGCATCACGAAGTCCGCTCCGAGCCGAGCGCCGAAGTGGTGCGCTGGACGGAATCGCTGGTATCGGTCTGCGAAGCCCATATCTCCGACACCGCTTTCGACCTGTCGAACATCGATCCGCTGCGCCAGCGCTTGAGCCAGCTGTCAGAGCGCGCCCGCGACCTCGCCTTCTCGATGGACTTCACCTTCCTGTTCCGTCCCGAGCGCCGTCTGCTGTCGATCGGTTACCGGGTCGACGCCCGCGAACTGGACGAAGCTTGCTACGACCTTCTCGCTTCCGAATGCCGTCTGACCAGCCTGTTTGCCATCGCCAAGGGCGACCTGCCGACGGAGCATTGGTACCGCCTCGGCCGTCAGGTCGTGCCGATCGGTGCGCGCGCCGCGCTGATTTCCTGGTCCGGCTCGATGTTCGAATATCTGATGCCGCCGCTCGTCATGCAGGAGCGTCAGGGCGGCATCCTCAACCAGACCAACAATCTGATCGTCATCGAGCAGATGAACCATGGTCGCCGACTGAACATTCCCTGGGGCATCTCGGAAGCGGCCTTCAACGCCCGCGACCACGAGATGAACTACCAGTACACCAACTTCGGTGTGCCGACGCTCGGCCTGAAGCGCGGTCTCGGCCAGAACGCCGTCATCGCGCCCTATGCCTCGATCCTCGCCAGCCAGTATTATCCGGAAGCGGCACTCGAGAACCTGAAGCGGCTGCGCAAGCTCGGCGCGCTCGGCGCCTATGGTTTCCACGACGCGGTAGACTTCACGCCGACCCGCCTGCCTGACGGCAAGAAGTGCGCTGTTGTCTACAACTACTATGCCCACCACCATGGCATGTCGATTGCAGCAATCGCCAACGTCGCCTTCAACGGTCGCCTGCGTGCCCTCTTCCATGCCGATCCGGTGATCGAAGCAGCCGAACTGCTGCTTCAGGAAAAGACCCCGCGCGAAATCCCGGTCATGAGCGCGAAATACGAGCCCCAGACGCCGGGCAAGGGCCAGGCCGACCTTCTGCGTGCCGAGATCCGCACGGTGGAAGATCCGGCAACGAAGGACCGTGAGGTCAACTTCCTGTCGAACGGCCATTACTCGGTGATGCTGACAGCAACCGGCTCGGGCTTCTCGCGCTGGAACGGCCAGTCCGTCACCCGCTGGAAACCCGACACCACCGAAGACCGCTGGGGCACTTTCCTCTTCCTGCGAGATACCGCGACCAACGAATGGTGGTCGGCGACATCTGCGCCACGCCGCGCGGAAGACGAAAAGACCAAGGTCATCTTCGGCGACGACAAGGCCGAATTCTTCAAGACGGTGGGCGACATCTCGACCTCGGTCGAATGCATCGTCGGCACGGAGCATGACGCCGAAGGCCGCCGCTTGACGATCCTGAACACCGGGACCGAAGACCGCTACATCGAAGTCACCTCCTATACCGAGCCTGTGCTCGCCTTCGAGGACAGTGACAACGCCCATCCGCTCTTCTCGCGCATGTTCGTGAAGACCGAATTCGGCCGCCGCCGTGACGTCATTCGCGCCGAGCGCAACAAGCGCAGCCCGTCGGACCCCGATATCTGCGTCGCCCACCTCGTGGTCGACAGCGCAGGCCAGGGCCGCCCGACCGAATTCGAAACAGATCGCCGGAAGTTCCTCGGCCGTGGTCGCAGCCTCGGCGAAGCCGCAGCTTTCGATCCGGGCGCGAACCTGTCTGGCACGGAAGGCTTCACGCTCGACCCGATCCTCAGCCTGCGCCGCGTCGTTCGCGTACCGGCCGGCAAGAAGGTTCAGGTCATCTTCTGGACCATGGCAGCACCCAGCCGTGAGGAAATCGACCAGGCGATCGAGCGCTACCGTCACCCGGACGCCTTCAGCCATGAACTGATCCATGCCTGGACCCGCGCCCAGGTCGAACTGCGCCACATCGGCATCACCTCGCAGCAGGCAGCGGCCTTCCAGCATCTTGGCCGTTATCTGGTCTATCCCGACAATCACCTGCGGGCAGACCCGGAAACGGTCCGCAAGGGCCTGCGCTCTCAGTCGGCCCTCTGGCCCATGGCAATTTCGGGCGACTTCCCGATCTTTGCGCTACGCATCAACGATGACATGGACATGGACATCGCCCGCGAAGCGATGAGTGCGCTCGAATATCTGCGCCGCCGTGGCGTGGTAGCCGATCTCGCGATCATCAACGAGCGTGCGACCTCCTATGCCCAGGACATGCAGCACGCGCTGGACCAGATGGCGGACAATCTCCGCCACCGCCTGCCCGGCGGTCGCCAGCATGTCTTCACTGTGCGTGATGACCTGCAGGACGAAGGCGCAACACTGGCCGTCCTTGCGGCAGCCCGTGTTGTGCTGCACACCCGCAACGGCAAGATCGTCGACCAGGTGAACCGTGCGGTCTCCCTGTTCGCCACCCCACGTACCATCGACGGTGAAGTCGAATGGGCCGGCCTGCCCCCGTCCCTGCCGGCCACCATTAAGACAAGTAAGGCGATCGACGGTTCCGACCTCGATTTCTGGAACGGCTTCGGCGGATTCTCGAAGGACGGCATGGAATATGTCGTCCGCCTCGACGGCACCGCCAACACGCCTCATCCGTGGATCAACGTCATCTCGAACGAGAGCTTCGGCTTCCATGTCTCGGCCGAAGGCGCAGGCTTCACCTGGAGCCAGAACTCGCGCGACTACCAGGTCACACCATGGACCAACGACCCTGTCGTCAACCGCCCCGGCGAGGGCTTCTACGTTACGGATCTCGTCAGCGGTCGTGCCTATGCGACGGCGAGCGCATTGAACCTCGATCCGGCGGCGACGTTTGAGACCCGTCATGGTCTGGGCTACTCGACCTTTGTCAGCCGCCACCGCGACTTGGAGATCGAACTCACTCAGACGGTCGACCGAGTGCGCCCCGTCAAGCTCTCGAAGATCCGGCTGAAGAACACCAGTGGCGAAGCGCGCAAGTTCCGCGTCTATGGTTATGCGGAATGGGTTCTGGGTAACAACCAGGCCCGCACCGCGCCTTTCGTTCTCTCGACCTTCGACGAGGAAACCGGAGCGCTTCTGGCCTCCAACCCTTACGACATCAACTACCCCGGCCGCTTCGCCTTCCTGGCAGGGCCGGAGCAGCCGGAAGGTTACACCACAAGCCGCCGCGAATTCATCGGCCGCAACGGCACGATCAAGCTGCCTCAGGCGGTCGCGCGTGCCTCCGCCCTGACGGGTTCGATCGAAAGCGAGAGCGATCCTTGTGCCGCGATCGCCTTCGATATCGAACTTGCCCCGGGCCAGTCGCGTGACATGACCTTCCTGCTCGGTGAAACCGATACCGCGGACTCGGCCATCGATCTGGTGAAGTCGGTCCGTGCGGCAGGCTTCGAAACCGTTCTCAAGTCCAATCGCGACTTCTGGACCGGATTCACTGGCAAGCTTTCGGTGGAGACCGGCGACAAGGCCTTCGACAACCTCGTCAACCGCTGGCTGCCCTACCAGGCTCTCGCCTGCCGTCTCTTCGCGCGCGCCGGTTTCTACCAGGCGAGCGGAGCCTATGGTTTCCGGGACCAGCTGCAGGACACGCTTGCCTTCCTGACGGTCGAGCCAAACCTGGCCCGCAGTCAGATCCTGAAGGCGGCGGCACGGCAGTTCGTCGAAGGTGATGTTCAGCATTGGTGGCTGCCGCAGACCGGAGCGGGTGTCCGCACCATGATCTCCGACGACGTCGTCTGGTTGGCCTATGCGATCGACCAGTATGTAACGGCAACTGGTGACGAGACGATCCTTGCAGAGCAGATCCCGTTCCTCGACGGCCAGGAACTGAAGCAGGGACAGCACGACAGCTTCTTCCTGCCTGGGGTCGCAGCAGAAACGGCTGATCTCTACGAGCACGCAGCTCGTGCGCTCGACCTCGCCATAGCCCGCACCGGCGAACACGGCCTGCCGCTGATCCTCGGTGGCGACTGGAACGACGGCATGAACCGTGTCGGCATCGAAGGTCGTGGCGAAAGCGTCTGGCTCGGCTGGCTGCTGGCCGCCACGCTGGAGCGCTTCAAGCTTCAGGCCGACAAGCGCGGCGAGCGTGAACGCAGCACTCGCTGGAACGATCATGTCGTGAAACTCAAGGCAGCCCTGGAAACGGCGGGCTGGGACGGCGATCACTATCGTCGCGGCTATTTCGACGACGGGTCACCGCTTGGTTCGAACGAAGCCCTTCAGTGCCAGATCGACTCGATCGCCCAGTCCTGGAGTGTTCTCTCGGGCCTCGGGGATCCGGTGCATACCGCAAAGGCTCTCGACGCGGCAGTCTCGAAACTGGTCGATACGGAGAACGGCATTGTCCGTCTCTTCACCCCTGCCTTCGAGAAGCCGCAGGTCGACCCGGGTTATATCGGCGCCTATCCGCCGGGTGTGCGCGAGAACGGGGGGCAGTATACCCATGCTGCCATCTGGCTGGGGCTATCGCTGGTCAAGGCCGGTCGCCTGGCCAATGCCTGGCGTGTCTTTGAAATGCTGAACCCGATCAACCACGCCAGCACAGCGGAAGAAGCCGAGCGCTACCGCGTCGAACCCTATGTGGTCGCAGCCGACATCTACGGCGGCGACGGCTATGCCGGACGCGGCGGCTGGACCTGGTATACGGGCTCTGCCGGCTGGCTTTATCGCTTTGCGGTAGAGGGCTTCCTCGGCATCCGCCGCAAGGGCGGCGACATCGTCGTCAGCCCCGCTCTCCCGGAACACTGGGAAGGCTTCAAGGCCAAGGTCGACATCGACGGCCGCAAGGTCGACGTCGCCGTGACGCGCAATGCCGCGGGCTACGATGTGACGCTGGATGGCAAGGCACAGGTGATCGGCGAGGACATTCCAGAGCCCACCTCTCCGCCGCCATTAAAAAAGCCGGCACGAAAGCCAAAGGCCAAGGCTGCCGAATGATCGAAACGAAAGAGGCCCCGCCAGCGATGGCGGGGCCTCTTCTCTTTTGAGCAGTTTGGAAAGGATCAGGCCGAATAGACGATCAGCAGATCCTTGGCATCGATCTGGTCACCGATGCGAACGAGGACTTCCGAAATCGTGCCGTCGCGGTCGGCATGCAGCGCCGTTTCCATCTTCATGGCCTCGATCGAGAGCAGCACATCGCCGGACTTGACGGTCTGGCCAGCAGAGACGGAAACCTGCGAAATCACGCCTGGCATCGGCGCACCGAGCTGCGCGGTATTGCCGGTTTCCGCCTTGCGGCGGACTGCGCTTCCCGAAGCACCATGGGCGCGATCCGGCACCTTGATGCGGCGCGGCTGGCCATTCAGTTCGAAGAACACGGTGACCATGCCCTTGTCGTCGGTATGGCCAAGTGCCTGATTGACGATGACGAGCGTCTTGCCCTTTTCCAGATCGAGGAACAGCTCCTCGCCAGCGGGCAGACCATAGAAATACTGCGGCGTCGGGATAACCGAGACCGGCCCATAGGTGTCGGCAGCCAGCGCGTAGTCCGTGAAGACCTTCGGATACATGAGGTAGGAGGCAAACTCGAAATCCGTGACCTCACGACCGAGCTTCTCCTCGATCACCTTGCGCTCGGCGTCCAGATCGGCCGACGGCAAAAGCGAACCCGGGACGGCCGTATAAGGCTGGTCGCCCTTCAGTACCTTCTTCTGCAGCGCTTCCGGCCAACCACCTGGAGGCTGACCGAGATCACCCTTCAGCATCGAGACGACGGAATCAGGGAAAGCGATGTCCTTGGCCGGATTTTCGACGTCGGCAACAGAGAGATCCTGGCTCACCATCATGAGCGCCATATCACCGACAACCTTGGAAGACGGGGTCACCTTGACGATGTCACCGAACATCTGGTTGGCGTCGGCATAGGCCTGGGCCACTTCGTGCCAGCGAGTTTCGAGACCGAGCGAACGGGCCTGTTCCTTGAGGTTGGTGAACTGCCCACCTGGCATTTCGTGCAGGTAGACTTCCGAAGCCGGACCCTTGAGATCGCTCTCGAAGGCGGCGTATTGGGTGCGCACGGCCTCCCAGTAGAAGGACAGTCGACGGATCCAGTGGGGATCGAGACCCGGATCGCGTTCCGAGCCACGAAGGGCCTCGACGATCGAGCCAAGGCAGGGCTGCGATGTGTTGCCGGAGAAGGCATCCATGGCAGCATCCACCGCATCGACACCAGCTTCGACAGCCGCAAGCACCGTCGCCGCAGCAATGCCGGACGTATCATGCGTGTGGAAGTGGATCGGCAGGCTGGTGGCTTCACGCAGAGCCTTGAACAGCACCTTGGCGGCAGCCGGCTTCAGAAGGCCGGCCATATCCTTCACGGCGATGATATGCGCACCGGACTTTTCGAGCTCGGCGGCAAGTGCCGTGTAGTACTTCAGGTCATACTTCGGACGCGCCGAATTCAGGAGATCGCCCGTGTAGCAGATCACCGCCTCGCAGAGCTTGTTCTCTTCGATGACCGCATCCATCGACACGCGCATGTTGTCGACCCAGTTCAGGCAGTCGAAGACGCGGAAGAGATCGATCCCGCCCTTGGCCGCCTGACGAACGAAATACTTCACCACATTGTCGGGATAGTTCTTGTAGCCGACGCCGTTTGCGCCGCGCAGCAGCATCTGCAGCAGCAGATTCGGCGCACCTTCGCGCACCAGCTGGAGACGCTCCCACGGATCTTCCGTCAGGAAGCGCATGGAAACGTCGAAGGTCGCACCACCCCAGCACTCAAGCGAAAAGAGGTTCGGCAGAGCCCGCGCATAGGTTTCGGCGATCTTGGCGATATCGTGGGTACGAACGCGCGTCGCCAGCAGCGACTGGTGACCGTCGCGCATGGTCGTATCGGTCATCAGGATCCGCTTTTCATTGCGCATCCAATCGCCGAACTTCTTCGGACCGAGCTCGTCGAGCAGTTGCTTCGTGCCCGGCTTGATCTCGGCATCGATATAGGGAACCACCGGCTCGGCGGCATCGGCCGGCGGCTTCGGGCGACCCTTCACTTCCGGATGTCCGTTGACCGTCACATCGGCGAGATAGGTCAGAAGCTTGGTCGCACGGTCCTGGCGCTTCACCTGCTGGAAAAGCTCCGGCGTCGTATCGATGAAGCGTGTCGTGTAGGAATTGTCGCGGAAGCTCGGGTGACCGATGATCGCTTCGAGGAAGGTGAGGTTCGTTGCCACACCGCGGATACGGAACTCGCGCAGCGCGCGGTCCATGCGGCTGATCGCCTCCTGCGGCGTGCTGCCGGACGCCGTGACCTTGACCAGCAGCGGATCGTAGTAGCGGGTGATGATCGCACCCGAATAGGCGGTACCGCCGTCGAGACGGATGCCGAACCCGGCAGCTGAACGATAGGCGGTGATGCGGCCATAGTCCGGGATGAAGTTCTGCTCCGGGTCTTCCGTGGTGATGCGGCACTGCAGGGCATGACCGTTGAGGCGGATATCGGCCTGCTTCGGTACACCAGATTCCGGCGTGCCGATCGCGTGGCCGTCGAGGATGTGGATCTGCGCCTTCACGATATCGATGCCGGTCACGACTTCGGTGACGGTGTGCTCGACCTGGATGCGCGGATTGACCTCGATGAAGTAGAATTTGCCGGTGTCGGCATCCATCAGATATTCGACGGTTCCGGCACCGATATAGTTGGTCGCCTTGGCGATCCGGAGCGAATAGTCGGCAAGTTCCTGACGCTGCGCTTCGTTCAGGTAAGGTGCAGGCGCACGCTCGACGACCTTCTGGTTACGGCGCTGGATCGAGCAGTCGCGCTCGAAGAGATGAACCACATTGCCATGCGTATCGCCGAGTACCTGGCTCTCGACGTGACGGGCGCGCTCGACGAGCTTCTCGAGGTAGACCTCGTCTTTGCCGAACGCAGCCATTGCCTCGCGCTTGCCTTCCGTCACCTCGCGCAACAAGTCCTTGGGATCGCGAATGGCACGCATACCGCGACCGCCACCGCCCCAGGAGGCCTTGAGCATCACCGGATAGCCGATCTCGGCCGCCAAACGGTGAATTTCGGCTTCGTCATCCGGCAGCGGATTGGTTGCCGGCACGACCGGCACACCAACGCTGATCGCAAGATTGCGGGCGGCCACCTTGTTGCCAAGCTGCCGCATCGTGTCGCTCTTCGGACCGATGAAGATCAGACCTGCATCGTTGCAGGCGTCCACGAATTCAGGACTTTCGGACAGGAGACCGTAGCCAGGATGGATAGCATCCGCACCGGACAACTTGGCGACACGGATGATTTCCTCGATCGACAGATAGCTTTCGATCGGTCCGAGATCCCTCGACAAATGCGGGCCACGACCAACCTGATAACTTTCGTCCGCCTTGAAGCGGTGCAGCGCGAGTTTGTCCTCTTCGGCCCAGATGGCGACCGTTTTCAGACCGAGCTCGTTGGCGGCGCGAAACACGCGGATCGCGATTTCCGAACGGTTGGCGACAAGGATCTTGGATATTGGCAATTCGATCTCCCCAAAACGATATGCCAGGGCATTGTGCACCTGCGAAGAAAAGTCATAGCGCGTTGTTTTAGGAAGTTCAATTTGCCTTGGACGGCCGGTGAAAGATTCAATCCTAGCTTATGTCACAAGACCGAGACGAAACGACAGGGCAACCACATGCTGGCGGTTTTTTGCATTTAGTTTGTCTTGAATACCATTCATGTACCAGTCGACGGTGTGATTGGAGATCTTCAGGATCTTGCTGATCTCGTTGGAGGTCAGCCCATCCGCGAGATAGTTCAGAACTTCCATTTCACGCCGGGTCATGCGCGTGTCGATCGGTTTCGCAGGCTCGATCTCACCAGCAAACTTGAATTCGAGCAGACGCCAGTAAGCCTTCTTTGCGACGGCATCGAACAATGTGACTTCGGTGGGGGACAGATCAATCGGGCGACCACCAACAGTCATGTTGCCCAAGAGCCCGGTGCGTCCGTGAACGGGGAAGATGTATCCATCCACCAGACCGAACCGCACGCTGTCTGAGAGCATCCGCTCCATGCGCTTCCGATGAGGATCGGCGCGGAAGGCATGCAGAGCTTCCCGCCAGCGAAACCCGGCTTGGGCTTGGCCGAGATAGCGGATCGTCGGATCGATCAGCACATATTTCTTCGCGATGTAAAGCTGCGGCCACCCTTCCGGCCAGACCCCGGTTAACACCAGTTCCATCGGATTCTCGTCCGGTTTTGGCTGCCGAACCACGCCATAATAGTCGAACCCATAGGACCGAACCAATTTCTCAAGCGCTGTAATGACTTCCGCCGCTGTCCGGCACTCATCAACGATGACCAAAAAATGCAGCAATTGATTGATGTTCACAAAGTCTCTCCAAAATGCGCAGCTAAAATACCATTAAAAAGCCACGAGCAGCGTTTTTTTCAACCACCCGGAGCAATATGAACATTTATCGTCAAATTGCGTTATGGGAAGCTTAAAGCCTGCTACCGACTCTGGCCTGCGATAGCCGTGGTCGACCCGCTCCGCAAACTCGGGATCTTGCAGAGGATCCGCTGTAGCATTAGGCATCCTCCACACCGGCGGAACAACCGGGCCAGACAGTGTCTTGGCGCATACCGAGAACGAACACGAAGGTAACACAGCTTGTCCCTGCTCCAGGTTTATTTCAAGGCTCTGAAATATCTTGCACGCTACAGATTGCGGGTATCGCTTGTGGTGGCCGCAAACGTCGTGCTCGCAGTCATTACGATTCTGGAGCCGATTCTTTTCGGACGCATCATCGATGCGATCTCCGAGAAGCGCGATGCAACGACCATCCTCATCGCATGGGGTTGCTTCGGCGTCTTCAACACGGTCGCCTATGTTCTCGTGGCCAGACAGGCTGACCGTCTGGCCCATGGCCGACGCGCGGACCTTCTGACGGATTCCTTCGAAAAGATCATTTCGATGCCGCTCAGCTGGCATCACCAGCGCGGCACCTCAAACGCTCTGCACACCTTGCTGCGTGCCGGCGAGACGCTCTTCGGCCTCTGGCTTGAATTCATGCGCACGCATCTGGCGACAGCCGTGGCGCTGGCCTTGCTCATCCCCACGGCCTTCTCGATGGACGTGCGGCTGACATGCGTCCTCATCGTACTGGCGATCCTCTATGTCATCATCGGCAAGACGGTGATGAACCGGACGAAGGAAGGCCAAGCCTCCGTGGAGAGCCACTATCACACCGTCTTTTCCCATGTGAGTGATTCGATCAGCAACGTGTCCGTGCTGCACAGCTACAACCGTATCGAAGCCGAAACACACGCGCTTAAGCAGTATACGACCAACCTCCTCTCGGCTCAGTATCCGGTGCTTGACTGGTGGGCGCTTGCTGGCGCGCTGAACCGCATCGCCTCGACACTATCAATGCTTGTCATCCTCGTCATTGGCACGCTGCTGGTTCAGCGCGGCGAGCTGAAGGTTGGCGACATCATCGCATTTACGGGCTTTGCCGGCCTGCTGATCGCGCGTCTCGATCAGATGATCACGTTCATCAACCAGATCTTCGAGGCACGTTCGAAGCTTGAGGACTTCTACAAGCTGGAGGACGCCGTGCAGGAGCGCGAGGAGCGCGTCGGCGCCGGCGAACTCAAGCAGGTTCGCGGCGACGTCGAATTCCGCGATGTCTGCTTCGATTTCGCCTCCACCACGCAGGGCGTGCGCGACATCTCCTTCCATGTCGGTGCCGGCCAGACCGTCGCCATTGTCGGCCCGACCGGTGCTGGCAAGACGACGCTGATCAATCTCCTGCAGCGCGTCTATGATCCACAAGCGGGCCAGATCCTGATCGACGGCCAGGATATCGCCAAGGTAACCCGCAAGTCACTGCGCCATGCGATTGCAACAGTCTTCCAGGATGCGGGCCTGCTGAACCGATCGATCCGGGAAAACATCCGCCTGGGACGCGAGGACGCGACCGAGGAAGAAATCATCCAGGCGGCAGAGGCGGCCGCAGCGACCGACTTCATCGAAAGCCGCATGATCGGCTACGACACCCATGTCGGCGAGCGCGGCAACCGCCTGTCGGGCGGTGAGCGCCAGCGCATTGCGATCGCCCGCGCGATCCTGAAGAACGCCCCCATCCTCGTGCTCGATGAAGCAACGAGCGCGCTCGACGTCGAAACCGAAGCCCGGGTCAAACAGGCCATTGACCGGCTGCGCAAGAACCGCACGACCTTCATTATCGCCCACCGTTTGTCGACCATCCGCGAAGCCGACCTCGTCGTCTTCCTCGACCATGGCCGGGTCATCGAAATGGGCAATTACGAGCAGCTGAGCGCGCTCGGTGGCCGCTTCACTTCACTTCTGCGGACCAGTGGCCTGCTCAAGGAAGAGCCAAGCCCGGCGATCTGAACGGCAATGCCGCTCAGAGCGTATCAAGCGTCGCAAGCACCTGGGCGGCGTGCTTGCGGATGGCGTCCTGCTTGAACGGATCCATCCGCCGCCACGTCGCATACATGTTCGATAGGCGCGGATTGCGCGCGAGCTTCTCCGTGTTGCGATCGAGGAAATCCCAGTACAGCGCATTGAACGGACAGGCCTTGGGCCCGGTCGTCAGTTTCGGGTCGTAGCGACAGCCTCCGCAGAAATTGCTCATCCGGTCGATATATTTGCCGCTTGCCGCATAGGGCTTGCTCGCCATGATGCCGCCATCGCCATAGAGCGCCATCCCGAGCGTGTTTGGCAGTTCGACCCACTCATAGGCATCGGAATAGACGGCAAGATACCATTCGCAGACTTGCACCGGATTGATCCCGGCCAGCATGGCAAAGTTGCCGGTCACCATCAGCCGCTGGATGTGGTGCGAATAGGCATGCTCGATCGTGTCTCCGATGGCGCCACGCATGCAGGCCATGTACGTCTTTGCCGTCCAGTACATCTGCGGCAGCGGACGCGAGGCAGAGAGATGGTTGAGACCGACATAGTCGGGCATCTCGGTCCAATAGATGCCGCGGACATATTCGCGCCAGCCGAGGATCTGCCGGATAAAGCCCTCGACGGCGTTCAGCGGCGCCCGTCCCTCGAACCACGCCGCCTCTGCGCGGCGGATGACGTCGATCGGAAGCAGCAGACCGGCATTGACGTAGGATGAGATCAGCGAATGGTAGAGATAGGGCTCGCCCTTCACCATCGCGTCCTGGTAGTCGCCGAAAGTGGGCAGGATCTCGTCGATGAACTGCTGGAGCTCTTTCTCGGCCTGGGCAGCAGTCACCGCAAAATAGAAGCTTTCGAGCGAGCCCATATGCGTGGCAAAGCGTTCTTCGACCATCGCCAGAACGGATGTCGTGATCGCATCCTTGGCGTGGCTGATCCGCTTCGGCCCCTTAAGCCCCTCGGCCGGTGGCTTGCGGTTCTCGGCATCGAAATTCCATTTGCCGCCGACAGGATCCTCGCCTTCCAGAAGCACCCGGTGGCGCCGGCGCATATCGCGATAGAAATACTCCATGCGCAACTGCTTGCGGCCCTTGCGCCACTCCCGGAAGTCGTCGATCGAACAGAGAAAGCGGTCATCGTCCCGGATTTCGACCGGCACACCGGGGGACGCCTCCCATCCGCGCATATCCTCCGCCAGACGCCACTCCCCACATTCCGTCGCAATGACGCGGGCTGCAGAGGTGTCTGCGAGGGTGCGGGCCAGTTCCCCCTTCAGGCTCTGCGTGTTCTTAGGATCGTCCAGAGCGACATAACGGACCTGAAGCCCCTTCTCTCTGAGCTCCTCCGCAAAGTGTCGCATGGCGGAGAAGAGAAAGGCGATCTTCTTCTTGTGGTGCTTGACGTAGGTCGCCTCGCTCATGACTTCCGCCATGAGAACAAGCGAGGTCTCCGGATCGGCATCGGCAAGAGCAGACAGCGAGTGGCTAAGCTGATCGCCGAGGACGAGATGGATTCTGGAAGGCTTCACCATTCGATCGGCTGGCCGTCATAGGCAAAGAAGCCACCCGTCTGCGCCGGCTCAAGCCGATCCAACACGGAGAGCATCATGGCCACGCTCTCCGACGGCTGGATCCGGTCATGCCCCTTGGAAAAGCCACCCGAGAAGCCGGTATCAACAGAGCCCGGATGCAGGGTGACGACCACACCCTTCGGTCGCAACCGGGCGATTTCGATCGCAGACGTGCGGGTGATCTGGTTCAGCGCCGCCTTGGCCGAACGATAGGAAATCCAGCCACCGAGCTTGTTGTCACCGATCGAACCGACCCGCGCCGAAAGCGTCGCGAAGACGCTCTTGCCTTCATTGGAAAGCAGAGGCCCGAAATACTTCAGCGCCAGCGCCGGTCCGATCGCGTTCAGCGCGAACTGCGCCGCCATCACATCCGCCTGGATCGCCTTGATGGTCTTTTCCGGACCATTGCCGTCGATCACGAGCGCGCCCGTTGCACAGATGACGAGATCGAACTTCAACTCCGCCTCGGAAAGCCGGGCCGCAGCAGCGCTGACGCTGGCTTCATCGGTGATGTCAAAACCATCGCGGCTGCGCGATAGTTCAACGACGGAGCCACAGGCGGGGTCAGCCTTGATCGCCGCGACAAAAGCGCCGCCGATCCCTCCACTCGCCCCGAGCACAAGTGCACGGTAGCCGGGGTTGAGGGAGGTCATTCCAGAAAAGTCGGACATCGCAAACTCCTGCAGGTCATTGCTACCCATTACGGCAGGCAGCCCGACCGGATCAGGAACAGATTGTCTCAGATGGGATCAACGGCACCCGAGAAGGCCGGCATCTGACCGGGATCGATCTCCATCAGCCGGCAGACGAGCCCGGCAATCTCGGTTTGCTTGAACACAACATCGGGGCCAAGCCGGAAACCGACCGTATAAAACGGCACTTCGGTCTCCTGAGGTGTCGGCCCTGCATGATTGCCGTCGTCACCCATGCCGTGATCGGCGGTGACGATCACGGTGTAGCCGGCCTCAAGCCAGCCCGGCAGATGTCGCGCAAGAAGGTCGCCCTGCAGGCGCGCTGCATTTCGGTAGCCGACGCTATCGCCCCCGTGTTTATGACCGGCATCATCGACATTCATCGGATGGAGCAGGAGAAAGTCCGGCGCCTTGGCATGGATCAGCCATTCGGCATCGGCAAAGAGATGGCTGTCCGGGTAGGCGTCATCCCAGTAGAACAGGCCATGCGTGATGTCGCCGCCACCGTCGATCAGGATCCGGTCGCGATGGCGGTCAAACGGGCAGGAGACATAGAGTTCCGAGACCCAGTGATAGGCAGCCGCAGCGGTGATCTTACCCTGTGCCCGGACCCGGCCGAAGAGATTGTCACCAACCGACCGGCGAACCACACCATTGCTGACCACGCCGTGATCCACGGGCCGACGTCCCGTCAGCAAGGTTTCGTAAAGCGGCCTGGACATGGCCGGCAACTCGCAAGTCAGCTTGCGGACATCAGCCCGACCGGCCGCAACGAGGCCTTCCATATAGCCGAGACAGGTACGGGCCACGTCGTAACGCAGCCCATCGAGAACGATCAAAATCACCTTGCGCATGGCCGGAACCATGCCACGCCTTCTGTGAAAGGCAAGCGACAGTCGTTTGGATCAACAACCCTCAGAGGATCGGCTTGCCGCCAGTAACAGCGATGGTGGCGCCGGAGACGTAGCTCGAAAGCGGGTCTGCCAGCATCACATAGGCTGTCTGCAATTCCGCGGGCTGCCCGGGGCGTCCCATCGGCACCTGCTTGCCGAAGTTCTTGACCGACTCCTCCGGCATGGTGGACGGGATGAGGGGTGTCCAGATTGGCCCGGGTGCCACCGTGTTGGCACGGATCTTCTTGTCCGCCAGCATCTGCGCCAGACCGGCCGTGAAATTCTGGATCGCGCCCTTGGTCGTGGCATAGGCGAGCAATGATGGATTGGGGCTGTCGGAATTGATCGAAGCGGTGTTGATGATCGACCCGCCATTGGTCATGTGCGGCACGGCGGCTTTCGTCAGATAGAACATCGCATGGATGTTGACCCGAAACGTCAGTTCCCACTCCTCGTCCGGGATCTTGGTGATGTCGTCGAACGTAGCCTGGTGCGCAGCATTGTTGACCAGGATGTCGATGCCGCCCAGTTCAAGAGCCGCCGTGTCGACCATCTGCCTGCAATGCTCGGCGCTCTGGATGTCCCCTCGCACGAGCACAGCCCTGCGCCCCGCCTTCTCGACCCAGCGAGCCGTCTCCTTCGCGTCCTCGTCTTCATCGAGATAGGAAATCAGCACGTCGGCGCCCTCACGAGCATAGGCGATTGCGACGGCGCGCCCGATCCCGCTGTCGCCACCGGTGATGATCGCCTTCAGCCCTTCGAGCTTGCCCGACCCCTTGTAACTCTCCTCGCCATGATCAGGCCTCGGCGTCATATCCGAGGTCTGCCCCGGCATCGGGACTTTTTTCTGCGAAAATGGGGGTGTCGGATAGTCGGCCATGGGCTTGCTCCTTGTAGCGATGTCCAAGGGCAAACCGGTGAGCGATCGATGAGTTCCGCGTGAGCCTCACGACAAACGGAAAAGGGCCGGCATGACGCCGGCCCTTTCAAACATTCGGAATTACCCGCGCCAGGCGGCGACGGCCTGCGGTTTCAGCACGCTCTCGCCAAGCACCGGATCGGCGCCTTCAGGGAGCGTCCAGTCTTCCATTCCGTAGTTGAAGGCGAAGACGAGATCGCCGCGGCGACGGATGCGGATCGTATCTGGAACCCGCAGCGTCGGAACATCTGCCTTCTTCGTTGCAAGTTCGAGCACGTCAGCAAGCAGACCGGCATCCGCCCAGCAGGCGAGATAGAGCACATTGCCCTTCTCGGTCAGTGCCGGATCGCCATTGTCGAAGGTGGCGAGTACCGAGGCCGAGGTCTCGACATATTCCCGCCAACGGATCGCACCGCCCGAAACCGCACCGGATACGCTATCCGAGAGCCCCGGACGCATGGAGGAGACCTGGATGACACGATTACCGGTGAAACCGCCAAGCGGTCCCGGCGGCAGGTTTTCCGGAATGCGGAAATTGCGGTCGCGCGAACCCGTGCGCGCACCGATCACGACAACACCTTTGGCCTTTTCGAGCTCGGCCCGTGCGGCTTCGGTCACTTCCGTCATGCAGGGCACGACGACCAGCGGATAACCCTCGAGCGACGCGCCCGGACGGACGAAATCGACGTTCAGGCCAAGGTGGCGCAGGGCCTCGTACCAGCGGAAGCAGAGTTCCTCGTAGCGGAAATCCTTGCCCTGCGGCTGGATCATCGTCGACCAATAGCTCTGGTAATCGAAGACCAGCGCTACGGGCGCTTGGCTCGTCTCGGGGAGCGCGCCGAGAGCTGCCAGCTCGTCTGAGACCTGCATGGCTTCCTTGCCACCCGGCGACCATTCGTCGAGGCCAGGCAGGTTGAGGCCCGCATGCATCTGTTCCTGCGCAAAGGGTGCCTGGCGCCAGCGGAAATAGCTGACGACATCAGCCCCATGGGCCAGCGCTTCCCAGGTCCACAGGCGCACCATGCCGGGCTTCGGCACGGGGTTCCACGGCGCCCAGTTGACCGGACCCGGCTGCTGCTCCATCACCCAGAAACGGCCCTTGCCGACGGCACGGTAGAGATCGTGGTGATAGGGCGCGATATCGGGATGCGAAGTCTCGGCCCAGCGATTCCGTTCGTCTTCCGTGAAGGGAAACTTCTCGACGAAGCCGATCGGATAGCTGTCCCAGGAGGCGAGATCGAGATTGTCGCCGACCTTGAAGTGGTCGAAATCGGAGACGAAGCCCATGAAGTTATGGGTGATCCACCGGCCGGGCGAATGCTTGCGGATGATCTCGCACTGCATCTTGTCGTAAGCCGCGACCTGATCCGAATGGAAGCGCCAGAAGTCGAGACGCGTCGCCGGGTTCGGCTCGGTCACCGTCAGGTTCGGCAGTGCCACGTCGTCGAGACTATTGAGCTCCATCGACCAGAAGACCGAACCCCAGGCTTCGTTCAGTTGGTCGGTCGATTGGTAGCGCAGGCGCAGCCAGCGCTTGAAGCTCTTCAGATCTTCAGGGCCCCAGGAGAGGGTCGTGTCATGGCAGCCGTATTCGTTGTCCGTCTGCCAGCCGACGATGCCCGGATGGGTCCCGTAGCGCTTGGCAACGATCTCGACGATCCGGGCGCTCTCCTTCCACCAGGTCTCCGATGAGAAGGTGTAATGGCGACGCGACCCGAAACCGCGCGGGCGGCCCTGTTCGTCATAGGGAATGATGTCAGGGCATTCGTCCACCAGCCACTTGGGCGGGGTTGCGGTCGGCGTTCCCAACACGACGTTGAGGCCCGCTTCATGCAGCACGTCGATCGCCCGGTCGAGCCATTCGAAAGTGAAGGTACCGCGCGAAGGCTCCAGGCGGGACCAGGCAAACTCACCGACACGCACGAAGGAAATGCCGAGTTCGCGCATCCGGCGCGCGTCGGTTCGCCACCGGCTTTCGTCCCAGTGTTCCGGATAGTAGCAGACGCCCAGCATTATCGTGTCAGATCCCCATTGATGACGGCCTTGCCGTCCTTGTCGAACAGATGGCAGGCCTTGGCATTGATGCCGAGGCGCAGCGTCTGGCCAGGCTTCTCGCTGGCGAGACCATCAGCCTTCACCGAAAGCTCCGAACCATCGGCGAGTGTCACGAAGAACAACGTCTCCGAACCCAGATATTCAGCAAGCTTCACGGTCGCCTCGATGACGACATCGCCCTTGCCGGTCGCATCGATATGTTCGGGGCGCAGGCCGAAGGTCATCTCTCCAGCCGGAACGCTCGCTCCATGCGTCGGGATCGAGATCTCCGCGCCGGGCAGGTGGACCACGGCAGCACCCTCGGCAGAAGACACCTGCACCTTCAGAAAATTCATCTTTGGCGAGCCGATGAAGCCGGCAACGAAGAGATTGTTCGGGCGGTGATAGAGTTCGAGCGGCGAACCGACCTGCTCAATCTTGCCGGCTGATAGCACCACGATCTTGTCGGCCATGGTCATGGCTTCGACCTGGTCATGCGTGACGTAGATCATCGTTGCCTTGAGGTCCTGGTGCAGCTTGGAAAGCTCGGTGCGCATCTGGACGCGGAGTGCCGCATCTAGGTTGGAGAGCGGCTCGTCGAACAGGAAGACTTCCGGATTGCGCACGATGGCACGGCCGATGGCCACGCGCTGGCGCTGACCGCCAGAGAGCTGGCCGGGCTTGCGATCGAGAAGCGGCTCCAGTTGCAAGAGCTTGGCGGCAACAGCCGTACGCTCCGCAATCATGGCCTTCGAATGACCGGTCATCTTCAGGCCAAAGCCGATGTTTTCCGAGACCGTCATGTGCGGGTAAAGGGCATAGGACTGGAAAACCATGGCCACACCGCGTTCGGATGGGCCGATGCTGGTCATGTCCTTGCCGCCGATCGCAAGCGAACCCTCGGTGATGTCCTCGAGACCGGCAATCATCCGCAAAAGCGTGGACTTGCCGCAGCCGGACGGACCGACGAACACGCAGAACTCGCCGTCCTTCACGTCGAGATCGACGCCCTTGATGACGCTCAAGGCGCCGAATTGTTTCTTGACGCCGCGCAGGCTCACGTCAGCCATGGGTATTGCCTCCCTTTGAAGGAATGAGTTCGAGGAGCAAAGCGCTTTCGGGCCGCAGCATCGGTAGCGGCAGGCCGGACAGGCCGGCATTGGCAAGATCGAAACTGATCGCGCCTGACAGAAGGCTCTTCTGCCCCTCGGAAATGCGGATGAATTCCGGTTCGACCGGAAGGATCTTGGAGATGGTCCACCGCCCGCCGATCTGCGTCACACTCTCGGGCAGCTTCAGCGGTGCGGGCTGTTCGCCCACCATCTGCGGCCCTTGCGCGACGATCACGACGATACGCTCGGCGCTTGCCGCACCCCAGACATACCGTCCGTCGAGTGGCTCCAGCCGGAAAGAAGCGCCCGGTGCATGGAAGAGCCCGCGAAGACGCTTGTAGGTCTCGATATAGACCTTCAGTTCATCGCGTTCTTTGTCCGAAAGCTCCAGCGGATTGAGCTCGACACCGAGATGATAGGCAAGCGCAACGAGCGCCCGGAAGGACAGGCTGTGACGGCGGCCCGTCTGATGGTTCGGCGATGCGGAGATATGGGATCCCAGGATCTCCGGCGGCACGAAGACCGTTGCGCCGCGCTGAATTTCGAGCCGTTCCAGAGCGTCGGTGCAATCCGAGGTCCACACACGATGCGTACGGGCGAGCGCGCCGTAATCGATACGACCACCGCCGGAAGCGCAGCTTTCGATCTCGACGTCAGGATGGGCAGCGCGAACGCGGTCCATCAGCGCGTAGACGGCACGCGTCTGCGCCGCGATCTTCGCCTTGCCATCGCGACCGGCGGCATGCGTCAGATCGCGATTCATGTCCCACTTGATGTAGGAGACGGCATGGTTGGAGAGCACGAAGTCGATCTTGCCGAAGAGATAGTCCGAGACCTCGGGACGCGTCAGGTCCAGCACCAGCTGGGTGCGCGATTCCAGGATCGGACGTCCTTCGATCGTTAGCGCCCAGTCGGGATGCGCCTTGTAGAGTTCGGAGACCGGGTTCACCATCTCCGGCTCAAACCAGATGCCGAACTGCATGCCCAGCCCGGTCACGTGATCGACCAGCGGCTTCAGACCTTCAGGATATTTCCGCGGATCGATATCCCAGTCGCCAAGGCTCGTCGTGTCGTCGTCACGCTTGCCGAACCAGCCGTCGTCGAGCACAAAGCGCTCGATGCCGAGCTCGGCAGCCGCCGTCGCTTGGGCTTTCAGCGAGTCCATCTGGTGGTCGAAATAATTGCCTTCCCAGGTGTTCAGCGTCACCGGACGGGGACTCATGCTGCCGCCCGGCCAGGTGGTCAGCTCTTCGCGAACGAAGGCGTGGAAGTCTTCCGAATCGGCACCGGCATAGGCAACAGGGCTTTCATAGCTTTGACCCGGTGCGAGGATGATCTCGCCCGGTTCGAAGAGCTCACCGAGATGCACGAGGCGCCGTCCATCATCGGTCCGGTCGATCACCATCTGTTGGTTGCCGCTGAAGCCGAGCGTCACGCCGAAGATCTGGGTCTCGCTCTCGATGAACAGCATCGGGAAGCGGTCATGCGAGGTGCGGCCACGACGATTTTCCTGGATCCAGGTGCCATTGCCGAGAAGCTCGCGCCGGGTCTGGAATTCGCGACCCCAGATGCCGGTGAAGCTCATCACCTGCAGATCGCCGGCAGGCGCGAGAAACGTGCCAGCCATGCAGCGGTCAAGCTGGTAGTCCGTCTCGCCCCGGTTCGTGAGCTTCGTCGCCATGGAGATCGGACCAGACGGATAGGCCGTAAGCGTGATCGAAATGGCCAGCTTGGCCACCGGATCGAGACCGGCAAGCACGGTGCGATGCCCGTCGCGGAAGAACTCCCACTGGCCAAACTGCGCAACAAAATCACGCCCGCCGCGGTGACCTGCAATCGCCGGCCAGCCAAAGAAGCCCATGCCGCCCGTAGGCAGAAGAACGGACGACGGGACGGCGACGTCCATGCCGTTGACTCTGCTTGAACGGTCGATGTCGAACAGGGGATCGGCTTCCGCAGGCTCCGCCCCGAAGGACAGAATTTCCGGCATGCCGAGCTCCGGCAGGCGCAGGCTCAGCGCCAGCTGGCCGGAATCGATGGTGACAATCTTGCTCATCCCTTGGTCGCTCCAAGCGTCAGGCCGGCAATGAAATGCCGTTGCATCAGGAAAAACATGGCGACCGGCGGCAGGGCCGCGACGATCGAGCCGGCCGAGACGAGATGCCAGGCAGCAACCCATTGCCCGTTCAGCGAATAAAGGCCGGCGGTCACAGGCATGGCATGCTGACCCTGCACGAGAACCGTCGCCCAGAAGTAGTCATTCCAGACAAAGGTGAAGACGAGCACCGAGAGGGCTGCAATTGCGGGACGCATCAGCGGCAGCACGATGTAGCGGAAGATCCGCCATTCCGAGACGCCCTCGACGCGTGCAGACTCGATCAGCGCAAACGGCAGGCCCTTGATGAAATTGCGCATGAAGAGCGTGCAGAAACCGGTCTGGAAGGCGACATGGAAGAGCACGAGGCCCATCGTCGTGTCGTAGAGACCGGCCCTGAGCGTCATGTCGCGCACCGGCACCATGAGGATCTGGAACGGGATGAAGTTGCCGGCCACGAAGAAGAAGAACAGGACCAGATTGCCCTTGAACTTATAGACAGCAAGGGCAAAGCCGGTGAGGCAGGACAGCGCCACCGCACCAATGACTGTCGGGATCGTCACCTTGAACGAGTTCAGAATGTAGTAGCCGATCGGCGAGTTGTTGAAGACCGCCGAATAGTTCTCGAAGCCGGCAAAGCCCGAGGGAATGCCGAAATAATTGCCGGCCGCGAGGTCACCCGCCGGGCGCACCGAGGTGATGGCGACGCCGATCAGCGGCAGGAGCCAGAGGAAGAGGGCAACCGGCAACAGGATCTTGTAGGCCGTCTGCGCAAAGGGCGAGGCCTTCTGGATCGGAGTGGGGAACATCAGGCGTTCCTTTCCTGGGCGAGCATGCGGACGATGAAGAGCGAGATGAAGACCATCATGATCAAGAACAGCACGACCGCGATCGATGCGCCGTAGCCCATGCGGAAGCCATATTCGGAGAGCGCCTGCTCATACATGAAGTAGGAGAGGACGGAGCTCGACCCGTAGGGGCCGCCGGCCGTCATGATCGACACGAGGTCGAAGGAGCGCAGCGAGCCAATGACCGTCACGACCATGGCGATGAAGGTTGCCGGTGCGAGCTGCGGCAGGATCACGTACCAGAGCAGCTTCAGCCCCTTGGCACCGTCCATGCGGGCGGCTTCCACCTGCTCCGGATTGATGTTGTTGAGACCCGTCAGGTAGAGGATCATGCAATAGGCCGTCTGCGGCCAGAGCCCGGCAATGATGATGCCGTAGGTCACATAGCGCTCGTCGGCGAGAACGGCGATCTGTTCGCCGAACAGCATTTCCGTCAGCTTCGAAAACAGGCCGAAATCCGGGGCGTAGAACCAGGTGAACATCAGGCCGACGACGACCTGGCTGATCACGAAGGGAAAGAAGAACAGCGACTTGTAGAGCCGGATGCCCGTGACGGACTGGTTGAGGAAAAGCGCAACCGCAAGCCCCGCCGGGATCGACAGCAGGTAGAGCACCAGCCAGATCAGGTTGTTGTAGAGCGAGGTGTAGAAGGTGTCGTCATCGGCGAGTTCGACATAATTGCCGAAACCGATCCAGGTCATCGCGCCGAGACCGTCCCAGTCATGGAAGCTGATCCAGATCGACTCGAAAATCGGCACGAGCACATAGATCAGGAACATCAGCATGCCAGGCGCCAGGAACAGGAAAGGCGCAAGCGTCTGCTGGTTTCGCTTCCAGAAGCCGGAGGACGAAGGAACGGTGTTGCTCATGGCGGCACCTCTGAGGAAAAGGGAAACGGCAACCGGATGCCGCGGGCCCAGGGAGACCCACAGCACCCGGCGCAGGGAGCTCTATGGCTTACTTGTGGACGCGGGCGCGAACCTTTTCGAGGCGCTCCAGGATCCGGTCCATATCGTCGGGCTTGACCATGAATTCCTGGAAGCCTTCCATGCCGGCCTTCGCCATTTCGGCGTTGGCGTCGCGGTCATAGAACTGAGCGAGCGCATAGGCGTTCGACAGCATCTCGAAACCGGCACTGAGGAACGGATCCGCCGGCTTTTCGGCCTTGTTGTTGACCGGCAGCTGGCCGAGCGTCGCGTTCATCTTCGTCTGAGCTTCCGGCGAAGCGAGGTAGGCGAGGAACTTCTTCGCATCTTCCTTGTTCTTAGCGCCCGACGGGATGTGGAACGTATCGGTCGGAGCCTCTTCCGACATCGGAATGCCGGCCGTGATCTCCGGGAACTGCATGAAGCCGATCTGCTCTTCCTTCAGGCCGCCATCCTTCATGGTGGCGACAGCGAAGTTGCCCATCAGATACATGGCAGCCTTGCCCTGGACCATCTGCGGGATCGCATCCTGCCAGTCGATCGCGGCATGGTTCTCGTTGAAGTAACCGGCCTTGACGAGCTCGCCCCACTTTTCGAACACGGCCTTCACGCGCGGATCCGTATAGGGAACCTTGCCGGAGGTGAGTTCCATGTGGAACTCGTAGCCGTTGACGCGCAGGTTCAGATAGTCGAACCAGCCGCCCGTCGGCCACAGGGCCTTGGTGCCAATGGTGATCGGCGTAATGCCGGCCGTCTTCAGCTTTTCGCAGGCGGCGAGGAATTCGGCCCAGTTTTTCGGCGGCTCGATGCCCTGTTCGGCAAAGATGTCCTTACGATAGTAGATGCCCCACTGGTAATAAGTGTAAGGCACGCCCCACTTCTTGCCATCGATGGTCATCGAGGCGGAAGCGGACTTCAGCTGGTCGTTCAGGCCGTTGGCTTCCCAGACATCCGAGACGTCTTCGAACAGACCGGCCTTGACGAAGGGCTCCATACGGTTGCCAGCATACCATGCGGCGACATCGGGCGCGTCAGCGGTCAGGAAGTTGCGGATGGCGGACTTGTAGCCTTCGTGGTCGAAGTTGTTCCACTTGACCGTGATGTCGGGGTTTGCCTTCTGGAAATCAGCGATCAATTCTTCCATCGCCTTTTTCGGCGCCGGATCGGAATGGTCGGAGTTGAGCACGATTTCACCGGCGAATGCGGTGGACGACAGAAGGGCAGCACCCAGAGCAAGGCTGCTCAGGCTTTTGAAAAAGGTCATGTTTTCCTCCCTATGACCGTTATGCATTGCATATGCCGAGCTTGAAGCCCCGGATCCCACCGGAGCGGAATTCTCAGCTCAGCTTGATCATCCGATTCAAACCCGTAATAATCTACCGAGTTTTTGCCGATCTTTTCCGGGATCCTAAGATTTGGAACATGTGAAGCCCCTGTTGGTGGACGAATCGGTCCCCGTGCATCCCGACCATGACCCGCGACACCCGCTGGTCATCTTCGGCGATCACCGCTTTTGCGCGGGGGAAAGCCTGACGGTGCATCGCATGGCCGGGCCGCACATGCACAGCCAGATCGAGCTCAACTTCGTGCTGACAGGCCAGATGACCTACTGGTTCGACGGACGCGAGCTGACGGTTGATGAGGGGCGCCTCTGCCTCTTCTGGGGCATGATCCCGCACCAGGTGACCGACCGCAGGGAAGGCACCCGTTTCGTCTGCCTCTATGTCCCGATGTCCGTCTTCCTTGGACTGGCCAATCTCAGCCGCTTCCGCGATGCCGTATTCCGGGGCGCCATGATCGAGGCCTTGGAAATCCGCTCTTGGGATCGGGACATTTTCCAGCGCTGGCGCGAGGAACTCCTGGCAGGCGACGAGAACCTGACCGAGATCGTGCGCAACGAACTGACAGCCCGGGTGCTCCGGATCGAGCGCGATGGATGGCGGGATCTCCGTGAGGAAGGCTCGGCGATTGCAAGCTTCAGCGCCAATGACAGCGAGCGCGTCGAGCACATCGAACGCATGCTGCGCTTCATCGCCGAGCATGCCCTGGAGAACATTTCGGCCGACGATGTCGGAAACGCAGTCGGTCTGCACCCGAACTATGCCATGTCGATCTTCAAGCGGGCCGTCGGCCACACGATCAATCAGGCGATCGTGCGCCACCGCCTGGACACCGCCCAGTCCCTGCTGATTTCAACCGACCTCTCGATCACCGACGTCGCCTTCGAAAGCGGCTTCGGTTCGGTCTCTCGCTTCTACGAGGCTTTCAGCCAGCGTTTTGTCGAAAAGCCGACGGCTTTCCGTCGCCGCATGCGCTCGAAGGGCATGCCACAAGCCTGAGCGCCCCGGATCAACGTCGCGCGATCGCTGACAGTCGGGGCATGGCCACGCCCGGGCACCATTCCTGAAAACCGATGATGCGGCGGACGACCTTTTCCGCATGATTGCCGGCGATATCGGCCAGGCGGTGCTCCAGATAGGGATTGAGAAAGCGCTCCAGCGTGGTCGCTACATAGACCTCCGCCTCGTCACCGAGCCCATGCACCCGAAAACCGGGCACGACTTCCTCGCGGTAAATCTCCTCCAGTTCACCACGGATCTCAGCATCGGCCAGGATGTCCTTGACGCATTCCGACTGCGGCCGGCCTTGCCTCTGCCAGCGATCGGCAAGGACCGTATGGCCGAGATTGAGAATATGCAGCTTTAGCCGCTCATAGGGCGTCAGGTCGTCGACAAGCTTGATGTAAGGATGCTCACAGGGAAGGGTCAGTCCCGGCTGCCGCTCGATCGCCCAGATCGCATAGGGCTCCGCGATCGCCCCCGCAGGTTCGATCGGCTCGGAGACGATGCGGTCGACAAGCGTATTCCCCCAGATGACACGGTCGGTGAGCCAGGAAACGAACATCGCGTCGGGAATGTGCCGGCTTGCGAGATCGACGACCAGCCGCTGAAGAACCTCGCCGTTTCGCGAGATCAGCTCACAGGGCAAGATGGTCAGCGGCATGCCACCACCACGGAAGCGCGCATGCAGCAATGCCAGGAGCTTCATCGGAAAAGAACGCGGAACGCCGTCGACCGTGTCCCCGTCAACCAGGGCATAGCCCTTGTCTCCGGTATTGCTGAGAACCACACGCGCTTCTTCGACGAAGATCCGGGTAACCTCGTCCCAGTTGGCTGCGGTGGACAGCGACCGGCTGACCGACCGCACGCGCAACTCCCGCTCCACGGGCTTTCCGTCCTCCAGCCCCCTGATAATGACCGGAAATCCCTCGGGCGCCGAAAGGGCGCCAATCCGCCCGGCCCGGGAGGCATCGCCGCTCGTCTGCACCACGGTGATTGGCCCCAGTGCCTTCCCTGCCTCCATAGCCTCGCTGACGAAAAGATCGGCATGCGCCTGGAGAAACCGGCTCGTGCCGAATTGCAGGATGGGCGTGGTCATGGCTCAGGCAGGCTCCTGGATGGATTGCAGCAATGTTTCGCGTGCCGATTTCAAATGCTGACGGCAGGCCTTTTCGATCTTTCCGCCATCGCGGGAAAACAACGCGCTGATGTAGTCGAGATGCTCTTCCAGCGCCCGCTGGTTTCGGGCCCGCGCATTCGTCTTGTTCCACTGGTAGTGGTAGTGAAAGACGATCGTGATGATGTCGTAGAAGTCGATGATGAAGCGATTGCTTGAGGCCTTCTGGACGAGCAGGTGAAACCGTTCATCGAGCTCTGAGAAGTCCATGTAACGATTGTCGATGTCGGCCAGCAGCGCGTGGTGTTGCGCTTCAACCAGCCGGAGCTCATCCCAGGCCGGATGGTCCTCGGCCAGATGGACAAAGCTTGCCGCCGAGCGGAGCTCGAACATTTCGCGCACCTCGGTCAGCTCCAGCGCGAATTCGCGGGTGAAGCCCTTCAGCACCCAATGGCTGTTAGGTCGCTTCTCGATCAGCCCGAAGCGGCTGAATCGGATGAGAAACTCTCGGACGCTCGTGGTGCCGATGCCAATCTCGCGGGCAAGTTCCAGCTCGTTGATCTGCATGCCCGGCTGGGCACCACCGGCCAGAATGCGCCGCATGAAACTGCGCTCGATGATATCGGAAAGAGAGTTGGTCTCCTCGTCAGGGAAATAGTCGTTTCGGACCGGCCGCCGCAACACCGTCTTCGACCGCTTGTCCCAGGCAACCAGCCCGGCTTCTCCGAGACGCGTCAGGACGGCCCTGACGGTCGTGCGGCTGACACTGAGCAACCCGCCGAGCTCCGGCTCCGAGGGAAGCGTGTCCGTTTCCTCGATCAGCTTCAGCGTGCGGTTGTAAGCATCCTTGAAGACGGTGTTCTGCTTGGCCATGGATCTGCCTGGTTGATGTTAGCTAGCGCTTCGGTCTTTTGCCTCTTGGCGCAAGATGCGAACCCGCGCAATGGAAACCACCGATTGCGGCGGCCTTCCTCTCCTTCGACAAGGGTTTCAGCTCCTCCCGCTCCAAGCTGGAGCAAATTGTTCTTTATCGATATCATACCCATTGACGAGCAACTGTCTATTGCCGATAAAAGACAAAACACAGGATCCGGTACCGCCGGACGCATGGGAGAAACATCGGGTGTCGAAACCAGCCTGCATCCTGCTGTCGCAGGACGACAATGTTGCCGTGACCACTGTTGCGATCGAAGCCGGGCATGTCCTGCCGGGCGGCGTGCCGGCAGCGGCGAAGATTGATCCGGGCCACAAGGTGGCGGTTCGCGCCATCCGCCAGGGCGAGCCTGTGGTCAAATACGCCCAGGCGATCGGTCGCGCCACGACGGACATTGCAGCCGGCGACCACGTCCATTCCCACAATCTTGCCTTTGATGAAGATCGCCTCTCGGTCAGTGGCCTTGCCCAGCCCGAAACGGCGACGGCAGCCGACAAGGGCCGCACCTTCATGGGCTATCGCCGCGCCGACGGACGCGCCGCGACCCGCAACTATATCGGCATCATCGCCAGCGTGAACTGTTCCACCACCGTCTGTCGGGCGATCGCGGATGCCGCGAACCGCACCATCCTGCCGCATTACGAGGGCATCGACGGCTTCGTGCCGATCGTCCACGACCAAGGCTGCGGCATGAGCTCGACCGGCGACGGCATGCGCACGCTGCACAGAACGATAGCCGGCTACACGAGACACGTGAATTTCGGCGGCGTGCTGATGGTCGGCCTCGGCTGCGAAGTCAACCAGCTGACGCTTTACGGCCAGAGCGGCGCCGGCGCCTCGAAGCGTCACTTCAACATCCAGGATGCCGGCGGATCCCGCCGCGCCGTCGAGAACGCCCTTTCGATCCTGAAAGAGATTGCAGCTGAAGTCGGCACGATGCGCCGCGAACCGATCTCCGTCAGCGAGATCATCGTCGGCCTGCAATGTGGCGGTTCGGATGGCCTGTCCGGCATTACAGCCAACCCGGCGCTCGGTGTTGCAGTCGACATTCTGGCCGGCGCCGGTGGCACGGCGATCCTCTCCGAAACCTCGGAGATCTATGGCGCCGAACACCTCCTGCGCAGCCGCGCCGTCAACGAAAACGTGGCAGTCAAGCTCGACGGGCTGATCTCCTGGTGGGAGGCCTATGTCGCCCAGCACGGCGCCTCGCTCGACAACAATCCCTCGCCCGGCAACAAGAAGGGTGGCCTGACCACCATTCTCGAAAAGTCGCTCGGCGCTGTCGCCAAGGGCGGACGCTCGCCGCTGACCGCCGTCTACAATTATGCAGAACGCGTGACCGAACACGGCCTCGTCTTCATGGATACGCCCGGCTACGACCCGGTCTCCGCGACCGGCCAGGTGGCAGGCGGCGCCAATGTGATTGCCTTCACGACCGGCCGCGGCTCCTGCTTCGGCTCACGGCCCGTGCCCTCCATCAAGCTGACCAGCAACACCGCGCTCTACAGGTCGATGGAAGAGGACATGGACATCGACTGCGGCGTCATCGCCACGGGAGACGCCAGCGTCTCGGGTCTCGGTCGCGACATCTTCGACCTGATCATCGAGACCGCCTCGGGCCAGAAGACCAAGAGCGAACTCTTCGGCTACGGCGACAACGAATTCGTGCCGTGGCACCTCGGTGCCACCCTCTGACCTCGACAACTGGGATCCGGATATGAGCATGAAGACGAGACGCATCGGCAAGACCGACCTCGAAGTGACCGAATACTCCTTCGGCACGGCCCCGCTTGGCGGCCTCTACCGTCCCTGCCCGCGTGATGTCGGCATTGCAACGCTGCAGGCCGCCTGGGATCACGGCATCCGCTATTTCGATACGGCGCCCCACTACGGCTTCGGCCAGGCCGAGCGTTATGTCGGCGACTTCCTGCGCGACAAGCCGGAAGACAGCTATGTGCTCTCCACCAAGGTTGGCCGCCTGCTGGCACCGGTGCCGAAAGACCAGATCCCGAATGTCGGCTTCGTCGATCCGCTCCCCTTCAAGCTGGTCTACGACTACAGCTATGACGGCATCATGCGCTCGGTCGACTTCAGCTATGCCCGCCTTGGCCTCAATCGCATCGACATCCTCTATGTCCACGATATCGGCGTCTACACCCATGGCCGCGAAGTCAACGATCGCTATGTGAAGCAGCTGCGCGACGGCGGCTACAAGGCGCTTGACCAGCTGAAATCATCAGGCGCGATCAAGGCCTTCGGTCTCGGCGTAAACGAGGTACCCGCCTGCCTGGAGATGATGGCTGACATCGATATCGACGTCATTCTGATGGCCGGCCGCTATTCGCTGCTGGATCGCTCTGCCGTCGAGGAGTTGCTGCCGCTCTGCGAGAAGCGCGGCACCTCGATCACCGCCGGCGGCGTCTTCAATTCCGGTATCCTGGCAACGGGCGCCGTTCCAGGCGCGCATTTCGACTACACCCCCGCAACCGACGAAGTCCTCGGCAAGGTGCGCGCGATGGAAGACCTGGCGAAGCAGGCCGGCAAGCCGCTCGCCCAGTTCGCAATGCAGTTCCCACTGCACCATCCGGCCGTCGCCTCCGTCATCATCGGTACGGCGAAACCGGAAAGCCTTCATCGCAACATGGCGCTGACATCAGAGGAACTGCCGGCCTCCGCCTTCGCACCCTTCGAGGCGCACACACTCGTTGCACCGCCGCTCGGCGATGCGCCTGTCCGGGAATAGGAGCTGACCATGCTGAAAGGCATCCATCCTCTGCTGGGACCTGACCTGCTGCATGCCATTGCGACCATGGGTCATGGCGACGAGATCGTCATTGCCGACGGCAATTTCCCGGCAAGCACCATGGGTCCCCCGGTCATTCGGGCAGACGGCGTTGGTGCCGTCGAGATCCTGGAGGCGATCCTCGCCCACATGCCGCTCGACCAGTTCGTCGAGGATGCGGCCTGGCGCATGCAGGTGGTCGGTGACCCCCATGCGGTCCCGGAAATCTGCGCCGAATTCCAATCGATGATCACGAAACTCGCCGGCGACTTCCAGCTCGAAAGCCTTGAGCGCTTCGCCTTTTACGAACGAGCGCAGACGGCGGCCTACCTCGTCGCGACCACCGAATTGCGGATTTACGGCAACGTCATCCTGAAGAAGGGCGTCGTCTATCCGGAAGAAGTTCACCGGGTCTGAGGGGACCCGGGAAGCCCTGGATTTCAAGGCAAAAGCGAGTTCGGAGGAGCCCATTTTGCCCGCTTGCATTCTCCAGAATGCTGGAGTAGCGTGCCTCGATAAAATGTTTTTTATCGATAAAGATCGACCCGGTTGCGTTCTGCAGGTCGATCTCACCGGAGGAACAGGACGCGTTGAGAGGAGAACCACAATGACCATTCTGAAGAGCATGACTCGCCGCGCCCTGATGGGGATCGCCGGCGCTGCAATGATGACGTCGATGATGCCGGCCGCGTCCTTCGCACAGGACGTGACCATTCCGATCATCGTCAAGGACACCACGTCCTTCTACTGGCAGATCGTGCTCGCCGGCGCCCGCCAGGCCGGCAAGGACCTCGGCGTCAGCGTGCCGGAACTCGGCGCTCAGTCCGAATCCGACATCAACGGCCAGATCAGCATTCTCGAGAACGCTGTTGCCGGTGCCCCCGCCGCTGTCGTCATCTCGCCGACCGAGTTCAAGGCACTCGGCAAGCCGATCGACGAAGCCGCCAAGGCGGTTCCGATCATCGGCATCGACTCCGGCGCGGACTCTAAGGCTTTCACCTCGTTCCTCACCACCGACAACGTTCAGGGTGGCCGTATCGCCGCTGACGGCCTCGCAGCCGCCATCAAGGCAGCGACCGGCAAGGAAGAAGGCGAAGTCGCCATCATCACCAGCCTGCCGGGCGTCGGTTCGCTCGACCAGCGCCGCGAAGGCTTCCTCGACCAGATGAAGACCAAGTATCCGGGCATCACCGTGACCGTCGACCGCTTTGCCGATGGCCAGGCTACGACCGGCCTCAACATGATGACCGACCTGATCACCGCCAACCCGAACATCGTTGGCGTCTTTGCCTCGAACCTGATCATGGCGCAGGGCGTCGGCCAGGCGATCGCCGAAAACAAGCTCGGCGACAAGATCAAGGTCATCGGCTTCGACTCGGATGAAAAGACCGTCGGCTTCCTCAAGGAAGGCGTACTTGCCGGTCTCGTTGTCCAGGATCCGTACCGCATGGGCTACGACGGCGTGAAGACCGCACTCGCCGTCTCCAAGGGCGAGAAGGTCGAGACCTTCGTCGACACCGGTGCAAACCTCGTGACCCAGGCCAACATGGCCGACCCGAAGATCGATGCCCTTCTGAACCCGAAGGTCAACTGATCGAGACTTCGGCACGCGCGGCATCTGTCGCGCGTGCCGGACCGGAAACGGCGGGCGCAGGAGGCGCCCGTCGATTTCCCTGCGATTTGGGAGGAATGACATGACTTCGCTGCACGATGTAAGCCACCGGCACGACGACGCGCCGGAACTGCTGGAGACCGATCGCATTCCGCCGGGAACGCCGATCCTCGAGCTCATCGGCCTGCAGAAGAAGTATGGCGCCGTCGAGGCCCTGAAGCCCGCGACCGTAAGTTTCCTCGCAGGTGAAATCCACGCCATCGTAGGCGAAAACGGCGCCGGCAAATCCACGCTCATCAAGCTGCTGACCGGCGTCATTCCGCGCACATCGGGCGAGATCCGCTGGTGCGGCAAGCCGGTCGCGCTCGCCACCCCGAACGAGGCGATCCAGCGCGGCATCAACGCGGTGCATCAGGAAGTCGTGCTCTGCTCGCATCTCTCGGTCGCCGCCAACATGTTCCTCGGCGACGAGATGTCGTCGGGCGGCATCATGCGCCAGCGCGCCATGACAACCGCTGCGCAGAACGTGCTCGACGACCTCGGCTTCAACCTGCCCGCCGGCGAAATTCTCGCCAATCTCACGATCGGCCAGCAGCAGCTGATCGCCACCGCCAAAGCCGCGATGCGCGGTATCCGTTTTATAATCTTCGATGAGCCGACGGCTTATCTGACGCGCCAGGAATCGGCCCAGCTCTTCCGCCTCATCCGCCGCCTGCAGTCGGAAGGCGTCACCATCGTCTATATCAGCCACCGCATGGAAGAGGTCTTCGAACTGGCAGACCGCGTGTCTGTCCTGCGCGATGGTACCCATGTCGGCACCCGCCTGATCGGCGAGACCAACGACGCCGAACTCATCTCGCTGATGATCAACCGTTCGATCGAGCAGATCTACCACAAGGAAAAGCTGCCGATCGGTGCCACCATCCTTGAGGCCAAGGGACTTTCCGGTCCGGGTTTTTCGGATGTCTCGCTTTCGGTCCGCTCGGGCGAAATCGTCGGCCTCTACGGCCTGATCGGTGCCGGTCGCAGCGAATTTGCGCTGGGTCTCTATGGCCGTCACAAACTGACGGCAGGCGAAGTCTTCTGGGACGGCAAGAAGGTCGTTATCGATACCGAACGCAAGGCCATGGACCTCGGCATCGCACTCGCCCCCGAAAGCCGACGCGACCAGGGCCTTTGCCTCAACCTGCCGATCGGCCTCAACATCAACCTGCCAGTCTTCGGCCGCTTAAGCAGGGGCCTCACCATCAGCCCGAAGCTGGAAGCCGGAAACGCCGACAAGCAGATCAACGATCTGAAGATCAAGACGCCGACACGTGCCGTGCTCGCATCGGCCATGTCCGGCGGCAACCAGCAGAAGATCGTGATCGGCAAATGGCTCAGCCACGGCGCGCGCCTCTTCATCTTCGACGAACCGACCGTCGGCGTCGACGTCGGAACGAAGGCCGAGATCTACAGGCTCTTCGCGGAACTCCTGAAGCAGGGTGCCGGCATCATCCTGATCTCGTCCTACCTGCCGGAGGTCTATGAGCTATCGGACCGCCTGCACGTGTTCCGCCAGGGCAAGCTGGTCGCGAGCCATGATTATCGAACCGCATCGCATGAAGACGTGCTGACCGAGGCGATCGGCGTCTGAGACGTGATCCCCACAAACAACGACATGAAAAGACGACTGGAGGACAAAGATGAGCACCGACACCACCGAGACCAAGGTCGCACCGAAGAGGGGCATGAGCATCCTCTTCAGCCTCACGCTGCTCGGCCTCCTGCTCTTCCTCTGGCTGCTCCTTGGCTTTGCCACCAACAGCTTCTGGACACCCAACAACATCAGCAACCTGCTGCGTCAGGGTGCGATGACGGCGATCCTCGCCGTCGGCCAGACCTTCGTCATCATCACCGCCGGCATCGATCTCTCGGTCGGCGCTGTGGTCGGGTTTGCCAGCGTCATCCTCGCTTGGCTCCTGGCGGCCGGCCTGCCCGTCTGGCTTGCGATCATCCTCACCCTTCTGATGGGTGTTGCCATCGGCATGTTCCACGCTTTCGGCATCGTGCGCATGGGGCTTCCAGCCTTCATCATCACCCTCGCTACCCTGACCTCCCTTCGCGGCATCGGCCTCTTGATCACCAATGGTTCGACCATCTCGATCTCGAACGAGGCCTTCACCAACTTCGCCCGCGCCGACTTCCTCGGTGTGCCCAGCCTGTTCTGGATGGTCATCGTCGTCGCCGTGCCGGCCTATGTCTTCCTGCACCTGAGCCGCTGGGGTCGCTATCTCTTCGCGGTCGGCTCCAACAGCGAGGCGGCGCGTCTCTCCGGCGTCAACGTCAACCGCACGATCTACATGGCCTATATCCTGTCCTCGACCTGTGCTGCCTTTGTCGGCATCCTGCTTGCCTCGCGCATCGGGATCGGCAACGCCACCCAGGCTGAAGGCTGGGAACTGCAGGCAATCGCCTCCTCGGTCATTGGCGGCACCAGCCTGTTTGGCGCCGTCGGTTCGGTCCAGGGTCCGCTGCTCGGCGCCTTCATTCTGGCGACGATCAACAACGGCGCCAACCTGATGAACGTCAACTCGTTCTGGCAGCGCATCATCACCGGTGCCCTGATCATCCTGATCGTCTATTTCGACCAGCTTCGCCGCCGCGGCAGCCGCTGAGAATTTCCCAAGGTGGGGGTGCCGCGAATGGCATCCCCTTTTTTTTCGTCAAACCTTGCCGGGCAGCCGAAAGGAATAAGCATGAAGGCCGCATTGTGTGTCGAACCGGGCCGTCTCGAGATCGTCGATCGCGATCCGCCGCTCCGTCCAAAATCAGGCGAAGCCCGCATCGCGATCAGCCATGTCGGCATCTGCGGGACGGACTATCATATCTTCGAAGGCAAACACCCGTTCCTCGAATATCCGCGCATCATGGGCCATGAGATCTCGGCGACCGTCGTCGAGGCGGGTCAAGGCGTCGACTTGGGTGCCGGCACGAAGGTGATCGTCAATCCCTATATCGCCTGCGGCACCTGCATCGCGTGCCGCAAGGACAAGCCAAACTGCTGCACGAATATTCGCGTGCTCGGTGTGCACACGGATGGGGCAATGTGCGAGGAGATCACGGTCCCTGCCATCAACCTTTATCCCGCCGACGACCTATCCCCGGAAGCGGCAGCCACCGTCGAATTTCTGGCCATCGGCGCCCATGCCGTCCGTCGCGCGATGGCGCCCGCGGGATCAAGAGCATTGGTAATCGGCGCAGGCCCGATCGGGCTTGGCACGGCGATCTTTGCGCGCATTGCCGGACATGACGTGACCCTGCTCGACACCAGCAGCGAGCGCCTATCGATGGCAGCGGATCGCCTCGGCTTCACATCAGGTCTTCTGGCCGACGATAGCCTTGAGTCTGCGGTCGCGGACTTGACCGGGGGAGACGGTTTCGACGTGGTCTTCGATGCCACCGGCTATCGCCCATCGATGGAACGCGCCTTCCGCTTCGTCGCCCACGGCGGAAGCCTCGTGCTGGTCAGCGTGGTGAAGGAGGACATCACCTTCTCCGACCCCGAATTCCACAAGCGCGAGATGATGCTGATCGGCAGCCGCAACGCGACCCGCGTCGACTTCGATCATGTCCGCAAATCGATCGCGGATGGTCTCGTGCCGATCGACCAGCTGATCACGCATCGGACGACCCTGGCAGATCTCGCTACGGATCTGCCGCGCTGGGCGCGCGAGAAATCCGGTCTGATCAAAGCCCTGATCCAGATCGGCTGATAGTCGAGACGAAAACAGGCCCGCAACTCTGTCTGCGGGCCTTTTGCGTTTCGTGTGCGTGATGTCAGGGCTTCTGCAGGAAGGCGGCGATCGCGTCGACTTCGCCTTGCGAAACCTCGTGACCGCCCTGATGCAGGAAAGTCTCGACCTGAGCGCCTTGCGCCTCGAAATAGGCGGCCAGCCGTTCGGTCAGCGGCAGCGGGCAGATCGGATCCCGCTGGCCGGCAGTCAAGAGCACCGCAACATCCGAAAGCCCCGGCTGTGCCGGCGGATCGAACGGGATCAGCGGATGCATGAGGATCACGCGGTCGAAGAGATCAGGCGCCTCGAACAGGACCGAAGCCAAGATATTGGCGCCATTCGAGTAACCGAGCCCGTAGATCGGTCGATCCGGGTTCTTCTCCTTGTGCGCGCGGATGAAGGCCACCATCTTCGCCGTTCTCTCTGCGAGATCGGCCATGTCGTAGACGCCTTCGCCGGTGCGCTTGAAGAAGCGCGCAGCCCCGTATTCCGAGACGTCGCCGCGGGGCGAGACGATCCCCGCCTCGGGCAGGATCCGGTTCACGAGCCCGGGAAACTGATGTTCGTCGCCGCCGGTGCCGTGAAAGGTGAAGACCAGCGGTGCGGCACCCTGCGGTGCCTGGTAGAGGTGGATGTAGCTATCGAGTGCCATATTGGTTCCTCCGCAAGAGGGACGACGCCGTCAGGTATCGTCCCTCTGTGCGATTAGTCCTTGATCGGGGTCAGATGGGCTTCGATCTGCGAGCGATACTGCTGGTAGCGGGTCGGCAGCTTCAGCGCCTCACCGAGATGAGCCGTATCTTCGTCCCGGTTGAAGCCCGGTTCGTTGGTGGCGATTTCGAACAGCACGCCACCCGGCGTGCGGAAATAGATCGCCCAGAAGTAATCACGGTCGATGACGGGCGTCACCTGGTACCCCGTGTCGAGCAGCGCCTTGCGCACTTCGAGCTGGGCCGCACGGTCTTCCACGGCAAAGGCGACGTGGTGCACCGAACCTGCACCCTGCTGGGCATGCGATGCACCCGGCAGAACTTCGAGATCGATGTAGTCGGCACCATTGCCGCCGGTGACCGCATAGCGAACGAAGTCACCCTGTTTGTCGACGGGCTGGTAGCCCATGAACTTCAGGAGTTCGCCGGTCGCACCTTCGTCGCGAAGCCGCATGGTCACGCCGCGGAAACCGTGAACACCTTCCGAAACGCCAACCGGACCACCGGCGAAGGGCACGCGGCTGTCGCCATCGACTTCGGCCAGCGCAAAACCGTCACCATCAGGACCGGCAAAGCGCAGGCGGTCCTCACCGAAGAGCGAATAGGAGCCGAGTTCCTTCACGCCTTGCTTCGACAGGCGTTCCTGCCAGAAACCGAGTGTGCCCTTCGGCACAGAGAAGACGGTCTCGGAGACTTCACCGGAACCACGACCACCCTTGCCCATATTGGCAAACGGGAAATAGGTCATGACCGATCCGGCATTGCCGACTTCGTCGCCGTAGTAGAGGTGGTAGACATCGGGCGCGTCGAAGTTGACGGTCTTCTTGACCCGGCGAAGGCCGAGGGTCTTGGTGAAGAAATCGTTGTTTTCCTGGGCATCCGCAGCCATGGAGGTAACGTGATGCAGGCCTTTGATCTGGGTAAGCATGGCTCTGATCCTTTCCCGGCAATCGCGCCGGCTTTGTTCTGTTGAACGGAATATGGGCCATGGCTTTTCGGTTGAGAATAGCTGTAATATTGCGGATATTATTTCACAGGGAGCAATAATATGATGGGCGAGCTCGAAGCCATCAGGACCTTTCTGACGGTCGCTGACCAAAGCAGCTTCAGCGCGGCGGCGCGCCTGCTCGCCATGACGCCGGCTTCCGTCACCCGAACGGTGTCAGCGCTCGAAGAACAGCTTGGCGTGCAGCTCCTGTTGCGCACAACGCGGAAAGTCTCGCTGACCTCGGCGGGCGCCGCGTATGCCGCGCGCGTCGCACCGCTGGTCGAAGGTCTTGCCCGGGCAACAGAGGAAACCCGGGACCTGCAGAAGGTGACGGCAGGATCGCTACGGGTCTCCGCGCCCATGTCGCTCGGAATGAAGGTCTTGCCGACGGTGCTGTCGCAGTTCTCGATCATGCACCCACGCACCAGCGTCGCGATCGAACTGTCCGACCGCTTTGTTGACATTCTCCAGGAGAATTATGACCTCGCGATCCGCATCTCGGGTCCGCCGACAGACAAGTCGACGATCTGGCGCAAGATCCGTCCGGTGTCGCGTCTGCTCGTCGCCGCGCCGTCCTTCCTGGCGCGCCATGGCACACCGAAGCTCCCCGAGGATCTGACGACGCTCGAATGCCTGAGCTATCACGATCAGTCGAAGACCGAGACCTGGGAGCTGAGCCGACCCGGGCAAGTCAGGACCATCGAAGCCCGTGGCCGGTTCTCGATCAACAACGGTGATTTTCTCTGCAAGCTTGCGATCGCAGGAGAAGGCATTGCCCTCCTGCCCCGCTTCATCGTCGACGAGGAATTGCGCGCGGGCAAACTCGTCGAAGTGCTGCCGGGCTGGAACACGCCAGAGATATGGCTGACGCTCTACTACCCGCCCTACGAACAGCTACCGCTTCGAGTGGCGACCTTCTCGGATTTCTTCGAAGCCTTCATCAAGGAAAGCTGGGACGCGTAAGACCGTCCGGCTCACTTAGCGGTCGCGCCCGAGAAACTCGCCGATCTCCTCAGCGATCCTGTCGGTTGCGATCGGCACGTCCACCTTCTTGACCCGTTCGAAAAGAGGCTCGGGAATGGCGGCCTTGCGGGCCTCTGCCAGTCCCTCGAAGAAGCGCGGCGAAAACTCCGGATGCGGCTGGTAGGAGAGCCCCCAGTCGCCGTAGCGAATGACAGCGTTCTCGCAGGCATCCGTCTTGCCGACGACCTCCGCACCCTCAGGCACGCGGATGACCTGATCCTGATGCCAGGCAAGCAGGACCTGCTCCTCACCGGTATCAGAACGCTTGTAGGTCACGGGGCCTGCGGACCAGCCACCCTTGAACTTCTCGACTTCGCCACCGAGTGCCTTCGCCATGACCTGATGGCCGAAGCAGATGCCGACCATGGGAACCTTGGCGGCATGCACCTGTCGGATGAAATCTTCGAGCCGACGGATCCACGGGTGATCTTCGTAGACGCCGAACTTGGAACCCGTCAGCAGCCAGCCATCGACATCCGTCGGGCTGTCAGGAAACTCGCCATCCACAACGAAATAGCGCTTGAAGGTGAAATCGAACTTGCCGAGCAGAGCGGCAAACATGTCGGCGTAATTGCCATACTCGTTCGCGAGTTCGGCAGGCGAATGGCCGGTGACGAGGATGCCGATGGTCTTGGCGGTCATGTGAGTTTCCTGGAACGTCGCGAATGAAAGCCTTCAGGCCTTGCACTCCGTCAGACTATACCAAATGTTAGTTTGATCAAATTTCAAGAGGGTAAATGTCCGAACCGCGAAAGTCAGGCAACGGACATCGATAACAAACAGGGAGAACGCGGTCGAACCATGGCGATCGAGGAACGCAAGGCGGAGGAATCACGCAAGCAGCGCGTCTATCGGACGCTGCGTGCCCGTATCATGTCGGGCGCGGTCGCCCCTGGTCTGGCGATCACCATCAACGGCGTTGCCGATGACCTCGGGGTAAGCGCCATGCCCGTACGGGAGGCACTGCATCGCCTGGTCGCGGATGGTGCGCTGGAATATCTCGACAATCGCCGCGTCCGCGTGCCGGAGATGACCCTCTCGAAGTTCGAGGAGATCATCGCCGCCCGCACCGCCCTGGAAACGCTCGCTGCCATGCGGGCGCTGCCCCATATCGACAAGGCAAGGCTGGAGCGGCTGCAGGTGATCGATGCGGAGATCGACCAAGCCTATGGCGCCGATGATCTGCTCCGCTCGACGGAGCTCAACTTCCTGTTTCACCGCACCTTGTATGAGCCGGGGGCCAGCGGCGTTCTGCTCGAACTGATCGAGTCCGTCTGGCTGCGCCTCGGTCCCTTCATGCGTCTGGCGACCGCAAAGCTTGAAGAAAGCTATCGCATCGACCGCCATGCCGAAGCGATGGACGCGATCCGGGCCAATGACCTGCAAGCCCTCGCAAAGGCGATCGAAGCAGATATCCAGGACGGTGTCGGTCATCTCGGCCGGCATTTCCTGCGTGAGGAAGCCTCGTCTGTGCCGCGAGCGACTAGCTGAGTAGCAGAAACTACTCCTCAGGCCCGCTTTCGCAGCGCTAGCCGCAACGGCAGGGACCCGAAGTGCGCGCGCAGTTGCACCCCATGGCTGCAATCTGACTGCAGAATGTCGACCCGATCTGCGCCATACCGGCCGCGGTGCCATTCGCGGCATCGACCACCCTACACCTTTGACCAACCGGGAGATGTGACAGCACAGGCTCAGGCAAGCCTTGGCGATTAAAACGGCATCATGCTGGGTGGTCTAACGAACTGCCGGGCGAGACCTTGTGCCGGAACACGCTGAAAATGTTGAGACGCATAGCCTCGATCAGATGGATGCAAGCCGGTGAAACACTTTTGAGCGCATTCGTTTGAAAACAAGAGGCCGATAGACATGACGTCGCCCATTTCCCTGCTCAGCCCCGCCCAGATCCGGGCACTCCCCAATTCGACCGTGAGCTCCTGGTCCGACGAGGAGGTGAGCCAGCTTTCGAGCACGCAGGTCAACGCGCTGACGTCGTCGCAGATTTCGGCCCTCCAGACAGAGGCTGTAGCCGGGCTGTCGACCGCGCAGCTGAAGGCAATTGCCCCGCGCTCGATCACCGGTCTTACCCTTGACCAGATCACGGCGCTCTCGACCGAAGATGTTTCGAGCCTGGCAGCGACGCAGGTTGCGGCACTCTCGGCAAGCCAGTTGGGCGGACTGAGCACCGAACAGTCAGAGGCCCTGACGCCAGCGCAAGTCGCAAAACTGAGCGCGACGCAGCTCAGCGCCTTCAGCACCGAGGATCTGGCGACCTTCTCGGCCGAAGACATGGCCGCCATCAACACGGCCGCCCTGAGGGGGCAATCGCCGGAAAGACTGGCGGGTCTCACGACCACACAGATTTCGGCACTGAAGACGACACAGATTTCGGCGCTCACGCCGGCGCAGATCGCGGCACTGACACCTCAGCAGGTTGCAGCCTTCTCCAACAGCCAGATTACAGCGCTCAGCCCGACGCAGGTCGGCGCAATGACGACCGAACAACTCGGCGCTCTCTCGACGACACAGTTTTCTGCGATCAGCGCCCGTGGCGTGACGGGGCTGACAACGACCCAGATCGCAGCGCTCGGCAACGAAAAGATCGGAGCCCTCACCAACGCGCAAATGACGGCTCTGACATCGAAGCAACTTGGCGCGCTCTCTGTCGAGCAAGTTGCCAGCCTTTCGAACGGCCAGATTGCGGCCATCAATCCCCGCGCCATTTCCGGTCTGACCGCGGATCATATCGCGGGCATGTCTCCGTCCCAGACATCCGCGATGACGGGAGCCCAGATTGCGGCACTCACCCGCACACAGATGTCGGCCTTCACCGAAGACCAGTTGGCCGCCCTCACCACCACGCAGATCAGAGCGCTCGGCCCCACCCAGATTGCCGCCCTGCCGACATCCACGATTGAGGGCTTTACCACCACGCAGATTGCAGCGCTGTCGTCGAAGGCCGTGGCCGGCTTGAGCGCCAGCCAACTCGCGGCGATGAACACCGATCAGCTGAAGAGCCTGACCACAGCCCAGATCGCGGCGATGAATGCGAGCCAGATCGGCAGTCTGTCGACGGCCCAGATCGGAGCCCTGTCTCCCACCCAGATTGGCGCCATCAGCGTGTCAGCCGTGACGGGGCTGACGACGGATCAGATCTCCTCTCTGAGCGTCACCCAGGTCGCATCCATGACGACCTCGCAGATCTCGGCGCTGAAGGCGACCCAGGCGGCTGCCTTCACACCGGACCAGATCGCAGGCTTCACACCGACGCAGGTTCGCGGGCTGACCGGCGTGCAGATCGCAGCCATGCCGGAAGTTGCGATTGCCAGCTTCTCTGAGGAACAGATCGCAGCGCTCAGCGCGCGCGCCATCACCGGCCTGACGGTCGACCAGATCGGGTCGCTCACTGCAGATCAGCTCGATGCCCTCTCGACCAGTCAAATCGGCGCGCTCTCGGCAGCCCAGGTAGCAGCCTTGCCGGCTGAGTCAGTCGCGGCAATGAGCCCAGTGAAAATCGCCGCCATCAGTGCCAAGGCGATCACCGGCCTGACGCCGGAACGCGTCGCAACCCTGGCGCCCGATCAGGTAGCCGCGCTGACGACGACCCAGATCCGGGCGCTGAAGGCCGAGCAGGTCGCGGGCCTCACTGCATTCCAGACCGAAGCGATGAGCAACGGCCAGATAGCAGCTCTCAGTGCCGCTCAGCTGTCCGCCCTATCGGTGCCGGCGGTGAAGGCATGGTCGCCCTCGCAGGTCGGCGCCATTGCTGCGGCCTCGATCACGGGGCTGACCACGGATCAGATTGCCGCACTCGAGGACAACCAGATCGATGGACTGAGCTCCGCACAGATCTCGAAGATGAGCGGCGCCCAGATCGGGTCCTTGTCCGAAGTGCAGCTGTCAGCCCTCACACCAGCCGAGATTGCCGCGATTTCAACAAGCGCCATCTCCTCGATCTCTGCCGACAAGATCGACAGCCTGAGCCTGGAACAGATTGCGAAGCTGACCTCCGCGCAGATCGCGGCGATGAAGAACGAGCAGGTCGTCTCCTTCACGCCCACCCAGCTCGCATCGCTGAGCGCCAGCCAGTTGCAGGCTGTGACCGCAGCACAGATTGCTTCGCTGTCGCCGAGCAACATCGCCTCGCTGTCGCGTGAACAGATCGCCGGCCTCTCCGCCAGGACGATTGCAGCCCTGAGCACGGATCAGATCGCAGCAATGTCTTCCGATCAGGTGGAGGCGATGACGGCGACCCAGGTTGCGGGCCTGACGGCAGCGCAGCTCGGCGCCATGCGCGCGGCCGATATCCTGGCGTTCCAGCCGGCGGAAATGGCAGCCATCACGACGGGCGCCTTGAGCGGGATCGATGCTGAAACCATCGCCGCCATGAACCTCGATCAGATTGCAGCCCTCACGCCGGCCCAGCTCGGTGCATTGAGTGCAGACCAGACGGCAGCCTTGACCCCGACCCAGGTGGATGCGCTGAGCGCAAAGCAGGTTGCCGGCTTTGGTGCGACCCAGGCTGCAGCCCTGACGACGGCGTCGCTCGGTGTGATGTCTCAGGAGCAGATCGCGGCCTTGAGCACGACGGCCATCGCCGCACTGTCCACGACACAGATCACGGCTCTGTCGTCCAATCAGATCGAATCCCTGACCACCGCGCAGATGGGTGCCTTGACGGCAACGCAGGTCGCGGCGCTGACACCGACCCAGCTTTCCAACCTCCCGGCGACAAAGCTCGCCGCGATCAGTGCGGCCGGGATCGCCGGCATGACGACACAGCAGATTGCTGTCTTGGGCGCCGACCAGATCACCGCACTGACTGCAGCCCAGATCACGGCCTTGACGCCAAGCCAGGTCGGTGCGCTCACGCCCCAGCAGGTAACCCTTCTCTCGACCACACAGATCGGCGCACTTAGCGCAAGCCAGGCGGCCCTGCTCAGCAATGACAGCCTCGCCACGCTGACCAGCGACAAGATCGCAGCCCTGAACGTCAAGACGATCCCGGGCCTGACGGCGACCCAGATCGCCTCCATGTCGACGACGCAGATCGACAGTCTCAGCCAGACCCAGATCGCCGCGCTGACCTCGACACAGATCGGCGCACTCTCCTCGGCGCAGCTCGCAACGCTGTCGAATACGGAGCTGGCATCCATCTCGCCGGCAGCGATCACGGGCCTGTCGGCCGCCAACATCGCGGGCCTCAGCCAGGAACAGATCGGCGTCCTGACAGCAGCGCAGGTCGGCGCCTTGACCTTCGACCAGCTGAACGCGTTGAAGCCCGATCAGCTTGGCGTCATGACGGCAACCCAGATCGGCGCGCTGACCGCGACCCAGATCGCCTCGCTCTCGGCCGGGACCATTTCCGCCCTGTCGACAACGCAGATTGCAGCCATCGCCCCCAAGGCCATTCCGGGCCTGAGCACTGCGCAGATAGCGACCCTGACGTCCAGCCAGGTCGATGCGATGACATCGGCGCAGTTTGGCGCCCTGAGCGGAACCCAGCTGGCAGCCTTCAGTTCGACGGCTCTAGAAACGCTGACGGCGACGGACATCGCGGCACTGTCCCCGACGGCAGTGAGCGGCTTGTCGCCCGCGATCTTCGCCACACTTCAGCCTGAACAGATCTCCGCCCTGACGACGGGCCAGGTCGCCGGCCTGACCTATCACCAGCTGAGGGCGATGACCCAGGAGCAGGTTGGTGCGCTGACATCCGCGCAGATCGGGTCGATGAATGCCATCCAGCTCGCGACACTCGGGACCGATAGGGTCGCCTGGCTGACGACATCGCAGGTTGCCGCCATGGACGCCAAGGCGATCAGCGGCCTGACGGTCGCGCAGGTGAGCGCGCTCACGGCCGGACAAGCCGAGGCACTGACACCGACGCAGGTCGCAGGGCTGAATTCCGCGCAGTTGTCGGCCCTTGGCGCCAACAACTTCCGTACCTTCTCCGCCGATGATATTGCTGCAATCAGCGAGCAGGCCCTGCCAGGGCTGACAGTGGGTCAGATCTCCAATATGACCACCGCACAGCTCCAGGCGATCAGCGCGACGCAGTCGAACAATCTGAGCCCTGAACAGATCGCCGCAGTTCTCGCCGCCTATGCGGCGACCTGAACCTTAACGCCGAATATCGGGCGTCCGGCTTCCTGAGCGATCAGGGGCCGGACGTCGTACCGGCCTCAATTGCGGATCGTGAACTGCACCCGGTCGGCGGCGAAACGCGTAATCGCATATTGAATTGGCCGACCCTCGGGATCGGTATTGACGGCCCGGGTCACGAGCACGATCGCGCCGGGCGTCAGCTCAAGATGCGCGACGTCGTCCGGCTCCGCATGAACCGCCGAAATCTCCGTGACCTCCCGCAGGTAGTCATCCACGCCGCACATCGAGAGAGCACGGGTTATAGAACCCGTCTCTGAGAAAGCCTTGTCGATCCCTGCAAAACGCTCGGCAGGAAACCACATCGTTGACCGCGAGACCGCGCGTCCATCCGCTTTCCTGATCCCATCCAGCCTCAAGACATGCGCACCCTGTGGCAATCGCAGGCGCTCGGCCAATTCTGGCGTCGCAACCTCTTGCACTGACGAAAGCAGGATCCCCTTCAGATCGCGCGCCTGTTCGCCGATGCCTTCCGTAAAGCGTGTACGCCGGCCAATCGGGAAATCGAACTTGTCGCGCTGGGTAATGACGGTGCCGCGCCCCTGCGCTGCCCGGACGATCCCTTCTTGCTGCAGGGCCGCGAGCGCTGCACGCACCGTGTGGCGGTTTACCCCGAACTCCTCGGCAAGCGCAGTTTCCGCCGGGACCATGCCCGTCCTGTCATAAAGACCTGAGAGGATATTGGCGCGGATCCGATCCGAAATCTGGCGCCACAGGGCCACACCCTTCTGTCTCTGTATCACCGGAAACGGTCCTCCTGTCACAAGCTTGTCACGACCTCGGGTTACTCATAAAGTAACTTGTATGGTTGTCTATATTACTAGACATTTCGAGGACTGACAATGGACAGAGCCAACGAAATTGATACCGGCGCGCAGAGCGATCGAAAGCGGATCGTCGATCTGCTGGCCAGAGCGACGCTGACCGAACTGGAAACAGCCCTTTCGACACTCGCCCCCGCGCCGGTCTTTACCGCACTGCGCGGTCCGGAAACGGGCCTCGTGATGGTCAAGGGTCGCATCGGCGGCGGTGGTGCACCCTTCAATCTCGGTGAAGCGACCGTGAGCCGCGCAAGCGTCAGGCTCTCTGACGGACGGATCGGCCATGGCTATCGCCTCGGCACGGACCGGAAGGCAGCAAGTCTCTCGGCCGTGCTCGACGCCGTGGCGCAGGACGAAGCGGTACGGGCAGCGCTCGAAACACAGCTCTTCGCACCGATCGAAGCGCGCCTTCTGGCGGACGCCGAAAAGCTGGAAGCCGAAACGGCGGCCACGAAGGTCGACTTTTTCACCATGGTCCGCGGAGAAGACTGATGATTGGACACACCGAAAGCCTGGACGGCGGCTTCCCGGATGCCGTGACACATGCACAGACGGTTTTCCGGGCTGTCATGGATGCCATGGCACAGCCGGGCACCCTAGGTGTCGTAGAAGTACCAGTGGCTCCGCCCGCCCCGCTCGGTATCGCGGCTGGCGCCCTGCTGCTGACGCTCTGCGATCACGATACACCGATCTGGATGACGATTGCCCTATCGAAATCCGCCCTACCCGGCTGGATCGGCTTCCACACGGGCGCCGCTCTGACGAACACCAAGGCCGATGCCAAATTCGCCTTCGTTGAAGCGGGAGCACCGTTCCCGTCGCTGGCACAATTTGCGCTGGGAACCCAGGAATACCCTGATCGTTCGACGACGCTGGTGATCGAGGTGGCGGCGCTTGAGGGAGGCCGGCCCCTGCAACTGACGGGTCCCGGTATCCGCGACACCGGAACGATCGCCCCGAAGGGCTTGCCTGAGACCTTCCTGCGTCAATGGGCCGACAATCGCGCCCTCTTCCCGCGCGGTGTCGACGTGGTGCTCACCGCAGGTCGCCGCTTCATCGCGCTGCCGCGCACGACCATGATCCGCGAGATGGAGGCCTGAGCCATGTATGTTGCCGTCAAGGGTGGCGAGAAAGCCATCGCCAACGCCCACAAGCTGCTCGCCGACCGCCGCCGTGGCGACAGATCGCTGCCGTCGGTGACAATCGATCAGATCGTCGCCCAACTGGGTCTCGCCGTCGACCGCGTCATGGCCGAAGCCTCGCTCTACGACTGTGCGCTGGCAGCACTCGCCCTCAAGCAGTCGCGTGGCGACATGATCGAGGCGATCTTTCTGCTCCGCGCCTACCGCACCACGCTGCCGCGCTTCGGCACGTCTCGGCCGATCGAAACAGGCAAGATGCGCGTCGAGCGCCGCGTCTCCGCCACCTACAAGGATCTGCCGGGCGGGCAGCTCCTCGGACCGACCTTCGACTATACCCACCGCCTGCTCGACCCCTCGCTTCTCGACGAAAACACGGTGGAGACGGGCGACCAGCGCGAAGAAGGTCTGGAGCACGTCATGCGGGTCTCCGACATCCTCGATGGCGAAGGCTTGATCGAGCCGGATGGCGAGATGCCCGAGGATCACATCGCCGGCGACATCACCCGCGAGCCGATGGAATTCCCGATGCCCCGCGACCTGCGTCTCCAGGCGCTCGCCCGCGGCGACGAAGGCTTCCTGCTCGCGCTCGGCTATTCGACCCAGCGCGGCTATGGCCGCACCCATCCCTTTGTCGGCGAAATCCGCATGGGTCTGGTCGAGGTCGAATTCGATGTGCCGGAATTGGGTTTTGCCGTCTCGCTCGGCGAGATCCGCGTCACCGAATGCCAAATGGTCAACCAGTTCAAGGGCTCGGCCAAGGCCCCGCCGCAGTTCACTCGCGGTTACGGCCTTGTCTTCGGCCAGGGCGAACGCAAGGCCATGTCCATGTCGCTGGTCGACCGGGCGCTGCGCACCGAAGAATTCGGTGAGGATGTCGTGGCGCCAGCCCAGGACGAGGAATTCGTCATTTCCCATTGCGACAACGTCCAGGCGACCGGCTTCGTCGAGCACCTGAAGCTGCCGCATTACGTCGACTTCCAGGCCGAACTCGACCTCGTCCGCCGCATGCGCGTCAAGCACGAGGCCACCCGAACCGAACAGACTGACCTGAAGGAGGCCGCAGAATGACCGCGCCGGCAACCGAACTCGCGACCTACAATTTCGCCTATCTGGACGAACAGACCAAGCGCATGATCCGCCGCGCGATCCTGAAGGCGATCGCCATCCCGGGCTACCAGGTGCCCTTCGCCAGCAGAGAGATGCCGATGCCCTATGGCTGGGGCACCGGCGGCGTGCAGGTGACGGCCTCGATCATTGGTCGCGACGACACGCTGAAGGTCATCGACCAGGGCGCCGACGACACAACCAATGCCGTCTCCATCCGCGCCTTCTTCCAGAAGGTCGCAGAGGTCGCGGTGACCACAAAGACGAGCGAAGCAACGATCATCCAGACCCGTCACCGCATCCCGGAGGAGAAGCTGAGGGAAGGTCAGGTGCTGGTCTATCAGGTGCCGATCCCGGAACCCCTGCGCTTCCTCGAGCCACGCGAGACCGAGACCCGCAAGATGCATGCGCTGGAAGAATACGGCCTCATGCATGTGAAGCTCTACGAGGACATCGCCAAGCACGGCCGCATTGCCACGACCTATGCCTATCCGGTGAAAGTCGAAGGCCGCTACGTGATGGACCCCTCGCCGACGCCGAAATTCGACAATCCGAAGATGCACAAGTCGGAAGCCCTGCAGCTCTTCGGCGCCGGGCGCGAAAAGCGCATCTATGCGGTCCCGCCCTATACCGACGTGGTCAGCCTCGACTTCGAGGATCACCCTTTCGAGATCCAGACCTTCGACAAACCCTGTGCGCTCTGCGGCGCCCACAATGTCTATCTCGACGAGGTCGTGCTCGACGATAAGGGTGGCCGGATGTTCGTCTGCTCGGATACCGACCACTGCGAGACACGCCAGGCGGAGGGCCATGTCGGCGAGATGCTCTTCCAGAAAAAGGAGGCCGCAGAATGAGCGACCAGCCACTTCTCAAGGTCCGCAATCTCTCGAAGTTTTACGGCAAGCGCATCGGCTGCAAGGAGGTCTCCTTCGACCTCTGGCCCGGTGAAGTGCTCGCCATCGTCGGCGAAAGCGGCTCGGGCAAGACGACGCTTTTGAACTGCCTCTCGACCCGACTGATGCCGACGACCGGCAGCGTCGACTACCACATGCGCGATGGTCAGTACCGCGAGCTCTACCACATGGGAGAGGCCGAACGCCGTTTCCTGATGCGCACCGACTGGGGATTCGTACACCAGAATCCGGCTGACGGGTTGCGCATGACGGTCTCGGCCGGCGCCAATGTCGGCGAACGCCTGATGGCCGTCGGCGATCGCCACTATGGCCGCATCCGCCAGACGGCCAGCGAATGGCTGGAACGCGTCGAGATCTCCACCGATCGCATCGACGACCAGCCGCGCGCCTTTTCCGGCGGCATGCGCCAGCGCCTGCAGATCGCCCGCAATCTCGTCACCGGCCCCCGCCTCGTCTTCATGGACGAGCCGACCGGCGGCCTCGACGTCTCGGTCCAGGCCCGCCTGCTCGATCTCGTCCGCGGCCTCGTCAACGACCTCGGCCTCTCGGCCATCGTCGTCACCCACGACCTGGCGGTGGCCCGGCTTCTCTCGCATCGGATGATGGTGATGAAGGACGGTCACGTGATCGAGCAAGGCCTGACCGACCGCGTGCTCGACGACCCGCGCGAACCCTACACCCAGCTGCTCGTATCCTCGATCCTGCAGGTCTGACGGAGAAACCTATGGCCACGCCCCTCATCGTCTCCGAAGTCTCGAAAAGCTTCACCATGCATCTGCGCGGCGGGCTCGTCCTGCCGGTCGTTTCCAACGTCTCCTTCTCTATCGCGTCAGGGGAATGCGTGGTGCTCGGCGGCCCCTCAGGCATCGGCAAGAGCTCGGTGCTGAAGATGCTCTACGGCAACTATGCCGTCGACCACGGTCAGATCCTCGTCAATCACGCAGGCCGGATCGTCGATATCGCCAGCGCCGACCCGCGCACCGTGCTTGAGGTCCGGCGCGGCACGCTGGGCTATGTCAGCCAGTTCCTGCGCACCGTCCCGCGTGTTTCGACGCTCGACGTCGTCGCCGAACCGCTGGTCGCACGCGGGGTCGCCGCGGATCAGGCACGTGAACGCGCGAGCGAACTCTTGAGCCGGCTAAACTTGCCGCGTGATCTCTGGCAGTTGCCACCGTCCACCTTCTCCGGCGGCGAGCAGCAGCGCGTCAATATCGCCCGCGGCTTCATCACCGATCATGCCGTCCTGCTTCTCGATGAACCCACGGCCTCGCTCGATGCGGCCAACCGCGCCGTTGTGGTCTCGATGATCCGCGCCAAGAAGGAAGCCGGCGTCGCTCTGCTCGGCATATTCCACGACGAGGAAGTGCGCGAAGCCGTCGCCGACCGCATCCTCGACGTCATGCAGTTTTCGCCGCGAAAGACAGCAGCATGACCAAGAAGCTCGGGATCGCCCCTCTTGTCCACGAGACCGCACGGGTCGTGAATTCAACGCTCGGTCGCTACACGGAGGTCGCCGATCGTTGCCGTCTGGAAGAAGTCGAGATGGGCGACTATTCCTACATCATGCAGGACGGCTCGATCTGGTGCGCGACGGTCGGCAAATTTGCCAACATCGCAGCAAGCGTGCGCATCAACGCCACCAATCATCCGACCTGGCGCCCGACGCTCCATCACTTCACCTATCGTGCAGCTGACTATTTCGATGGCGCCGAGAACGATCACGACTTCTTTGCCTGGCGTCGGGAAAACCGGGTCGTGATCGGCCATGACGTCTGGATCGGCCATGGCGCAACCGTACTGCCGGGGGTGACTGTCGGCGACGGTGCGGTGATCGGCGCAGGTGCCGTCGTCTCCCGCGATGTGGCTCCGTACACCATCGTCGGCGGCGTTCCGGCAAAGCTGATCCGTGAGCGATTTCCCGGATCAGTTGCCGAGCGCATGCAGGCGCTCGCCTGGTGGGACTGGGACCACGATCGCCTGTTCGCAGCACTGGATGATTTCCGTCATATGGACGCCCCGGAATTTATCGCAAAGCACGCATAAATTCAGTCTTTTCAGATGCTTGCGAAGTTTAACAAATCCGACACAAAACTGACATTAGCGCTTCACGGGCCCACGCTAATGCATCTCCAGCACCGCAATTAATGACGGCGAAGGAACGACGATGCGCTTCAGGCTGGACAACCTCACCCGCCAGTTCGGAACCAACAAGGCCGTTGATTCCGTGACCCTTGAGATCCCGGCCGGACAGATGGTCGGCGTGATCGGCCGCTCGGGTGCAGGCAAATCGACGCTGCTGCGCATGATCAACCGCCTGGTCGACCCCACGTCCGGCAGCATCCGCTTCGGCGATCTTGAGATCTCCGGCCTGCATGGCGCAGCACTCCGCAACTGGCAGCGTGATTGTGCGATGATCTTCCAGCAGTTCAACCTCGTGCCGCGCCTGGACGTCCTGACAAACGTGATGCTTGGCCGTCTCAACCATCGTTCCACGGCGCTTTCCGTGTTGAACATCTTCTCCCGCGAAGAGCGCCTGATGGCGATCGCGGCCCTGGAGCGCCTGGGGATCGAACAGACGGCGCTGCAAGCAGCCGGCACGCTTTCGGGCGGCCAGCAGCAGCGCGTGGCGATCGCCCGCGCCCTCATGCAATCACCGAAGATGATCCTGGCCGACGAACCGATCGCCTCGCTCGACCCGCTGAACGCCAAGATCGTCATGGACGCGCTGCGCGACATCAACGAGCGCGAAGGCATCACCGTCATCACCAATCTGCACACGCTCGATACGGCCCGTAACTACTGTGAGCGGATCATCGGCATGGCGCGTGGCCGCGTCGTATTCGACGGAACCCCGTCTGATCTTACGGCCGAGGCTGTCCATGAAATCTACGGCGCCGACCAGCATGGCGCCGGCATCGACGAGACCATGACCTCGACGAGCATCACCTTTGCGCATCAGGACAACGAGCAGCGCAAGACCTCATCCGCCGGCCTCCGCCCCCTCGCAGTTGCCGAGGCCTGAGCCACGACGATCGCAGGCCCTGCGACAAGGGCAAGAAGTCAAGACACACCCTCATCCTACCAAACAGGAGATGAACTCATGTTGAAGAAGACCCTGCTCGCTACGGCAGCACTCGTCGCCCTGGCTTCCGGCGTCCACGCCGAAGACCTCAAGGAATTTCGCATCGGCATCCTCGGCGGCGAAAACGAAGCCGACCGCCTGCGCAACTTCCAGTGCATGACCGACAAGCTTCCGTCGGTTCTCGGCGTTGAAAAGGTCTCGCTCTTCCCGGCCGCCGACTATGACGGCGTTGTCCAGGGCTTGCTCGGCGGCACGCTCGATTACGCCGAACTCGGCGCATCTGCTTTCGCCAAGGTCTACCTCGCCAAGGCTGACGCCGTTGAGCCGATCCTGACCACGGTCCAGACCGATGGTTCCAGCGGCTACTACTCGATCATGGTCGCCCGCAAGGACTCGGGCATCGCCAAGATCGAAGACATCAAGGGCAAGAAGCTCGGCTATGCCGATCCGGACTCCACCTCCGGCTACCTCGTTCCCCTCGTCACCCTGCCGGAAGCTCTCGGCGCCCCGGTTGACCAGGTTGTCTCCTCCACCGGCTTCGGCGGCGGTCACGAGAACCTCGTTCTCGAAGTCGTCAAGGGCACCTTCGACGTCGGCACCACCTGGGGTTCTGGCGTTGGCGAGTTCAAGGACGGCTACACCTCCGGCAACCTGCGCAAGATGGTCGATAAGGGCATCCTGAACATGGATGACCTCGTCGAAGTCTGGAAGTCCCCGCTGATCCCGAATGGCCCGGTCGTCGTCCGTACCTCGATGAACGACGACATGAAGACGAAGTTCAAGCAGTTCATGATGGACCTGCCGAAGTCTGACCCGGCCTGCTTCTCGGCTATCCAGGGCGGCGACTTTGCTGGCTTCACCGAAGTCAACGTCGACTTCTACAAGCCGATCATCGACGCCCGCAAGGCAACCATCGGCGGCTGATTGCCAACGAGTTAAAGAGACCGCCGGTCGGGAAACCGCCGGCGGTCTTTCCTTGAAGTCTTTTCCAGAGGAATTGCGGTGATGGCCATGACGGCGACACAGCCCATCTTGAGCGAACGCGGCGCAGCCGTCGAGCGCCACTGGCAGGAACTCGCGGCCAAGCGGCGCATGTATACGGGCCTTGGCGCGGTGATCCTGATCCTGGCGGTGACCGGTTCGCTCTGGTTCGCCAACGAGACCAATTCCGGCAAGTTCTTCGACCGTCTTCCGTATCTCTTCGATTTTATCGGCGATCTGGCGCCTCGCGACGGTTGGGAGATCTGGCGTGCCATGTTCGACCTGCCCTCGCCTTATGACGACGGCAGCCTCAAATACAATTATCCCGAGGGACGGCTCTACATCACCGAGAGCCTCTACATCCCCGAATATTTTCACAAGATGCTCGAGACGGTGAACATCGCTTTGCTGTCCACCGTGATTGCGATGATCTTCGGCTATGGCCTCGCCTTTCTCGCCGCAAAGAACACCATGGCGAGCAACTGGGTCCGCTGGCCGGTGCGCCGCTTCATGGAAATCCTGCGTGCCTTTCCCGAAGTCGTCATCGCCGGCTTCTTCCTGGCCATCCTGTCGCTCGGCCCCATCCCGGCGATCATTGCGGTCACGGTCCACACCATCGGCGCACTCGGGAAGATGTTCTTCGAAGTCATCGAGAACGCCGACATGCGACCGGATGAGGGCCTGAGGGCCGTTGGTGCGAACTGGTTCGAGCGCGTCTGGTTTGCGATCACGCCCCAGGTCATGCCGAATTTCATGAGCTATTTCCTGCTGCGTCTCGAGATCAACGTGCGCGCCTCGACGATCATCGGCGCGGTCGGCGGCGGCGGGATCGGCGAAGCGCTCCGTCTTTCGATTGGCCAGGGCCACGAAGCAAAGACCCTCGCCATCGTGCTTCTCCTTCTGTCGACCGTCATTGCTGTCGACCAGTTCTCAGCCTGGCTGCGCCAAAAGCTCGTCGGCGATCAGGCCTTCCAGTCGGTCACGTGAGGTTCCCATGTCGATGATCAACACAGCCGAATTGAACCGTCTGGCCGAGCGCTATCCGCAGGTGCTGGAGCGTAGTCTCTGGCAACGCTACCGGATCCCCTTCTCGATTGGCATCCTGGCCTTCTACCTCCTGTTCTGCTGGTGGTTTTTCGCCATCGGCAAAACCATCTCCCAGGCCAATTGGGGTATCGCCGGCAACTATCTGGCCGACTGGGTATCCTACGAAATCAGACCGGAATTCGACATCGATCGGGATGGCGCCATCACCGTTACCTATCCCCGTTTCGACCCGATCGGCCCCAACCCGAATCCCGACTGGATCGAGACGACGCGCGAGACGATCACCCGCACAGAGCCGGCGCCTTCTGCGGCAGCGGCTCCAGCGCCGAGCGTTGCGAAACCGAGCTCCACGTTCAGCTTCATGACGTCGCCGACGCCCCAGGCACAATCCGGGACAGCTCCCACCGAAAACGCGGTAACCGCGCCAAACGTGGCGACTGAAGAGGTCATCACGGAAGCCCGGATTGCACTGTCTGGCAGCGCCCGGATCGACCTTGCCGGAGAGCGCGTGATGCTGGTGCGCGGCGACGAAACCGTGACACTGCTACTCGACCAGCAGCGGGACACTGTCACCATTGAGGGCAGCAGCGCCGACTGGGTGGAACAGCGCCTCGAAGGCGGCCGTGTCATCGCTTACTTCGGCTCGGCCGGCTGGATCGACGTGTCGTCCGATCGCGTCCGGGTGCGCAAACGCTTCTTCGGTTGGGAAAACTTTGTCTTCGACACCAACTCGCCCTTCTTCGGCCTGTCCGCCGGGCAAGTGTTTGACAAGGTGACCTCCGGTGAGCGCATCGATCCGAAGATGAGCAACCTGGCGCTCGCCTGGAACAACATCCTTTACAACGCGTCCTGGCAGCATCTGGACGTCTGGACCAAGCTTCTGCAGACCATCGTCATGGCCTTCATGGGCACTCTGCTCGCCATGCTGATCGCCTTCCCGCTCTCCTTCGTCGCGGCCCGCAACATCACCCGCAACAGGCCGATCAACCAGATCACCAAGCGCTTCTTCGACTTTGTGCGATCCGTCGACATGCTGATCTGGGCCTTGTTCTTCACCCGCGCCTTTGGCCCCGGGCCGCTTGCCGGCATTTCCGCGATCTTCGTCACCGACACGGGCACGCTCGGAAAACTCTACGCCGAGGCACTGGAGAACATCGATGACAAGCAACGCGAAGGCGTGAAATCGGTCGGCGCCCCGACAGCAGCCGTCCAGCGCTTTGGCGTGCTGCCCCAGGTCATGCCGGTCTTTGCCTCCCAGGCCCTCTATTTCTGGGAATCCAACACCCGGTCGGCAACGATCATCGGTGCCGTCGGTGCTGGCGGCATCGGTCTCAAGCTCTGGGAAGCCATGCGCACAAATTCCGACTGGGAAAATGTCGCGTATATGGTTCTTCTCATTCTGGTCGTGGTGTTCATTTTCGATGCCATCTCCAATAGCCTGCGCTCGCGCCTGATCGGCAAGAGTCGCCACTGACTGCGCGGTGCGGGAACACCAACCCGCACCGACCGATACGAAAGACATACCCTTGCGTTATGCCATCTACTTTTCACCGACCGCAGATGAACCGCTGACCCGTGCAGCAGCGACCTGGCTGGGTCGCGACGCCTTCACCGGGGAACTCTATCCCCGGACGGCAGAGCACGACCTCACGGTGGAAGACCTGGACGAACTCACGGCCGATCCGCGGCGCTACGGCTTTCATGCGACGCTGAAGGCACCCTTTCATCTGGCGGATGGCGCAAGCGAGGCAGATCTGCTGGCCGCCCTTGCCGCATTCGCGGAGGAAACTGCACCTTTCGACATCCCATCGGTCGTCGTCGAGCAGATTGGGCCATTCTTTGCTCTGGTTCCACTGACGCCCCATCAACCGCTGCAGGAATTCGCAGCGAGCGTCGTCGAAAGTTTCGAGCCGTTTCGCGCGCCGCTCTCGGAATCAGACCTGCAGAGGCGAAAGCCGGATAGTCTGCCCCCGCAACAGCGTGAAAACCTCATGCGCTGGGGTTATCCTTACGTCTTCAATGAGTTCCGTTTTCACATGACCTTGACCGGCCCTGTCCCGGAAGCCCGAGCACCTGGTATGGCGAAGCTTCTGGGCGACCGTTTTGTCGATTTCGTCGGGCGTCCCCTCCGGATCGACGGGCTTGCGCTCTTCGTCGAGCCCGAACGCGGCGCCCCTTTCCTCGTCCATTCACGGCTGCCGTTGAAGGCCGCCCAACCGAACGGCTGATCCCATGTCCGAACAGATCTTCTCCAATGCCCGCATCGTCCTCGAAGACCGGATCGTCGAGGGCAGCGTCATCATCCGCGACGGCAAGATTGCAGCGATCGACGAGGGTTCGAGCCGCACCGGCGAGGACTTCGGCGGCGACTACCTGATCCCCGGCCTCGTCGAACTGCACACCGATCACCTGGAATCACATTACTCGCCCCGTCCGGGTGTGCGCTGGCACATGACCTCGGCCATCCAGGCGCACGATGCCCAGATCGTCACCTCTGGTATCACCACAGTCTTCGATTGCCTGCGCATGGGCTCCGACGAGGACGGCGGTTTCGACAAGGGTGAGATGCGCGACATGGCGGACGCCATTCAGGCCGCCGAACGGGACGACCGTCTACGGGCCGAACACCTGATCCACCTGCGCTGCGAAGTCGCCTCCGACAACGTGCTCGATCATTTCGCCGACTTCGAAAACGATCCGCATGTCCGTCTGGTGTCCCTGATGGATCACTCCCCGGGCCAGCGCCAATTCCAGACGATGGAGCAGTACACGCTCTACTACAAGACCAAGCGTGGCCTGACCGACGAGCAGTTCGCCCGCTTTGTCGAAAGCCGCCTTTCGCTGTCGGAGCGCTTTTCGACGGTGCATCGCGACGCGCTCGCCAAGGCCTGCGCCGAGCGCGGGATCACGGTCGCAAGCCACGACGACGCGACGCTCGCCCATGTCGAGGAAGCAAAGGGCCATGGCGTCAAGCTCGCGGAATTCCCGACCAGCTTCGAGGCCGCTGAAGCCTCGCATAAGTCGGGCATGAGCGTGCTGATGGGTGCGCCCAACGTGGTGCGCGGCAAGTCCCATTCCGGCAACATCGCTGCCCGCGATCTCGCAAAGCGCGGTGTGCTCGACGTCCTGTCCTCCGACTACGTGCCGCTGAGCCTCCTGCATGCAAGCTTCGTTCTGGCAGACGAGATCGACGGCATTTCCCTGCCCCAGGCTGTTGCGATGGTGACGGCGACGCCGGCCCGCACAGTCAGCCTGTCCGATCGGGGTCGCATCGAAACCGGCCTGCGCGCAGACCTCGTCCGTGTCCGCCGAGATGAAGGCGTCCCGGTCATCCGCGCCGTCTGGCGGGAAGGACGCCGGGTCGCCTGATGACACAAGCCGCAAAAGACAAGGTGGCGCAGAACGAACCGGCGAGCGGCATCTTGATTGCCGTCGTCGGCCCGAGCGGTGTCGGCAAGGACAGCCTGATGGACATCGCACGGCACCACTTTGCCGACAGGCGCGATATCCGCTTCGTGCGCCGCATGATCACGCGCCCGGAAGGATCCACCGGCGAGAACCATAATGCGGTGACACCAGAGGCCTTCGACGAGCTCGCACGCTCCGGCGCTTTCGCGGTGCACTGGCAGGCTCACGGTCTCGGCTACGGCATCCCCGCAGATGTCCACCTTGACCTCGCCGCCGGCCATATCGTCATCGCCAACGGCTCCCGCTCCGCCCTCGACGCTTTCCGCAATGCCTTTCCGCACCTCCTGGTGGTCAATGTCACCGCCCGCCCGGACGTGCTGGCCAAGCGCCTGGCAGCCCGTGGCCGCGAGACAGCGGCCGACATCGAGGCACGCCTCGCTCGCACGACAACCGCTTTGCCAGCGAATCTGAACGTCGCAAACATCGACAACAGCGGCGAGCTTGAGGCTGCCGGGCAGGAGCTGATCGAGTTGATCGAGGGACTGTTCCGCGAGGCATAGGGTTCGATTCGGCGATCGAAGCAGAATACTGCTCGGCCCCTTTGGCCCACATTGATCGTCGCTGGATGGCGCATGGTTGTATCATTGCGGCAACTCGACCTCCACGCCGTGATCAATACGACAGTTTTCCCTGCTTTCGTCTTGACTCCATAGGGCACGTCACGTATGCGACGCTCGACTAAAAGCGTGGGTGAACTGCGCCTTGTGTTCTTCGCGAGAGCGAAGTTGAACCGGCGGAACGAAGGTTCCGCTCCTCCGACTGGCAAAAAGACGGCCCCTTGCAAGAGGAGAGCCGGAACGAACATGAAAGGATAAACAATGTTCGCAGTCATCAAAACTGGCGGTAAGCAGTACCGCGTCAACGCCAACGACGTGCTGACCATCGAAAAGCTGGAAGCCGAAGCTGGTGCAACCATCGAATTCACCGAGATCCTGATCGTCGGCGAAGGCGAAACAGCGACCATCGGCGCGCCCTTCGTGGCCGGCGCCAAGGTCACGGCCGAAGTTGTCGAGCAGATGCGCGGCAAGAAGGTCATCGCCTTCAAGAAGCGTCGTCGTCAGAACTCCAAGCGTTCGCGCGGCCATCGTCAGCACCACACCGTGGTGCGCATCACCGACATCGTCGCAGCCTGAAACGCTGATAACTAGGTTTAAAGGAGCAATCCAATGGCACACAAAAAAGCTGGCGGTTCCTCGCGCAACGGTCGCGATTCCAATTCCAAGCGCCTCGGCGTGAAGAAGTTCGGTGGCGAAGTCGTCATTCCGGGCAACATCATCGTGCGTCAGCGCGGCACCCAGTGGCATCCGGGCGCAAACGTCGGCATGGGCAAGGACCATACCCTCTTTGCACTCACGGCGGGCAATGTGGACTACCGTACGAAGGCCAATGGCCGCGTATACGTGTCGATCATGCCGAAAGCCGAAGCAGCGGAATAAGCCGGTAGCGCTCTAAAACAGCCGGCGTCTCATCGACCCGGCTGGCCGCATCAGGTTCAGTTTAGAAAAAAGGGGAGATGGGGCGCCATCTCCCCTTTTTTCTTGTCCAACGAAGGAGACTGAACCATGCAAAGTCTGATGTTGAGGGATGACCAATCACGGTCACCCGAAGAACAACCAAGGCCTGATCGGCCGAGGAGTGATTGCCCTGTCTTGTTGTCGCAACGGCTCGTCCTGCGCGCACCCCACATCGAAGACATCGACGCCCTTGCCCATCTCGCCAACAACGCCGCAATCGCCACCATGGTGGCCCGCATGCCGCATCCCTACACGGCGAAAGACGCGGCCGACTTCGTGCGACGCACGAATATCGGCGAGATCGGCAAGTGCGTCTATGCCATCACAAAAGCGGATAACGGCGAGTTTCTCGGTTGCTGCGCGCTGGAGCCCAACCCGGCCGACGATACCATTCTGGAAATGGGTTATTGGCTGGGCGAGCCCTACTGGAACAGGGGTTATGCCACCGAAGCAGCCCATGCGTTGATCGACATGGCGTTCCGCACCCGCGAATGGGTGAGCCGCATCGATGCGCGCTGCCGGGTGACCAACATCGCCTCCCGGCGCGTCATTCAGAAGTCCGGCTTCCAATTCCAGGGCACCGGCATGGTCGGCAACCTCGCCATGGGCGGCCCGGTCCCGGTCGAATGGTACAGGCTCGATCGCAAGACCTGGCTGTCCCTGAAGAGCTGGGGAGAAATGCGATGAGCGCGATGCTGGCAGAAAGACCAACGGTTGCGCCATCCGTGCCCGGCCCCTGCCCGGTCATCGAAACGGCGCGCCTTGTCCTTCGTCCGCACCGGATGCAGGACGCCGATGCGATCGTCACATCGCTCAGCGACTTCGCCGTAGCCCGGATGTTGACGCGCGTGCCTGTTCCCTACGACCAGGAGGACGGCCGTGACTGGCTGAACATGGTGACCTCGGGGATAAAGCCCGACTGGCATTTCGCCATCACGCTCGATGGTGTCCATGTCGGCGTGGCTTCCCTGGAGGTCCGCCATGGCCTCTGGCACATCGGCTACTGGCTGAACCGCTTCTATTGGGGCAAAGGCCTGATGTCGGAGGCGGTTGATGCCGCGCTCGACCGCTTCTTGATGCGCATGCCACAAGCCGAAATCCTGGGTGGCGCTTTCGCCGACAACCCGGCCTCGCTGCGGCTGCTCGAGGCAAGAGGGTTCCAGATCACGGGCATCCGGGATGTCTTCTCCAAGGCGCGCAACACCATGGTGCCGCTCGTCGAATCCCGGCTTTCGCAGGCGGACTTCGCCAACCGCCACCGCAGATCATAGCCGACAATACTCCGGGCGCCCGCCGCCCGGAGTTCATGCCTCCGCGAGCTCCACCCAGACCGGAAAATGGTCTGACCCGCTTGCTGAATTATCCACCTGACAGGCCTTGAGACGCCCAGTGAGGCCACCACTGATGAAGCAGTAATCGAGATGCATGCGCCGCGATCCATCGTCGCTGATCCAGCTATAGCCGTCCGTCGGACGAGACTTCAGATGCGCCTCAGCATCGGTGGGGTAACCCGCGCGGGGCGTGCGTCCGTAATAGGCGTCGTTCCGGCCGACCATGGAGATGTATTCAGCACCCTCCGGTTCCATGTTGAAGTCGCCCATGATCAGGAACTCCGCCGGCAGCGGCGGATCCGGCAGGCCGAATTCGTTGACGCCCGTCAAGGCTCCACCTTCCTCGGCATAGAGTTGAACGCGATCCTTGAGGAAGGCGATTTGTGCAAGCCGCTCGTCCGGCGAGATGTGATCGAGATGAACCGAATAGACCCGCAGCGCGCCGCCCGGAGCCTCGATGACCGTTTCCAGCGCGCCCCGCTGCAGGTTGAGCTTGTCGAATGTCCGGTTGCGCGGCAGAAGCAGGTTGCGGCTGGCGCGGATCGGATAGCGCGACAGCACCATGTTGCCAAACTGGAAACGGCGCTCGCGAAGCCGGCCGTCGATCATCGCGTGATCGACGAGCACATCGCAGGCCGGACCAAAAGCAGCAAAATAGGTGGGAAAGAGCGCCGAAAAGGTCTCGACCAGATCGGCATAGTCGTTTCGGCTATAACCGCGCGTGACTTCCTGCAACGCGATGACGTCCGCCTCACGGATGCTGTCGGCGATCCGGCCTGGGTCGAAACGCCCGTCCTGGCCGAAACCATACTGGATGTTGTAGCTTACGAACTTCACGATACTCTTTGACCTCCGCGCCAAGCGGCTATATCGATGGCCGCAACTCTCCGCGCAGAACCTGACAGAAGAATTGACGGCAGCAAGATGAAATTTCTCGACGAAGCTAAGGTATATATTCGCTCGGGCGACGGCGGCGCCGGTGCTGTCTCGTTTCGGCGCGAAAAATTCATCGAGTTCGGCGGTCCTGACGGCGGCGACGGCGGTCGCGGCGGCGATGTCTGGGTGGAGGCTGTCAACGGCCTCAACACGCTCATCGACTTCCGTTTCCAGCAGCATTTCAAGGCCAAGACCGGCACCCACGGCATGGGCCGCAACCGCACCGGCGCCAATGGCGAAGATGTGACGCTGAAGGTTCCCGTCGGCACGCAGATCTTCGAGGAAGACAACGAGACCCTGATCGTCGACATGACGGTCGAGGGCCAACGTTTCCGCATCGCCAAGGGCGGCAATGGCGGCTTCGGCAACGCCCATTTCAAGACGGCAACCAACCAGGCGCCCGACTGGGCCAATCCCGGTCTCGAAGGCGAGGACATGACCGTCTGGCTTCGGCTGAAGCTGATTGCAGACGCCGGCCTCGTCGGCCTTCCCAATGCCGGCAAGTCGACCTTCCTCGCGTCCGTGACACGTGCCCGGCCGAAGATTGCCAACTATCCCTTCACCACGCTGCATCCGAACCTCGGCGTCGCGACCATCGACGAGCGCGAATTCATCCTGGCCGACATTCCGGGCCTCATCGAAGGCGCGCATGAAGGTGTCGGCATCGGCGACCGCTTCCTGGGCCATGTCGAGCGCACCCGCGTGCTGCTGCATCTTGTTTCTGCCCAGGAAGAAGAGGTCGGCAAGGCCTACAAGACCGTGCGCCACGAACTGGACGCCTATGGCGGCGGCCTGGACGACAAGCCGGAGATCGTCGCGCTGTCGCAGATCGACGTGCTCGACGAGGCAGAACTGAAGAAGAAGGCGGCGGAGCTGAAAAAGGCCTGCGGCCAGACGCCTCTCCTGCTCTCCGCGATCACCAGCAAGGGCATGACAGACGCCTTGCGCGCTCTGCGTGACGTGATCGTTGCGGCCCAGGGCAACCGACCGCTTCCCGAGAAACGCGAAAAGAACCGCCGCAATCGTGATGACGACGGCAATCTCGAAGCCGGCATGGACGAAGAAGGCGACGACTGATGTCCACCCGGCTCCGCTCGCTCTCCCGCGTCAAGCGGGTCGTCATCAAGATCGGCTCTGCCCTTCTGGTCGATCGCGGTTCCGGCATCAGGAAAGCCTGGCTCGATGCCATCTCGGATGACATCGCAGCCCTGAAAGCCCGTGGGACCGACGTTCTCGTCGTCTCCTCGGGCGCAATCGCGCTCGGTCGCACCGTGCTCGACATGCCCTCCGGCGCCCTGAAGCTCGAAGAGAGCCAGGCCTGTGCGGCCGTCGGCCAGATTGCGCTCGCGCGCCACTGGTCGGAAAGTCTGTCACGCCATCAGATGGTCGCCGGCCAGGTCCTGCTGACGCTCGGCGATACCGAAGAGCGCCGGCGCTATCTCAACGCGCGCGCCACCCTCAATCAGCTGCTGAAGATCGGCGCAGTGCCGATCATCAACGAGAACGATACGGTCGCAACGACGGAAATCCGCTACGGCGACAATGATCGTCTGGCCGCTCGCGTTGCCACGATGGCGGGTGCCGACCTTCTCGTCCTCCTCTCCGATATCGACGGTCTCTACACGGCGCCCCCGCATCTCGATCCGGAAGCGAAGTTCCTCGACACGATTGAGGAAATCACGCCCGCGATCGAAGCCATGGCCGGCGGCGCTGCCTCCGAACTGTCGCGCGGCGGCATGCGCACCAAGATCGATGCCGGCAAGATCGCAACCAGCGCCGGCTGCGCCATGATCATCGCGTCCGGCAAGACCATGAACCCGCTCGCAGGCATCGAGAATGGCGCTCGCCATTCCTGGTTCGCTGCGTCCAAATCGCCTGTCACGGCACGCAAGACCTGGATCGCCGGTCAATTGCAGCCGGCGGGCACCCTTCAGGTCGACAATGGCGCCGAAGGCGCACTGCGCTCCGGAAAAAGCCTGTTGCCGGCCGGCGTCCGCTCGGTTTCCGGTGCCTTCCATCGCGGCGATACGGTCTCCATCGTCACGACCGAGGGGCGCGAGATTGCCCGTGGCCTGGCGGGTTACGACGCAGACGAAGCGCGCCGGATCTGCGGTCGCAAATCCAACGAAATCGAGAAGATCCTCGGTTATGCCGGCCGCGCCGCGATGATCCATCGTGACGACCTTGTGATGACCGAACTCGGACAGCGGGATACCGCAGCCGCAGACCGGAAGGATGCAGCCCATGCTTGATACCGTGTCGAACCAGAATTCCGTCGAAGGCCTGATGCTGGATATCGGTCGACGCGCCCGCGCGGCCGCACGCCCCCTGGCGATCGCCTCGACAGAAGCCAAGAACAAGGCGCTCTTGGCCATGGCCGATGCGCTTGTATCCGCCGAGGCAGACATCCTTGCCGCCAATGCGATCGACCTCAAGAATGCTGCAGAAGCAGGCGTCGCCGCCTCCTTTATCGACCGCCTGACCCTGAATTCCGCCCGCGTCGCAGCCATCGCCCAGTCGATGCGCGAGATCGCTGAATTGCCGGATCCCGTCGGATCCATCATCGCCGAATGGGATCGCCCCAACGGCCTGCATATCGAGCGCGTCCGCACGCCGCTTGGTGTTATCGGCGTCATCTATGAGAGCCGGCCGAACGTGACGGCCGATGCCGGTGCGCTGTGCCTGAAGGCCGGCAATGCCGTCATCCTGCGCGGCGGCTCCGATTCCGCCAATTCTTCGCGTCTCATTCATGCCTGCCTGGTCAAGGGCCTCGTTGCGGCCGGCCTGCCTGCCGATGCGATCCAGCTCGTGCCGACCACCGATCGCGCCGCCGTGGGTGCGCTTCTTTCCGGGCTCGACGGATCGGTCGACGTCATCGTTCCGCGTGGCGGCAAGAGCCTCGTCGCGCGTGTCCAGCAGGAAGCCCGCGTGCCGGTCTTCGCCCATCTCGAGGGTCTGTGCCACGTCTATGTCGACGGCTCGGCCGATCTCGACATGGCGAAGAGGATCGTCGTCAACGCCAAGATGCGGCGGACCGGCATCTGCGGCTCTGCCGAAACCCTGCTGGTCGACAGTGCGGCAATCGCCACCCATCTGCAGCCGCTGATCGAAGCGCTGAAGGAAGCCGGTTGCGAAGTCCGCGCCTCGGCCACCGTGCTGCGCATCATTCCAGGCCTGAAGGCCGCGACGGAAGAGGACTGGCGTACCGAATATCTCGACGCGATCATCTCCGTTGCTGTGGTCGATGGCATCGGTGGCGCGATTGATCATATAGCCCGCTATTCGTCGAACCACACGGAAGCGGTGATCGCCGAAGACCCTGCAGTCGTCGAACGCTTCTTCAACGAGATCGATTCAGCCATCCTGCTGCACAATGCCTCGACGCAATTTGCAGACGGTGGCGAGTTCGGCATGGGCGGCGAGATCGGCATTGCGACCGGCAAGATGCATGCCCGCGGCCCGGTCGGCGTCGAGCAACTGACGTCGTTCAAGTACCGCGTTCGCGGCAACGGCCAGGTCCGTCCCTGACGTGGCGGCAACGGCACTCGCCCATCGCCATACGGTCATGCCGCATGCCGAACGCGGCATGGTCATCGGCCTCTTCGGAGGCTCTTTCAATCCGCCACACCAGGGGCATCTGCTCGTGGCCGAGATCGCCTTGCGGCGTCTCGGTCTTGACCAGCTCTGGTGGTTGGTAACACCGGGCAACCCGCTGAAGAGCCAGAAGGAACTGGCACCGCTCGCTGAGCGCCTGGCCGCCTGCGAGACGCTTGCCGTAGACCCACGGATCAAGGTCACCGCCTTCGAGAAGACGCTCGGAACGAGTTACACGGCAAAGACGCTGGAATTCATCCGCGCCCGCAATCCACATGTGCATTTCATCTGGATCATGGGGGCCGACAACCTCGCCGGTTTCCACCGCTGGCAACGCTGGCAGAAGATCGCGAGCACCTTCCCGGTTGCCGTCATCGACCGTCCAGGTTCGACCCTCGCCTATCTCTCGTCGAAGATGGCGCGGACCTTCGATTATGCCCGGATCGACGAGGAAGATGCGGGAGTGCTCTGGCAGAAGCGGGCGCCGGCATGGACCTTCATTCACGGGCCGCGCTCGACGCTGAGTTCCTCTGCGATCAGGGCGGCTGCGCACAAACCATGAGACAGACGATCAAGGCTGACATTTTCCACCATGCCTTGAAAGATTAACGGATCAGTGCCACCTTTTGTCTGCGATCCCAGTTAGGAGAATCGCAGACGTGCTGTTCTGTTTTGCCAAGGAAAGGACGAACTCTGACAACAGTACACACCAAGGGACGCGCTTCCCGCGCCATCCCGAAGAGCATGGAACGTGGCGCCGATGCTGCAGCCCGTGCGCTTGAGCTGGTCCTCGCAAGCCTCGAGGACTCGAAGGCAGAAGACATCGTCTCCATCGACATTGCCGGAAAATCGGCGCTGGGCGACTACATGGTGGTCGTATCCGGACGCTCGAACAGGCATGTCTCGGCGATCAGCGAACATCTCATTTCTGACCTCAAGGACGAAGGCATGGGCTCCGCCCGCGTCGAAGGCCTGGAGACCGGCGATTGGGTCCTGATCGACACCGGGGACATCATCGTGCATGTGTTTCGTCCTGAAATCCGCGAATTCTACAACCTGGAAAGGATGTGGGCAGCGCCGGAGATCGAGGATCGCCTGCACTGAAAACGGCCGGCCGTCCGTCGGACGGTCCCGAAGCCGGATTGACACGGCGGGGCTCTTCCTGCCGATAGAGATGGTTTTGTGACCTGAAACTGGGACTGCCCGCATGAAAATTGGCATCTATGCCGTTGGCCGGCTGAAAGCCGGACCAGAGAAGGAACTCGCGTCCCGCTATCTGGACCGCTTCGCCAAGGCCGGACCGCAATGCGGCCTGGAATTCACACGCTCCGTGGAGCTGAACGAAAGCCGCGCCGGCAATGCCGACACCAGAAAGCGCGAGGAAGCCCAGGAGCTTTCCCGCCAGATTCCCGACGGCGCGCTCATCGTGGTCCTCGACGAGCGCGGCAAGGCATTCGACAGTGCTGAATTCGCAAAATTCGTTGGTGACGCAGCCGATAACGGCCAGCGCGACATGGCATTCGTCATTGGCGGTGCCGATGGTATCGACCCGGACCTCAGAGATCGTGCCCGCCTCGTCCTCAATCTCGGCAAGCTCACCTGGCCGCACCAACTCGTCCGCATCCTGATCGCCGAGCAACTCTATCGGGCCGTGACCATCCTGACGGGACACCCCTATCACCGCGTTTGATGCACCGAGACCGATCGGCGAGGCAATGCTTTGCCTTGGCCGCAAATCAGCGTATTTTCGCGGCCGAACCGGATAGAGCCCTTGCCCATTGTCGCCAGAGATACAGCAGCCGTCATTGAAGGCCGCCGCCACAAGGCCGGTCTGGCGATGGCTTGCCTTCTGGGAAGTCTCCTCGCTTCGGCTTCGCCGATTTCAACCAGAGCCCAGCAGACCCCGGCACCAGCCTCTGGCACGACAACGGGATCACTGCCGACAACCGTGGCTCAGGCGGGCGACCGTGTCGTCGCGGAGCCAGCACCCGACCCGGCGCTGGAACTGCGCTCCAAGCGCGATCAGGTGAGCGCCGAACTGCAGGCCATCGCGTCCAGCATGAAGCTGTCGGAAGAAAAGACGACAGAACTGCAGAAAAGCATCGACGATCTCGAGAAGACCTCGGAGAGCCTGAAGACGGCCCTGATCGAGTCCGCCCAGCGGCGCAAGGATATCGAGAAGCAGATCAGCGAAGGCGAGAAGCGCCTCGCCGATATCGGCCTGCGTGAGGACAATATCCGTGCCTCGTTCCGCGAACGTCGGTCGATGCTGGCTGAGGTTCTGGCAGCCCTTCAGCGCATGGGACGAAACCCGCCGCCCGCCCTTCTCGTCAGCCCCGAGGATGCCTTGGGCTCCGTGCGCACCGCGATCCTGCTCGGCGCCGTCGTACCCGGGATCCGCCACGAGACGGACAAGCTGGCCGCTGATCTCGAAGAGTTGATCGCGCTCCGCGACGCCGGGAAAAAGGAAATGGATGGCATGGTAGCCGCCATTGCCAACCGCCAGGAAGAAGAGCGGCGGATGGACTTGCTGGTGGCCGAAAACGAGAGGCTCGCCCGCACCAACTCCCTCCAGCTTCAGGCCGAACGCAAGCAATCAGAGGCACTTGCCGAGCGAGTGTCGACGATGGAAGCGCTGATCCGTTCGCTGGAAAACGAGATCACTTCGGTGCGGCAGGCGGCCGAGTTGGCGAGGGCAGAAGAGCTGAAAAGAAGCCAGATGAGCGAGGAGCAGCGGGCCCGCGCCCTGGAGCTTGCGCAGTCTGGACTGCCCGATAAAAACCGCATTGCGCCAGCATATCCTTTCTCTGATCTGAAGCAGAAACTGGAATTGCCGGTTGCCGGCGAAACCCTGCGGCAGTTCGGTGATCCGGACGGAACAGGCCACCAGGCTCAGGGCGTCGTTATTGCCTCACAGCCCGGCGCGCTCGTGACCGCACCGGCGGATGCATGGGTGGTGTTTGCTGGAAATTTCCGAAGCTACGGCCAGATGATCATTCTGAACACGGGCGACGGCTATCACATGGTGCTATCGGGCATGGACCGGATCAGCACCAGTCAAGGCAAGTTCGTGCTCTCCGGGGAGCCTCTGGCGACCATGGGTGAGAAAAGAGTGGCAAGCGCCACCGCTTTGGCGCTGGAAACCGATCGGCCGACGCTTTACATTGAACTTCGGAAAGACGGTAAACCGGTTGATTCCCGTCCCTGGTGGGCCGGAGGCGATTCTGGAAAGGCACAGAATGATACGTAGGGTCTCTCTTCTTCTCGTCGGCGCACTGATGGGCGCAACTGCGATGAGCGTCATCTATTCGGCAGGTGTTCCGGCGCAAGCGGCGGGCAATTCTACCTATAAAGAACTCTCCATCTTCGGCGACGTCTTCGAGCGCATCCGCGCCCAATACGTCACGCCGCCAGACGAGAACAAGCTGGTCGAAAGTGCCATCAATGGCATGTTGACCTCGCTCGACCCGCATTCTGTCTACATGAACGCCAAGGATGCGGCCGACATGCAGACCCAGACCCGGGGTGAATTCGGCGGCATCGGCATCGAAGTCACGATGGAAGAAGAGCTGGTCAAGGTCATCACCCCGATCGATGACACGCCCGGCGCCAAGGCTGGCATCCTCGCTGGCGACTTCATCTCCGAGATTAACGGCGAAAGTGTTCGCGGTCTGAAGCTCGAGGAAGCCGTCGAGAAGATGCGCGGCGCGGTCAACACGCCGATCAAGCTGACCATCCTGCGCGAAGGCGCCGACAAGCCGATCGAGCTCAGCGTCACGCGCGAAATCATCCCGATCCGTGCCGTCAAGTCGCGCGTCGAAGGCGATGTCGGCTATCTCCGCGTCATCTCCTTCACCGAGAAGACCTATGACGACCTGGAAGCCGCGATCGAGAAGATCAAGAAGGAATTGCCGGGCGACAAGCTGAAGGGCTATGTCCTCGACCTGCGCCTCAATCCGGGCGGCCTTCTCGACCAGGCGATCTACGTCTCTGACGCCTTCCTGGAACGTGGCGAAGTGGTTTCCACCCGTTCGCGCGATCCGCAGGACACCCGCCGCTTCAACGCGACGGCCGGAGACCTCACCGATGGCAAGCCGGTCATCGTGCTGGTCAACGGCGGCTCGGCCTCGGCATCCGAGATCGTGGCCGGCGCTCTGCAGGACCTGAAGCGTGCGACGGTGCTTGGCACTCGCTCCTTCGGCAAGGGATCGGTTCAGACGATCATCCCGATGGGCGAAAAGGGCGCGCTGCGCCTGACGACGGCGCTCTATTACACGCCGTCGGGCAAGTCGATCCAGGGCACAGGCATCGAGCCCGACATCAAGGTGGAGCAGCCGCTTCCCGAAGAGCTTCAGGGCAAGGTGCGGACCGAAGGCGAATCTTCGTTGCCGGGCCACATCAAGGGGCAGGACGAAGGCGAGGAGGGCTCAGGCTCCGTTGCTTACATCCCGCCGGAAGCCAAGGACGACGTCCAGCTCAACTTTGCGCTCGATCTGCTGCGCGGCGTAAAGAACGATCCGGCCTTCCCGGCCGATCCTCAGAAGGCGTCGCTTCAGTAAAGCACTTGAATTGGCCGCCCGCGTATCGATGATGCGCGGGCGGCCTTTTCGTATCTGGGCCTTCGGCATCACTGGAAGTTTCGCATGGACCTTCATGCACCGCTCGGTCAGGAGCGAAAGGACAAGAACCGGAGCGGCGGGCGTCTCCGCCTGTCCACCGTATCCTCGGTGATTGCTGTTCTGGCGCTGACAGGCCTGTCTGCCTGGACGGCACTCTCGCCAGTGGCCTTGCGCACAGAACCACCGATCGGTCTGACGCCCACGCCTCCGGAAACAAAGACCGTTGCCGAAAACGAGACGGCGATCGATCCGACGGAAAGCCCCACAGGCTTGGCAACGAGCGGCCCGAACGACGGCGCCGTGATCCGTCGCACCACAACGGCAGACGGCAATACCGTCACCACCTTCAGTCCGAATGCCCGGCAGGGTCCCGTCGTCATCGGCGCCAGCTCGACCCAGGATCCCCGTCTTGCCGGACAGCCCAATGAGGATCTGATCGAATTGACGGATGCCGGAGAGCTTCCGACAGTCTCCGCCTCCGGTCTTCGCCCCGTCGATTTCTACGCCCGGCGATGGTCCGGTGCGCGCGGTACCCGGATCGCAATCGTCATCGGCGGCATCGGTCTCAGCCAGACCGGCAGCCAGAAGGCCGTCACCGACCTGCCCGAAGACATCACGCTCGCCTTTGCCGCAACCGGCAACAGCTTGCAGCGCTGGATGCAGGAGGCCCGCCGCAAGGGACACGAGATCGTCCTGCAGGTGCCGATGGAGCCCTTCGACTATCCCGCCATGGATCCGGGACGCGGCACGCTGCTGGCCGAAAAGGCGGCAGCCAGCAATCTTGCCAACCTCCATCAGGCGATGGCACAGATCACCAACTACACCGGGATCATGAACTACATGGGCGCCCGCTTCATGGCCGACGACAAGGCCATGGATCCGGTCATGCGCGACATCGGCAAACGCGGTCTGATGTTCCTCGATGACGGATCGACCGCACGATCGCTCTCAGGCGATTTCGCCAAGGCAATCGGTATCCCGCACGCCTATGCAGACGTCATGATCGACGCCCAGGTCGATCGGCAGGCGATCCTTGCCAAGCTCGACGAGCTGGAGCGCATCGCACGGCGCAACGGCCAGGCGATCGGCGTTGGTGCGGCCTTCGACGAAACGATTGCAGCCGTCGCCGAATGGCGCAACGAGGCAGTCGCCCGCGGCATCGAATTCGTCGGCGTTTCTGCGCTGGCCAACGAAAACAGACCCTGAGGACACCATGACCGAGCACCTGTCGAACAAGCCCAAGGTAAAGGCCGAGGATCTGCCCTATCGTCCCTGCGTCGGGATCATGGTGCTCAACCGGGAAGGTCTGGTCTGGTCTGGCCGGCGTATTGCAGAAGGCAATTCCGAATATGACGGCTCGCCACAGCTCTGGCAGATGCCGCAAGGCGGCATCGATCCCGGCGAAGATGCGCTGCCCGCCGCCATGCGCGAACTCTACGAGGAAACCGGCATGAAGACGGTGTCGCTACTCGCCGAGGCGAGCCGCTGGATCAATTACGACCTGCCTGCAGAACTGATCGGCGTCGGCCTGAAGGGCAAGTTCCGCGGCCAGACCCAGCGCTGGTTTGCCTTCCGCTTCGAAGGCGACGAAAGCGAGATCGCCATCAACCCACCGCCTGGTGGTCATGAGGCGGAATTCGATGCCTGGGCCTGGAAGCCGATGCAGGAGTTGCCAGATTTGATCGTGCCCTTCAAGCGCCGCGTCTACGAAGAGGTCGTCGCCGAGTTCGCCCATCTGGCAAAATAAGGTTCGCCCTCAGCCCGTGCGCTGGACCCGCCGATAGCGCTGCACGTGATCGACGAGAGCACGCAGTTTTGGCGCCATGTTGCGGCGATTGGGAAAGTAGAGATAGAAGCCCGTATAGGGCTTCAGATAGTTATCGAGAACCGAGACGAGTTCGCCGCTTTCGAGATATGGCTCGAAGGTCTCGCGCACCGCATAGGTGAGCCCCGCACCCGCCAGCGCCATGCGGAGCATCAAGCGCAGATCGTTGGTGGTGATCTGCGGCGTAATTGCCACGTCGAAGCTGTGCCCGTCCTCCTCGAACTCCCAGGGTGCCGGAACCTCGTCCGGCGCCGGTCGCCAGCCGATGCAGCGATGCTGAGCAAGCTCCTTCGGATGCTGCGGCACACCGTGACGGGCAAGATAGGCAGGTGAGGCGACCACCGCCTCGCATTGCGCGCCCGTCAGCGGGATCGCCACCATATCCTTTTCGATCACCTCGCCCAGCCGCACGCCCGCATCGAAGCCGCGGGAAACGATATCCCATGTCTCGTCGGTCACCGTGACATCGATAGTGATATCAGGATGCGCCTCGGCAAAGCTGCCCAGCAGCGGCCCGGACAGAAAGGCGTCGGCAATCGAGGTGACGGCAATCTTCAAGTGCCCCGCCGGCCTGATGTCTCCGCCGAGATCCTCAAGCGCTGCCCCGATATCCGCCATCGGACGGCTAAGCATCGCCAACAGTCTCGTCCCGGCTTCGGTGAGCCGAACGCTGCGCGTCGTGCGCACCACAAGCGCGATGCCACAGGCGTTTTCAAGCCGCTGAACGCCCTGGCTGACCGCAGAGCGGGTAACACCGAGGCGCCGGGCGGCGGCGGCAAAACTCTGCTCCTCGGCAACCGCGAGAAACAGCGGCAACAGGTTCAAATCCAGCATCATTGTAAAGCATCACTCACCAATCTAGTCATCAACAGATGGATACCGACGACAACGCCACCCGTCTAGGGTCCCTTGCATCGGCGAAGCAATCCGCGCCGACCCACAAGACGAGAGGATTTCTCAATGACCATCACCATCAGATCGATCCTGACAGGCGCGCTTGTCCTCGCCACCCTCCCCATGGTCCTGAGCCAGGCAGCAGCAGCCGATACAGCTTGCGCCACTTCAGGCGCAGACAGCCCGCTGGAACTGCATCGCGACTGGATCATGGAAGGCTGGGAACGGCGCGAAGGCGACCCCGCCTTCGTCTTCGCCACGAAGATGCAGCGCTATTACGATCTCGAGCAGAGAAAAGGCGTGTTCTACGACAACTTCGCCCCCGGCAAGACGCAGCTCTTCACCGATTCCAGCCGCTACGGCGCCAACTGGGAAGATCTGCAAAATGCCGCACGCTCCGTTCTCCACGGTCTGACCTCAGGCCATGACCAGCTGATCGACGGCAAGGTTGCCTCCACCACACTCGGCTTTGTCGGGCGTCTCGAACGGCTGAATGGGGAGGTTCTGGCCTTTGACGGCCGTTCTCAGCTTGGTTGGACCTGCACGGATGGCGCTTGGAAGATCCGTCAGGAGCTGAACTATGCCTGGGTCGTCGAACCCGAAACCATTGCCGGTGTGCTGGGAAAGGGAGAGCTCACTCCGTGACCGGAGACACCCAGGCAAGCCATCCCTATGTCGGTCTATGGGTGACGGAGGACGGGCATATCCGCCACGGACTTCTGCCCAACAACCGCTATGTCGAAGCACGCGGCAATCGCGAGCGGGCCTATCTCGGCCGCTACGAGGTAACCGGAAACCATATCGACTATTGGGACGACACGGGCTTTACCGCTGATGGCGATTTTCGCGATGGTGTTCTCTACCATGCCGGCATGGTCTTGCGCCGGCTACGCTGATCCCGATCCTTTGAAGGGCGGCTCCTCGGAGCCGCCCTACTGCCTGACACGCCATCAGGCAGCAGCACTAGCACCGGTCCCCACGGCAAAACCTTCATCCGCCCAGCCGGTCATGCCGCCGATCATCACCTTGACCCTGCGCCCCAACCGCGCAAGCCGAAGCGCCGCCCGATCGGTGCCGTTGCAATGCGGTCCGGCGCAATAGACGACGAACAGCGTATCTTCGGGCCATTCCGCCATCTTCCGCTCGGTCATCTTGCCATGCGGCAGATTGATCGCACCGGGCACATGCCCCCGTTCGAACAGCTTTGGCCCACGCACGTCGAGCAACACGAAGTCCTGATCACCCCGGCTCATCACCTCATGCACGTCCCAGCAATCGGTCTCGAAGGCGAGCCGCGCGGCATAATGCGCAGCGACAAGGGCGGGATCGGCGGCGGGAATTTCACTGACGAGGCTCGGCATGACGGGTTCCTTTCATCTAGACGATGACCGGACCTTGCCTTTTTGCTCACATCAGCGAAATTGGCGTAAATGACAAGATGCGTAAAGATCACGCCAATGACGACAAGATCATCTGCCTTCACCGAGTTGACCCTGACAGGTCCACGCGTCGTCACCTTGGCCTATGACGGGCTCTGCACCTTCGAATTCGGAGTTGCCGTGGAAGTGTTCGGCCTTGTCCGGCCGGAAATGGGTGAAGGCTGGTATCGCCACATGACGGCTGCGATCGAGCCGGGTCCTCTGCGCGCGGCCGGCGGGCTGAGCGTCACAGCAGGCGGCGGGCTGGAATTGCTGGAGGAAGCTGACCTTATCGTCGTCCCCGGCTGGCGCGGGATAACAGAACCCGTCCCCGGTCCACTGCTTGAGGCCTTGCGCGCCGCCCACAGCCGAGGCGCGCGACTGATGTCGCTCTGCTCCGGCGTAGCAGTCCTCGCCGCCACCGGCCTGCTCGACGGCCGCCGGGCCACGACGCATTGGCGTTACGCCGATACGATTGCTGCCCGTCATCCAGAAATCCACCTCGACCCGGATGTCCTCTATGTCGACGAGGGCGAGATCCTGACGGCGGCCGGCAGTGCGGCTGGCATTGATCTATGCCTCCATGTCGTGCGCCGCGATTTTGGTGCGGAAGCCGCCAACAGCGTCGCGCGTCGGCTTGTCGTTCCGCCCCATCGCGAGGGCGGCCAGGCACAATTTATCGTGAGACCCGTGCCTGAGGAGCGTGAGGGCCAGCGGCTGGGGCCGCTGATCGAGTGGATCGACGCCAATTTGGGGCGCGAGGTGACGCTTGCGGAGATGGCCACCCGGGCGGGGATGAGCACAAGAACGTTCCAGCGCCGGTTCCGCGACCTGACCGGCACGAGCCCGGGCGAGTTTCTCCTCGCCCGGAGGCTGCGTCACGCCTGCGATCTCCTGGAAAGACGGTCAGCGTTGTCGCTTGACGACATCGCCATCGCATCAGGCTTTGGCACCCCGGCAACGCTGCGCCATCATTTTCGCACGCGATTGGATATCAGCCCGACGGCCTACCGGGCTCGGTTCGGGCCATCAGGCTAAGCTCTGGAGAAGCAGAGTGTATGCGCAGACCGGAAACGTCACCGATCGCGGCCGAGCGAATGCTGGGAGTTACCGCTCGGCAGAGGCCGCTTCTTCGGCACTTTCCTCGATCCGCTCCATGTCGTCGTCCGACAGGCCGAAATGATGGCCGATCTCGTGGATCAGCACATGGGTGATGATATCACCCAGCGTCTCTTCGTTCTCCGCCCAGTAATCGAGGATCGGACGGCGATAGAGAATGATGCGGTTCGGCATCATGCCGGTTTCCATGGAAAACCGTTCTGAAATTCCCCGCCCTTCGAACAGACCAAGCAGGTCGAAGGGCGTTTCGAGCGCCATGTCTTCGAACACTTCGTCGGTCGGGAAATCAGTGATCTCGATGATGAGATCCTTGCTCAGGTCGCGGAATTCTTGCGGCAGGTGGCCATAAGCCTCGATCGCCAGCGACTCGAATGTGCTGATCGTCGGGGCATGCCGTTCGCGCCAATCCTCGCTCTGGTCTATGCGGGCCATGGATACTCCTTACTTGGCGAACATATAGGCGTTTTGCCGCGCCATTTCGAGAGTGAATTCAATCAAGGAATAAATTCTTATTTGAATCCGGTTGACTCTTTCGGGCAGCTCTGGAATCCATAGGAACAAATAGAGAACAATTCATCAGGAGAGATCGTCATGGGCGAGAGCCCTCAGACGCGCGAGACGCTTTTTGCCCTGCGGGAGGCGATTGCCCGGATCGAGGGAAAGCCTGATCATGTCGCGCGCTTGGCAGCAACGGCGGAGCCGAAAACTCCGGATCGCGCGCCGGACACGGACCAACAGAACCTCTTTGACGCCCTGATGGGCCAGATGCTGGCCCCAGGAAATTTGCTCGAAATGAGGGGCCAGAGGCTGCAGCAGTCCGGGGCCGTGATGGGCTTTGGCGTGGCTCTGGCGCTCATGGCCATGGAAAGGGATGGAGCGGCGAGGCAGCGCCTGCTTTTCGTCGCCGATCCCCATGTCGTGCGCGAAGCAGGCCTCGCTTATGCGCCGGGCCTTCTCGATTTCGGGCTGTCACCACTGACTTTGGTCCATGCCTTGCCGCGCCGCCTGGAGGATGCGCTCTGGCTTGTAGAGGCAGCACTCACCTCCCGGGCCTTTTCCGCCATACTGCTGGAAGTACATGGCAACCCCAAGAAATTCGGCCTCACCGAGAGCCGGCGCCTGAGCCTGAAGGCCCGCGCCACCGGTGGCAGGCTTTTGGTTCTACGCCAGGCGGGCGAGGAAGAAGCGTCGAGCGCCCTTCTTCGCCTGGCTGTCGAACCCGCGCCGGCGGCGGCGCGGCATCTCGCCGACGGGTCCCTGCTGGGCGGCAGCATCGGGTCACCCGTCTTTCACATCACACTTGAGAAATCCCGAATCCCGGGCTCACCCGAACTCATTCTGGAGTGGAATTCCGATGAACGCCGCCTTTACCTCTACGACCATTTCAAATCATCTGGTCTCGGATCGCCGCATCCTCTCGCTCTTTTTCCCCAAACTGCCGACAGACCGCATCGCCCGGCGCCGATGGGGTCTCTCCTGGCGTTTGCCCCCCGTCTCGACCGCGCATCCTGAATATCCGCCGCTGGCCTGTGCCGGCCGGGTCGCGAATGCCATGCGCATCACGGCCCTGGACGAGACATCGGAAACCTTTGGTCTCCGGATCGGACAAGGTCTGGCCGAAGCGCGTGCCATCTGTGCGAACCTCGATGTGATCGAGGCAGATCCCGCAGCAGACCGTGCGCTGCTCAACGCCATCGCTGACTGGTGCGACCGCTATACCCCCTTGGTGGCCCTGGACGGTGACGACGGCCTGATGCTGGATATCACCGGCTGTGCCCATCTCTTTGGTGGCGAAGAAAAACTGCTCGAGGATGCCGAGCGCCGCCTGACGGCTTTCGGCCTTGCCGTCCGCATTGCGGTCGGCCCGACACCGGGCCTTGCACGTGCCTGTAGCCGCTTTGGCGGTCCGCAGCGTGTCACACCGTCCGAGGCAGCCGCAGCACTCGCCCCCCTGCCACTCGCATCGCTGCGCCTTGAGCCCCAGACGGTCATCGATCTCGCCCGGGTTGGCCTGAAGACGGTTGCCGACCTGCTCGCAGCCTCCAGACCACCCATCACGCGCCGCTTCGGCGCGGGTCCGATGCTGCGTCTTGATCAGGCCCTCGGCCGGGAAGGCGAACCGATCTCGCCGCGCCGCCACCTGCCGCTCCTGTCCGCCGAACGCCGCCTCGCCGAACCGATCATGACCGAGGATCAGGTCCTTGATCTCGCGGGCCGCCTGGCAGCAGGCCTGAAGACGTCGCTTGAGGCACGCGGCGAAGGCGGTCGCCTCTTCGAACTTCTGGTATTCCGCGTTGACGGCCGTGTCTTCCGGATCGAGGTCAGCGCCTCCGCCCCCTTGCGTGATGCAACCCGCATCCGCTCGCTGTTCGAGGAGCGGCTCGCCGTGCTGCGGGATGATCTCGACGCCGGCTTCGGCTTCGAACTCGTCCGCCTCAACGTGCTCTTGAGCGAGACCTTCGATGCCCGCCAACCGGCCCTCGCCGGAGAAGAGGGCAACTCCGAAGGCCTAACCCGTTTTCTGGATCAGGTTTCAGCCCGTTTGGGCGAGCGCGCATTGCGCCTGCCCGTGCCGCTTGCCAGCCATTGGCCGGAGAGAGCGACAATGCATGCGACGGCAAGTGATGCGCTGAAGGGGCTCGATCTCCCGACGTCCCGAACGGATATGGCCGCAAGGCCCGTTCGAGGCCTGCGTCCCTTGCGGCTGCTCGATCGCCCAGAAGAGGTCGAGTTCATGTCCGCCGTGCCCGACGGCCCGCCCGCAAGCTTCCGCTGGCGTCGTGTCCAGCGCCGCATCCTGCGGGCAGAAGGACCGGAACGACTTGCACCGGAATGGTGGGTCGATGGCGAGGATGCCCCGCCGCGGGATTATTTCCGCATCGAGGACACCGAAGGCCAACGCTTCTGGCTCTATCGCCAGGGCCTCTACGAGCGGCGAACCGTCCACCCGACCTGGTTCCTCCAGGGCTTCTTTGCGTGAGGCACATTGATGACCATGAGGCCTTTTTACGAGATCGGACTGCGCAGCAATTTCTCCTTTCTGGATGGCGCCTCCCATCCCGAGGAGCTGGTGGAACAGGCGCTTTCCCTTGGCCTTTCCGGTCTCGGCCTTGCCGACCGAAATACGGTTGCCGGTGTCGTGCGCCTGCATGCTTCGGCCAAGCTGAACGGTCTCGAATTTCGCCCCGGTGCCCGTCTCCTTTTTGATGACGGCACGCCGGAGCTTCTCGCCTATCCGATGAACCGCAAGGGGTGGGGCAATCTCTGTCGAATGCTGAGCGCCGGCAATCTGCGTTCGAAAAAGGGCATCTGCACGCTTTGGGAGACGGATCTCCGCGACTGGGCGGAACATCTTCTGTTTGTTGCCATACCGCCTTCCCTGCCCAAAGTGGCCGATGTCGAGAGGTTCGAGACCGCGCTTGCCCGTATCAGGCCCTGGCTTGGGGATCGTCTGCATCTGGCCCTCGTTCCTCGCTATGACGGCCTCGACAACAAGACCTTCAGCGAGCTCGACGGGATAGCCAGAAGGCTCGGCCTTCCGCTCATCGCGACAAATGATGCATTTTATCATGCTCCGGAACGCAAACCCGTGGCCGACGTGGTCGTGGCAATCCGAGAGCATGTCCCGATTGCCGAAGCCGGCTTGCGCCTGCATGCCCATGCCGAACGGCACCTGAAGAGCCCAGCCGAAATGGCGCGCCTGTTCCGCGCCTGGCCGGAAGCCATCGACAACAATGTCCATTTCTTTAGCCGGCTTCAATTCTCTCTCGATGAACTGTCCCACCAGTATCCCGACGAGATCTTCGACGGCGAATCTCCGGCCTTGGCGCTGCGTCGGCTGACCTATGAAGGTGCACGAAAGCGCTACCCGGATGAAATCCCGCGCAAGGTCCTCGGCCTTCTCGACTATGAGCTGAAACTGATCGCCGAGAAGCGTTACGAGCCTTATTTTCTGACGGTCTACCGCATCGTCTGCCATGCGCGCGACGTGGGCATCCTCTGCCAGGGCCGCGGTTCTGCCGCCAATTCCGCCGTCTGCTTCTGCCTCGGCATCACCGAAGTGGACCCACAGAAGACGACCCTGCTCTTTGATCGCTTCCTGTCCACCGAACGCGATGAACCGCCTGACATTGATGTCGACTTCGAGCACGAGAAGCGCGAGGAGGTGATCCGGTTCATCTACGAGACCTATGGCCGGGAGCATGCGGCGCTGACGGCCGCCGTCATCAGCTACCGCGCCCGCTCGGCCGGCCGCGAGGTCGCCAAGGCATTCGGCATGTCGGATGATGTTCAATCGGCACTTGCCGGCTCGATCTGGGGCTGGTGGACCAGCGATTTCACCGAGGATCAGGCAAAGGCCGCCGGGCTCGATCTCAAGGATCCGACCACCCGCCACGTCCTCGCCTATGCCCAGGCCTTGCAGAATTTTCCAAGACATCTCTCCCAGCATGTCGGCGGCTTTGTCATCACCCGGGATCGCCTGGACGAGGTCGTCCCGATCATGAACACGGCGGACGGCCGCTACATGGTCGAATGGGACAAGGACGATCTCGATACGTTGAAGATCCTCAAGATCGACGTGCTGGCGCTCGGCATGCTCACCTGCCTGGCCAAGGCCTTCAAGCTGCTTTCCAGCCATTATGAGCGCCACGAGACCCTTGCCTCGGTCAACGAAGACCAGCGCGGCGAAGTCTACGACATGATCTGCCGTGCCGATACGCTCGGCGTCTTCCAGATCGAAAGCCGGGCCCAGATGAGCATGCTGCCTCGGCTAAAACCGCGCGAGTTCTACGATCTGGTCATCGAGGTGGCCATCGTCCGACCCGGCCCGATCCAGGGCAACATGGTCCATCCCTATCTCAAGCGACGAGCGGACAAACTCGCGGGCCGGCCGATCGACTATCCCAGTCCCGAACTCCGCCAGGTGCTGGAGCGTACGCTGGGCGTGCCGCTCTTTCAGGAACAGGCCATGCAGATCGCCATCACCGCGGCCGGCTTCACCCCCGCCGAAGCCGACAAGCTGCGCCGCGCCATGGCCACCTTCCGCCGCACCGGTCAGGTTTCCAGCTTCCAGAAACGCATGATCGAAGGCATGGTCGCTCGCAATTATGATCCTGAGTTCGCCGCCCGCTGCTTCAGCCAGATCGAGGGTTTCGGCGAATATGGCTTCCCGGAAAGCCATGCGGCCTCCTTCGCGCTGCTCGTCTACGTCTCCTGCTGGTTCAAGGCCTTCTATCCGGACATCTTCTGTGCAGCGATCCTGAATTCCCAGCCGATGGGCTTCTATGCGCCAGGCCAGTTGGTGCGCGATGCCCGCGAGCACGGCGTCGAGATCAGGCCAGTCGACGTCAATCATTCCGTCTGGGATTGCACCCTGGAAGGAGACGAACAGGAGCAGCCCGCCTTCGATCCCGCCCGCATTGCATCCCGTCACCGCTCCATGACCCGCGTGATCAAGAGCCGTCATGCCGTGCGTCTCGGTTTTCGCCAGATCAAGGGTATCTCAGAGAGCGAAATGGCGCTCCTCGTCGAAAAGCGTGGCGCTGGCTACGATTCCGTCCGGGACCTCTGGCTGCGCACGCGCCTGCCGCGCGCAGCGATCGAGAAACTCGCTGATGCTGATTGCTTTTCCTCCCTTGGTCTCAACCGGCGCGATGCCCTTTGGGCCGCCCAGGCGCTCGATGCGGGAGCGGCCGTCGAAGACCTGCCGCTCTTCCTGACGCTTCCGGGTGCCGATCTGCAGCAGGAGGCAGAGGTGATCCTGCCTCGCATGCTGCCGGGCGAAGAAGTCCTCAGCGATTATCGGACCCTGTCCTTTTCGCTCAAGGCTCACCCCTTGTCCTTCCTGCGCGAGGCGATGCATCGGGCAGGCCTCAAATCGGCGGCCGACCTTGAAAACATGGCCCATGGGGCGAAGGTGGAGATCGCCGGCCTGGTTCTGGTGCGCCAGCGCCCGGGTTCGGCCAAGGGCGTGATCTTCATGACGCTGGAGGACGAGACAGGCACGACGAACGCTATTGTCTGGCCGAAGGTCTTCGAGCGCTATCGGCCGGTCGTCATGGGCGCAAGACTGGTTGCCCTGCGTGGACGCCTGCAAAAGGCCCATGGGGTCATCCATGTCGTGGCCGACCATCTCGTTGATGCCAGCGCCCGGCTGGGCCTGCTGCTCGAAGACTTGAAGACCTTCGATACGCTTGCCCATGCAGACGAAGTCCGCCGACCGGCAATCGACCCGCGTCAGGCAAAACGAGAGAAACAGGCGCGCACCATGCCGACAAAGCCGGCGCCCACGCTGCCGGTTGCCGCACCACCGCCAGGCCATCCCCGTCGTAGCGCCATGGCCGATCTCATGCCGAAGGGCCGCAACTTTCACTGACGGATCTGGTGCAGGATCGATCACATCTATCCGCTTGCCTGCGATTTTTCTTGACAAAGGGCATCGTGTTTACGAGAAAGACGACAGTGAATGTCATGTTTGTCGAGTGCCCCGACCATGCTGGTCTGCAGCTGCAATTACATCACCGATAAGGAGATCAAGGCGGTCATCACCGAGATGCTCGATGAAGACTGTTGGCAGCTGATCGTTCCCGGCAAAGTATATCACGCCATGGGCAAGCGCGGCCGCTGCTGCGGATGCTTCCCCAATGTGGTCGACCTCATCATTCGCACCACCGAAGAATACCATTCCGTGCGCAAGACCGAGGAAACCAAGGTCATAAACTTCATGGAGCGCCTCAAGCAGTTCCATGAAGAGCAGAAGGCAGCGCTTGCCGAGCGCCGTCAGGCCTTGACCGCCGCGCGCCGCGCTGCCGGCTGAACCTCCTCAACCAGATCCCCTCAAGATCCTATCTGAATTGGCTTGCCTCCTGCGAAGCCGTTAGCCGTGACCACTGTCCATAAGGCACCCCTCGGCCATATGCGCCTGCCTGGTCATGGCTGTCTTGCGCGATCCCTCCGAATTAGAACCCTTCTAAAAAACACTCGACAGCTTCGGATGGTGGCGCTAGAGTTCCATCATTGATTTCATACGAAGGAAGAAATTCATGAAGGGTGATCAGAAGGTCATTGAACGGCTCAACGAGGCGCTGTTTCTCGAACTTGGCGCAGTGAACCAGTACTGGCTGCATTACCGCCTGCTGAACGACTGGGGCTACACGAAGCTCGCTAAGAAGGAGCGCGCCGAGTCGATCGAGGAAATGCAGCACGCAGACAAGATCATCGACCGGATCATCTTCCTCGAAGGCCACCCGAACCTGCAGCAGGTCGCCCCGCTGCGCATCGGCCAGAACGTCAAGGAAGTGTTGGAGGCAGATCTCGCCGGCGAATACGACGCCCGCACCTCCTACAAGGCCTCGCGCGACATCTGTTACCAGGCTGGCGACTATGTCTCGATGAAGATCTTCGAACAGCTCCTGATCGACGAAGAAGGCCACATCGACTTCCTCGAAACGCAGCTCGAGCTTCTCTCCAAGATCGGCGAAGAGAAATACGGCCAGCTGAACGCAGATTCGGCAGACTCGGCCGAATAATCGGTTGCCGCCTCTTTAATGAAGGCCCCGTTCGCGGGGCCTTTTTCGTTTTCGGCTTTGCTGCCCGCCCGGGCCGCTCCGATGGCAACCGGGATCAGCGGTCCCGTCGTGCCATGAACGCCAGACGCTCGAACAGATGCACGTCCTGCTCGTTCTTCAACAGTGCACCGTGCAGCTTCGGCAGCGCATTCTTCGCTTCTCCCCGCAGATCTGCCGGATCGACATCCTCGGCGACCAGAAGCCTGATCCAATCCAGCGCTTCCGATGTCGAAGGCTTCTTCTTCAGCCCCGGCGTTTCACGGATCTCGTAGAATTGAGTGAGTGCATTGCGCAGCAACGTCTTCTTGATGCCTGGATAGTGGACCTCGACGATCTTCTCGAGGATCTCGGCATCGGGAAAGCGGATGTAGTGGAAGAAGCAGCGCCGCAGGAAAGCGTCGGGAAGCTCCTTCTCATTGTTGGAGGTGATGATGACGATCGGCCTCACCCGGGCCTTCACCGTTTCGCCCGTCTCGTAGACATGGAACTCCATGCGGTCGAGTTCCTGCAGCAGGTCGTTTGGAAACTCGATATCCGCCTTGTCGATCTCGTCGATCAGCAGAACGGACTTCTTGTCGGCGGCAAAGGCTTGCCAGAGCTTGCCCTGGCGAATGTAATTCTTGACGTCGTTGACACGACCGTCGCCCAGCTGGCTGTCGCGCAGGCGCGAGACGGCATCATATTCGTAGAGCCCCTGCTGCGCCTTGGTCGTCGATTTGACATTCCATTCCAGCATCTCGAGCCCGAGAGCCGCAGCCACCTGACGGGCAAGCTCGGTCTTGCCGGTACCGGGCTCACCTTTGACCAGCAGCGGTCGCTCCAAACGGATGGCGGCATTGACCGCGATCATCAGATCCTTGTCGGCAACGTAGTCGGCGGTCCCCTGGAACTGCATTGTGTCTCAGCCTCGTTCATCCTTGGCCGCAACCTAGTCACGCGCGTGACGGGGCGCAAGCGCGGCCCCGCTTTCGCCCTTTCACCAGATAAAGCTTGTATTTTGGCGCCAATCTGACAGGCTGTTTTCTACGAACGCTGATGCGTGTCCGTCTGCAAGTGCCCCATCCGCAAGGACGGACTTTCCGGCACCGGACATCACCGACCTTCTCCACGACCCGACTATAGCCGTCCGGACAGCACTGTCCGACAGCCAAGATCCGCACAACGGCAGGCTCCCGAAGACCGGCAGGACGTTTCGTCTGATCCGCAGGTCATCGGACGCCTGCCACGACCGCAGCTTCTCAGCTGCAGGAGACCCCATGACCAGACACGTCTATTCCATTGGCGACACAGTGGTTCTGAAGGACGGCCCCGTCCGTCTCGCTCGCAGCAACGGTGCCTGCAAGGTGCTGGCAACCCTGCCCGAGACGGGTGGAAGCCGCCAGTACCGCGTTCGGTTCGAAAGCGAGAGCTTCGACCGTTGCATCGCCGAAGCCGACATCGATCCCAGCCGCAGCAAAGCATCTGCCCGGGCACCGGCGCCTGCCAACACCCCGAAGAAGGAAAGCACATCATGGCTAAAGGCCAACAGCGTTCGAACCGCGAAGTAAGAAAGCCGAAGCAGGACAAGCCGAAGGCCTCTGCTGCCCCGGTATCGACCTTTGCCACGCAGATCAAAAGCGCCGAAGCGTCTTCCACCAAGAAGCGCTGAGACCCAAGGGCCCGGATCGCCTCTCAAAGGCCTTGTCCGGGCCTTTCATTTGCCGGCACCCAAGCACTCCCCTGCCGCATTGACCTTTCCCTTTTCCGTGAAGATGCGCTAAGGGCTGGCGCATGACTTCGACCTCGTTCACCCTCCTGCTCGGCGGCAGCCTGACCGTCACGGATCGCCTGCGGGCACTGACGCACGGCAGCCGCGTCATTGCGGCCGACAGCGGCATGCGCCATGCGGCAAACCTGGGTGTGACACCGGAGCTTTGGGTGGGTGATTTCGACAGCAGCGACGCTGACCTGATCGCACGTTTTCCGACCGTCGAACGGCGCACCTATCCCGCCGCCAAGGCCGTGACCGACGGAGAAATCGCGGTGGCCGAGGCGATCGCCCGCGGCGCTACCCGCCTGATTTTCGCAGGCGCCCTGGGTGGCGAACGATCCGACCATGCGCTGCAGCACTATCTGAACGCCCTCGGCCTCGTCGAAGACGGCTACGAAGTCGTGCTGACCTCCGGCGAGGAAGAGGCCTATCCCTTTGTCGAGCAGAGCGAGCTTGCGCTCGAACTGCCCAAGGGTGCGCTCTTCTCCGTGCTGGGCTTTACCACGCTTGAAGGCCTGACGATCCGCAATGCCCGCTATCCTCTTCAGGATTTCCGTTTGCCCTTCGGCTCGTCGCGCACGATATCCAACCTCGCAGAGGGGCCGATCTCGGTCTCGCTTTCCCGTGGCCGGGCCATGTTGCTCGCCCGTCCCAATGATTTTTCCGGAGCCTGAAGCCTTGGCGCCTCCCATTCTGAAACTCGATGACATCCAGCTTTCCTTCGGCGGCACACCCTTGCTCGCAGGCGCCGGCCTGCAGGTCGAACCCGGAGACCGGATCTGCCTCGTCGGCCGCAACGGCTCGGGCAAATCGACCCTGATGAAGATCGCCGCCGGGATTGTCGAAGCACAGTCCGGCGAGGTTTTCCGCCATCCGTCTTCGACGATCCGCTATCTGGAGCAGGCCCCCGATTTCGACGGCTATTCCACCGTTCAGGCCTATGCAGAAGCGGGGCTCGGGCCGGGCGACGATCCCTATCGCGTGACTTATCTGCTGGAGCATCTCGGTCTGACAGGCCAGGAAGATCCGACCCGTCTCTCCGGTGGTGAAGCCCGTCGCGCAGCGCTCGCCCGGGTGCTGGCGCCCGAGCCCGACATTTTGATGCTGGACGAGCCGACCAACCATCTTGATCTGCCAACGATCGAATGGCTCGAAGGCGAGCTGTCGAAGAGCCGCAGCGCGCTCGTTCTCATCTCCCACGACCGCCGCTTCCTGGAGAAGATTTCCACGGCCACCGTCTGGCTCGATCGCGGCCAGTCGCGCCGCCTGAACCGCGGCTTTGCCCATTTCGAGGAATGGCGGGACCAGGTGCTCGAAGAAGAGGAGATCGAGCAGCACAAGCTCGGTCGCCAGATCGAGCGCGAGGAACACTGGCTGCGTTATGGCGTGACCGCCCGCCGCAAGCGCAACATGCGCCGCCTCGGCAATCTCCAGGCACTGCGCGCCAATTACCGCGGCCACAAGGGCCCGCAAGGCACGATCCAGGCATCGGCCACCGAAGGCAAGGAAAGCGGCAAGCTCGTCATCGAGGCCGACAAGATCATCAAGACGTACGGCGATCGCTCGATCGTGGCCCCCTTCTCGATCCGCGTTCATCGCGGCGACTGCATCGGTCTGATCGGCCCGAACGGCGCCGGCAAGACGACGCTGCTCAAGATGCTGACGGGCCAGCTCGCACCGGACGAGGGTGTGGTAAAGCTCGGCACCAATCTGGAAATCGCGGTCCTCGACCAGAAGCGCGAGGATCTGAACCCTGATGATACGCTGGCCCATTACCTGACCGACGGACGTGGTGAAAACCTTCTCGTCAACGGCGAGCAGAAGCATGTGACCGGCTACATGAAGGACTTCCTCTTCCAGCCGGAACAGGCCCGCACCCCGATCCGCAATCTCTCGGGCGGCGAGCGCGCACGTCTGATGCTGGCACGGATCATGGCCAAGCCCTCGAACCTCCTGATCCTCGACGAACCGACCAACGACCTCGATATCGAGACGCTCGACCTGCTGCAGGAAATCGTCGCCGGCTATACCGGCACCGTGATCCTGGTCAGCCACGACCGTGACTTCCTCGACCGCACGGTCACCTCGACGATCGCGCCTGCCAATCCGGACGCACCGGACGGTCGCTGGATCGAATATGCCGGCGGTTATTCGGACATGCTCGCCCAGCGCAAGGGTGTCGAAGACGAGCGCAAGCGGGTTGAAAAGGCCGAGAAGGCCAAGGCCCAGGAAGCGTCAGGCGGTAAGCCTGCCGGCAGCGCAAACAGCAAGGGCAAGCTCTCCTTCAAGCAGAAATTCGCGCTCGAAAACCTGCCGAAGGAGATGGAAAAGGCCGAGAAGGAAATCGCTGCGCGCGAAGCCAAAATGGCCGATCCCAAACTCTTCGCCAAGGATCCCGCAACCTTCAACAAGCTCGCTGCCGAGATGGAGAAGCTGCGCGCCGATATCACGCGCATGGAAGAGGAATGGCTGGAGCTTGAAATGCTGCGCGAGGAGCTGGAGGGCTAAGAACTGGCCCAACGGCAGATTCACTGATGGTTACAGCGATACCCACCACAAAACGAACCAGCAGACGAGCAGTATCGAGACCCACACGTATCCGACCTTGTTCTCGTTGTTAGGCAAATTCCAGCGATGGGTCTTCGGATCGAACAGTCGATACCTGGCATCGATCAGCAAGTAGAGAAGCACGAAGGCGAGGAAGGCAGCAAACATCAGGCCTCCTGCACTTTCAGCTCAAGGTCTCCGCTCGTCTTCTCCAGGTGCACGGCCCTCGCGCCCGTCGCATCGGCAAAGGCCGTCGAGCGACCGAGATAGACCAGCGTCGTCTCGCTCATCCCAGCCAGCAAGGGTGTCAGCCGACCCAGGGTCTCCGGCTCCAGTCCTTCCAGCACATCCTGCAAAATCAGGCAGCGCGGCTTACGCACGAGAATGTTGGCGAATGCCAGGGACATCTGCTGGTCCTTATCGAGCACCCGCTCCCAGCGCGCCCGCTCATCGAGACGACCCGCAAACTCGGCAAGCCCGACAGCCCTCAGCGCCTCGGTCATTTCGGCGTCGGTAAACTGCGCCGAGGCTAGAGGGTAGGCGAGCAGGCTGCGCAAGCGGCCCTCGGGCAGGTAACCCGCCTGCGGCACGAAGACGATATCCGTCTCCCCCGGCAAGACAATCCGGCCTTCACCGTAAGGCCAGAGGCCGGCCATGGCGTGGAACAACAGCTTGCGGCTGACACCCTGATCGCCATTGATCATCACGCGCTCACCCGGCGCGATGACCACATTGCGCTCCTGAAACCGGAAGGCACTCTCGCAGGTGTCGCCATGGACGCGGACGCAGATTTCCAGTTTCTCCAGTCGGAGCATGCCATCCTCGCTGCGCGCCAGCTCCAGTCGGCCGGGCCCAGGCTTTATCGCGCTCATGCTGGTGAGAGCCGCCCGAAAGACGGTGACGCGCATCAGTGCTGCACGCCAGTCGGCAATGGCGCCAAAATTGTCGACATACCAACGCAGAGCGGAATAGACCTGGGTGAAGGCGGCAGCGGCCATCATCAGGCCACCGAAGGAGATCGTCCCGGCGAAATAAGCGGGTGAGGCAATCAGGATCGGCACGATGATCGCAAGCCAGCCGAAACCGGCAGTGACCCAGGTCAGATTGGTGAGCGCCAGGGCCAGATGCCGGATCGAAGACAGCACCCCGTCGAGCGACTGGTGGATATGGCGCCGCTCGGTCTCCTCGCCATGGGAAAGCGCAATGGCTTCCAGGTTTTCATTGGCGCGCATCAGGGAGAAGCGCAGATCCGCCTCCCGGGCATAGCGTTCCGCATTGAGCTTCGACAGGCTGCGCCCAACCAGTTGACTAAGCAGCGAGGCGAGAAGCGCGTAGACGAGAGCGCCCCAGACCATGTAGCCCGGGATCTGGAAGCTGGTCTCCCCGATGCGAAACGTAAAGTCACTCGACAGGCTCCAGAGAACGCCGATGAAGCTCACCAGGAGGATCGTGGCGTTGAACAGGCCAATCGAGAGCGACGTGGTCATCTCCGCAAGCTTGCGGGCATCTTCATGCAGGCGCTGGTCGGGATTGATCCCGAGCGGGCTCGAGATCGATAGCCGGTAGGCCCTTGCCCCATTCAGCCACTGATCCACGACATCGCGTGACAGGCCTTCACGCATGTAGAGCGCTGTCATCTGATTGAGCCAGGCCTGGATGACGTTGAGCACGAGCAGGACGCCGGCGATCATCGCAAAATTGCGCAGTTCAAGCAGGAAGGCGGTGAGGTCTCGTCTCTCCAGCGCATTGTAGAACGGGGCATTCCACTGGTTCAGCGCCACCGTTCCATAGGCGGTCGCGAGGATGACCATCACGAGGGCGGACGTGAAGGCGAGGATCCGGTTGCGGACTGAAGACTTCCAGAAACTGTCAGAAGCCATCCTGAGCTGGCGCCACAGACTGCTTTCGACATCGGCAACAAAACTCTCCAACGCCATTCCACCGCTCGATTTCGAATTCACCATCAGCACCAGGCCATTTGACTGTGTCAGCCCTCCTACCATGGCTGACTTGACGATTTCCTGACAGCAACCGCGCCGCGGCCGATTGTCCGCACCTTGCGCAAGAGCAGCCGGCGCGCTATCTCCAACTTGCTCTAACGGGGTGCCTTCCGATCCTTCGGGACCGGAATGCTGAGAGGCAGTGATGCCAACCCGCGGAACCTGATCCGGTTAAGACCGGCGGAGGGATTAGACGCGTCGTTTGCAAAGCGCCCTATCCCGACATCAATTGTTTTTTGGAGGAGGGCGTCATGCCGTCAAATCTAGCCGTATTCCTGCGCTCCGGCCTTGCCGCAGCCATCCTGTCCACCGGGCTTGCCCTGCCGGCAGCCGCTGCCGACAAGACACTCACCGTCTACACCTATGAGAGCTTCGTTTCCGAATGGGGCCCGGGCCCCAAGGTGAAGGAAGCATTTGAAAAGACCTGCGCCTGCAAGGTCGAATTTGTCGGTGTCGCCGACGGCGTTGCCCTCCTCACCCGCTTGAAGCTGGAAGGCGAAACCTCGAAGGCTGATGTCGTGCTCGGCCTCGACACCAATCTCGTCGAGGAAGCAAAGCAGACTGGCCTGTTCGAAGCAAACGGCGTCGATGCGTCCGCCGTGAAAGTACCCGGCGGCTTCAGCGACGACGTCTTCCTGCCCTATGACTACGGCCACTTCGCCGTGATCTATGACACTGAAACGATCAAGACACCGCCGACGAGCCTGAAAGAACTGGTCGAGGGCGACCCGTCCCAGAAGATCGTCATCCAGGATCCGCGCACCTCGACGCCGGGCCTTGGCCTCCTGCTCTGGGTGAAGTCGGTCTATGGCGACAAGGCGCCGGAAGCCTGGGCCAAGCTCAAGGACCGCGTCCTGACCGTGACGCCGGGCTGGTCGGAAGCCTATGGCCTGTTCACCAAGGGTGAGGCGCCGATGGTGCTCTCCTACACAACCTCGCCGGCCTATCACATGGTCGCAGAAGAGACCGACCGCTACCAGGCGGCGGAATTCTCCGAAGGCCATTACATCCAGATCGAGGTCGCCGGCCTTCTAAAGAACGCGCCGGAAAAGAAGCTCGCCCGCCAGTTCCTCGCCTTCATACTTCAGCCCGGCTTCCAGGACACGATCCCCACCAACAACTGGATGATGCCGGTCGCCGCGACCACTGAGCCCCTGCCGGAGGCTTTCGGCAAGCTCGTTCAGCCCAAGACCACCTTCCTGATGAGCCCGGCCGAAGTCGCCGCCAACCGTCAGGCCTGGATCGACGAGTGGCTCAAGGCCATGACGCTGAAGTAGCACCGGATGATCCGCCCGCTTCACCAGTCGAAACGACGGAGGCTGCCCGCGCTCGCGGGCGGCCTTTTCGTTCTGGCGGTCGTCCTGGGCTTCATCGGTATCGCACTCACAGCACTGCTCGCAGGGCGACTGTCCGGCGGCCTTCTCCAGGCCTTCGCCGACCCCGTCGTCCGCTCGGTGCTGTCTTTCACCCTCTGGCAGGCTTCCCTGTCGACGCTTCTCTCCGTCGGCATCGCCCTGCCCGTCGCCAGCGCCCTCGCCCGGCAGCCCGATTTTCCCGGTCGTATCTGGCTCATCCGCCTGATGGCAGTCCCAATGGGCCTCCCCGTTCTCATCGGCGCTCTCGGATTGATCGGCATCTTTGGCCGCAGCGGCATCATCAACGATGTCCTGACCAGCCTCGGGCTCTCCCAGCCGATCTCGATCTACGGGCTGGCCGGCATCCTCATTGCCCATGTCTTCTTCAACCTGCCGCTTGCCACGCGCCTGATGCTGTCGGCTCTCGAGCGCGTGCCGGCGGAATACTGGCGCATGTCGGCGAGCCTCGGCTTCTCGCCGCTGTCCACCTTCCGCTTCATCGAATGGCCCGTGCTGGCGCGGGTCATCCCCGGCGCGGCAGGCCTGATCTTCATGCTCTGCGTCACGAGTTTCACCCTCGTCCTGATCTTCGGCGGCGGCCCGGCCGCGACAACGATCGAGGTCGCCATCTACCAGGCGCTGCGTTTCGACTTCGATCCGGAGCGCGCCGTATCGCTGGCACTGCTTCAGATCACCGTTACGGGTGCAATCCTCCTCGGACTGAGCCTTCTGCCCGCGGCCTCCGACACCGGCGTCACGACCGGCCGCGCGTTTACGCGCTTCGACGGGCGACGTCCTTTGATCCGAGTAGTCGATGGCATCCTGCTCCTGCTGGTCACCATGTTTCTGATCCTGCCGCTCGGCCAGGTGATCGTCTCAGGCCTCCAGGCCGACCTCCTTCGGCTCCTCTCCCAGGACGCGTTCCAGCAAGCAGCACGCACCAGCCTCGGGGTGGCTCTGGCGGCCGGATTGATCGCCACCCTGCTTGCCTATGGCACAGTCGCCGCACGTGCCGAGATCGCGGCTGCGCGGACTGCGCATGCCGGCAACCGTCTCTTGTCACTCGCCCTCGCCTCGGTCTCCTCACTGGTACTGCTCGTTCCGACGAGCGTGCTGGCAACCGGATGGTTCCTGGCCTTGAGGCCGGGAGGCGAGATCGCGAGCTTCGCACCCTTCGTCGTGACCGGGATCAATGCGCTGATGGCGCTTCCCTTTGCGGTGCGTGTGCTGGAACCCGCCTACAGGGAACACAGAGCCCGCACGGGACGACTAGCCGAAAGCCTCGGGCTCTCCGTTGCCCAACGCCTGCGCCGCGTCGATTGGCCGGTGCTAAAGCGCCCGCTCCTGACCGCGCTCGCTTTTGCGATGGCCTTGTCTCTTGGCGACCTGGGTGCCGTAGCCCTCTTCGGTTCGGAAAACATCACCACGCTGCCCGCCCTCATCTATTCCAGAATGGGCAGCTATCGCAGCACTGATGCCGATGGGCTGGCCCTTCTGCTCGGCGCCATTTGCCTGGTACTGGCCATGATCGGGGCGCCCGGCAGAGGAAATAATGCAAACGAGCGGGAGACACCCGATGCGCGATGACCCCTCGACCAACATCCGTCTCGCCGATGTCCATCTCACGCTCGGCAGCCGCAGGTTCCATTTCGACTGCGGTATCAACGAGGGGCAGGTCACGGCCGTCGTTGGCCCGTCGGGATCGGGGAAGTCCACCTTGCTCAACCTGATCTCGGGCTTCGAGAGACCGGACAGCGGACGAATTCTGATCGACGGGCGCGACGTCACCGAACTCGCCCCTGCAGAGCGCCCCATCTCGCTGGTCTTCCAGGACAACAACCTGTTCTCCCATCTGGACCTGTTCACCAATATCGGACTTGGCATCCATCCGGCGATGCGGCTCACGCCAGCCGACCGCAACGCAATTTCTGACGCCCTCGTGCGGGTCGGGCTCGAAGGATACGAAAGCCGGCTGCCAGGCTCGCTTTCCGGTGGCGAGCGGCAAAGGGCAGCCTTTGCCCGGGCACTGGTGCGGCATCGGCCGGTGCTTTTGCTCGACGAGCCGTTTGCGGCCCTAGACCCCGGTCTGCGCGCCGCCATGGTTGAACTGCTCGTTGACCTCCACGCCGAAACACGAGCCACCATACTTCTCGTCACCCATGATCCGCGCGATGTCGATCGCCTCGCCGATCATGTGCTTTTCATCGAAGATGGCCATGTCCTCATCGACGCTCAGAAGGACGTTTTCCTGACGAGGGGGGACCTGCCAGCGGTCGGGAACTTCCTCGGCACGCCACCGTTTGCACCTCAATCGCCTTAATTTGGTCGCCCAGGCCTGCCATGCGCGTGGGGAATGGTAGTTCCTACGGTCAGACCATTGGTCATTTCGAATGGCGCGACTATCTTCTGGAGCATGCGGCGTTTTCGCATTATGTGAAGGACTGCCGGATCGGCGCTAAGCGATGCGGGCAGAAGGCAATTGGATGCTGCACCCGGCGGTCTGCCTATCGGCGATCGTTTGGGCACAGGGTGAAGGGGCAGGATGCAGTTTTTGAGCCGGAACAGCGCGATGGCTGCCGAAACGTATCGGTGGCGCCGGCCCTTCAGGCTCGCGTCGAGCGTTGCCGTGCTCGTCTCGGCGGGCTTGGTGCTCTCTTCCTGCCAGTCGCTGTTTGAACAGGCCTATGAACCGTCGGTCGCGCCATCACGCAATCCGCAAATCGTCGACGAAGTTCAGAAGGGTGATCCGCGCGCTCAGATGGGTGCCCGTGAGCATCCGCGCATCGTCGCGTCCTATGGCGGGGAATATTCAGACGCCAAGACCGAGCGTCTCGTCGCCCGCATTGCCGGCGCTCTGACGGCGGTCTCGGAAAACCCGAACCAGTCCTATCGCATCACCATCCTCAATTCTCCGGCAATCAATGCCTTCGCATTGCCGGGCGGCTATCTCTATGTGACGCGCGGTCTCCTGGCTCTGGCGAATGACGCCTCAGAAGTGGCCGCGGTTCTCAGCCATGAAATGGCCCACGTCACCGCAAACCACGGCATTGAGCGCCAGCGCCGCGAAGAAGCCGAAGTGATTGCCAGCCGCGTGGTGGCCGAAGTGCTATCCAGCGATCTCGCCGGCAAGCAGGCACTCGCCCGTGGCAAGCTGCGCCTTGCCGCATTCTCGCGTCAGCAGGAGCTGCAGGCTGACGTTATCGGGGTGCGCACGCTCGGCGAAGCCGGTTACGATCCCTATGCCGCCGCCCGTTTCCTCGATTCCATGGCGCGCTACAGCCAGTTCACTTCGGTTGATCCCGATGCCGACCAGAGCCTCGACTTCCTGTCGAGCCACCCCAACGCTCCCCAGCGCGTCGAGCTGGCCAAGCGCCACGCACGCGCCTTTGGTCCGGAAGGCACCCATGGCGAAACCGGGCGAGACTATTACCTGAATGGCATCGACGGCCTGCTCTACGGCGACAGTCCTCAGGAAGGTTTCGTGCGGGGCCAGACCTTCCTGCACGGACAGCTCGGTATTCGTTTTGATGTGCCGGTCGGGTTCCAGATCGACAACAAGGTCGAAGCGGTCCTGGCCACCGGCCCAGGCGATGTCGCGATCCGGTTTGATGGCGTAGCGGACAGCCAGAAGATCAGCCTGCCGAATTATATCTCGAGCGGATGGGTAACCGGCCTGCTGCCCGACACGATCCGTACGATCACCGTCAACGGTCTCGAAGCAGCGACAGCCCGCGCGTCTGCTGACCGCTGGGACTTTGACATCACGGTTATCCGCATCGGCCCGCAGATCTTCCGCTTCCTGACCGCCGTGCCAAAAGGCAGCCCGGCTCTGGAGACGACGGCCGCCCAGCTGCGCGCATCCTTCCGTCGCATCACCTCGCAGGAGGCCGCATCCCTGAAGCCACTGCGCGTTCGCGTCGTGACGGTCGGGGCGAACGACAGCATCGGCACCTTGTCGGCGCGGATGATGGGCACCGACCGGAAGCTCGAACTCTTCCGCCTGATCAACGCGCTCGGCCCGACCTCAACGGTCAGCCAGGGCATGCGGGTGAAGATCATCTCCGAGTGACTAACCTGGCGCCGCCCAACAAAAAAGCCGGCGCGAAGGCCGGCTTTTGCGTCTGCTCAGTTGGGTCTCAATAAGCCATTTCCAACCGTGCCGAAGTCGGCGCCTTGTCGGTCAGGGCGACCTTGAGCTTTTCCAGGGCCCGCGTCTCGATCTGGCGAACGCGCTCCTTGGAAATGCCGAGCTCGGCACCCAGTTCTTCCAGCGTAGCACCGTCTTCGGTCAGGCGGCGGGCCTTGATGATCCGGCTTTCGCGCTCGTTGAGGCGGTTCATGGCATCCCGCAACCACCCATTCCAGCGTTCGCCGTCGATGATCGATGTCACCTGCTCATCAGGGAGAGCTTCCTTGCTTTCCAGCATTTCCAGCTGCTCAGTGCCTTCGCCATTCCGGCCAGCGACAGGCGTCTGCAGAGACGCGTCATTGCCGGAAAGACGGGCATCCATCGACTGCACGTCCGAGAGGCTCACACCGAGGGCCGTGGCGATTTCCTGATGGATCGCCTGATCTGAGAGACGGTTGTCACCCTGGGCGAGCTTCGCGCGCAGGCGGCGCAGGTTGAAGAACAGTGCCTTCTGGCTGGAGCTCGTACCGCCGCGGACGATCGACCAGTTGCGCAGGATGTAATCCTGCATGGAAGCGCGGATCCACCAGCCGGCATAGGTCGAGAAGCGGACTTCCCGGCCGGGGTCGAAACGAGCGGCCGCTTCAAGAAGGCCGATATAGCCTTCCTGGATCAGATCGTTGAGCGGCAGACCGAAGCCGCGGAACTTCGAGGCCATAGCGATGACCAGACGCATATGGGCCTGGGCAATGCGATTGCGGGCGCCCTGGTCGTCATGCTCCTTCCAGCGGATCGCGAGATCGAGTTCTTCCTCACGCTCCAGATAGGGCTGCGACATGGCATACTTGATGATGTGTCTGTCAGCGGATGTGGCTTTCATCGGACATCTCCATGGTCTCTTGGACCGCAGGCCTCTTGCAGGCCCTCTTGCCGGCATTGTCTCCTGAACGAGTGAACGTCGGTCAGGTTCCAACGAATGCCGGGCGCGGTGGTGGTTGCGTCGCTCTCATCTGCTTGTCTGACCAGTATTACGCGCCCCATGCGACATCGGATTGCCGGTCGGGGTGCGACCTTCTGTCGAGGAGGGGTGATCACGCGGAAGTGAGAATCGGAGCCGATTGAGCGCTGCAAAGACCTGGAAACGCAAAACGGCGCGGGTTGCCCCGCGCCGTCAAATTGAAGCTGAAAGACCTGGCTTAGGCGGAAAGCGCCTTGAACTCCGCAAGGATGGCATCACCCATCTCGACGGTGCCGACCTGGCGGCAACCGTCAGCCATGATGTCGCCGGTGCGAACGCCCTGATCGAGCACGTTGGCGATCGCCTTCTCCAGACGGTCGGCTTCCGCCACCATGTTGAAGGAGTAGCGCAGGCACATGGCGAAGGAGGCAATCATGGCGATCGGGTTGGCGATGCCCTGGCCCGCGATGTCAGGCGCCGAACCGTGGACAGGCTCGTAAAGTGCCTTGCGCTTGCCCGTCTTGCCGTCGGGCGCACCGAGCGAGGCGGAGGGCAGCATGCCGAGCGAACCGGTCAGCATGGCGGCAACGTCGGAGAGCATGTCGCCGAACAGGTTGTCGGTCACGATGACGTCGAACTGCTTGGGCGCGCGGACGAGCTGCATGCCACCGGCATCGGCCAGCATGTGGTCGAGCTTGACGTCGGAGAACTTCTCCTTGTGCGTTGCCGTCACGACCTGGTTCCACAACACGCCTGACTTCATTACGTTGCGCTTTTCCATCGAGCAGACGCGGTTGTTGCGGGTGCGGGCCAGTTCGAAAGCGACGGCGGAGATGCGCTCGATTTCGTAGGTATCGTAAACCTGCGTATCGACAGCGCGCTTCTGGCCATTGCCGAGATCGGTGATCGTCTTCGGCTCGCCGAAATAGACGCCGCCGGTCAGTTCGCGAACGATGAGGATGTCGAGACCTTCGACCAGCTCAGGCTTCAGCGACGACGCATTGGCGAGCGCCGGGTAGCAGATCGCCGGACGCAGGTTGGCGAACAGTTCGAGATCCTTGCGCAGGCGCAGAAGGCCAGCTTCCGGGCGCACGTCATAAGGTACGTCGTCCCACTTGGGGCCACCGACGGCACCGAAGAGTACGGCGTCCGCAGCCAGCGCCTTCGCCATGTCTTCTTCCGAAATCGCCGCGCCATGCGCGTCATAGGCGGAACCACCGACAAGACCTTCATCGGTCACGAAGCCGGCGCCCTGCGCCTCGTTCATGTAGGCGATGATCTTGCGGACCTCAGCCATGGCCTCGGGGCCAATGCCGTCACCGGGCAGCAGGAGAAGATTACGAGCCGTCATGGAAACCCTCCACTCGAAAAAGAAGTCGCGGTTTCTTACGCGCGGGACTGGGCCTTTTCAAGCGAGATAGGCCGGAAACGGTACGGTTCGCGGCGCAGCAGCAGAGGCTTTTGTCGGTTGACCCGTCGGGGGACGAGGTCCAAAAGACAGCATCCCTCCAGCATGTTCGAGCTCACCATGCCCCTTTCTCCCCTGCATATTGAAACACCGCTTTTGCGCACGGCAGCCGATTACAGCGCAAGCGGTCTGCCGCTCTGGCTGAAGCTTGATGCCTTGCAGCCCTCCGGCAGCTTCAAGCTGCGCGGCGTGGGCCTGCTCTGCCAGCATGAAGTCGCCAAGGGCGCGAAGGAAATCTTCTGCGCGTCCGGCGGCAATGCAGGAATCGCGGCAGCGGTCGCCGGCAAGGCCCTGGGAGTACCGGTGACCATCGTCGTGCCGGAAACCACGTCGGCCGAGGTGCGCGCCAGGATCGCCGCAACCGGCGCCAAGGTCCTGGTGCATGGTTCGGTCTTCGATGAAGCCAATGCTCATGCCGTAGCCCTCGCGACCGAGCGCAAGGCGGCCTATGTGCACCCCTATGACCATCCGCTCCTCTGGGAAGGTCACGCCACTCTGATCGATGAAGTGGTGAAGGCTGGCGCCAAATTCGACTGCGTGGTCACCAGCGTTGGCGGCGGCGGACTGCTGGCGGGCATCGTGGAAGGCTTGAAGCGCAATGGCCTGGGCGACGTGCCAGTGATTGCCGTCGAGACGGAAGGGGCTGCCTCGCTGAACGCAGCCGTTACAGCCAAGGCGCGTGTGATCCTTCCTGCGATCACCTCAATCGCCAATTCGCTGGGTGCACGCCAGATCGCGCAACACGTATTCGACCTTCTTGATGCGCATCCGATCGAAAGCGTGACGGTGACCGATGCGCAGGCCGTTGCCGCTTGCCTCAAGTTCGCCGATGCGCAGCGGATCCTGGTCGAACCGGCCTGCGGTGCAGCCCTGGCCGTGGCGGACGTGCATTCGGATAGGCTGTCGCGCTTCAAGGCACCGCTGATCGAGGTCTGTGGCGGGATCGGCGTGTCACTTGCCGCCCTTGAGACTTGGCGCACGCGCTTCCTTTGAAGCCAAAGAAAAAGCCGGGCGTGAGCCCGGCCTCATCATTTCATCTTGTTAGATGGTCTCAGGCCCAGGGGCGCTGGGCTGCATTGGACTGCTCGAAGGTCGCGATGTTCGAAGCCTTTTCGAGCGTCAGGCCGATATCGTCGAGACCGTTCAGCAGGCAGTGGCGCTTGAAGGCATCGATCTCGAAGGAGATCTTGCCGCCGTCGGGGCCGGTGATTTCCAGAGATTCCAGGTCAACCGTCAGCACGGCATTCGAACCGCGGCTGGCATCGTCCATCAGCTTGTCCAGGTTCTCCTGGCTGACGACGATCGGCAGGATGCCGTTCTTGAAACAGTTGTTGTAGAAGATGTCGGCGAACGACGTCGAGATCACGCAGCGGATGCCGAAGTCGAGAAGCGCCCAAGGAGCATGCTCGCGCGAAGAGCCGCAACCAAAGTTATCGCCGGCAACGAGGATCTGCGCGTTGCGATAGGCCGGCTTGTTGAGGACGAAATCCGGATTTTCCGAGCCGTCTTCCTTGAAGCGTGCCTCAGCGAAGAGGCCAGCACCGAGACCGGTGCGCTTGATGGTCTTCAGGTAATCCTTCGGAATGATCATGTCCGTGTCGACATTGACGACCGGAAGCGGTGCCGCAACACCGGTAAGCTTTACGAACTTGTCCATCAGTCTGCCTTCGATCTGGCTAATGCGCGTGTAATGCCCCGCCCATAGAGCAAAATTGGACAAAATTGAAGGAGAATCTTGAAGCGGGCAGAGTGCGTCCATGCGCAACGGTACCCGTGAGTGCTCACCCGAGATGCGGGTGAGCCAACTGATCAAGCTAAAGCCCGATCAAAGGTCGATGATCGTGCCCTTGCCATCGTTCCAGACGCGCACGTCGTCGCGGCGCTTCGCCTTGACGTAAACGGGTGCGCGCTTCGTCTTGCCCATCAGCATACGGGCGCCGAGCGTCACGGTCAGCAGTGCACCAATCAGGAGCGTCAGCGAGACCGCGAAAGCGGCTGCGAGGCCGACAAAGGCGAGGCCAGCAATGGCATAGGCGGCGGAGCGGAAATTCTGCATGATCGTGTCCTTTCTCGACAGCCAAGGTGGTCCTTATTCTCCCGCATTGCAAGGGCCTTTCACCCAATTGTCATCTTGCATGGCCGGCCAAAGCTTGCCAGAACTCGGCCATGACATCTGAAGTCTCCTCCTTCCGCTTTCACCATCCGTCCCGGCTCCGCCGTTCCGTGTTGACTGTGCCCGCAATCAACGACCGGGCTATGGAGAAGGTCGCGAGCCTCGATTGCGATGCCGTGATCTTCGATTTGGAAGACTCCGTGGCTGAAGACCGCAAGGCAGATGCGCGCAGCAAGCTTCTGAATTTTCTGCAGAAAAATGACCTTGCGCATCGCGAGTGCATCATTCGCATCAACGCAGCCGACACGCAGCATTTTCGCGAGGACATGGCGCTCGTTCTGCAAGCACTGCCCAACGCCGTCCTCCTTCCCAAGGTCGAAGAGCCGGTCACGATCCAGGACGTCGCAGACATGCTGGGCGAGCATGATGCGGCGGAAGGTCTCAGGATCTGGGCCATGATTGAAACGCCGCGCGGCGTCTTGAACGCTGCAGCCATCGCCTCCTCGGGCCGGACAAGCGACAGTCGCCTCGATGCCTTCGTTGTCGGGCTGAACGACCTGCGCAAGGCGACCGGCATCCCGGCCGAACCCGGCCGTACCTATCTCGTGCCCTATCTGATGCAGGTCGTGCTGGCCGCCCGGGCCTATGGCCTCGACGTCATCGACAGCGTGTCGAACGATTTTCGCGACATGGACACGCTTGCGGCCGAATGCGCACAAGGTCGCGCCATGGGCTTTGATGGAAAGATGCTGATCCATCCGGTCCAGATCGAACCGTCAAACCACCATTTCGGCCCCTCGACGGCAGCCATCGCGGAGGCCCGCCTGGTGGCCGACGCCTTTGCCGACCCGGCCCATGCGGGCCTCAACGTCATCAACATCGATGGGCGCATGATCGAGCGGCTGCATGCCGAGGAGGCAACACGTCTTCTCGCCAAGGTCGCGCTGATTACCGCCAGAAAGGACAAGCCATGAAAGTCTATCGTTTTCTCACCGGGCCGGATGATTCCAGCTTCTGCCACCGCGTCACCGACGCGCTGAACAAGGGCTGGGAGCTGCACGGATCGCCGAGCCACACGTTCAACGCTGCCGAGAACAAGCTGTATTGCGGCCAGGCCGTGGTCAAGACGGTGCATGGCAAGGACTACGATCCGTCGATGAAGCTCGGCGAGCAGTGAATCTCCTCTCCCCTTTGTGGGAGAGGATACAAAATCGAGGGCTTAGCCCGATCAGGGCTAAATCTCAGATTTTGTTGGTGAGGGGATAGGTGATGGTGGCACGACGAACGGACCCCCTCACTTGCGATTTCTGATGTTTAGGCGGCTTACGCTCGCCTAATTCATCGAAATCGCTTTCTCCCCCACCAAGGGGGAGATGGGGTTCGCGCACGCGGCCCGCTCTCTCAACGCTTGTGGAACTGAACTATCAAAAACCCCAAGCTTCGCCGCCGGTCGGGATCAACTCCCTCCGGTTCGGTCTCATGCTTGTCTCGGACGAGGCGCCAGAAGCAACCTGTCTAAATAGTTTATGTGGCTCCTTCCGGCGCCTCGTTCGGCGTCTATTCCCGCTGCATGCGTCTCTCTGGCAAGGCGGCGACGGTCCTTGGAACTTGCGTTCCAGGGATGACCGGGCGCGGGTCCGGCTTGACAGAGTCATCCCGAGGGAAAGTCTGCCATAGCCTGGCCGGTGGCCCGGGAGGTTCCCGCCGGATGGTGCACCAATCCGACCGGGACCCTCGCCCGGGGGATGATGCCATGGCCATTTGCTGCCCGGCTCTCATCCCCGCCGTTTTATCCGCCCCGCTGTCTGGGTGTTCGCGACAGCGCTGGCGCCTTGTCTGTGTGCCTCTGAGGCACGTCCTTCCGATCAGGGGTTTCAGGCGTCAGGCATCCGACCGTCCGCCATCACTTCCACCCCTTCGTCCGGAGGGAGACCGTTGCAGCGGGCCGGGAACTCACACCTGCGACAGTGCTCCTCCCCGGCGCCGGCCCCGCCTCGCCTGACATCGCATCGTCAGGTGTATCCGAGGGCGGGACGGGGGTGAGTGTAAAAGGGTGGAAATGGTGGGGGATGAAAAAACATGTCGGCGTTTGATTTTGCTTGGGATTTTCTCAAAGTCATCCCCCTCCGACTGGGGGAATTGAGGGGTTTTTGGCGGCTTGCGGGGCCGTATCTCCCCCCTTGCGGGGGAGAAAGCGATTTCGATGAATTAGTCGTGGCGCGAGCCACGGCTAAACATCTGAAATCGCAAGAGAGGGGCTCGGTAAGGTGTTCGCCAACAAAACTGTGCCCCTCACCTGGAAAATCTGAAGTTTAGGCGGCTTACGCTCGCCTAAGCCTTCGATTTTCCGTCCTCCCCCGCATGGGGGGAGGGGGCAAAAGCCTCCATCGCCTTGCCCATTGATTCGCGCCCCTGACAGGCGTAAAAGGCCTCGTGTTCCGTGGTGATTTGGCCGGCCGGCTTGCAGCCACGTAAAATAAGTCGCTAAAGGGCCGAGGCGAGTTCTAAGACTTTCCAAGGACCGGTAGCGATATAAAAGCTGCCGGTGTTTTTGTTTCCGCGGTCCTCGAACCGCCGTGACAAGGAAAGTCGAGAGTAAGATGCCGATCAGGATCCCCGATACGCTGCCCGCCTTTGAAACCCTCGTGCATGAGGGCGTGCGTGTAATGACCGAAACCATGGCTATCCGCCAGGACATTCGCCCGCTGCAGATCGGCCTGCTCAACCTCATGCCGAACAAGATCAAGACAGAGGTCCAGTTCGCCCGCCTGATCGGCGCGTCGCCGCTCCAGGTCGAACTGACGCTGGTCCGCGTCGGCGGCCACAAGGCGAAGAACACCCCCGAAGAGCATCTCTTGTCCTTCTACCAGACCTGGGACGAGGTGAAGGACCGCAAGTTTGACGGCTTCATCATCACCGGCGCGCCTGTCGAGACGCTGCCCTTCGAGGAGGTCACCTATTGGCCGGAACTGAAAGAGATCCTTGATTGGACCGAGACCAACGTGCATTCGACCATGAATGTCTGCTGGGGCGGCATGGCTGCGATCTACCACTTCCACAAGGTGCCGAAGCATCCGCTGAAGGAAAAGGCGTTTGGCGTTTACCGCCACCGCAACCTCGCGCCGTCCTCGGTCTATCTCAATGGTTTCTCCGACGATTTCCAGGTGCCCGTCTCGCGCTGGACGGAAGTCCGCCGTGACGACATCGAGAAGGTTCGGAACCTCGAAATCCTGCTCGAATCCGACGAGATGGGTGTCTGCCTGGTGCAGGAGAAGCAGGCCAATCGCCTCTACATGTTCAATCACGTGGAATATGATTCGACCTCGCTGGGCGACGAGTATTTCCGCGACAAGTCATCCGGCATCCCGATCAAGCTGCCGCACAACTACTTCCCGCACAACGACGATACGCTCGCTCCGCTGAACCGGTGGCGCGGTCACGCGCATCTCCTGTTCGGCAACTGGATCAACGAGATCTACCAGATGACGCCTTATGACCTGAACGAGATCGGCAAGGCCCCGCGCTGACGCCTCCGGGACAGGAGCTGATTTTGTCAGGACAGCCTGCGTCCTCTGTGACAGGATGCGCCCGCCTGTAAACCGAGCTTTTCCAGATCGATGTTCCTGCCGTTTTTCCTGCGCCTGAAACAAGAGAAGGTTCCCGTTACGCTACGGGAATATCTCGCCTTGCTGGAAGGCCTGCAGGCGGGGCTGGTCGACTTCGACCCGGAGGGCTTCTACTACCTCGCCCGCACCACGCTGGTGAAGGACGAGCGTTTCATTGACCGCTTCGACCGGGTTTTTTCGGAGACCTTCGGCGGCATCCTGAGCGAGGGCGCGCCAGACGGCGTCGATGCGCGCGCCATTCCCGATGACTGGCTGCGCAAGCTCGCGGAAAAGCATTTCTCGGATGACGACAAGAAACTGATAGAAGCGCTCGGCGGTTTCGACAAACTGATGGAAACGCTTAAAAGACGCCTCGCCGAGCAGAAGGAACGCCACCAGGGTGGCAACAAGTGGATCGGCACGGCCGGTACCTCTCCCTTCGGCGCCTATGGCTATAATCCCGAAGGCGTGCGCATAGGTCAGGAGACAAGCCGGCACCGGCGCGCGGTAAAAGTCTGGGACCAGCGCGAATTCCGCAATCTCGATGACCGCGTCGAACTCGGCACCCGCAACATCAAGGTCGCCCTGCGCAGGCTGCGCCGCTTTGTACGCGAAGGTGCGACCGAAGAGCTCGATCTCTCCGGCACGATCCGGTCGACGGCCGAACATGGCTATCTCGACGTGAAGACCCAACCCGAGCGACGCAATGCCGTGAAGCTCCTGATGTTCTTCGATATCGGCGGCTCAATGGATGACCATGTGCGCGAGGTCGAGGAGCTGTTTTCGGCGGCGCGCTCCGAATTCCGGCACATGGAATATTTCTACTTCCACAATTGCCCCTATGAGCGGGTCTGGAAGGACAACCAGCGCCGCCATGCCGATACCATTCCGACATCAGACGTCATCAGGACATTCGGCTCGGACTACCGCCTGATCTTGGTCGGCGACGCGGCGATGAGCCCCTACGAGATCACGCATCCAGGCGGTTCGGTGGAACACTGGAACACCGAAAGCGGTGCGGCCTGGCTCACGCGACTGACCGACCATTTCCGGCGCCACCTCTGGATCAATCCCCTTTCGGAGGCGAACTGGGACTATACGATGTCCGTCGGCCTGATTCGCCGGTTGATCGGCGACCGCATGTATCCCCTGACGCTCGGCGGCCTTGAGGCCGCCGCACGTGAACTGGCGCGGTGACGGACAGAAAAAAGACTTTGATGAGAATAGGCGAGGAAGCAACAAGATGACGAAGACAGTGTTTGGCGTGATGCCGACGGGAGAAGCGGTCGAGAAGGTCAGCCTGAAGGGAGGCGGTCTTGAAGCCTCCATCATCACCTTTGGTGCGGTCTTGCAGGACCTGCGCCTCGACGGCCACGATGCACCGCTGGTGCTCGGCTTCGAGGACCTTGCCGGCTATCTCGATCATTCGCCCTATTTCGGCGCGACACCCGGCCGCTGCGCCAACCGCATCGGTGGTGGCCGGTTCACGCTGGATGGCACCAACTACCAGCTGGAGCTCAACGAAAGAGGCGTCAGCCATCTGCATGGCGGCTCGGATGGCATGGGGCGCCAGAACTGGACGATCCTGGAACACGGGTCCGATTTCGTCGTGATGGAGGTGATCGATCCGGACGGCCGGGCCGGTTATCCCGGCACGACGCGAACACGCGCGACCTTTGCGCTGAAAGCCGGCGGCACATTCTCTGCCCTTTATGAAACCGTGACCGACAAGCCGACGATCGCCAATGTCTGCCACCACGCCTATTTCAATCTGGATGGCCGACCCGACATTCTCGGCCATGACCTGATGATCGCGGCCGACCACTACACCCCTGTCGACGAGAGACTGATTCCAACAGGCGAAATCCGCCCTGTCGAGAACACGGCCTTCGATTTCCGCGAAATGCGACCGATTCGCCTGGAGGTGGATGGTGAGCAACTGGGTTACGACCACAATTTCTGCTTCTCCAGCAGCCGTGTCGCCAAACGCAGCGTGGCGCTCGCCCGCAGCGTCAATTCAGGCGTAACCATGGAAATTTTGACCACGGAGCCGGGCGTACAGTTCTACGCCGGCGGAAAGGTGTCACCCGCCGTTCCCGGCCTCGAAGGCCGCCGCTACGGCGCCTTTGCAGGTTTCTGCATGGAAACACAGGTCTGGCCGGATGCGATCAATCATCCGAACTTCCCGAATGCAGTACTTCGCCCCGGCGAGGTGCTGCGTCAGGAAACGGACTACGTGTTCTCAAGGGCATGATGTCAGAAAAGCGCTCGGCTGCAGGATGTCCTGCAGTCGGTCGCATACTGGAAACGATCAGGCCGCATTGGCTTGGATCGTAACAAAGTCACCATTCTCGAAGGAGAAAATGGAGCGGGTGAAGCGATTCGAACGCTCGACCCCAACCTTGGCAAGGTTGTGCTCTACCCCTGAGCTACACCCGCTCATAACCTCGATCCTGGGGTAGTGTCTGGATCGTGGGCCGTCCGTCTTGCGGCGACGGGCGCTATATGGCCCAACCGATTTTTAAATGCAACAGGGAAATGACGGATCAGGGCCAAAAAAATTCGAAATCTTCACAACAGGCTGACAAAGCTCAGCTTTTGCGGGGTTTTTGGCGCCAAGAAAGATTGCAGTATGTCGGTCTTGAGCCTATGGCTCGAACAGAAATCGAGTAGATGGCCCGGGCAAAACCCTGACATTTGAAGCGAGGCACCATGACGACGCCGAAAACAGCAGACGATCTCTTCCGTTTCCTCGATGAACTGGGAGCAGCCCACAAGACGAAGACCCATCCGCCGGTCTTCACCGTGGCGGAATCGGTGTCGTTGCGCGACGAGATCCCCGGCGGTCACACGAAAAATCTCTTCGTGAAGGACAAGAAGGACAATTTCTTCCTGCTGACGGTCGAGGAAAATGCCTCGGTCGATCTGAAAACCGTGCACACGATCATTGGCGCTGCCAGCAAGGTTTCCTTCGGAAAGCCGGAGAAGCTGATGGAGTATCTCGGCGTCGTGCCGGGAGCCGTGACCGCCTTCGGCGCCATCAACGATACGGGCAAGAACGTGACCTTTGTCCTCGACAAGGATCTGATGGAGCACGAGATCATCAACTGCCATCCGCTCTCCAACGATGCCACGACCTCGATCAGCCGCGATGATCTGGTCCGCTTCATGGAGGCGACCGGCCACACGCCGCTTGTCTTGAAAGTCACGGCCTGACATACGATCTTAACGGCAATGACGGCGGCCACCTTTAGGTCGCGAAACAGGCGGGAGATGCATGATGAGCGACTACGGCAACCCTTACGGCGGCTATGGCAACCAGACCATGACGGCCCAGTTCGGTGGCCCCGCTGCAGCGGCTCCGCCGGCCGGTGAACTCATCAAGGACACCACCACGGCAAATTTTGCCCGCGACGTCATGGACGAATCGCGCAACCAGCCGGTTCTGGTCGATTTCTGGGCCCCCTGGTGCGGTCCGTGCAAGCAGCTGACACCGATCATCGAAAAAGCGGTCACCGAAGCTGGCGGCCGCGTGAAGCTGGTCAAGATGAATATCGATGATCATCCATCGGTCGCCGGCCAGCTCGGCATCCAGTCGATCCCCGCTGTGGTCGCCTTCGTCAACGGCCGCCCCGCGGACGGCTTCATGGGTGCGCTGCCCGAAAGCCAGGTCAAGGCCTTCATCGACAAGGTGGCAGGGCCTGCTGGCGCCGATCAGGCGGCAGAGATCGCGGCTGTGCTTGAAGAAGCCTCCGGCCTGCTTGCCGGCGGCGACATCGACGGCGCGGCCCAACTTTTTGCTGCAATCCTGCAGGCGGACCCGGACAATACCCAGGCGATCGCAGGTCTGGCGGAGTGCATGATCGGCGCCAATCAGCATCAGAGGGCGCGCGAGCTTCTCACGCAACTGCCCGAGGAGCTGACCAAGGCGCCGGAGGTGCAGGCGCTTCTCAAGCGGCTCGACCAGATCGACGAGGCTCGCAAGCTTGGCGACCCTGTGGCACTTGAGCACACGCTGTCGCTCAATCCCGACGATCACGAGGCGCGCATGAAGCTCGCCAAGATCCTGAATGTCGAGGGCCGTCGCGAAGAAGCGGCAGAGCATCTGCTGCTGATCATGAAGCGTGACCGCACTTTCGACGACGACGGCGCGCGCAAGCAACTGCTGCAATTCTTCGAAGTCTGGGGGCCGAAGGAGCCGGCTACCGTCATGGCGCGTCGCAAGCTCTCGTCGATCCTCTTTTCGTGAGCCGCCGCAGGCCTTGAGTTTTGGCCGCCGCGACCCAGATAGAAGCAAGAATGAACACCGGATTTTCTCCGGACAGGATGTGCTTCAATGCAAGTGGGAAATGCCCGATATCTGACGGCTGCGGACCTTCCAGAGACGGTCCCGGTCTTCCCCATCTCCGGCGTGCTGCTGCTGCCCGGCGGCCAGCTCCCGCTCAACATCTTCGAACCGCGTTACCTCGCCATGCTCGACACGGCGATCTCGGGCAACCGGCTGATCGGCATGATCCAGCCCGCCATGACCGAGGTTCAGGCCAACATCCTGCCCGAGCGTCCGCAACTGGCCCAGGTCGGCTGCATTGGACGGATCACCTCGTTTACGGAAACCGGTGACGGCCGCTACATCGTGTCTTTGGCGGGCGTGTGCCGTTTTCGCCTGATGGACGAGGTCCAGACTACAAAGCCGTTCCGTACCTTCCATATCGCCCCCTTCGTTGCCGATCTGACAAGCGCAGAGGATGAGGGACAGGTGGATCGCGCGGGCCTGCTCGGCGCCTTCAAGGCTTACCTTGAGGCCAACAAACTGGAAGCGGATTGGGAGAGCGTCGAACGCGCCTCCAATCTCACCCTCGTCAACTCCCTGTCGATGATGTCGCCGTTCGGTCCGCCGGAAAAGCAGGCACTGCTCGAGGCGCCGGATTTGAAGACCCGCGCCGAGACCCTGATTGCGATCACCGAGATCCTGCTGGCACGCACCTTCGGCGATGCCGACACCATGTTGCAGTGAGCCGATGGCAGACAATCCGACCAGCCTTGTCGATCCCAAGATGCTCGAGCTTCTGGTGTGCCCGCTGACGCAGGGAACGCTGAAATGGGACCGTGAGAAGAACGAACTCATTTCGGAGAAGGGCAGGCTCGCCTATCCGATCCGCGACGGCATCCCGATCATGCTGGTATCGGAAGCCCGCAAGCTCGAAATGCCGGCCTGAGAGGCCGCGCCGCTTCCCCCCACGAGAATTTCGTTCAGATGCTCTGTCCGCCCAGCAGGCGAGGACGATCGCGGCCGGAAGCACCTGCCGCCTCGCGAATGAAGTAGCTCTTCAGACCCGGAATGCGATCGACCATGCCGAGGCCGAAATCGCGCATCACCCGGATCGGCGTGATGTCGTTGGAGAAGAGCCGGTTGAGCACATCGGTCGTTACTCCCATCCGGAATGTGTCGAACCGGCGCCAGATCTGATAGCGCTCAAGCACATTCACCGAACCGATATCGAGCCCCAAACGATCCGCCTCGACCACCGTTTCGGCGAGCGCTGCAACATCCTTGAAGCCGAGATTGAGCCCCTGGCCCGAAATCGGGTGAATGCCATGGGCGGCATCGCCGGCCAGAGCGAGCCGCGGCGCGATGAAGGCGCGGGCCAATGTGAGGCCAAGCGGAAATGCGCGGCGGTCCGGCGTCGCGCGGATCGTGCCCAGCTTGTGGCCGAAGCGCCGTTCGAGCTCGGCCTCGAAAACCAGATCATCCGAAGCAACCAGGCTGTCGGCATCCTCTGTCCGCTCGGTCCAGACGAGCGACGAGCGATTGCCCTTGAGGGGCAGGATCGCAAACGGGCCGGCAGGCAGGAAGTGCTCTTCGGCAACGCCGTCATGCGGGCGCTCATGCTCGACGGTGGTCACGATTCCGGACTGGCCATATTGCCAGGTGACCGTCTTGATTCCGGCAAGATCCCGGAGCTTCGAGCGCACGCCATCGCAAGCAACGACAAGCCGTGATGAAACGACGCTGCCGTCAGACAGCGTCAGCTCGGCACTCGGCCCCGTGTCGCGAAACCCGGTCGCGCGCAGGCCGTGACGAATGGCGATCCCACGATTGGCGCAAGCTTCGCGAAGCGCTGCGACCATGCTGACATTCGGGATCATATGCGCAAAGGGTCGACCGTCCTCAACCGCACCGTCGAAGGTGAGGAAGACGGGACGGACAGGGTCCGACGTTTTCGAATCGGTGACGATCATCCGGGTGATGGGCTGCGCGTCGGGCTCGATCCGGTCCCACAGACCGAAGACGTCGAGCATCTTGGTGGCGGCCGCGATGATCGCGGACGCGCGCAGATCCTTTTTCCAGGCTTCCTCGGGGGCGGCCTCGACCACTTCGACCGCGAGGTGGGGAGCAGCCTGCTTGATGGCAACGGCTGCGGACAGACCGACATAGCCTCCGCCGACGACGAGCACATCCAGCATGGCAAATTCCTTTGTTCTTGTAGACCTGACGACACCTATATAGATCAGCCTTGAACGGGTGCCTATAAGCGGAGCAATGCATTATGTCGCAGCCAGCTGGACAGACCAAACCGATGCAGGAGCTGATCGAGCGTCTCGATCTCGAAAAGCTTGAGGAAAACCTGTTTCGTGGCAGCAGCCCGCAGAATGGCTGGCAGCGGGTCTTCGGCGGCCTCGTCATCGCACAAGCCCTGATGGCAGCACAGCGCTGCGTCGATCCGGATCGCATCGTTCATTCCCTGCATGCCTATTTCATGCGCCCGGGCGATCCGTCCATCCCGATCGTCTATCAGGTCGAGCGCATCCGGGATGGCTCATCCTTCACCACGCGACGCGTCGTCGCAATCCAGCATGGCAAGGCCATCTTCTCGATGTCGGCTTCCTTCCAGGTGGAGGAGCCGGGCTTCGATCACCAGGTCTCGATCCCGAACGTACCCGCCCCCGAAACCCTGATGGGCGAAGCCGAGTTCCGCGCTGCTTTTCTCGCGCAGGCGCCGGATACGGTGAAGAAATACTGGGGGCGCGAACGCCCGATCGAAATCCGCCCGACGTCGCTCACCCACTATCTATCACGCGAAAAACTCGAGCCCGAGGCACATATCTGGGTGCGGGCGTCTGGGCTGGTGCCGGATGACAGGCACTATCAGGCAGCAATCCTTGCCTATCTCTCGGACATGACCCTGCTCGACACGTCGCTTTATGCCCATGGCACCTCGATCTTCGATCCGGAGCTGCAGGTGGCGAGCCTCGACCACGCGATGTGGTTCCACAGACCCTGCCGGCTGGACGACTGGCTGCTCTACACCCAGGACAGCCCCAGCGCCGCTGGAGCCCGCGGCATGACCCGCGGCAGCATATTCACGCGGGATGGACGGCTTGTCGCGTCAGTGGCGCAGGAAGGCCTGATCCGCAAACGAGCAAATGACTAAAACAGCATCAAAGTTTCTTTTATGCACAATTTTTGTGCGCACATTGCGCATTCAACTGCCTGTTAATTAGCTCAATTTCACAGAAGCTTTACATTTCAATAACTTATAGAAAATTCTGAATCTGGCACGCCTTTTGAATGTCACTTGTCAGTCGCTGCGCGAAAGTTCCTGCCGGCGGCAAGGAGAGTCGGCTCCGAGCCGAGGACAAGCAAAGGATGGGAAACCAGATGAAGATTGTGATGGCTATCATCAAGCCGTTCAAGCTGGACGAGGTACGCGAGGCCTTGACGGCTGTGGGGATCCAGGGCCTGACCGTGACCGAGGTCAAGGGCTATGGGCGCCAGAAGGGGCACACCGAAATCTACCGCGGCACCGAATACGCCGTCAGCTTTCTGCCGAAACTGAAGATCGAAATCGCCGTCTCGTCCGAACTTGCCGACAAGGCCGTTGAAGCGATCGCTTCTGCCGCCAAGACCGGCCAGATCGGCGACGGGAAGATCTTCGTCTACGCGATCGATCAGGCCGTGCGCATCCGCACCGGCGAAACCAATACCGAAGCGCTGTAAGAACGGCTGTAAGGGGAGTTGTTACTGATGTCATTTGCCAAGTTGAATTCCAACCTCGTGCGCATTGGCGCCGCGTCCGCAGCCCTGCTGGCGCCGGTTGTCGCCTTCGCGCAGGAAGCAGCCCCGGCTGCCGCCGAAGCGGTCGCCGCAGCGGCACCCGCCATGACCGTCGATAAGGGCGACACCACCTGGATGCTGGTTTCGGCCCTGCTGGTTCTTCTCATGACGATCCCGGGCCTCGGCCTGTTCTACGGTGGCCTTGTCCGCGCCAAGAACATGCTGTCGGTCCTGATGCAGGTCACCACGATCGCCGCCATGGCGATGATCCTCTGGGTCATCTACGGCTACTCGCTCGCCTTCACCAATGGTGGCAGCCTCAACTCTTTCGTTGGTGGCTTCTCCAAGATGTTCCTCGCCGGCGTGGACGTCTCGACCATGGCGGAAAGCTTCTCCAAGGGTGTCGCCATTCCGGAGCTGGCTTTCGTCTGCTTCCAGATGACCTTCGCAGCCATCACCCCTGGCCTCATCGTCGGCGCCTTCGCCGAGCGCGTGAAGTTCTCGGCCGTGATCCTGTTCTCGGCCCTGTGGCTCACCTTCGTCTACTTCCCGATCGCGCACATGGTCTGGTTCTGGGGCGGCCCGAGCGCCTATGCTGATCCGACGGGCATGATCTTCGGCTTCGGCGCGATCGACTTTGCCGGCGGCACCGTCGTCCACATCAATGCTGGTGTCGCAGGCCTCATCGGCGCGATCATGGTCGGAAAGCGTACCGGCTACGGCAAGGACATGATGGCTCCGCACTCCATGACCATGACGCTGATCGGCGCAGGCCTTCTCTGGGTTGGCTGGTTCGGCTTCAACGCCGGCTCCAACCTCGAAGCCAACGGCTATGCCGCACTCGCCATGATCAACACCTTCCTGGCAACTGCTGCTGCAATCCTGTCCTGGGCACTTGTCGAAACCTTCTCGCGTGGCAAGGCTTCGATGCTCGGCGCCGTCTCCGGTGCAATCGCCGGTCTCGTCGTTATCACCCCGGCAGCCGGTTTCGCCGGCCCGATGGGCGCGATTGTCATGGGCCTTGTGGTCTCCCCGGTCTGCTACTTCTTCTGCTCGACCGTGAAGAACAAGTTCGGCTACGACGACACGGCTGACGTCTTCGGCATCCACGGCGTTGGCGGCATCATGGGCGCGATTTTGGTCGGCGTCTTCGTCAACCCGGCCCTCGGCGGCGCTGGTATCGTCGACTACTCGACGGCCGACTTCGCAGCTGGCTATGCCGGTACGGCCACTCAGGTCTTCGCTCAGCTCAAGGGCGTTGTCGTCACCGTCCTGTGGTGCGGTATCGTGTCGATCATCCTCTTCAAGATCGTCGACATGATCGTTGGCCTGCGCGTGCCGGTCGAAGCCGAGCGCGAAGGTCTCGACCTCGCCTCGCACGGCGAAGCCGCCTACCACAACTAAGATCCCTGGCGGATCTTCACCTCCTAAAATGCGGCAGCGCCCGGGTCTCATCGCCCGGGCGTTTTTTTTGCGAAGCGCCCGCCATGGGACGAGAACGCATGGTTAATGCACCATTAACCCTCCATCCTGTAGGGTCCCAGATGGCGATCCCGGTTCACGCCGGGCGTCCGAAGGCATCACCGGCAACAGGACGGACAGAGACCCCATGAGCAGAAGCAATTCCGCAGCGCTTCCGGAGCATTCCACCCGCTCCGCGTTGTCCGCGTTCCTGTTTCGGCAGATTTTCGCGCTGACCGGTTTTGCACTCTTCCTGCTTCTGGTGCTCGCAGTGGCAGCGCTCGCCACCTGGAACGTGTCCGATCCAAGCCTCTCCTATGCAACGGACAATCCACCCACCAATATCCTTGGCCTGCCGGGCGCAGTGTTTGCAGACCTGATGATGCAATTCTTCGGCCTTGGCAGCCTGCTGGCCTTGCTGCCGGTTCTCGCCTGGTCCTTCGCGCTAATCGGTGGACGCAAGCTCAACCGCATTCCGGCCCGGATTGGCGCCTGGTTCGCGGGCGCATTGATTGCAGCCGCCGCCGTGGGCTGCTTTCCGCCGCCCAACACATGGCCACTTCCGAGCGGCACCGGCGGCGTTCTCGGCGATCTCATTCTGCGCTTTCCGGCGTTGTTTATCGGCGCCTATCCGACTTCGACATTCGCAATGGTGCTTGGCGGCATCCTGGCGCTGCCCGCCACATGGTTGATGCTGTTTGCTGCGGGCATTCTCGGCAAGGCGTCAGAGCAGGTTGAGGATGACGAGCCCGTCGCCCCGATCGTGCGCCGCCAGCCGAAGGAACCTGTTTTCGACGACGGTGAAGACGACGAGGACAGCGAGGGTCCGATTGCGCTGATGATGGGTGCAGTGACGCACAACTGGTATACAGCGCGCGCCCGGGTCCGCCGTCTTTTCGGCCTGAAGGCAAGCGAGCGTCGCGACCGCGACTTCGACCAGCCCTATGATTTCAATGATGACGAGTTCGGCACCCTGAACGAACCCGTGAGGGCAAAGGCTCTGCCACTCAACGCGCGTGTCGAGCCGTCGCTGGAAGGCGCTCCTGCGCGCCCCGTTGGCCGCTCCATCGTCTCGCCCCCGCCAATGTCCACCGGCAGCTTCGACGACGAGGACGATGATTTCGATCTCGACGACATGCCACGCCCGGCCGGGATCCTTCCCGACAGCGGCGCGCGGGGAGCAAGCGCACGCGCAAGCGGCGCATCTGCCCGAGTCGTTGCCCCCGCCGCCCGGCCTAAACCTGGTGCACGCGTCGATCGCGATGCGCAGGGATCGCTTCTGCGCCCGGAAGGCTTCCAGCTGCCGTCGGTGCATCTTCTTGCAGAACCCCGCGCTGTTGCGCGAGACGCCACGTTGTCGGCGGAAGCACTGGAGCACAATGCGCGTCTGCTCGAAGGCGTGCTCGACGACTTCGGCGTCAAGGGCGAGATCATCCATGTCCGCCCCGGCCCTGTCGTCACGCTTTACGAGCTAGAGCCGGCGCCGGGCATCAAGTCGTCCCGCGTCATCGGTCTCGCCGACGACATCGCCCGCTCGATGAGTGCGATCGCCGCCCGCGTTGCCGTGGTACCGGGCCGCAATGCGATCGGCATCGAACTTCCGAACCAGACGCGCGAGACCGTCTATCTGCGCGAACTGATCGGCAGCCGTGACTTCGACGGCAACAAGGCCAAACTCGCCATGGCGCTCGGCAAGACGATCGGCGGCGAACCTGTCATCGCCGATCTCGCCAAGATGCCGCATCTGCTCGTCGCGGGTACCACCGGCTCGGGTAAGTCGGTCGCGATCAACACGATGATCCTTTCGCTCCTTTACAAGATGACACCGGAGCAGTGCCGCCTGATCATGATCGACCCGAAGATGCTGGAACTCTCCGTCTATGACGGCATCCCGCATCTGCTTTCTCCGGTCGTGACCGATCCGAAGAAGGCCGTCGTTGCGCTCAAATGGACCGTCCGCGAGATGGAAGAGCGCTACAAGAAGATGTCGAAGATCGGTGTGCGCAACATCGACGGCTTCAACACCCGTGTTGCCCAGGCGCTGGAGAAGGGCGAGGTGCTGACCCGCACCGTCCAGACAGGCTTCGATCGCCAGACCGGCGAAGCGATTTACGAGACGGAAGAATTCGACCTGCAGCCCCTGCCCTATATCGTCGTGATCATCGACGAAATGGCCGACCTGATGATGGTCGCCGGCAAGGACATCGAAGGCGCCGTACAGCGCCTCGCCCAGATGGCGCGCGCGGCCGGCATCCATGTCATCATGGCAACGCAGCGTCCGTCCGTCGACGTCATCACCGGCACGATCAAGGCGAACTTCCCGACGCGTATCTCCTTCCAGGTGACCTCGAAGATCGACAGCCGCACCATCCTCGGCGAACAGGGGGCGGAGCAGCTGCTCGGCATGGGTGACATGCTCTACATGGCCGGCGGCGGTCGCATCCAGCGTGTCCACGGCCCCTTCGTCTCCGACCACGAGGTCGAGGAGATCGTTGCCTATCTGAAGACGCAAGGCTCGCCGCAATATCTGGAAGCCATCACCATCGATGACGATGAAGATGGCGAGGATGGCGGCGGTCCGGTCGGAACCGGCAATCTCGGCGAGTCGGACGATCCCTACGATCAGGCCGTGGCGATCGTTCTTCGAGATGGCAAGGCATCGACCTCCTATGTCCAGCGCCGCCTAGGCATCGGCTACAACAGGGCCGCCTCGCTGATCGAACGCATGGAGAAGGAAGGCATCATTGGCCCGGCCAATCACGCGGGCAAACGCGAGATCCTGGTACCGACCGAAGAGTAACAGCCGGCCCGCGTTCCATCATGGAACAACAACGGTACGGGACGAGTTGCCGCAGCAGCAAGGGCGCGCATGGCCATGAAGCCGCCGCCTTTTTCGGCGAGACCGTTAGCATATGAAGGAGTACCGCATGACCGATAAAACTGAACGCGACGCACACATGCCGGTGGTGGCCAGCCGTCGCCAGTTCGTGCTGGGCACGGCCGCATTCATGGCCTGCGCCGCCCTGCCCTTTCCCGTTTTTGCTGCCCCCGGCGCGGCCCAACAGATCGCCGACCATTTCTCAAGCGTGAAGACCATGATGGGCGAATTCGTCCAGTTCGGTCCGCGCGGCGAGCAGACCGGCGGCAAGTTCTTTATCGAACGCCCGGGCAAGCTGCGCTTCAACTACGAGAAGCCATCGCCGATGCGCGTGATTTCTGACGGCAAGAACGTGGTCATCGGCAACATGAAGCTGAAGACCTGGGACCTCTATCCGCTGAACAAGACGCCGCTCAGCATTCTGCTCTCGGAGCGCATCGACCTCGGCAATCAGATGGTTCGCGATGTGAAGCAGGAAGCCGATCTGACCACCATCGTACTCGGTGACCGGACGATCTTCGGCGACTCGACCATCACCCTGATGTTCGACCCGAAGAGCTTCGAACTGCGTCAGTGGACGATCACCGACATGCAGAAGAAGGACACGTCCGTCATGATCTTCAACGTCCAGAACGGCGTGCAGCTGGATCCGAGCGTGTTCGAAATCCCCTATGCCGAGGTCCATGGCCAGAAGCGCGGCGGCTGAGGCAAACCTTTCGAGTTGTGGAGAAGGCGGCAGACCCGAGAGGTCCGGCCGCCTTTTTCTGTTCATGCGCGCCGTAATCCCCTAAACACGCGGGGGAACCTGGAAAGCGGACGCCATGACACTCTCGATCTCCACCTGGAACATCAATTCGGTGCGCCTGCGCCTTCCGATCGTCGAAGACTTTCTGAAGCGCGTGAACCCGGACATCCTGTGCCTGCAGGAGATCAAGTGCCAGAACGACCAGTTTCCAATCGATGCGATTGCTGCACTCGGTTATTCCAACATCGTGATTCATGGCCAGAAGGGCTATCACGGCGTCGCGATCTGCTCGAAGCTGCCGCTCGCCGAGGATCACCGCCAGGACTATTGCGGGGTGGGCGACAGCCGCCACATCTCCGCAGTCTTCGAATGGGCCGGGCGGCGGATCCGCATCCATAACTTCTATGTTCCGGCCGGTGGCGACGAACCGAACCGGGACGTGAACCCCAAATTCGGCCACAAGCTCGATTTCATCCAGGAGATGAAGATGCTCTCGGCGGAAGCCGAGCCGAACACCGGATCCATCCTCGTTGGTGACCTCAACATCGCGCCGCTCGAACATGACGTGTGGTCGCACAAGCAGATGCTGAAGATCGTCAGCCACACGCCGGTGGAAACCGAAGGACTGCTCGACATCATGCGACAGGGCAAGTGGGTCGACCTGATGCGCCAGCAGGTGCCGGCCTCTGAGAAGCTCTACACCTGGTGGAGCTACCGCGCCAAGGATTGGGCGGCAGCCGATCGCGGCCGGCGTCTCGACCATGTCTGGTCGTCCGCCGATCTGGCACCGCTGCTCACTGGCGTCGATGTGCTGAAAGAAGCGCGTGGATGGACACAGCCGTCCGACCATGTGCCGGTGACAGCACACTTCAAGGCCGCATAGCAGGCGATAGACAGCAAGCTATTTAAGTGAAGCGGGGCGCCAGGGCTTCAGACCCTTCGATCAATGCGGCCAGAGACTGCTTGATACGGCCCTCAACCTGGCGTGCCATCTGCGGATATTCCTCAAGCAGCCGATGAAAAAGCGCGCGCGTGATGCGGATGACTTCGACGTCCTGCGCCGCAACGGCGGTGTATTTGCGCTCCACCATCGTCACCAGCGCGAGCTCAGACAGCATCACGCCGGGCCCGACACGCGTCTCGAGATGAGGCTTGCCATCCCGCCCGATCACGTAAAGCTCGATTTCGCCGCGCGCGATGACATAGGCGCATTCCGCAGGCGCTTTCTCCCGAAACAGGGCCTGGCCGGCAGCAACCTGTCGATGCTCCGCGCCGAAGGCGATCAGTCGCAACTGATCGGTGTCGAGGCCTGAAAAGAGCGGCAACTCCGACAGGAGCTCGATATCGTCGCTGAGTGCCATGGCGTTCATCCCCTGCAGACGGTTTGGATGTTATCCGTCCGTCGACCGTCCATAACGCAAAACGGGGAGAGTGACGACCCACCGGCCGCCCTCATCCCCGATATGATGCACTCTCATTCCGGTCAGGGAACGATCTTGTACCCGCCGTTTTCCGTAACAAGGATCTCGGCATTGGACGGATCACGCTCGATCTTCTGGCGAAGACGGTAGACATGGGTTTCCAGCGTATGCGTGGTAACCCCCGAATTGTAGCCCCAGACTTCCTCGAGCAGCACATCGCGTGTGACGACCTTCTGGCCGGCGCGGTAGAGGTATCGAATGATCGCCGATTCCTTCTCCGTCAGCCTGATCTTCTTGCCATCGTCGGTGGTCAGAAGCTTCTGGCTCGGCTTGAACAGATAGGGACCGACGCCGAAGGTCGCATCTTCGCTCTGCTCGTATTGGCGCAGCTGCGCACGGATGCGGGCCAGCAGAACGGCGAAGCGGAAGGGCTTGGTGACGTAATCGTTGGCACCGGCCTCAAGGCCGAGGATCGTATCGGAATCCGTGTCATGCCCGGTGAGCATGATCACCGGCGACTTGAACCCGCCCTTGCGCAAGAGCTTCACGGCTTCACGACCGTCCATGTCCGGCAGACCAACGTCCATGATCATCAGATCGACCTGCGCCGTCTTGGCCGTCTGCATGGCGCGGGTGGCGTTACTTTCCTGAAGCAGCGAGAACTCTTCGTAGAGCGAGAGCTGCTCGACCAGGATCTGCCTCAGATCATCGTCGTCATCCACGAGCAGAATGGTCCGCGTCGTCATCCGTCATCCTTCCAGAATGGTCCATCGGCGAAGGCCTTGCTGCCCTCTTGCACGGCATGTAAGTCGTTGTTGCAGCAGTTGAAGAGCGCAGCGTACAACAATAATCACGAACAAGGCAAAAAGTCGTGACCAAGAGACCGAAGGTTTCGCGACAGCAACGAAAGACTTTGGCCCGTATTGTGGTCCGCTCGGCTCCGCGCGACCAGCGTCGGGCCATCCTGCAGGCGGGCACCCTCAGCATTCCCGCGGCCATCGGCCGAAGCGGCAGGACGAGCCGCAAGCGCGAGGGTGATGGCGCAACGCCGATCGCCAGCATGCTCCTCCTCTATGCCTATCACCGAGGTGATCGCATCAAGCCACCGCCAAGCCAGCTCCGGCTGCAGCGCATACGCGGCGACATGCTCTGGTGCGACGCCAATGGTCACCCAAACTACAATCGCCCGGTTCGCGCGCCCTTCAAGGCAAGCCACGAACGTATCGAGCGCGTGGACGAACTCTATGACATTTGCGTCGTGATGGACTGGAACATGCGCATGCGAAAGAGGGGCTGCGGATCGGCGATCTTCTTCCACATTGCAAGGCCTGGCTTCACGCCGACGGAGGGATGCGTAGCCATTCGCCACCGGGACATGTGCCGCCTCCTGCCGCATCTTGACCGCAGGACGATCCTTCAGGTTCTCTGATATCCCGTTCAGGCGAATTGGACGGCATGCCTCTTTTATCGGGGCCGGATCGGACTAGTTAGGAAAGGCGGCCGGCATCGAAGGCCGGATTTTACCGCTCCATTTTCCTCCGCATTCATTGCGTTGACCATCCCCGACCTGGAGATTTCAATATGACAGATCAGCTTTACCTCTCGCTGCATGATGGCGCCCGCATTCCGCAGGTTGGCCTTGGTGTGTGGCAAACGCCCGACAATGAGGCGGCACCGGCGGTCAAGGCAGCACTCGACGCCGGCTATCGTCATGTCGACACGGCCGCCGTCTATGAGAACGAGCAGGGCGTGGGAGAAGGCATCCGCCAGTCCGGCCTTCCGCGCTCCGACATCTTTCTGACCACCAAGCTGTGGAACACAGATCAGGGTTACGAGCAGACGCTGAAGGCGTTCGAAGCGAGCCTCAAGCGACTCGGCACTGACTACGTCGACCTGTATCTCATCCACTGGCCGTCAGCGCATCGTGGCCTCTTCGTCGACACCTGGAAGGCCCTTGTGACGCTGAAAGAGGAAGGTCGGGCGAAGTCGATCGGCGTGTCGAACTTCTATCCGGAGCATATCGAAAAGATCGTGGCCGAGACCGGCGTCGTGCCTGTCATCAACCAGATCGAGCTTCACCCTGACTTTCAGCAGCGCGAAACCCGCGCCTTCCATGAGAAGCACAAGATCGCGACGCAGTCCTGGAGCCCCCTCGGCCAGGGCAAGCTGCTTGGCCATCCTGTCATCGCAGAGATTGCCCAGAAACTTGAACGCACGCCGGCTCAAGTGATCATTCGCTGGCATATCGAGAATGGTCTCGTTGTGATCCCGAAGTCGGTCACGCCGTCGCGCATCGTCGAGAACTTCAAGGTTTTCGACTTCAAGCTGTCGGCGGAGGATCTGGACAGACTGAACGGGCTGGATGACGCGGGCGCTCGTATCGGACCGGACCCGAAGACGGCGACCTTCTGATTCACGTGAGACACGACTGACCAGAATTGTGCGGGCCACCTGCGGAAACGCGGGTGGCCCGCTTTTTACTTTATTCCTTGATTGCCGAATCCCAGTGCTCATCGGCCTTTCCGTCGACGATGCGCCAGGTGTCGTACCATGAGGTGGTATAGGTCTTGGAAGGATCCTTCGGGTCCTTCTCCTCCCGAACGATGGCAACCGTGACCAGATCGCCCTCGGCCGTGACAAAAGCCACTGGTGTCGACAGTTTCTCGGGGATCGGTTTCTTTTCGACCTTCAGGACCTGGGTGAAGAACCCGACAACCGTATCGCGACCCGACGGGACGTTCGGATTGTGCTGGAGGTAGCGCTCTGTCAGGAACTGATCGGCCTTGTCCCAATGCCCCGCTTCCAGGAGGTCGCGCATGATGTGGTAGACGACCTGCTTGTTGGCATGCAGCTTCGGATCGGCACTTGTGAACAAGGCTTCCTTGTCGGCCGCGGCGACGACAGCCTCCTGGGCAGAGACCATCACGGGGTAGGTCAAAGGCGTGAACAAGCCTAGGCTGATGGCCAGAACTGCAGATCGCTTGAGCATGAACTTATCCCTTGGGAATAGCGAGGAAATCTGCCCGAAGGGATATCGTTTGCTGGAGGGCGCCGCCAGAAGGCAGTTTTTCCAGTTAAGGTCTGAAAAACAGAACCACCCACCCCAGCGGCACTGCTAGAACAAGATGCGTCAGGTGTTCGTCGCCGCGTTGGCAGTCCTTGCCAGCATGGAACAAGATGTGACACTCTGCGCTGCCACAATTCGGGAGATTTCCATGCTGTTCCGCCGCGCCGTTCTTGCCGGTCTGTCCGCCCTTGCCCTTGTTCCCTTCGCCGCGCATGCGAGCGACCTGCCGGATCTCGGCGGAAAATCCGTCGTTGTCGTGACGGAAAACGCCTATCCGCCGCTGCAATTCGTGGACCCCAAGTCAGGCCAGCAGATCGGCTGGGAATATGACGCGATGAACGAGATCGCCAAGCGTTTGAACTTCAAGGTGGAATACCAGAATACCTCCTGGGACGCGATGATCCAGGCTGTCTCGGACGGTCAGTTCAACATCGGCATGACCGGAATCACCATCAAGGAAGATCGTAAGGAGAAGGTGGATTTCTCCGAGCCCTATATGCGGTCCGAGCAGTTCATGCTGGTCCGTGGCGATGAAACCCGCTTCACCGATGGCAAGAGCTTCGGCGAATTCACGGATGGTCTCGTCGGCGCACAGCCGGGGACAACGCCCTTCTATACGGCCGTATACGAGATCCTGGACGGCAACGAGCAGAACCCGCGCATCAAACTGTTTGAAACCTTTGGCGCGACCGTCCAGGCGCTGAAGACTGGTGATGTCGACGTGGTCCTGACGGACGGTACGGCCGGCAAGGGCTATGTCGATTCCTCGAACGGCGGTCTCAAGCTCGTCGGTGGTCCGCTCGGTTCGGAAGACTTCGGCTTCATCTTCACCAAGGGTTCCGATCTCGTGGCCCCGGTGAACGCCGCCATCGCTTCGATGAAAGCCGATGGCACGATCGAAGCCCTGAACAAGAAGTGGTTCCTCGACTACAAGATGGGCGAATGAGCCAGTTTCAGACCTGCGACCTGAAGGCGGGTAACTGATGGCATTCCAGACCCTGCCTCAGGGTGACCAGAAAGGCGATCGGCCGTGGTGGCTGATCGCCTTCGTCGTGATGGCGCTATCCCTCGGGATCGTCATCTTCGTCAGTGATCTCTATACCCAAGTCTTCAACACGGTGGTCAAAGGGCTCGGCGTCACTGTTTTCGTGACGCTGATAGGCTTTCTTCTGGCCACGGCACTCGGGCTGTTGATTGCGCTGCTCGGCATGTCGGACCACATGGCCCTGCGGCAAGTAGCCCGCTTCTACGTGGAAGTGGTGCGCGGCATCCCGATCCTGGTGCTGCTCTTCTACATCGCCTTTGTCGGCGCGCCCGCCTTCGTGGCGCTCTACAATCTTGTGACCGCGCCACTGATCTCGATCGGTTTGGCGGACGCCATGGTCGTGCGCGATTTCTCGCTGATGTGGCGAGCAATCATCGCTCTGATGATCGGCTATTCGGCCTTTATCGCCGAAATCTTCCGCGCCGGCATCCAATCGATCGACAAGGGCCAGATCGAGGCGGCAAAAGCTCTGGGCTTGAGCCGCAGCCAGCGGTTTCGCCTGGTGGTCTTCCCCCAGGCGATCCGCGTGATCTTCCCGCCGCTTTCGAACGATTTCGTCGCGATGGTGAAGGACTCGTCCCTCGTCTCGGTACTCGGCGTCGCAGACATCACCCAGATGGGAAAAGTCTACGCTTCCGGGTCCTTCCGCTTCTTCGAGACCTATTCGATCGTGGCTTATGTCTACCTGGTACTGACGATCGGGTTGTCGATCCTGCTCCGCGGCTTCGAGCAGCGCATGCGGACCCGCATGCGCGACTGAAGCGCCCCGTCAATAACGTTCGGGAACATACATCTCGGTCGGCACCGGGTGGCGGATATAGTCGGCGTTGCGAACGCGTTCAGGAAGCTCCACGGTTTCCTTTGGCACATGCTCGTATGGCACCTGCGACAGAAGATGGGCGATCATGTTGAGACGCGCCTTCTTCTTGTCGACTGCCTGGACCACCCACCACGGGGCTTCCGGGATATGCGTACGTTCCAGCATCTCTTCCTTGGCACGCGTATAGGCCTCCCAATGGACACGGCTCTCCAGGTCCATGGGCGACAGCTTCCACTGCTTCAAGGGATCGTTGATCCGCATGCGGAAGCGGAATTCCTGCTCCTCGTCGGTGATCGAGAACCAGTACTTCACGAGAATGATGCCGGAGCGAACCAGCATGCGCTCGAACTCCGGTACGGATCGAAAGAATTCCTCCAGTTCGTCCGGTCCGCAGAAGCCCATCACGCGCTCAACGCCGGCCCGGTTGTACCAGGAGCGGTCGAAGAGAACCATTTCGCCAGCCGTCGGCAGGTGCTGCACATAACGCTGGAAATACCACTGGCTCCGCTCGCGTTCGGTCGGGGCGGGAAGGGCCACGACCCGGCAGACGCGCGGGTTGAGCCGCTGGGTAACCCGCTTGATCGCGCCGCCCTTGCCGGCTGAATCGCGGCCCTCGAACAGCACGACCATCTTCAGCTTCTTGTATTGCACCCAGTCCTGCAGACGGACCAGCTCATGCTGCAGGCGAAAGAGTTCGCGGAAATAGATTCGTCTGTCGATCGTCGGTTCCGACATCCCGTCCGCGACGAGATCATCGAGACGATCCTCGTCCAGCTGTTGCTCCAGTTCCTCGTCGAAACTGTCGAGGATCTCATTCTTGATGCGATGGATGTCTTCGTTCATGACGTGGGTTCCGAGAGGATGATCTATACTGACGAAGATCAATCATGCTTGCACGACTGCTTCATGACAGACGGATGTCACAGGACCAGCGAAGCAATTGCCGACAACAGCGAAAACTGGTAAGACGCCGCGTATGGGATCGAAATTCGGATGCCTCGCGAACCAGTTTATCGTGCTGCAGGACCACAAGCGTCTGCCGGCACGCTTTTTCGCGCGCGTTCAAGGGGCCTTGGCGAGCCTTCGCGGCTGACCGCCTTCGGCTGCGGCCGACCTTGTTGCATCCTAAAAAACCGAAATCCCTTTTCCTCAGTCTGGACGGAACTTAACCCATGAGCGCACCCCGCACCCTTTACGACAAGATCTGGGACGACCACGTCGTTGATCGCCAGGACGACGGCACCTGTCTTCTCTACATCGACCGTCACCTCGTCCATGAAGTGACGTCTCCGCAGGCCTTCGAAGGGCTGCGCATGGCCGGCCGCAAGGTTCGCGCACCGCAGAAGACGCTGGCCGTGGTCGACCATAACGTTCCGACTTCGCCGGACCGCCATCTCGGCATCAAGAACGAGGAAAGCCGCATCCAGGTTGAGGCGCTCGCCACCAATGCTGCCGAATTCGGCGTCGAATACTACTCCGCTTCCGACAAGCGCCAGGGCATCGTGCACATCGTCGGCCCAGAACAGGGCTTCACCCTGCCGGGCATGACCATCGTCTGCGGCGACAGCCACACCTCGACGCATGGCGCCTTCGGTGCGCTGGCGCACGGTATCGGCACGTCCGAGGTCGAGCATGTGCTCGCAACCCAGACGCTGATCCAGCAGAAGGCCAAGAACATGCTGGTGCGCGTCGACGGGAAGTTGCCCGAAGGCGTGACCGCAAAGGACATCATCCTCGCGATCATCGGCGAGATCGGCACGGCAGGTGGTACCGGCCACGTCATCGAATTCGCCGGGGAAGCGATCGAAGCGCTGTCGATGGAAGGCCGCATGACCGTCTGCAACATGACGATCGAAGGCGGTGCCCGCGCTGGCCTCATCGCACCCGATGAAAAGACCTTCGAATACATCAAGGACAAGCCGCGCGCGCCGAAGGGCGACGCGCTGGAGCAGGCGATTTCCTACTGGAAGACGCTGAAGTCCGATGAAGGTGCGCATTTCGACCGCGTCGTCGTTCTCGACGCTGCCAACCTGCCGCCGATCGTCTCCTGGGGCTCCTCGCCCGAGGATGTCGTCTCGATCGAGGGCATCGTTCCGAACCCCGACGATATCCAGGATGAGACGAAGCGCACCTCCAAGTGGCGCGCGCTCGACTACATGGGCCTGAAGCCAGGCACCAAGATCACCGACATTGCCGTCGACCGCGTCTTCATCGGATCCTGCACCAACGGCCGTATCGAAGACCTGCGCGAAGTGGCCAAGGTCGTCGAAGGCAAGACGGTGGCTTCCACCGTATCGGCCATGATCGTCCCGGGCTCCGGCCTCGTGAAGGAACAGGCGGAAGCGGAAGGTCTCGACAAGATCTTCAAGGCCGCCGGCTTCGACTGGCGCGAGCCGGGCTGCTCGATGTGCCTTGCCATGAACGACGACCGTCTGAAGCCGGGCGAACGTTGCGCCTCGACCTCGAACCGCAACTTCGAAGGCCGTCAGGGCTTCAAGGGCCGCACGCACCTTGTATCGCCGGCAATGGCGGCAGCCGCGGCTGTCGCGGGTCATTTCGTCGACATCCGCAGCTTCAAGTAAGTCACAGACAAGCTGTTTTGCACCCTAGCCGCCCGCTGAAAAGCGGGCGGTTTTCTTTTGGCCGGACCGTTGCAAAGGCACCCAAAGCCGCTATCGTCGCGCTGTCACAAAAATGTCATACGCCGCCTTGCAGGTCTTCCATGAACATCCGTGAATTTGATCTCTCGTCCCGCAGGCCGCGGCCGTGAGTACCGTCGCCATCGGCCTGGCGCTGATAGCCGCCGTTCTGCATGCCAGTTGGAATGCCTTTCTGCGCACCGGAGCGGACCGGCTCTGGTCGATCACAGTGATGAGCCTCGCTGGAAGCATCATCACCCTGCCCTTACTGTTCATGGTTCCCGTCCCCGGAGCCGCCGCCTGGCCCTACATCCTGCTGTCGGCGGGCCTCCAGGTCGGCTACAGCCTGTTCCTGGTTGCGGCCTACAGGCATGGCGAACTGGGGCAGGTCTATCCGATCGTTCGCGGCACCGTGCCGCTGCTGGTCACGCTGGGCGGCCTCCTCTTCTTCGGTGAGGTGCTGGGGCTCTGGCAAACACTGGGTGTCATCCTGATTGCCGCCGGCATTATGAGTCTGTCGCTCGGCAAGAGCCGCGCTGCGACCTCATCCATCCTCTTTGCGCTGGCGACCGGCCTGATCATCGCCTGCTATTCCACGGTCGACTCTCGGGGAGTGAAACTGGTCGAGCAACCAGTCGCCTATGCACTCTGGGTGCTGTTTCTCTTCGGCATCATGATCACGATCGCCTTCGCGGTGACCCGAAAAGGCCTTGTCATCGACGTGCGATCTCCGCTGACCTGGAAGGCTGCTGCTGGCGGCGTGGTCGCCATGCTGGCCTACGGGCTTGTCGTGGTGGCCTATGCCTATGCACCCGCGGGCCTGGTTACGGCTGTTCGGGAAACAAGCGTCGTCTTTGCAGTGCTGATCGGGGCGTTCCTGTTGGGAGAACCGCTCACCCTTCGCAGGCTGCTTGCCTGCATGATCGTGGCCGGTGGCGCGATCAGCATCAGCCTCTGAGCGACCAAACTGCTTCCATAGGCCCAAACGAAAAAAGGCTCCGGAAACCGGAGCCTTTCATCAATGCGTTTGGCGTCTGCTTATTCGGCAGAAGCTTCGGCTGCTGCTGCAGCTTCAGCGGCAGCGGCCTTTTCGGCGGCTTCAGCTGCTGCCTTTTCGGCGGCCAGAGCCTGTGCTGCTGCAACCTTCTCGGCTTCCAGACGTGCCTTTTCCTCGGCAACGGCGGCGCGCTCAGCGTCGTTCAGCTTGCGGGCGCGGGTGCCGGTGTTCTCGACGATACGAGCCGACTTGCCGCGACGATCACGCAGGTAGTACAGCTTGGCGCGACGGACCTTACCGCGGCGAACGATTTCGACGCTTTCGACGAGCGGCGAGTAGACCGGGAATACGCGCTCGACGCCTTCGCCGTAGGAGATCTTTCGAACCGTGAAGCTCTCGTTGATGCCGCCGCCCGAGCGAGCGATGCAAACGCCTTCATAGGCCTGCACGCGGGTACGGTTACCTTCCTTGACGGTCACGTTGACGCGAACCGTGTCGCCTGGGGAGAATTCCGGAAGCTTGCGCTTGGCTTCGATCTTGGCGGCCTGTTCGGCTTCCAGCTGCTGAATGATGTTCATGTCTAACCTCGGTTTCTTCTGAAACAGCCAGAGCGCTCAACTGTCATCCCCAGGTCTATGCCGCAGGATATTGACCCTGATGGGTCGGAGCGAATTCGCAGTTCTTTGTTTTGGCAGACGGGCAATGAGCCCATTTCCGAGGGGGCCATTACACCAAGCAGGCCGGCTTGTCACCCCATACAAGACAAATTTCGTGCATGCGAGGCACCCTGAACGCCTTGCTGCGCTGGATTCCTGCCCTTAAGACTTCGCCTCCAAGTATCGGGAGCGCTGTCGCATGACCATAGCCATGATTTTCCTGCTCTTCACATCCGGCTTCCTGTCCGGCGCCGTGAACGCGATCGCAGGCGGCGGCACCTTCCTGACCTTCGGAGCGCTGACACTTGCCGGCCTGCCACCGATCAGCGCCAATGCCACCTCTTCCGTGACCCAGTTCCCCGGCTATATCACCTCGACGCTCGCATATCGCAACGAATTGAAGGAAATGAAGCGCAGCGCGATCGTGCTCGGCATCATTTCGGCCGTGGGTGCCGTCGGCGGCTCACTCTTTCTGATCTCGCTGTCCAACCCGGCCTTTCGCTCCATGGTGCCGTGGCTGTTGCTCGGCGCGACAGCAATCTTTGCAGCCGGGCCGAAGCTGCGGCCGAAAACGAAAGGCGAAAGCCACCCGGCAAGCCCGCTCGGGCTCGCGCTTCAGGCCATCACCTCGTTCTACGGCGGCTTCTTCGGCGCAGGCATGGGCATCATGATGCTCGCCTCGCTCGGGCTTGCGAGCGGCGGTGACTATCATCGCTTGAACGCGCTGAAGAACTTCCTGTCGATCGTCATCGCCGCCGTCGCCATCGTGATCTTCGCGAGCGCAGGCGCTATTTCGTGGCTGCATGCCGCGATCATGATCCCGGCTGTGGCTGCCGGCGGATACGCGGGTGTGGCCATGGCAAAGAAGGTGCCGCAATCCGTGCTGCGCTGGATGGTGGTTGCGGCAGGGCTCGGGCTCGCCGCCTACTATTTCTTCACAGGCTGAGGCGGCAGCAAATCGGGGCGACGCTCGCGGGTAAGCGCGACAGCCTGCTCATGCCGCCATTTCTCGATGAGAGCATGATTGCCTGAGGTCAGGACCTCGGGGATCTCCCGGCCTTCGAAGACCTGGGGGCGGGTGTATTGCGGGTGTTCCAGCAGCCCACCCTCGAAGCTTTCATGCACGCCGGAGAGCTGGTTTCCCATGACCCCAGGAAGAATGCGCACGACGGCATCGAGCACTGTGAGTGCCGCAGGCTCACCGCCGGAGAGTATGTAGTCGCCGATCGAAACTTCTTCGAGCTGGCGCGCATCGATCACACGCTGGTCCACGCCCTCGAAACGACCACAGACGATGACCACGCCTTCGCCTGCAGCGAGCTCCCTCACCCGCTCCTGCGTCAGGGGGCGGCCACGCGGGCTCATGAGCAGCCGTGGCCGTCCATCGTCGGCTATGGAATCAATCGCGCGCGCCAAGACGTCTGCCCGAAGCACCATCCCGGCACCGCCACCCGAGGGGGTATCGTCGACGCTGCGGTGCTTGTCCTCGGCGAAATCGCGGATCTGCACCGCCTCGATTTCCCAGTCACCGCGCTCAAGCGCGCGGCCTGCGAGCGCCAGACCAAGATGCCCCGGAAACATGTCCGGGTAGAGCGTCAGGATGGAGGCCTTGAAGGGCATGGGGCGCTCAGCGACCATTATTCGGGCGGGGCTTGCCGCCGGCATTGCCATAGGGCTTTTCTTCGCCGTCATCCTTCAGACCGGCGGCAATAGGATCGACCAGAAGCCGGCCGCCTTCGAGATCGATTTCGAGCACTGCAGCTTCGGAAAACGGAATGAGAACGGGGCGCTTGCCCGGCCCCTTGAGTTCGAGGAGATCACCGGCGCCGAAGTCATAGACAGCCGTTACGGCACCGTAGTGATTGTTCTCGGCGTCATAGACCTCGAGGCCCTCGAGATCGGCGTAATAGAACTCGTCCTCATCAAGATCATCATCCGGCAGGGCGTCGCGATCGACGAAGAGTTCGGTTCCGTTCAGCACCTCGGCAGCGTTGCGGTCATTGATGCCGCGAAAGCGCACGATGGCGACCGTTTTGCCGTCACGGATCTCCAGGATCTCGAATTTGCGACCGTCGGCCGCAAAGAGGAAGCCATAGTCGCCGAGGCCAAGTGGATCTTCGGTGAATGTCTTCACCCGCACTTCGCCGCGCAGCCCCTGGGCAGCGCCGATCACGGCCATCAGTATCGGGTTTTCAAGCTTGCTCATGGGTGAGAACGGTCCTGCAGAGGCATCGGTTCGACATTCCTTTTAGGCGGAACGACGGGGAAAGAAAACGCAAAAACGGGCGGTGGGGTGACCCACCGCCCGCTGTAAACGGCTTGATGCCGATTATTCTGCGGCGGCTTCCGAAGCAGCTGCAGCAGCGTCGGCTGCCTTCTGTGCCTTCTCGGCGGAACGTTCCTGGGCCTTCTTACCCGGCTTTGCCTTGTCCGGGTTTACGCGGGCAGCGCGCTCGGCGAGACCGGCTTCTGCCATGAAGCGCAGGACGCGGTCGGTCGGCTGGGCGCCCTTGGCAACCCATGCCTTGATGGCTTCAACGTTCAGCTCAACGCGCTTTTCGTTGTCCTTGCCGAGCATCGGGTTCCAGGAACCGACCTTGTCGAGGAAACGGCCGTCGCGGGGAGCGCGGGCGTCAGCAACAACGATCTGGTAGTACGGGCGCTTCTTGGAACCACCGCGGGCGAGACGAATCTTGAGGGACATTGTATTACTCCTTAGGTTTTCGATGCAGGCTGCCGGGGCATGCCTGTTTTTCTTGTTGAGGCCGCCGTCAGGCGGTCTTTTCGGTTGCACCGCCATGTTCGGCGGCAATGGCTTCATGATGCCGGATGACTTCGGTGATGATGAAGTTCAGGAACTTCTCGGCGAAATCCGGATCCAGATGAGCATCCTGGGCCAGGCGGCGCAGGCGGGCGATCTGGTATTCTTCGCGCGCCGGGTCTGCCGGCGGCAATTCGTAGGTAGCCTTCAGCACGCCGACGGCCTTGGTGCAGCGGAAGCGCTCGGCCAGCATGTGCACCAGCGCCGCGTCAATATTGTCGATCGACTGCCGGTAACCGGCGAGCTGCTGTTTCACACTCTGATCTGTCATGCGCCCCTCCTCACTTCTTCTTCGGCAGGCCGGGAAGGCCCGGGAAACCACCGCCGCCAAGCCCGGGGAGCTTCGGACCACCGAGACCCGGCAGGCCACCGGCGCCCAGACCGGGCAGACCACCCGGGTTGATACCGGCAGCTTCCGCCTGTTTAGCGAGTGCCTCGAGCTGCTTCGGATCCATCTTCGACAGGTCCGGCATACCCATGCCGCCGCCCATGCCGCCGAGGCCCATCTTCGAGGCAAGGCCGCCCATCATCTGCTTCATCATGCCGCCGCCCTTCTTGCCGCCCATGGCCTTCATCATGTCGGCCATCTGGCGATGCATCTTGAGCAGCTTGTTGATGTCGGAGGCGTCCGTGCCGGAGCCGGCAGCAATGCGCTTCTTGCGGGAATGCTTGAGGATATCAGGATTGGCGCGCTCGGCGCGGGTCATCGAGGAGATGATCGCGAGCTGGCGCTTGAAGACCTTGTCGTCGAGGCCGGCGGCCGAAATCTTATCCTTCATGCCGGCCATGCCCGGCATCATGCCCATGATCCCGCCCATGCCGCCCATGGCCTGCATCTGCTTGATTTGTTCGGCCAGATCATTGAGGTCGAACTTGCCCTTGGCCATCTTCTCGGCCATGGCGCGGGCTTTTTCCGCGTCGATGTTCTCGGCGGCCTTTTCGACCAGCGAGACGATATCGCCCATGCCGAGGATGCGGTCTGCGATACGGCGCGGATGGAACTCGTCGAGCTCCGACATCTTTTCGCCGACGCCAATCAGCTTGATCGGCTTGCCGGTGACTGCACGCATCGAAAGGGCCGCACCGCCGCGTCCATCGCCGTCCATACGGGTCAGCACAAGACCGGTGATGCCGACGCGTTCATCGAAGTTGCGGGCGAGATTGACAGCGTCCTGACCGGTCAGCGCATCGGCGACCAGCAGGATTTCATGCGGCTTCGAGCGGGCCTTGATCTCGGCCATCTCGATCATCAGCGGCTCGTCGATATGCGTGCGGCCGGCGGTGTCGAGAATGACGACATCATGGCCGCCGAGTTTCGCGGCCTGCACAGCACGCGATGCAATATCGGTGGGCGACTGGCCAGCGATCACAGGCAAGGTGTCGATGCCGGTCTGGACGCCAAGCTGGCGCAGCTGCTCCTGGGCGGCCGGTCGACGCGTGTCGAGGGAGGCCATCAGGACCTTCTTCTTCTCGCGATCCGTCAGGCGCTTGGCAATCTTGCCAGTCGTCGTTGTCTTACCGGAGCCCTGGAGGCCGACCATCATGATCACGACAGGGGCGGCAGCCATAAGGTCGACGCCGACACCATCGGTGCCGAGCATTTCGACCAGCTCGTCATGGACGATCTTGACGACCATCTGGCCGGGCTTGATCGACTTCAGGACGGCGGCGCCAACGGCCTTTTCACGAACACGGTCGGTGAAGCCCTTGACGACTTCGAGCGCGACGTCGGCTTCGAGAAGCGCACGACGGACCTCGCGCATCGCTGCCGAGACATCCGCCTCGGACAGGGCGCCACGGCCGGTCAGTCCATTCAGAATGGAACCAAGACGGTCCTGGAGGTTTTCAAACATCGGCTCTTCCTTGCATGGTTTCGGACACCCGAAACCTCGGTCTTCTCCACGCGGAAAACAAGACGCAAAGCCAAAAAGCACCCGAGGGCGCAACGCGCTGTCGGGTGTTGACCTCCGGGATCTCTTTATACCTTTACGGGTCCCGGTCGGCGGCTCGGAGTGCTTGTCTCGTCGCAGATTGCGCCGGATAAACAGGAAAATGGCCTGGAAGTCAAGCGAAGCCCCGATCTTGAAGGATTCGGCCCCGTTCAGCGATCTACATCAGCGCTATTGCCGTAGAATTGACGAAACCACATATGGGTGAGCCATGAACAGACGCAGCTTTCTCAAATGGTCGGGCTTCGGGCTCGTTGCCGCCACACTTGGAGGCCTCGGCATGCGTGAAGCTCAGGCCGACAACCGATATTATTCCGGTCCGCTCTCGGATCACTTCGACGGCAAGATCTTCTTCAATCCAGGTGGTGAAGAGCCGCGTGGCTTCACCGATCTGCTCCGCTGGCAATTCGGCGGCGGCAAGATCGACTGGCCCAAGGCGGTGGCGGCAGCGGATTTCGTCACGACGAAACCGGAGCCACGTGTCGAGGGAAGCCGGCTTGTCGTCACCATGGTTGGCCATGCGACGCTGCTCATTCAAACGGCGGGCTTGAACATCCTGACCGACCCCGTCTGGTCTGAACGCGCGAGCCCCGTCTCGTTTGCCGGGCCGAAACGCAACAATCCGCCAGGCGTCGCCTTCGACGATCTGCCGAAAATCGACATCGTGATCGTCACCCACAACCACTACGACCATCTGGACATCGGAACCCTGAGACGCCTCATCGAGCGCGACAGGCCGCGCCTGGTCACGCCGCTCGGCAATGACACGATCATCCGCAGCGATGTGCCGGACATCGAGGCTGATGTGATGGACTGGGGCGATAGCATCGAGACCAACAATGGCGTCACCATCCATTGCGAGCCCTGCCATCACTGGTCGGCGCGCGGCATGGGCGACCGGCGCATGGCGCTCTGGGCCGCCTTTGTCATCGAAACCCCTGGCGGCAAGATCTACCATATCGGTGACACCGGCTATGCCGAGGGTAAACACTATCGCGAACTGCGCGAAAAACACCGCGACGTCAGGCTCGCCATCATGCCGATCGGCGCCTACGAGCCACGCTGGTTCATGAAGGCGCAGCACCAGAACCCGGAGGAAGCGATTTCAGGCTTCGGCTTGAGCGGGGCGGCCTTCGGAATCGGCCACCATTTTGGCACCTTCCAGCTGACCAATGAAGGCATCGACGATCCGCCGAAGGCGCTTGTGACGGCCATGTCTGCGGCCGGAATCGGCAATGAGCGTTTCAAGGGCCTGCGCCCCGGCCAGCAGTTCGAGGTGCCTGTCACAAACGCTTGAAAGGCACGAGCCGCGTTGACAGCGGCCGAGCTTTTGACCACACTTCACGCATTCACCAGGGGTGTCCCGACAAGGGGCTGAGATATCGCTACGCCGAGATGGCAGCGCGGTGACCCGTTGAACCTGATCCAGTTCATACTGGCGTAGGGACGGTGCGAGCGCTGCAAAAACGACGATTCGGAACCCGAATCCCGTGGCGTCTTTCCATCATTCCGGCTGACATGACTGGGTCTCCAACCTGAACACTTGGAGCTCCACGATGAACATTGCCCCTGACTTTAACAGGCCCGACGTCACCACAGGGCCGCTTCCCGCCTCGACCAAGATCTTCTTAGCAGGGGACATCCACCCGGATATCCGCGTGCCGCTGCGCCAGATCGCGCTGCACCCGACCTCCGGCGAACCGCCTGTGAATGTCTATGACGCATCGGGACCCTATACCGACCCGCAGGCGACCATCGCCATCGACCAGGGGCTGGCCCGCCACCGGACGGCTTGGGTCCAGGCACGCGGCGATGTCGAGGCCTATGACGGCCGCGATATAAAGCCCGAGGACAACGGCTTCGTCTCTGCCGACAAGCTGACACCGGCGTTTCCCGTGAAACATCAGCCGCTTCGTGCCACGGGCGGCAAGGCAGTCACCCAGCTTGCCTATGCCCGCGCCGGGATCATCACACCGGAAATGGAATATGTGGCGATCCGCGAAAACGTCGGCCGCAAGGCTATGACAGAGGCGCTCGTTCGCGACGGCGAAAGCTTCGGCGCCGCGATTCCCGATCACGTGACGCCGGAATTCGTCCGCAAGGAGATTGCCTCAGGGAGAGCAATCATCCCGGCCAACATCAACCATCCGGAACTCGAGCCGATGATCATCGGACGGAATTTCCTGGTGAAGATCAACGCCAATATCGGCAACTCGGCCGTCACCTCTTCCATGGCCGAGGAAGTCGAGAAGATGGTCTGGGCGATCCGCTGGGGTGCCGACACGGTCATGGATCTCTCGACCGGCCGCAACATTCACAACATCCGCGACTGGATCCTGCGCAATTCGCCCGTGCCGATCGGCACCGTGCCGCTCTACCAGGCGCTGGAAAAGGTCGGCGGCATTGCAGAGGATCTGACCTGGGAGGTCTATCGCGACACGCTGATCGAGCAGGCCGAACAGGGCGTCGACTATTTCACCATCCATGCCGGCGTTCGGCTGCATTACATCCCGCTGACCGTCAACCGCGTCACCGGCATCGTCTCCCGCGGTGGTTCAATCATGGCCAAGTGGTGTCTGCATCACCACAAGGAGAGCTTCCTCTACGAGCATTTCGAGGAAATCTGCGACATCTGCCGCACTTACGACGTCTCCTTCTCGCTGGGCGATGGCTTGCGCCCCGGCTCGATTGCCGATGCCAATGATGCCGCCCAGTTTGCCGAACTGGAGACGCTGGGTGAGCTGACGCAGATCGCTTGGGCTAAGGATTGCCAGGTGATGATCGAGGGGCCCGGCCATGTTCCCATGCACAAGATCAAGGAGAACATGGACAAGCAGCTCAAGACCTGCGGCGAGGCCCCCTTCTACACGCTGGGACCGCTGACGACGGATATCGCACCCGGTTACGACCACATCACCTCCGGGATCGGTGCTGCGATGATCGGCTGGTTCGGCACGGCCATGCTCTGCTATGTCACGCCGAAGGAGCATCTGGGGCTCCCCGACCGCGACGACGTCAAGGTGGGCGTCATCACCTACAAGATCGCGGCGCACGCCGCCGATCTCGCCAAGGGCCATCCGGCAGCGCAGCTGCGCGACGACGCGCTTTCCCGCGCCCGCTTCGAATTCCGTTGGGAAGACCAGTTCAACCTGTCTCTCGACCCCGAAACGGCGCGCTCCATGCATGACGAGACCCTGCCGAAGGAGGCGCACAAGGTGGCGCATTTCTGCTCGATGTGCGGGCCGAAATTCTGCTCGATGCGCATCTCGCATGACATCCGCGCCGAGGCCCAGAAGGAGGGCCTGACCGCCATGGCGGAGAAATACCGCGCCGGCGGCGATCTCTACATGACGTCGGACGAGATCGCAGCGCTTGAGGCGGGGGAACGGTCATGACCATCATGGTGAAGGGCGCAGGTGTCGCAGGGCTGGCGACGGCGCTGGAACTGGCGCGCAGCGGTGTCTCCGTCGAGGTCGTTGAGCACCGGGCCGATATCGGGCTTGGCGCCTCCCATTGGGCGGGCGGCATGCTCGCCCCCTATTGCGAGCGGGAGGCAGCGGAAGAGATCGTGCTGACATCAGGTCTCTTGGCTGCCGACTGGTGGGACGAGGCTGTGCCCGGTCTCGTCCAACGCCGGGGCACGCTTGTGCTGGCCAACCCGCGAGATCTCGCCGACCTCAAGCGCTTTGCGACCCGTACGCGCGGCCATCGCTGGCTGGGCGAGGAAGAGATAGCTGAGCTTGAGCCGGATCTCGCAAGGCGTTTCGGCAGCGGCCTCTTCTTTTCAGAGGAGGCCCATCTCGATCCACGCCAGGCCTTGCGGGGTCTTTATCAGGCGGCCCGGCAGCTCGGTGTCTCCTTCCGCTTCGGGGAGGAGGCATGTGATACGGGAGACTATGCGAGCGTCGTTGATTGCCGCGGTCCCCAAGCCATCCGTGAGATCGACGGATTGCGCGGTGTGCGCGGCGAGATGCTCTATCTGGAAACGGGTGACGTCACGCTCTCCCGCCCCGTGCGCCTCCTGCATCCCCGCCACCCTCTCTACATAGTGCCGCGCGGCAACGGGCTGTTCATGCTGGGCGCGACCATGATCGAGGCTGAGGATGACGGGCCGATCACGGCGCGTTCGATGATGGAGCTGCTCAACACAGCCTATGCGCTGCACCCGGCTTTTGCCGAGGCGCGCATCGTGGAAACCGGCACCGGCATCCGCCCGGCTTTCCCGGACAATGTGCCCCGCCTCATTGAAACCTCCGAAGGCCTGGCGGTGGCAGGCATGCACCGCCACGGCTTTCTGTTGGCTCCAGCACTGGCGCGTGAGGCGGCAGAGAGGCTGACGACCACGCACGCAATCGAGAGAAGGAGGAGCGCATGAAGCTCACCGTCAACGGAGAAGCCCTGGAGCTCAATGCGGGCAACCTCGCCGACCTGCTCGCAAAGCTCGACTACGAAGGCGAGTGGCTGGCAACCGTCGTCAATGGCGACCTTGTTCACCGCGAGGAGCGAGCCGCCCATCCTTTGAAGGAGGGCGACCGGATCGAGATCCTTTCGCCCATGCAGGGAGGCTGAAATGGCCCTGGAACTCTATGGCAAGACCGTCTCCTCGCGCCTCCTACTCGGCACGGCCCGCTACCCCTCGCCCGCGATCCTGGCGGAGGCCGTACGGCGGTCTAAGACTGAGATCGTCACCGTCTCGCTGCGCCGGGAAACCGCGGGCGGCAAGGCGGGCGGGGCCTTCTTCCAGCTGATCCGTGAGCTCGGCGTTCACATTCTGCCCAACACCGCCGGCTGCCACAGCGCCCGCGAAGCGGTGCTGACGGCGAAGATGGCGCGCGAGGTCTTCGGCACCACCTGGATCAAGCTCGAGGTGATCGGTCATCAGGACACGCTGCAGCCCGATGTTTTCGAGCTGGTGGAAGCGGCGAAGATCCTTGTTGGCGAGGGCTTCGAGGTATTCCCCTATACCACCGACGATCTGGTGGTCGGGGAGAAGCTGCTCGCCGCCGGATGCCGGGTGCTCATGCCCTGGTGCGCGCCGATCGGCAGCGCCATGGGGCCGCAGAATCTGCCGGCGCTCAAATCCATGCGGGCAGAATTTCCCGACGTGCCGCTGATCGTCGATGCCGGCATCGGGCGTCCGTCCCATGCTACGGCGGTGATGGAACTCGGCTACGACGCCGTGCTGCTCAACACCGCTGTTGCCTCGGCCGGTGATCCGGCCGCGATGGCCGAGGCCTTTGCCAAGGCCATCGAGGCGGGGTATATGGCTCATGAAGCGGGCATGCTGGAGCCGCGCGACATGGCCGTGCCATCCACCCCCGTGATCGGAAAGGGGGTCTTCGCATGAAGCTCGATCCCTTCTACCTCATCGTCGACAGTGCCGACTGGATCGAGCGGCTGGTGCCGCTGGGCGTCAAGCTGGTGCAGCTGCGGATGAAAGACGCCGAGGAAAGTGCGCTTCGCCAGCACATCCGCCGCGCCCGGCAATGCTGTCTCGACCATGGCTGCCAGTTGATCGTCAACGACTACTGGCAGGTCGCCATCGACGAGGCTTGCGACTTCGTCCATCTGGGCCAGGAGGATCTGGCGACGGCAGATATCGCCGCGATCCGCAGCGCAGGCCTGAAACTCGGCCTCTCGACGCACGACGACGCAGAACTCGAAACGGCGCTGGCCGCCAAGCCTGACTATATCGCCCTCGGCCCCGTCTATCCAACGATCCTGAAGAAGATGCCCTGGGCGCCGCAGGGCCTGGAACGGCTGACCGCGTGGAAGGAAAAGATCGGCCACCTGCCCCTGGTCGCCATTGGCGGGCTTCGGCCTGACCGGCTTCCCGGTGTCTTCGCGGCCGGCGCTGATAGTGCGGCGGTGGTGACGGACATCACCTTGCATCCCGATCCCGAGGCGCGAACCCGGGAATGGCTTGAAGTGACCGAGCCATGGCGTTGACCATGCACGCGGGGTTTTGGTCGCTCTACTGGTAATTCGGCTGCTTTTCCGCCATATAGGCTGAAAGTACAGTTGTATGGAGTGACGATGTCGGATCGGGTCGAATTCGCGAGGATGAACGGGCTTGGCAACAAGATCCTGGTCATTGACATGCGCGGTCGCACCGACCGGGTGACCCCGGCTGCCGCAGTCGCGCTCGCCGCCGACCCAGCGACCGCCTTCGACCAGATCATGGCGATCCATGATCCCAAGGTCGATGGCACCGACGCCTATATCGACATCCTGAACTGCGACGGCTCGAAGGCGCAGGCCTGTGGCAACGGCACGCGCTGCGTGGTGCAGGCGCTGGCCGCCGAGACCGGCCGCAAGAGCTTCACCTTCCAGACCATCGCCGGCATCCTGAATGCCGTCGAGCATCAGGACGGCACGATCTCCGTCGACATGGGCAAGCCCGTCTTTGCCTGGGACAAGATCCCGCTCTCGGAAGAATTCCACGACACTAGCCGCATCGAACTGCAGATCGGCCCGATTGACGCGCCGATCCTGCATTCGCCCTCGGCCATGTCGATGGGCAATCCTCATGCCGTCTTCTGGGTCGATCGAGATCCGGCGACCTATGACCTGGAACGTTTCGGTCCGCTTCTGGAAAACCATCCGATCTTCCCGGAAAAGGCCAATATCACGCTGGCCCAGGTCACCTCGAAGACATCAATGATCACGCGCACCTGGGAGCGCGGCGCAGGGCTGACGCTCGCCTGCGGCTCGGCTGCCTGTGCCGCTGGCGTGTCCGCCGCCCGCACCGGTCGCACGGAACGCAAGGTGACGATCACGGTGGCGTCGAGCCCCAATCGCGGCACGCTCACCATCGACTGGCGCCCCGACGACAAGGTCGTCATGACAGGCCCCGCCGAATGGGAGTGGTCAGGCATGGTTGATCCGGCGACCGGCAGCTGGCAGCGCGACACAAGCGCCGATGCAGAGACCGCCACCCAGTGACCTCCGCGCGACATGGCGCCGTCGAGGTCATAACCTTCGGCTGTCGCCTGAACACCTATGAATCCGAGGTCATGAAGGCCGAGGCCGCCAAGGCCGGCCTCGACAACGCGATCCTCGTCAACACCTGTGCGGTGACCTCCGAGGCCGTGCGTCAGGCACGCCAGGCGATCCGCCGGGCACGCCGGGAAAACCCGGAAGCTCGCATCATCGTAACCGGTTGCGCCGCCCAGACCGAGGCGCAAAACTTCGCTGATATGCCCGAGGTCGACGCCGTCCTTGGCAACGAGGAAAAGCTGAAGGCCGAGCACTATCGCCGCCTGCCGGATTTCGGTGTCTCGGCGGAAGAGAAGGTCGCGGTAAACGACATCATGAGCGTGACCGAGACGGCACCGCAAATGGTGGCGCATATCGATGGTCATGTGCGAGGCTTCCTGCAGGTGCAGAATGGCTGCGATCACCGCTGCACCTTCTGCATCATCCCCTATGGCCGCGGCAATTCGCGCTCCGTGCCGATGGGCGCCGTCGTCGAACAGGCGCGCAAGCTCGTCGAAAACGGCTATCGCGAGGTGGTGCTGACCGGGGTGGATGCGACGAGTTATGGCGCGGATTTGCCTGGGACGCCGACGCTCGGCCTGCTTGCCAAGACACTGCTGAAGCAGGTGCCAGAGATCCAGCGCCTGCGCCTCTCCTCGATCGACAGCATCGAGGCGGACAGCCATCTCTTCGACCTGATTGCTGACGAGCCGCGCTTCATGCCGCATCTGCATCTGTCGCTGCAGCATGGCGACGACATGATCCTAAAGCGCATGAAGCGCCGGCATTCGCGCTCTGATGCCATCGCCTTTGCCGAGCAGGTCCGGCGCCTGCGCCCCGGCTTTGCCTTTGGTGCCGACATGATCGCCGGTTTCCCGACGGAGACCGAGGAGATGGCGGCAAACTCCGCGCGCCTCGCCGAGGAAATCGGCATCGCGCATCTGCATGTCTTCCCCTACAGCCCACGCCCTGGCACGCCGGCAGCGCGCATGCCGCAGCTCGACCGGGCATTGGTCAAAGCACGGGCGGCCGACCTGCGGGCAGTTGCTGAACGATTGCAGGCTGTGCATCTGGCTTCGCATGTCGGCACCCGCCAGAAGCTGCTGGTCGAGCGCAACGAAATGGCGCATACGGAAGACTTCACCCTCGTCGCAGTGCCCGGCATGAACCCCGGCAGCCTCGTCGAGGTCTCGATCGGCGGCCATAACGGTCGCCATCTGACGATTGCATCGGCAGCGGCAAGCGCGGCTGCCTGACACACGGAATAGAGTGACCATGGCCCTCGGCTTCATCAAGAAAGTCTTCACCTTCGGCAAGGAGAAGCCCGCAGAAGCGCCGGCGGAGTTGACGGCCGAGGAGAAGGCTGCAATTTCGGCTGAAAGCGAGCCTAGGGGTCGCGACGAAGATTTGCCTGTTGCCGAGGATCCGGTTCTCGCAGAAGAAATGGAAACGGCTGGGGGGCCGGCAGATGATCTGTCGTCCGAAGATCTCTCCATGGTGCCGCTCGAACTGCTCGAGGCGGAAGCCGAGGAAGAGGTTGAAGAAGCTCAAGCCGTGATAGCCTACGAGCCGGAGGCAGAAGGTGAATCTGCGGCCGTCTCGGATTCGGCATTGGTGCCCGGTGTCCCCGTTCTGCCCAAAGGTTTCGCGGCGGCTGAGGCGAGAGTTCCGGAGCCCGAAGCCCCTGCGCCTGCGGAAAAGCTGAGCTGGTTCCAGCGCCTGAAGGCTGGCCTCTTCCGCACCTCCTCGCAGCTGACGAGCCAGATCACGGCGCTCTTCACCAAGCGCAAGCTGGACGACGAGACGCTGGAAGAACTGGAAGACCTGCTGATCCAGGCCGACCTCGGCGTCGAAACGGCACTCCGCGTCACCGACACCCTGGCCTCCGAGCGCTACGGCAAAGATGTGACCGGCGAGGATGTCACCAAGATCATGGCGACAGAGATCGTCAAGGTGCTGAAGCCGGTTGCCAAACCGCTGGCCCTTGATCTCAGCCACAAGCCGCATGTCATCCTCGTCGTCGGTGTGAACGGCACCGGCAAGACGACGACCATCGGCAAGCTGGCCGCCAAGCTGTCGGGCTCGGGGCTGAAGGTGATGCTCGCGGCCGGCGACACCTTCCGCGCAGCTGCTATCGAGCAGCTGAAGATCTGGGCCGACCGCACCGGCTCGACATTCATCGGCACCAAGCTTGGGGCGGATGCCGCAGGCCTTGCCTATGAAGCCTTCGAAAAAGCCAAGGCTGACAAGGCCGACGTCCTGATCATCGACACCGCCGGCCGCCTGCAGAACAAGGCGGAACTGATGGCGGAACTGGAAAAGATCGTCCGCGTTCTCGGCAAGCTCGATCCGGATGCGCCGCATACCGTGCTGCAGACGCTCGACGCAACGACAGGCCAGAACGCCCTGCAGCAGGTCGAGATCTTCCGCAATGTAGCGGGCGTCAACGGCCTGATCATGACCAAGCTCGATGGCACGGCGCGGGGCGGTATTCTGGTTGCCATCGCCGCCAAGCACAAGCTGCCCGTCTATTTCATCGGCGTCGGCGAAGGCATCGACGACCTCGAACCCTTCGAGGCGGAAGATTTCGCCAGCGCCATTGCCGGCATCGCGCGCTGAGCGCCGGAAACATTAGGAAACGACACCATGTCGGATACATCCACCGATACCCACGCCTCCAAAGCCGAGAAGCAGAACCCCGTGTTGAAGATGGCGCTCGAGCTCGGGCCGCTTTTGATCTTCTTCTTCGGAAACCTGCGCGGCGAGTGGCTGGCGAAGACCTTTCCGGGGCTGACTGCAATTGGCGGACCGCTCTTGATTGCGACCGCCCTTTTCATGGGCGCGACAGTGCTGTCTTTGATCATCTCCAAGATCGTCTTCAAGCACTTGCCGGTCATGCCCTTCGTCTCGGGTATCGTCGTCATGGTCTTCGGCGGGCTTTCGATCTGGCTGCAGGACGAAACCTTCATCAAGATGAAGCCGACCATCGTCAATACGCTCTTCGGCGTCGCGCTGCTTGGTGGTCTGGCCTTCGGCACTTCGCTTTTGGGTTATGTCTTCAACGCTGCCTTCCAACTCGACGCGGAAGGCTGGCGCAAGCTGACGCTGCGCTGGGGCATCTTCTTCCTCTTCCTCGCGGTGCTGAACGAGGTCGTATGGCGCAACTTTTCGGATGATGTCTGGGTCAGCTTCAAGGTCTGGGGCACGATGCCGATCACCATCCTCTTCACGCTGGCGCAGATGCCGCTGATCATGAAGCACTCGCTGGAAGACAAGGAACAGAAATGACCAGCGAGGGCAGCCAGGGCAGCGAAAGCACCACGACTCGTTTCTGGCTGGCGGTGACCTTCGTCATCATCCTGGTTCAGATCGTCTCCCAATATCTCATGGGCCGGATCTGGATCTGTGAATGCGGCTACGTGAAGCTCTTTGAAGCCGGTGTGAATACGCCCGGCAACTCGCAGCACCTCTTCGACTGGTATACGCCGTCACACATCATCCATGGCTTCCTGTTTTACGGCCTGGGCTGGCTGGTGATGCGCAAGAAGCCGATCACCGCCAAGCTTGCGCTTTCCGCGCTGATCGAGGCCGCGTGGGAGATCCTGGAAAACTCGCCAATCGTGATCGATCGCTATCGAACCGCGACCATGGCGGTCGGCTATACCGGCGACAGCATTCTGAATTCCGGAATGGACATGGTCGCCATGATCGCCGGCTTCTTCTTTGCGGCCCGCATGCCGATGTGGCTGACTGTCGTCATCGCGCTGGGCTTCGAAATTCTCACGGCTATCGTCATCAGAGACAACCTAACACTCAACGTCTTGATGCTGGTCTGGCCGATCGAGGCGGTGAAGACCTGGCAGGGCGCTCTCTAAGGTCTCTCAGAGACCAGCGAGCGCCTTTTCGATCGCCGGCATCAGCTGCGTCTGGAAGGTCTCGGGATCGAACGGGCCCACCTTCTTGTAGAGGATCGTGCCGTCAGGACCGACGAGATAGCTTTCCGGAATGCCGTAGACACCCCAGTCGATAGCAGCCTTCCCGTTTGGATCGACACCGATCGCCGCATAGGGATTGCCGAGTTCCCCGAGGAACCGCAATGCATTGTCGTTGCGATCCTTATAGTTGATGCCAACGACGTTGACCCGCGGGTCCTTCGAGAGTTCGAGCAGCATGGGGTGCTCCTGGCGGCAAGGCACGCACCAAGAGGCGAACACGTTGACCAGCGTGAGCTTGCCGTCAATCGCTGCGGTGGTGAGCGCGGGACGCTCGGACCCGTCGAGTGCCTCCATTTGCAGCGGCGGCGCTTTGGTGCCCAGCAAGGCCGACGGGATCTCGGAGACGTCCCGGCCGGATTGAAGCTGGGTCATGAACACTGCGGCAAGGCCCGTGAACAGCAACAGTGGCAGTGCTGCTATCAGGTATCGCCCCCGACCCTTTGCGACCGGTGCATCGCTTTCGCTCTGCTGCGTCATGCGCTCGGATCCTGTGCGGAAGAGGCTGAGGCGGAGCGTCGCCGGATCCCTTGCGCTTCCAGCGTCTTCAGTTCCGCCTGCCGCGCCCGACCGTCGAGATAGATCCATACGGTAAGGACCAGACAGATGCCGGCGGTCAAGGCATATGACCCGATGACGTAAAAGGCGTGGCTCATGCCGAATGCTCCCGACCGGCCTGACGCGCGGCCAGGCGCCGCTGTGCACCGACCCGGCGGCGCCAGATCTCGTTGCGCATCGCCATCATATGCAGCGTGAAGAAGAGGAGGGTGAAGGCCAGCGCCATCACGAGCAGTGGCCAGAGGAATTCCGGATGGATGGTCGGACCATCAAGCCGCATGACGCTCGCCGGCTGATGCAGCGTGTTCCACCAGTCGACCGAGAACTTGATGATCGGAATGTTGACGAAGCCGACAAGGATCAGAACCGAACTGAGCCTGGCTGCCTTGGACGGATCGTCCATGGCGCGGTTGAGAGCGATCAGTCCGAGATACATCAGGAACAGTACAAAGACAGAGGTGAGGCGCGCATCCCACACCCACCACGTGCCCCACATCGGCTTGCCCCAGAGCGAACCGGTGACGAGCGCGATCAGCGTAAAGGCAGCGCCAAGGGGGGCGGCCGCCTTGTGGCTGACATCGGCAAGCGGATGTCGCCAGACGAGCGTGCCGATCGCCGAGAGCGCCATCACGGAGTAACACATCATCGAGAGCCAGGCTGCCGGCACATGCACATACATGATGCGCACCGTATCGCCCTGCTGGTAGTCGGTTTCCGAGGCAAAGCCGAGATAGAGCCCGACCGCAAAGAGCAGCACCGTAATGCCTGCAAACCAGGGCAGGATCCGCGCGACCAGCGCGAGAAATCGGGTGGGATTGGCGAGGTCGCCGATTTTTGTGATGGCAAGGCTGTTGTCGGTCATGATGTGTTTTAGCCTGTCTCAATCCCGCCTGCAATTGATCCTGGTCAAGCTGAATTGCCTCAGTCCGCCGAGCTGCGCAAGGCGGCTGCCGCACCGACAGGTCCGATCACGGCAAAGAGAAGTGTGATGGCTGTCAGGAAGAGGAAGGGCGGCATGAACGGCGCCGGATCCTCAACCGCTGCATAGGAAGCACTGACCCCGAAGATCAACACAGGGACGGCAAGCGGCAGCACGAGGATGGACACCAGCAGACCGCCTCGGGGCAAGGCGACAGCCACGGCTGCACCTGCTGCTCCGATAAAGGTGATGGCAGGCGACCCGACCAGCAGGGTCAGCATGACAGCGCCGATGGCGACTTCATCCATATTCATGAAAAGGCCGAGCAGGGGGGACGCCACCACCAGCGGCAACCCGGTTGCCACCCAGTGGGCAAGGCATTTGACCAGCACGGTGAGAACCAGCGGCGTTTCCTGCATCAGTAGGATATCGAGCGAGCCGTCGTCCCTCTCGGCCTGGAAGAGCCGGTCGAGGCCAAGCAGCGCCGACAGTAGCGCCCCGATCCAGACGATGGCCGGACCGATGCGGGAAAGCAGATTGAGATCCGGACCGACACCGAAGGGGATGACGGCAACGACGGTCGTGAAGAAAAGTACGCCGATCAGTGCGCCGCCACCGGCACGTACCGAGAGCTTCAGGTCTCTGAGGAAGAGCGCCATCATGCCGCATACTCCTCGTCGACGCCATCGAAGCCGAGCATCTCCAGGTTCGCCGCACCCTCCATGCCGAGAGGCTGGTGAGTTGCCGCAAGCACGATACCGCCTGCCTGCCTGTGTCGTCGCACCAACTCTTCGAACATGGTGTCAGCGCGACGGTCGAGAGCAGCTGTCGGCTCGTCGAGGATCCAGACCGGCCGATACGCGACCAGAAGCCGCGCCATGGCGAAGCGTCGCTGCTGACCGGCAGAGAGATAGCCATAGGGGAGATGCGTGATACCCGCCAGATCGACGGCCGCTGCCGCCTCTTCGACCTCGAGGCTTTGCCCCATGCCGAGATCACCCAGGAAGGATTTCCAGAAGGTCAGATTTTCAGCGACCGTCAATTCTCGTTTCATACCGTTGCGATGACCGAGGTAGTGACTGAATTCGCCAGCAGGTCGCGCTTCGTCATGGGCTTGCGAAAAGCAGACCGCGCGCCCCGTTTCAGGGCGAAGCAGCCCTGCCACGACACGCAACAAGGTCGATTTTCCAGAGCCGTTTCGGCCCGTGAGAACCAGCGCCTCTCCAGCCGCCAACGTAAAGGAAACATTAACGAAAATCAGGTCCTCGCCACGGCGCGCTGAGAGATTTTCGGCTTCAAGCCTGATCATGATCGCCTTCTGGCAGGATGAGGCCTGCCTCATAAAAATTTCCGATTTCGTCCTTCGTCGGTCTGGCGCCTTTCTTAGAAATTATCTATAAGACCTGCAACCACGCCAGCGGCCGGCGTGAAGTTCATCCTTGTGCCGAACTTGGACATCGCGAGGAGCGATTTTCACGGGCGGACAGCGGAAATGGTCGTACCCGCATCCTGATGTGCATGAAGTGCATAGGCGTCCGCACGATTGTGTTGGCTATCAGAATATGCGGGGTTTCTATCCGTGGCTAAATCTCTCGACAGCTTCAATTGCCGGTCGGTCCTGACCGTCGACGGCAAGGACTATGTCTACTACAGCATCCCGAAGGCCGAAGCGAACGGTCTTGCCGGTGTATCGAAGCTCCCTTACTCGATGAAGGTGCTTCTCGAGAACCTTCTCCGTAACGAAGATGGCCGCTCGGTCACCAAGAAGGACATTCAGGCCGTCGCCGAATGGCTAACCAACAAGGGCCTGACCGAAGCGGAAATCGCCTATCGCCCGGCCCGCGTGCTGATGCAGGACTTCACCGGCGTTCCCGCCGTTGTCGACCTCGCCGCCATGCGCGACGCCATGGTCAATCTCGGTGGTGATCCGGAAAAGATCAACCCACTGGTTCCCGTCGACCTCGTCATCGACCACTCTGTTATCGTCGACGAATTCGGCACGCCGACAGCTTTCGCCCGCAACGTCGAGCTCGAATACGAGCGCAACGGCGAGCGCTACCGCTTCCTGAAGTGGGGCCAGCAGGCATTCAAAAACTTCCGCGTCGTGCCGCCCGGCACCGGCATCTGTCACCAGGTCAATCTGGAATACCTCGGCCAGACCGTCTGGACCAAGGATGAGGACGGCGAAACGACCGCCTACCCGGACACCTGCGTCGGCACGGACAGCCACACCACGATGATCAACGGTCTCGGCGTTCTCGGCTGGGGTGTCGGTGGCATCGAAGCAGAAGCCGCCATGCTCGGCCAGCCGGTCTCCATGCTGCTGCCTGAAGTCATCGGCTTCAAGCTCACCGGCAAGGTGAAGGAAGGCGTCACCGCGACCGACCTCGTCCTGACCGTCGTGCAGATGCTGCGCAAGAAGGGCGTTGTCTCCAAGTTCGTCGAATTCTTCGGCCCAGGCCTTGATTCGATGTCGCTCGCTGACCGTGCAACCATCGGCAACATGGGCCCGGAATACGGCGCGACCTGCGGCTTCTTCCCGGTTGATGGCGAAACCATCAACTACCTGACCATGTCTGGCCGCACCAAGGACCGTATCGCCCTGGTGGAATCCTACTCCAAGGCGCAGGGCATGTGGCGCGACAGCGACGGTTCGGACCTCGTCTTCACCGACACGCTGGAACTCGACCTCGGCGACGTTGTCCCATCCATGGCCGGCCCGAAGCGTCCGGAAGGCCGTCTGCCGCTCGAAACCATCGCTCCGAACTTCGCAACGGCCCTCGAAGGCGACTACAAGAAGCCAGGCCAGCTGACCAACCGCTACGCTGTTGAAGGCACCGACTATGACATCGGCCATGGCGACGTCGCGATTGCCGCCATCACGTCCTGCACCAACACCTCGAACCCGAGCGTGCTGATTGCGGCCGGCCTTCTCGCCCGCAACGCCGTTGCCAAGGGCCTGAAGTCCAAGCCGTGGGTGAAGACCTCGCTGGCACCGGGATCTCAGGTTGTCGGCGAATATCTGGCCAAGTCTGGCCTTCAGACCTCGCTCGACGCGCTGGGCTTCAACCTGGTTGGCTTCGGCTGCACCACCTGCATCGGCAATTCCGGCCCGCTGCCGGCGCCGATCTCCAAGACGATCAACGACAAGGGCCTAATCACGGCCGGCGTGCTCTCGGGCAACCGCAACTTCGAAGGCCGTATCTCGCCGGACGTCCAGGCCAACTACCTGGCATCGCCGCCGCTGGTGGTCGCCTACGCGCTCGCCGGCACGGTCCAGAAGGATCTGACCACGGAGCCGCTGGGTGAAGACCAGGACGGCAACCCGGTCTTCCTCAAGGACATCTGGCCGACCTCGCACGAGATCCAGGAATTCATCCTGAAATACGTCACGCGCGAACTTTACGAATCGAAGTATGCGGATGTCTTCAAGGGCGACGCCAACTGGCAGGCCGTTCAGGTCCCCGCTGGCCAGACCTATGCATGGGACGACAAGTCGACCTATGTGCAGAACCCGCCCTACTTCGTCGGCATGGGCAAGACTGGCTCGGGCCTGAAGAACATCAATGGCGCCCGCGTCCTTGGTCTCTTCGGCGACAAGATCACCACCGACCACATTTCTCCGGCCGGTTCGATCAAGGCAGCGTCTCCGGCGGGTGCTTACCTGACCGACAACGGCGTGGCCGTGGCCGACTTCAACCAGTACGGCACGCGCCGCGGTAACCACGAAGTGATGATGCGCGGTACCTTCGCCAACATCCGCATCCGCAACCACATGCTCGGTCCGAACGGCAAGGAAGGTGGCTACACGGTCCACTATCCGTCCAAGGAAGAGCTGTCGATCTACGATGCGGCCATGATGTACAAGGAAGAGGGCGTTCCGCTCGTCATCTTCGCAGGCGTCGAATACGGCAATGGTTCGTCGCGCGACTGGGCAGCCAAGGGCACCAACCTTCTCGGCGTCAAGGCCGTGATCGCCCAGTCCTTCGAGCGTATCCACCGCTCGAACCTCGTCGGCATGGGCGTCGTGCCCTTCACCTTCGAAGACGGGACCACCTGGGCTTCGCTGAACCTCAAGGGCGACGAGATCGTGACGATCGAAGGCCTGGAAGGCGACATCAAGCCGCGCGAGAAGAAGATCGCCAAGATCACCTACTCCGATGGCACCGTGAAGGATGTCCCGCTGCTCTGCCGCATCGATACGCTCGATGAGGTCACCTACATGAACAATGGCGGCATTCTGCAGACCGTTCTGCGCGATCTCGCTGCCTAAAAGTTCTAAGACGACAGATGAGAAGCCGCCGGGTAACCGGCGGCTTTTTTCGTGGGGGACAGAATTGGACCGTTGACCAAAATTTCACCCCATCGTGACTTTGCGCACAGGGCACGAGAGAGTATCAAGTGCACCATGCAGAAAAGGCATCGCATCAGCATGTTGCAGGCAAGCAAGAGCACGGGTCGAGAAAAGCTAAGGGCAAAGCTGGTTGCTTTGGTCCTCGCGCCATTCGTCATCCTTTCCGGCCCTGCAGCGAAGGCTGACGACGCATCGACGCCGAAGGGCGTCGTGGAACTCTTCACATCACAGGGATGCCGCTCCTGCCCTCCTGCGGACCGCGCATTCGAGCAGCTCGTCCGCGAAGGCAAGGTCGTGGCGCTGTCCTACCACGTCGATTATTGGAACTACCTCGGCTGGGCCGATACCCTGGCGACCAAGGAAAACACAGCAAGGCAGTATGCCTATGCCAAGACCTTCGGTCGAAATGGGGTCTACACCCCGCAGGCGGTGCTCAATGGTCGTGAACATCTGAAGGGCACCGACGCATCGGAGGTCAATCAGCGACTGGACCGCATGAAGTCGAGCGGAAACGGCTTGGTAGTGCCGGTGAAAGCCTCGCGTCACGACGACCAGTTGTCGATTACGATCGGTAAGGGTGCCGGCAAGGCAAATGTCGTGGTTGTCTATTTCCGCCAGAACCAGACCGTCGAGGTGCTCAAGGGCGAAAACCTCGGGCAGAGCCTGAACTACTGGCACAGCGTGACCGACGTTCAGACCGTTGGCATGTGGGATGGAAAGTCGCTTGATCTGACGCTTCCGGCAAAGCCCATGGGCGACGAAGAGAGCGACGGCATCGCCATTCTCCTGCAGGCTGCCGATGAGGGCGGCAATCCGTCCCGAATCATTGGGGCCACCGTCATGATGACCACGCCAAAGACGCTCTGATTTCAGGATGCTGGAAACTCGGTGTGGTCCGGCCTGGAAACATTGGGGGGCTGGGGGTAAGGGGTCAATGCGCCAGACCGGACCTTTTGGCGCATCGCGCCAACCGAGTTAGTTATACTATATCTCAAAAAGCGGCGCACGTATGTTCAAATTTGGGCGCGGCGACGTTTATCTGATTTGCAGCGTGATTATTGTCACAACCGGTGCGTCAGCAGAGCCAACGAAAAGGCCCGCCCGGGGGATGCCGGACAGGCCTCAATGAATTCGTAGTCAAGCGATGGTCAGCCGACGAGCGCGTCGTAAGCCTGGACGTTCTTGATGGCGCGCTCACCGATCACCGCGGCACTATCGCCCGGCTTATAGAGGCTGGAGCCCAGGCCAAAGGCGCGAACGCCGACCTTCCAGTAATCCGCAAAGTTGGCATCGGAGACGCCGCCGACAGCGCCGAGAGGCAGATGCGGCGGCAGAATGGCCTTGATGGCTGAAATGCCGCTTGGGCCCAGCACGCTGGCCGGGAAGAACTTGAGCGCCGAAGCGCCGCACTTGGCGGCAAGCAGAGCTTCCGTCGGCGTGAAGACGCCCGGCATTGCGACCATCCCATGCGAAACCGCACGGCGAATCACTTCAGGCTCGACATTCGGTGTCACCAGCAGATTGCCGCCAACATCGTTCAGGCGGTCCACCTGGGACGCTTCGAGCACTGTCCCTGCCCCGATCAGCACATTTGCCGGTGCAAGTTTGCGGGCCTTCTCGATGGAAACGAACGGATCGGGCGAGTTCAAGGGCACTTCGATCGCCTCGAACCCTGCTTCCAGCAGCGCATCCACTGCAGCTTCGATCTCCTCCGGCTTGATGCCGCGCAGGATGGCAACAAGATTGCGGCGAAGCGCGGGCCAGGCAACGGATGCGGTCATCAGGTCAATCCTTGAATTCGTGGTCGAAAAGAGAAAGTGCCGAGGCAAGCAGACCGCGACGGACCAACAGTCCCCCATCAAGGAGAACCGGTTCGCCGCCAGCCTGGACGATGGCCCGGGCATAGAGACGCGTCAGCTTGCCCGTACCGATAAGGTAAGCCTTGCCATACCGCGTGAGATCGTTGCGGATCGCCGCGATCTCGGCGCCGATCAGCAGACCGGAGAGGCGCGCCGCAGGATTGATCTTCGCATTCGAAGAAAGCAGCCCCTCGGCTCGGATCGAGAAGAGAACCGATGTCAGTGCAAATCCAGGCTTGAGCGCCTGCTGCACGGCAACGTCGAAGATTTCAGGATCCGCCTCGGCGTCACCGTCCTCGGGAACGGAAAGGCGCAGGATGGACTGCCGGCTGATCAAATTGAAAAGCTCGCCCGTCATCACGGTGGAGAAATTGCGAACCTGCCCCCCCTCGACGAGAGCCCATTTCGAATGGGTGCCTGGAAGGCAGAAGAGAGCGTTGTCCAGGCCCTGCTCGAGGGCGCCGGCAAGCTGGGTTTCCTCACCCCGCATGACGTCAAAGGCACCGCCCTCGCGCTGGCAGACGCCAGGCAGGATATAGACCGGACGGCTGACGCCCTCCGGCTGGACTGCATGCTGGAAAAGGCCGACCAGCGGCGCCGGCGTTTCCACATAGGGTGCTTCACGCCAGCCAGTACGGGCGCCCGCCATACCGGCGATGACCACCGGGAGCTCGGGAGGCGCACCAAGCGCTGTGAGATGCCCTTCGAGCACGGCGGGATAGGCAGCCTTGTCGAGGCTGCCCATACCCTCTGCAGATTGTCGTTCACCGATCACCTCGCCCTGGCTGTCGGTCAGCCAGATCCGAAGGTTGCTGGTGCCCCAGTCTACGAGCGCGGCAAACGGTGATGTCGTCACGGCATGTCCTCAGGCGAGATCGGTCGGCAGAAGCGCCGCCGGAATATCCTGGAAGCAGACCGGCCGCAGGAAGCGACGGATCGAGAGCGTGCCGACCGACGTGGCGCCAAAGTTCGTGGAAGCTGGGTAGGGACCACCGTGGACCATGGAATCAGCCACTTCGACGCCGGTCGGGAAGCCGTTGGCGAGCACGCGACCCGCCTTGCGCTCCAGGATCGGCATAAGGCGCTTGCCAAGCGTCTCGTCACCATCGGCGAGATGGATCGAAGCCGTCAGCTGGCCGGAAAGGCTGCGGGCCATGGCGACCATTTCGTCTTCGCTCTCGGCGATAACGATCAAGCCGAGCGGACCGAACACTTCCTCGCCGAGCACATGATTGTCGAGCCAGTCCTTGGCCGTCGTCTGGAACAGGTAAGGCGTGGCATTGCGCAGGTCGCAGGTCGACGTGAGAACTGAACGAACACCCTCGGTACCGGCGATCTTGGTCGCACCCTTACGGTAGGCATCAGCAATCCCATCCGTCAGCATCGTCTGCGGACCAACGGCCGAGAGAGCTTCCGTTGCTGTCTCGACATACTTGTCCGCGTCAGCGCCCTTGAGCAGCACGACGATACCCGGATTGGTGCAGAACTGACCGGCACCCATGGTCAGCGAACCGACCCAGCCCTTGGCAATGGCTTCGCCACGGGTGGCGATCGCCTTGGGCAGCATGAACATCGGATTGACCGAGCCGAGCTCGCCGAAGAACGGGATGGGTTCTGGACGCTGCGCGCAGAGATCGAAGAGCGCGCGACCACCACCGAGCGAGCCGGTAAAGCCGACGGCCTTGATCAGCGGATGCTGAACCAGCGCCTGGCCGACGTCGCGGCTACCGCCGTGAACGAGCGAGAAGACGCCCGGGTGTACGCCGCAACGCTTGATGGCAGCATCGATCGCGGAGGCGACGATTTCACCGGTGCCCGGATGGGCATCATGCGCCTTGACGACGACTGGGCAGCCAGCAGCGAGTGCCGCCGCCGTATCACCGCCAGCCGTGGAGAAGGCGAGGGGGAAGTTGGAGGCACCGAAGACGGCGACCGGGCCGATCGGACGCTGGACCATCCTGAGATCCGAACGCGGCAGAGGCTTGCGATCGGGCAGGGCTTCGTCATGACGACGGTCGAGATAGTCGCCCTTGCGGATATGCGCCGCGAAGAGGCGAAGCTGGCCGACGGTGCGGCCGCGCTCGCCGATCAGGCGTGCTTCCGGCAGACCGGTTTCCTGGGAGCCGATCTCGGTGATCGCATCGCCACGTGCGTCGATTTCCTCGGCGATGGCGTCGAGAAAGGCGGCACGCTCTTCGCGCGTCGAATAGGCATAGGTTTCGAATGCCTCTTCAGCGGCCTTAACCGCCTGATCGACAAGGGCAGGGGTGCCCTTCGAGAAGGTGTGGGAGGAGCCCGTGGCAGGCGACGAAGTGAAAGTATCCGTGCTGGCAACCCAGTTGCCGGCGATCAGGTGTTTTCCAGTCGGTGTATAGGCCATGGGATGGGCCTCCTTTTGATGTCAGTCTTCGAAGTGAGCGACGACTTTTCGTTCCCCGCAAAGGAACGAATCCGCCACGATGCGCAGCGGCTGATAGTCGGTATCGCTCTGGCGGGAGCGGATGAGATGGGCGAAGCGTTCGTAGATTCCCGCATATTCGCGGTCCGGGCCGGACGCCTGTTCCTTACCCCCGATATAGAGTTCCGAACCGCCCTTTGAAAGACGCAGCTCGCCGGCATTCGTCTGGACTGTGATGTCCCACGTCTGCGGTCCTTCCTGTCGCCAGTCGAATTCGGCCGAGATTGGCGCGCCTTCGACGGTCCGCATGGCGATGGAAGCGGCGATCGGCTGCTTCTTGTTTTCAGGGAACTCCAGGGTGGATTTTTCCACCATGATGTGGCCCGGCACGATCTCCGTCAGGATTGAGAGTGCATTGATACCCGGATCGAAAACGCCGAAGCCACCCGGTTCCCAGATCCAGGCCTGGCCGGGATGCCAACGGCGCACGTCTTCCTTCCAGACGATCGAAATCGACTGGATGACCTTGTCGGAAAGCCACTGGCGAGCCGGCTCGACACCGAGTGCAAAGCGCGAGTGCCATGTGGCAAACAACGTCACGCCAGCCTTGGCAGCAAGCTCGGTCAGAGCCTCTGCCTCACCCAGGGTGGTCGCCGGTGGCTTTTCCATCAGCACGTGGCGACCAGCCGCAATCGCAGCCTTTGCCATGTCGAAGCGCACTTCAGGCGGGGTGCAGAGCGACACGACCTTGATGTCCGGGCGCGCGGCCAGAAACGCATCGAAGTCGGTGAAGTTCTCGGCACCCTCGACCTTGCCGTGACGGCTGACGCCAACGGCAACGACGAAGTCCTGACCGCCTTCGATCGACGGGATGTGCTGGTCGCGGGCGATCTTGCCGATGCCGACAAGCGCAAGCGGAATACGATCTGCCATCGTCAAGGTCCTCAGTGTGCGTCCTTGCCGACCGGCGAACCGCGGCAGCCCTTCAGGAAGTCGAAGTCGGCACCTGTATCGGCACCTTCGACGTGATCGTGGAAGAGGCGGGCATAACCGCTGGCAGGCGGCTCAACGGACGGGCGCCAGTCGGCTAGACGGCGCTGCATCTCTTCTTCCGAGATATCGAGGTGAATGCGACGCGATTCGACATCGAGCTCGATGAAGTCACCATTCTTGACGATCGCGAGCGGTCCGCCACGTGCGGCTTCCGGCGAGGTGTGCAGGAGAACGGTGCCATAGGCGGTGCCGGACATGCGCGCATCCGAAATACGGACCATGTCGGTGATGCCCTTGCGCAGGACCTTCGGCGGCAGACCCATGTTGCCGACTTCAGCCATGCCCGGATAGCCGCGCGGACCACAGTTCTTCAGCACCATGACGCAGGTCTCGTCGATATCGAGCGCCTCGTCGTTGATCTTCGCCTTGTAGTCGTCGATGTCCTCGAAGACCACGGCGCGGCCACGATGCTTCATCAGGTGCGCGGAGGCTGCAGACGGCTTCAACACGCAGCCCTTCGGCGCGAGATTGCCGCGCAGAACGACAATACCGCCCTGCTGAGTCAGCGCCTTGTCAACCGGGAGGATGACATCCTCGTTCCAGTTGCGAACGTCCTTGACCTCATCCCAGATGCTTTCGCCCGAGACGGTCAGCGCATCCTTGTGCAGCTTGCCGGCTTCGCCGAGACGCTTGATGACGACAGGCAGACCGCCAGCATAGAAGAACTCTTCCATCAGGTACTTGCCCGACGGCATCAGGTTGACGATCGTCGGAATATCACGACCCAGGCGATCCCAGTCGTCGAGCGTCAGATCGATGCCAACGCGGCCGGCCATAGCCAGGATATGCACCACGGCGTTGGTCGAGCCGCCGATCGCACCGTTGACGCGGATGGCGTTCTCGAAGGCTTCCTTGGTCATGATGTCGGAGGGCTTCAGGTCGTCCTTTACCATCTGCACGATCCGGCGCCCCGAAAGCTGCGCCATCACCTTGCGGCGGCTGTCGACAGCCGGGATCGCGGCGTTGCCCGAGAGCGCCATGCCGAGGGCTTCAACCATCGACGCCATGGTCGAGGCGGTGCCCATGGTGTTGCAGGTGCCGCTGGAGCGGGACATTGAAGCTTCGGCTTCGACGAATTCTTCCTGGGTCATCTCGCCAGCCTTCACGGCTTCGGAGAACTTCCAGAGATGCGTGCCGGAACCGACGCGTTCGCCGCGGAAATAGCCGTTCAGCATCGGGCCACCGGTGACAACGATAGACGGAAGGTCGGTCGAAGCAGCCGCCATGACCAGCGACGGGGTCGTCTTGTCACAGCCGACGAGCAGCACGGCACCATCGATCGGCTGGCCGCGCATGGCTTCTTCGACGGCCAGTGCCGCAAGGTTGCGGTACATCATCGCCGTCGGGCGGAAGGTGTTTTCGGAAGCCGAGAAAACCGGGATCTCGACCGGGAAACCACCAGCTTCCCAGACGCCAGCCTTCACCTTTTCAGCGAGCTCACGCAGGTGGCCGTTGCATGGGGTGAGGTCGGACCAGGTATTCAGGATACCGATGACCGGGCGACCATCGAAGAGGTCGTGCGGGTGGCCCTGGTTCTTCATCCAGCCACGATGATAGATCGTGTCGCGGGATGTCCCGCCATACCAGTGCTGGGATCTCAGTTGGCGCGGCCAGGCCGCCGGTTTGAACTTGCTCATGGCTTTCGTCCTGTCTCTGGGAAATGGGCGGGTCGGTTGACCGATCCGCTCAGAGCATCTTCACCTTGACGGTCTCCGCAGCAGCCTTTGCCAGGCGGTTGCGCAGTGGGAGACCGAATTGCGGGGACTCGATTTCGAAGACATCGCCTTCCTGCGTGACGAATCCATCCGCGACGGAAAGCGTAGCCGTCCCGTACATGTGGACATGCAGGTCGCCCGGCTGGCAGAACAGCGCATACTTGAAGTGGTGATACTCCAGGTTCGCGATCGTGTGGGACATGTTGGCCTCACCCGAGAGGAACGGCTTTTCCCAGACGGTCTGGCCAGCGCGCACGATGCGCGAAATGCCTTCGACGTGATCGGGCAGGGCGCCGACACGCAGTTCCGGACCGAAGGAGGCCGGACGCAGCTTGGAGTGTGCGAGGAAGAGGTAGTTGATCTTCTCGGTCACGTGGTCGGAGAATTCGTTGGCCACGGAGAAGCCGAGGCGATGCGCGGTGCCGTCTTCGCCGATGATGTAGTAGCCAGCCATTTCCGGCTCTTCACCGCCATCGAGCGCGAAGGATGGCGAGACGAGATCTTCGCCAGGAGCGACCGCGTTGAAGCCATTGCCCTTGTAGAACCACTCTGGCTGAACGCCAATTTCGCCGGACTTCGGCTTGCCGCCTTCCATGCCCATGCGGAACATCTTCATCGAATCGCTCATGCCGGCGGTATCCGCATGCATGCTGTCGCGGGCAGATGCAGACCCGGTATGCGTCAAGCCCGTACCCGTCAGGTACATGTGAGCCGGATCCGGATGACGCACGGGGCAGTCGAGCTTGCCTTCGGCCGCCAGAGCGACGAGATCGACGGCATCGCCAGCACCCTGCTTTTCGATGATGGTTGCTACGTCAGTACCGGCAGCGATGGCTGCCTTCGCGAGTTCGTAAGTTGTCTTGTAACCTGGGACAAGGCGCGCGGCCTCACCCTGGCGGCAGATGACGCCGCCAGTCTTCAATTGCGAGAGAAACATAAGCCTATCCTCAGACTGCTTTGTTCTTGTTGTAAACGTCGAAGAAGACAGCAGCCAAAAGCACGAGGCCCTTGATGAGCTGCTGGTAGTCGATGCCGATACCCATGATCGACATGCCGTTGTTCATGACACCCATGATGAAGGCGCCGATGACAGCACCGGTGATCTTGCCAACGCCGCCGGACGCCGAGGCGCCGCCGATGAAGCAGGCCGCGATAACGTCGAGCTCGAACCCGACGCCCGCCTTCGGTGTCGCCGAATTGAGGCGAGCCGCGATGATCATGCCGGCGAGAGCCGCGAGCACGCCCATGTTGACGAAGGTCAGGAACACCAGCTTTTCGGTATTGATGCCGGAAAGCTTAGCAGCCTTTTCATTGCCGCCCAGCGCATAGATGCGGCGACCGATCGTGGTGCGCGTGGTGACGAAGGAATAAAGCGCGATGAGAACGCCCATGACGACGAGCACGTTCGGCAGGCCGCGATAAGTGGCGAGCTGATAGCCGAGGAAGATCGCAACAGCGCTGATGATGCCCATCTGCACGGCGAAGAACACGAAGGGTTCGTTTTCGGTCCCGTGCTCTTCGTTCAGGCGGCGGTTCTTCATGCCGTTATAGATCGCCATACCGACGAGCAGCACGATCAGAATGATCGCGACGTGGTTGGCGATGCCCGTGGTCGCTACATCCGTCAGCGGCAGGAAGTCCGGGATGAAGCCGGTCGACAGCAGCGTGAATTCCTTCGGGAAGGGACCGATCGGGCGACCCTGCAGCACGACATAGGTCAGGCCGCGGAAAACCAGCATGCCGGCGAGCGTCACGATGAAGGACGGGATCTTCTGATAGGCGACCCAGTAACCCTGGGCGGCACCCATGACGCCACCGAGCACCAGACACAGCGGCACGACCAGCGAGAAATGCCAGCCCCATTTGACCAGCATGATCGCCGATATGCCGCCGATGAAGGCGACGATCGAGCCGACCGACAGGTCGATATGCCCCGCTACGATGATCAGCAACATGCCGAGCGCCATGATGACGATGAACGAGTTCTGCAGCACCAGGTTGGTGATATTGACCGGACGGAAAAGAACGCCGTTGGTCAGGAACTGGAACAGCAGCATGATGACGACGAGCGCGAGCAGCAGTCCGTATTCGCGGATGTTGTTGCGCAGATAGTCGCCTACGGAGACCTTGGGGGTTTCGGTTCTTGTGTCGATAGCCATTAGTGTTTCTCCCCAGAGCGCATGATGGCACGCATGATGGACTCTTGGCTTGCTTCTTCCTTGGACAGTTCCGCGACGATGCGTCCTTCGTTCATGACGTAGATGCGGTCGCAGGTGCCGAGCAGTTCGGGCATTTCCGACGAGATCATCAGAATGCCCTTACCTTCGGCGGCAAGCTGGTTGATGATGGTGTAGATTTCAAACTTCGCCCCGACGTCGATGCCGCGCGTCGGCTCGTCGAGGATCAGGATCTCAGGGTTCGTGAACAGCCACTTCGACAGAACGACCTTCTGCTGGTTGCCACCAGAGAGGTTTACGGCCTCCTGGTAGATCGAGTGCGACCGGATCCGGAGCTTCTGACGATAGTCGGACGCCACCTTGGCTTCCTTGCGGTCATCGATGATCGTGCCGCTGGAAACGCCATCGAGATTGGCGAGGGTGGTGTTTTCCTTGATGTTGTTCTGCAGAACGAGACCGAGATGTTTCCGGTCTTCCGTCACATAGGCAAGACCGGCCTCGATCGCCTTCGGGATCGTCGTAACATCAACCGGCTTGCCGTGCATCGAGACGTCACCGGTAATCTTGTGACCCCAGGACTTGCCGAAAATGCTCATTGCCGTCTCGGTACGCCCGGCACCCATCAGGCCCGCGATACCGACGACTTCGCCGGCGCGGACATTGAAGGCGACATCGTGCAGGAACTGACGATCGCGGTGGTTCTGGTGGAAGACGTTCCAGTTCTTCACCTCGAGCAGGACGTCGCCGATCTTGGGGTCGCGCTTCGGATAGCGGTCTTCCATGTCACGGCCGACCATGCCCTTGATGATCCGGTCTTCCGTGATCTCCTGGGTGTGACAGTCGAGCGTTTCGACGGTGCCGCCGTCACGAAGGATGGTGATCTGGTCAGCAACCTTGCGGATTTCGTTCAGCTTGTGGGAGATGATGATCGAGGTCATCCCCTGCTTGCGGAACTCCATGAGCAGCGTCAGCAGCGCGTCCGAATCCGTTTCGTTCAGAGAAGCGGTCGGCTCGTCGAGGATCAACAGGCGAACCTTCTTCGACAGGGCCTTGGCGATTTCTACCAGCTGCTGCTTGCCGACACCGATGTCGGTGATGCGTGTCGACGGCGCGTCCTTCAGGCCGACCTTTGCCAGCAGCTCTTTCGTCCGCGCAAATGTCTGGGGCCAGTGGATCACGCCGTTCTGGGCGATTTCATTGCCGAGGAAGATGTTCTCGGCGATCGACAGGAGCGGCACGAGCGCCAGTTCCTGGTGAATGATGATGATGCCGAGCTCTTCGCTGTCGGAGATCCGGCCGAAGCGACGGACTTCTCCGTCGTAGAAGATGTCGCCGTCATAGGTGCCAGCGGGATAGACACCGCTCAGGACCTTCATCAGCGTAGACTTGCCGGCGCCATTTTCGCCGACCAGCGCGTGGATCTCGCCCTCGCGCACCTTGAAGCTGACATTGTCCAGCGCTTTCACGCCGGGAAATGTCTTTGTGATGCCGCGCATCTCGAGAATGATGTTGTCCATGTGCAGAATTCCGGCGCCAAGCCAGCGATCCCGAAAGATCCAGCTGGAGGCGCGAGCTCCCTCAATGCGTATAGAAAATGGGTCCGCGACATGTCGCGGACCCGGATGCGATCCGAAGGATCAGTTGTCGATCTGCTCGGCGGTGTAGTAGCCGGCGCCGACGAGAACTTCCTTGGCATTGGCCTTGTCGAGAGCGACAGGCTTCAGCAGGTAGGACGGAACGACCTTCACACCGTTGTTGTAGGTCTTCTCGTCGTTGATCTCCGGAGCCTTGCCGCCCATGATCGCGTCAACCATGGAAACAGCGACCTTGGCGAGTTCGCGGGTGTCCTTGAACACGGTCGAGTACTGCTCGTCGGCAAGCATCGACTTGATCGAAGGAAGCTCGGCGTCCTGACCGGTAACGACCGGCATGACCATGTCGCCCGAACCGTAACCAACGCCCTTCAGAGCGGACAGGATACCGATCGAGAGACCGTCATACGGCGAAAGAGCGCCGTGCAGCTTGTCTTCGGTGTAGGTCGAGGAGAGCAGGTTTTCCATACGAGCCTGGGCGACAGTGCCGTCCCAACGCAGCGTACCAACCTGGTCCATGCCCATCTGGCCCGACTTGACGACGATGTCGCCGCTGTCGATCAGGGGCTGCAGGACCGACATTGCGCCGTCGTAGAAGAAGAACGCGTTGTTGTCGTCCGGCGAACCGCCGAAGAGTTCGACGTTCCACGGCTTGGTGTCGGCAAACTTTGCCTTGAGGCCGTCTACGAGGCTGGTTGCCTGGAGAACGCCAACCTGGAAGTTGTCGAAGGTGGCGTAGTAGTCAACGTTGCCCGAGTCGCGGATCAGGCGGTCATAAGCGATGACCTTGACGCCAGCATCGGCAGCCTTCTGCAGGATGTCGGAAAGCGTGGTGCCGTCGATGGCGCCGATGACGAGAACCTTGGCACCCTTGGTGACCATGTTTTCGATCTGGGCGAGCTGGTTCGGGATATCGTCGTCAGCAAACTGCAGGTCCGGGGTGTAGCCGGCTTCCGTGAACAGCTTTTCCATTGTCTCGCCGTCCGAGATCCAACGGGTCGACGTCTTCGTCGGCATGGAAATGCCGACCATACCCTTGTCCTGTGCGTAGGACATGGGCGCGAATGATGCGATGCCGATTGCGAGCGACGCAATCAGGGCGCCAAGTTTCTTCATGGTAACCTCCCTGGTCATACCGTGCGAGGCCAAGCTCCTCCTGGCACTCGCTGAAACAAGAACGGACGGCTGACACGGCAGCCCCCAGCTCCGTGGCGAGTCTTATCGTGGCCAATATACCGATCAAATGATTATTTTGACTTTCTGCATACCGTAGTTGATATGTTCTTAATGGCCGAGATTCATATCCACCGATTGCAGCCCAAGCATTTGAACCTGATCCGCTCCATCGCGGAGCTCGGACAATTAAGCTTGGCCGCTCAGGCACTTGCGCTGACACAGCCTGCGGCTTCCCGCATGTTGGGGGAAATTGAGCGCTATGTCGGCTCGCCGATTTTTATCCGCACGCCGAAGGGCATGGAGCCCACGGCTGTCGGCAGCGCGCTTGCCCGCCGGGCTTTAAACGTGCTTGAGGAAATGCGCGAAGCGGCAAGAGAAGTCGAAGCAATCCAGCGGGGCCTGACGGGCAAGGTCAGGATTGGCGCGGTCACAGGCGGCGCCGTCGGGCACGTCGTTCCCGCCATTCGCGCCCTGAAGGCAGAAGCCTCGACCGTCGACATTCATGTCGACGTCGCCCCCAGCGGCGAAATGATCCGGGACCTCCTGTCTGGCCAGTACGACTTCGTCCTCGGACGCATCCCGGCCGGCATCGACGCAAGGCAGTTTCACGTCGAAGGGGCAACCATGGAAGAAGTGGAGATCGTCGTCCACCGCAGCCATCCCCTGGTCAATGTCGACCGGCTGAACATTTCGGACATGACGCATTTCCCCTGGGTGATGCAGGCCCCTGGCACGCCTCTGCGTCAGGCGGTCGAGAATGTCTTCATCGAGGAGGGCGCGCCGATCCCGCGCAACATCGTCAACACGACCTCGCTGCTGGTGATGATTGCCATGCTTGCCTCGTCGAACGCGATTGCGCCGATGTCGCGGGAAGTTTCAGACCTTCTCTGTCGCCAGACGCCGGTCGGCGATCTGACGACGCTCCGCCTGGACACACCGATCGAGGTGACGCCGTATCACCTCATCACCTTAAGCGGTAAGCGACTGTCGCCGATCGCAGCACGCCTGCGCGAACTTTTGCTTGGCCACTTCCTCAGCCGAAGCCGCTGATCGGGCCAGCCAGGGACAGAGCCTGCCCGTCGAAGCTTGCAATTTCGGGCATGTCAGGCACACTGTCACCCATCCGTCATGAATCGGAGCTCGTGGAGCATTGATGACAGAGCAGCCGGAAGGGCAGCGCCGCGACGACGAGGGTGCAGACAGAAGCGCCACTCCCGTTGTTGACCTGGGTGTCTACAGACAATCGCTTGACCCTCTACCCGTCACCTTCCATCGTCGCGAACTCGACGCCATTCTCTGGATCTACGGCCGGATGGTCGGAGAAGGCGAGTGGCGCGACTATGCGATCGATCATCTGAAGGACAAGGCGGTGTTTTCCGTCTTCAAGCGATCGGGCGAGTATCCGCTCTACCGGATCGAAAAGAACCCGAAGCTCGCCGCCAAACAGGGCGCTTTTTCCGTGGTCGGCACGGACGGGCGAATACTCAAGCGTGGGCATGACCTCCGCCAGGTTCTGAAGGTCTTCGACAAGGCGCTGAAGGCTTTGGACTAAGGCTTAAGGCATGACGCCAGGATAGGTCGAAAGATCGGGCAAGGTCGTATTGCCCTCACCCAACGCCTTTTGCATGAAGACTGTATCGAGCCAAAGCCCGTGCTTGAAACCGGTGCCCACCATTCTGCCCGAAAACTCGAAACCACAGCTAAGGTGGACCGCCATGGACGCCTCGCTGGCACCGCCGATCACCGCGACCATCTGTCGGAAGCCCAATGTTTCGCAGCGGTCGAGTAGCGCGTTCAGCAAGGCCTTTCCCACGCCCCGGCCACGCGCGGATGGATGAATGTAGATGGAATCCTCCACCAGCCATCGATAGGCCGGACGCATCCGGAAAGCCGAAGCATAGGCGTAACCCGCAAGAGAACCTTGCTCGTCGACAGCCGCCAGGTAGGGGTAGCCCTTTGCCTTGAGCGCTTGATATCTCTCGGTCATCTCCGAAAGATCGGGAGGCACAATCTCGTAGCTCGCCGTCCCGTTCGCGACCGCATCGGCATAGATCGACGTCACCTCTGAGAGGTCGTCGGGGGTCAGGTCGCGTATGTCGAGGCTCATGCAGTTGCTCCGTTCGGAATGGTCCTTATTTCCATGACGAAAGGGGGCAGACAAGCCTTTGGGTGTCACGGTGACACGGCTATCGGCCAGGCGACATTCTCTTTTCGCCAAAGCCGGCGGCCTGTCGGCTTGACTCGCGCTGAAAACCTTGTAATCCCTCGCCGCGAAGAGGAATTCGGTTCATGCACGCTTTCGGGCAACCCATTGCGGTCTTCCACCTCCTGCAGCAGTCTGCTGCCGGCGGCGCATGCCATTCTCTTGCATCCACGACCAAGGCCAAAACGACGACGAAAACCGTCTGACGTCTTCGGCCACCGCTCTCTCCCCGGCACGGCCGGGGACAAGGAAGGTTGCGTCCTGTCGCGAGCTTCCCCCCTCACCATCCGCGGAGAGACAGAAAGAGAGCATAGACATGGGTTTCAAGATTGCAGTCGTAGGCGCCACCGGCAATGTCGGTCGCGAAATGCTGAACATCCTTTCCGAACGCGGATTCCCGGCATCGGAAGTCGTGGCGCTCGCCTCGGCGCGTTCGCAGGGCACCGAAGTCTCCTTCGGTGACAAGGTTCTCAAGGTTTCCAACCTCGACAATTACGATTTCTCCGACACCGACATTTGCCTGATGTCGGCCGGCGGCACGATCTCCCAGAAGTGGTCGCCGAAGATCGGCGCGCAGGGCTGCGTCGTCATCGATAACTCCTCGGCCTGGCGCTACGATTCCGAAGTGCCGCTCATCGTGCCCGAGGTCAATCCGGACGCCATTGCCGGGTTCAAGAAGAAGAACATCATCGCCAACCCGAATTGCTCGACTGCCCAGCTGGTCGTGGCTCTGAAGCCGCTGCATGATTTCGCGAAGATCAAGCGCGTGGTGGTCTCGACCTACCAGTCCGTTTCGGGCGCCGGCAAGGAAGGCATGGACGAACTCTTCACCCAGACCCGCGCCGTCTTCGTGGCCGACCCGGTCGAATCCAAGAAGTTCACCAAGCGCATCGCCTTCAACGTCATCCCGCACATCGATAGCTTCATGGAAGACGGCTATACGAAGGAAGAGTGGAAGGTACTGGCCGAAACCAAGAAGATGCTCGATCCGAAGATCAAGGTGACCTGCACCGCTGTGCGCGTACCGGTCTTCATCGGCCACTCGGAATCGGTCAACATCGAGTTCGAAAACGAAATCACTGCCGATCAGGCCCGCGACATCCTGCGCGACGCCCCGGGTTGCCTGGTCATCGACAAGCATGAGAACGGCGGCTACATCACCCCGCTCGAATGCGCAGGCGAAGACGCGACCTACATTTCGCGTATCCGCGAAGACGCAACTGTCGAAAACGGCCTCAACATGTGGGTCGTCTCCGACAACCTGCGTAAGGGCGCTGCTCTGAACGCGATCCAGATTGCAGAGCTTCTGGTCAATCGCGGGCTGATCAAGCCGCGCGCCGCCGCTTGAGACAACAATCCTGAGGCTTCCGGGTTCGGCCCGGGAGCCTCAGCTGGACCTTTCAGCTGAAAGTGATCCGATTTGAGAGGTCGGGCGCCATACATTAGCGTGAGATGGATGACAGCATCCCCTTTCACTGGCATGGTGCCGCCGATTCGTACCCATTCAAAGTCCGTTATGAGGCATCAATGCGACTGACATCCACTCTGTCGGCAGCCCTGGTTTCCGTGGTCGCCCTTTTGGCCGGCACGCAATCCGCAGCAGCGGCCGCCTGCAGCAATACATCCGCCGGCTTTGAGGAATGGGCTGCTGCCTTCAAGCAGCAGGCCGAAGGCCAGGGCTTCAGCCCGCGCATGCTCGACAAGGTCTTTTCGAGCGTGAGCTACAGCCGCAGCACGATCAGCGCCGACCGCGGCCAGAAGAGCTTCAAGCTCTCCTTCGATCAGTTCATGCAGAAGCGCGGCGGCCAGACCATCATCAATCGCGGCAAGACGATGAAGAAGAACAACGCGGCTTTGTTCTCCCGTCTCGAGCAGCGCTATGGGGTACCTGCAGGTCCGCTGATCGCCATCTGGGGCATGGAGACCGGCTTCGGCTCCTTCCTCGGCAAGGAACACACCTTGTCGGCTGTTGCTACTCTGGCATTTGATTGCCGCCGCAGCGAGTTCTTCACCGACCAGTTCTACGCCGCTCTGGAGCTCGTGCAGGCCGGCAATCTCGAAGTGAACGCCAAGGGCGCGGCCCACGGCGAAATCGGCCAGACCCAGTTCCTGCCGCGCAATGTCGTGCGCTACGGTATTGATGGCGATGGTGATGGCCATATCGACATGGTGCGTTCGCGTTCCGACGCGCTTGCCTCCACCGCGAACTTCCTGCGCGGCCATGGCTGGCAGCCCGGCGCCGGTTACCAGCAGGGCGAGCCCAACTTCGTTGCTATTCAGGGCTGGAACGCTGCGACCGTCTACCAGCAGGCCATTGCCCATATCGCGGCCCGGATCGACGCCGAATAAGAAACGCAATGCGGCGGCTCATGGGCCGCCGCATAATCACTCAGAGATGTAAGACAGAGCGCCCGCCCTCAGGCAGCCGCGTCGACATCCAGCCGGGCAAAATCCTGGCTCTTCGGATCCATCAGCCAAAGCTCGCCATTGCTGATGTCGAACCAAGCGCCATGAATGCGCAGCTTCCCACGTTCTTCGAGGATCTTCACACACGGAAAGGTCCGCAGGTTCGCAATCGAATTGCGGATCGAGATGCGCTCGAGAGCTGTCTGCCGTTCCGCAGGGGTCATGTTGGCATTGCCCTGGATCTGCTCGGCGGCAGGCGCCAGCAGGTTCATCCATTTCCCGATGAAATCGCCCGGGGACAGAGGCTCCGCATTCGGGTCGAGTGCGGCCCGAATACCGCCGCAACGACCATGGCCCATGACAATGATGTCCTGGACCCTCAGCGCCTGCACGGCAAACTCGAGGGCCGCAGATGTCGAATGGTACTGCCCGTCCGGCTCATAGGGCGGCACCATGTTCGCCACATTGCGTACCACGAAAAGTTCGCCCGGAATGGAATCGAAGATCACTTCCGGAGCGGCTCTGGAGTCGCAACAGGCAACCACCAGCGTATTGGGCTTCTGCCCCTGCTCGGCGAGAACCCGGTAACGATCACGCTGGTCTTGGTAGCGGCCGCCCATGAAATTGCGGTAGCCGTTGAGGAGTGCGGGAGGAAAACTGGTCATTGTTACCGATTACAGCGCGTGACCAGCCGTTGCAACACCGGGAACAAGGTTTGGCTGAGCGATCAGTCTGAGCGCACGGGCTTGCGCTGTGCCGGATGCATGAGCCGGCGCATCTGCACCATCGCCATTGGCGTAGATAGGCTGGACGCATCGCTTTCCAGGGCAAGTTCGTCTCCTCCGCGTTTGGCTGTGCGGGCAAGGATCTCGAAGACACTGGCTGTCGCAGTGCGAAGCGCGGTCTCTTCATCGACACCGTCGAGCAGGCGGGCAAGGAAGACGGCCGCCAGTAGATCACCCAGTCCATTCGGCGGATTGTCGATCAGCCTGTGCTCTGCCAGAAGCGCGGAGCGGCCGCTGAGCAGGAGATTGCCCGTACCTCCAGCCATCATCGGCACGGCTGAGGTGACCAGCATGTGCTTCGGTCCGAGAGACAGCGCGGCGTCGATGATCTGCTGATTGCTCAGCAATTCACCGCCGACCATCCATTGAAGTTCGTAGCGGTTGGGGGTCGCAATATCTGCGATCGGGATGAGATGATCGCGGATGGCAGTTCCGGTTTCGACGGGTATGTACAATCCGCCCAGATCCCCCATCACAGGATCACAGACATAGGTGAGTTGCGGATTGCACTCTTTGGCAGCCCGAACCAATCGCGCCACTGCCGCCGGCTGCCGCGGACTGCCGAAATATCCAGTCAGGATCGCAGAGACTTCACCGAGCCACGGAGCCCGGATCAGATCGTCGATAGCACTCTCGAAATCATCGTCCGGAAACCGCAGCCGCGTGGCCGGTCCGTGCCCCGGATGCCAGGGAAGGACGATGGTCGGAAGTGCCCAGACGGGATGACCGAGGACCTCCAGAGCGAAGACCGCGGCTCGATTTCCGACCGATCCGCGGACAACATGGCTGGATATGACGATAACAGCACCCCTGGCTATTTCGTGCATTTTGCGTGATTCCCTTCTCAAATCCGGCATTCGAAGCGTTCAAGGACCAATCTGTGTGAAAATTTCTTGGATCACATAAATCTGGCCGCATATTTTTGCCCGAATTCTTTATATTCCTGTTCCATACATAATTTCGCAAATCATTTGCGGGAACATGACGCGAAACGACGCGAGCTACGGAGGGGTCAATGGGCGTGACTGGGAAAACGAAGCGCGAGGAGCTTCTGGAGAGGGCAGCGGAGGAGGCTCGCAGGCTCGACCATGCATTTGTCCCGCCAACGGTCATTTTCAGCAGGGCCAGCAATGACGACATCAACCGCTACGACGATGCGATGCTTGCGCGCGCATCGGTCCGAGCGGCCAGCGACATTGCCGCCTGGGATCGCCAGACACCACATATCCGCATCGAGACGATCGAAGGTGTCAGCCCCGGCGGCATTCCCGTCAGCGTTCTCTCCATCGTCGATCACAACAAGTCTTTCCTCTACGATTCCCTGATGGGTGAGGTCACCAGCCACTACCGCGACATCTACATGGCAGTGCATCCTATCCTGGCTGTGACACCGCGAGGTGACATCTCGCTGTCGAACCCGGATTCGGATCCGGAAGGCGCAATCAAGGTCAGCTACATCCAGCTCCATCTGGCACCGCTCACGGCGGAGCAATCCGTCGAGCTTGTCCAGAGGCTTCAGCACGTCCTGGGCCAGGTCAAGATGGCCGCCACCGACTGGAAGCCGATGCTCAACCTCTTGGAGAGGACGCTCTCGGAGCTGCGAGATCTCTCGGCCGGAAGAAGCGAAGTAGAGCGTGACGAGGCAGTCGCCTTCCTCGAATGGCTGCGCAACAACAATTTCACCTTCCTCGGCATGCGGGAATACGTCTATTCCGGTGAAGGCGCCGACGCCACGGTGGAACGCGACAAGGGCAGCGGCCTCGGCATCCTGTCGGATCCCAGCGTGCTGGTTCTTCGCCAGGGGCAGAACCACGTGACAACCACGCCAGAAATTCTGGCCTTCCTGCAGGGGCCGGACTATCTGATCGTCACGAAGGCCAACGTCAAATCCGTAGTCCATCGCCGCGCCTATATGGACTACGTGGGCATCAAGCGCTTCGGCCCGAATGGCAAGGTCATCGGCGAGTTGCGCATTGTCGGCCTCTTTACCGCCACGGCCTACACCCGCTCTGTCAACCAGATCCCGCTCCTGCGCGCCAAGGTCGAAAAAGTGGTGTCCCACTTCGATTTTGACCCCCGCAGCCATTCAGGCCGCATGCTGCAGAATACGCTCGAGAACTATCCTCGCGACGACCTCTTCCAGATTACGCCGGATCTGCTGGCCAAATTCTGCGAACAGATCAACGATCTGTCTGAACGCCCCCGCGTCCGCGTTCTGCCGCGCATCGATCACTTCGACCGTTTCGTCTCCCTGATCGTCTATGTGCCGCGCGAAGACTATAACTCCATGGTCCGCGAGAAGATCGGGCTCTATTTCCAGTCCGTCTACAAGGGGCATGTGTCAGCCTTCTACCCGGCCTTCCCCGAAGGCGGTGTAGCGCGCGTTCACATCATTATCGGCCGTCGGGAAGGGGAAACCCCCCAGATCCCGCAGCAGACCCTTGAAGATGCTGTCCGCGAAATCACCGCTCGCTGGACGGATCGTTTCGCGGCTCTCGCTGGCACCGGAGCCCCGACGCTCGATGTCGGGCAGGCTTTCCAGGAAGCCTTCACGCCGGAAGAGGCGGTCAGCGACCTCAAGCATATCAAGGCCTGCATGGCCGGCGCTCCGCTCTCGCTGGAGTTCCATCAGGTCGCGGCTGAAGACGGGCCACTGCTCTATCTGAAGATCTTCCACGCTGGCGAGCACCTGCCGCTCTCCAGGCGCGTCCCCTTGCTCGAAAACCTCGGCTTCCGGGTGATCAGCGAGCGCACATTCGATATCGACATCGCGGGCTCTAAAGACGAGCAGCAAGCGATCGTCCTGCACGACATGGAACTGCAGATCCCGGAAGGCGTAAACTTTGACAACAAGCTGCACGGCAGCCAGGTGGAGGAAGCCTTCCTTGCCGCCTTCACCGGTGCGGTCGACAACGACGCTTTCAACCGTCTGATCCTCGCTGCCGGCGTGAGCGCCCGCGAGGCATCGGTGCTCAGAGCCTATGCCGCCTATCTTCGTCAGGCAGGCGCGGTCTATTCGCTAACCTACATGGCAGAAACGCTGACCAAGCATCCGGCCATCGCCTCGGATCTGGTGGCGCTCTTCCGCAATCGTTTCGATATTGCGGTAGCGGAGAAGACCCGGAAGAGCCGGCACGCAGAACTTCTGCAAACGCTGGAAAGCAGGCTGACCGACGTCAAGAGCCTGGACGAAGACCGCATTTTGCGTCGCTACATCAATGCGATCGAAGCGACACTGCGCACCAACTTCTTCCAGAAGGGCTATCAGCAGAGCGAGCGTCCGATGCTCGCCTTCAAGTTCGATCCCCACAAGCTCGAAGGTCTGCCTGAGCCGCGCCCATTCCGCGAAATCTTCGTGTATGGCGTCGAAGTGGAAGGCGTGCACCTGCGCTTCGGCAAGGTTGCCCGCGGTGGCCTCCGCTGGTCGGATCGCGCACAGGATTACCGCACCGAAGTGCTGGGCCTGGTGAAGGCACAGCAGGTCAAGAACGCGGTCATCGTTCCCGTCGGCGCAAAGGGTGGCTTCTTCCCGAAACTGCTGCCGCCCCAAACCAACCGCGAGGCATGGCTTGCCGCCGGAACTGAAGCCTACAAGACATACATCCGGACACTCCTGTCGATCACCGACAACATCGTCGGTGGCGAGATTTCACCGCCTGCCGACACCTTGCGCCCGGATGGTGACGATCCCTATTTCGTCGTCGCAGCCGACAAGGGCACGGCGACCTTCTCCGACACGGCAAACGGCCTGGCCCAGGCAGCCGGCTTCTGGCTGGACGACGCGTTCGCTTCGGGTGGTTCTGCTGGTTACGACCACAAGAAAATGGGCATCACGGCCCGCGGCGGCTGGGAGACGGTGAAGCGTCACTTCCGCGAGATCGACATAGACATCCAGACGACGCCTTTCACCGTGGCAGGCGTTGGCGACATGTCGGGTGACGTTTTCGGCAACGGCATGCTGCTGTCGGAAAAGATCAGGCTGATCGCTGCCTTCGACCACCGCGACATCGTGATCGACCCCAATCCGGATCCGGCGATCTCTTTTGCGGAGCGCAAGCGCATGTTCAACCTGCCGCGCTCCAGCTGGCAGGACTACGACAAGTCCACCCTCTCGACCGGCGCAATGATCATCTCTCGCGCCGAGAAGTCCGTCAAACTCACGCCTGAAGCCGCAGCTGCCATCGGGCTTGAAACGACGACCGCGACACCGATGGACATCATGACGGCCATCCTGAAGGCGCCGGTCGACCTGCTCTGGTTCGGCGGTATCGGCACTTACATCAAGGCCGCTGCGGAAACGGATGCCGAAGTCGGCGACAGGGCCAACGACGCCATCCGCATTAATGCTGCAGACGTACGCGCCAAGGTGATCGGTGAGGGTGCCAATCTTGGTGTCACCCAGAAGGGCCGTATTGCCTATGCCTTGAACGGCGGACGCTGCAATTCCGACGCGATCGACAACTCGGCTGGCGTGAATTCGTCGGACGTCGAGGTGAACATCAAGATCGCGCTGAGCCCTGCCATGCAGGATGGCCGCTTGCCCCGCGAGAAGCGCAACGTGCTGCTGGCCGAGATGACGGATGAAGTGGCGGGCCTCGTGCTGCGCAACAACTATCTGCAGTCTCTGGCCATCTCCCTGACCGAAGCCAAGGGCGCCGGCAACCGGGAGGAACTGAGCCGGCTGATGGACTATCTCGAAGGCATGGGGCGTCTCAACCGCAAGGTCGAGATGCTGCCGGATTCTGCCGCCGTCGCAGAACGCTACGTTTCCGGCAAGGCGCTTACCCGCCCGGAAATCGGTGTGCTCCTGTCCTATGCGAAGATCGTGCTCTTCGACCAATTAATCGAGTCGGATCTGCCGGACGATCCCTATTGCGAGACGACGCTTGCCAATTACTTCCCGGCAGCCATGCGCAAGGCCTTCGCGAACGACATCGCCGGCCACCGCCTGCGCCGGGAGATTATTGCAACGGTTCTCGCCAACCACGCGATCAACCGCGGAGGCCCGGGCTTCGTGGTCTCCGTTTGCGATGCGACGGGCAGCGCGCCGGATGAAGCCGTCAAGGCAGCCCTCGTAACGCGCGACGCCCTTGGTCTATCGGCTCTCTGGGACAAGATCGACGCGCTGGACGCCAAGATGCCGGGCCAGACGCAGAACCGGCTCTATGCGATCATTGCGGACGTCTATACGGCCATGACCCGGCTTCTGATCGACACAGGTCTGGTCAAGGGATCTATCGGCGATGCCGTGTCCCAACTGACGGCCGCTGTTTCGGCAGCGTCCCCAGTGTTCAAGAAAGCATTGCCAGCAGCGCTCCGGCAGCATTTCGACGACCAGATCACGGAACTGACCGAGGCTGGCGCACCGGCAGCACTGGCGGCAGACGTCGTAAACCTTCAGACCATGCAGCTTTTGCCGGAGATCCTGCAGATCGCGGAAAGAACAGGAGCGGACTTCGCCTCGGCGATGCGTGGCTTCTTCGCGGTCTCCGAAGCCTTCCGGATCGGCCGTATCATCGAAAATGCCAGCCGCATCCAGACGACCGACCACTACGACAGCCTGGCTCTGACACGCAGCCTGGACCGGATCGGCCAGGCACGCAGGCAGATCGTTTGTGCGGCTCTGACCAGCCACGGCAAGGACGCCCAGCCGGTTCAGGCCTGGATTGCGACGGACAAAACCCGTGTCGAGCGCATCGGCAAGGAACTGGCCTCGATCGTCGACAGCGGCGAGCCGAGCATTTCCAAACTCGCGGTCGCTGCCGGCCTTTTGGGTGATCTTGCACAAGAGCATGTGAGGTGACACTGTCGCGGGCCTGATAGCCTGTGGGGGTGTGCGTGACGACAAGTGCAGTGACAAAGAGCAGCCACGGCCCCATCAACAGGGGGGTCCGTGGCTGGATGTTCTTTGACTGGGCGGCGCAACCCTTCTTCACGGTCGTGACCACCTTTATCTTCGGTCCCTACTTCGTGTCGCGCATGACGGATGATCCGGTCAGCGCGCAGACAGACTGGAGCAATGCGGCAACGATTTCCGGCGTCATCATCGCCGTTCTGGCCCCAATCCTGGGCTCCATCGCAGACGAATCAGGCGCGCGAAAACCCTGGATTGCCCTCTTCGCGCTCATCAAGATCCTGTGCCTCGCGCTCTTGTGGACTGCAGCGCCTGGATCATCCGTCGCCCTGGTAATGCTCCTGATCATCCTGGCGAGCGTGGCCGCCGAGTTTTCCATCGTCTTCAACGACTCCATGATGCCGCGGCTGGTCAGTCAGCAGGATGTCGGTCGCGTCTCCAACATCGCCTGGGGCATGGGATATATGGGCGGCATGATCGTTCTGATCTTTGTGGTTCTCTTCCTGGCTGGCAGCCCGACGACGGGCAAGACACTGATCGGGCTCGATCCTCTCTTCGGACTGGATCCCGCAGCCGGTGAAGACGCCCGCATCACAGGCCCGATCTCAGCGGTCTGGTATTTCCTGTTCATCCTGCCGATGTTTTTCTTCACGCCGGATGCGGCCAAGGGAAAACCGCTGGGCGCTGCGGTTCGCTCGGGGCTCCGGGAAATCCGCTCGACACTTGGAGAATTGCGCCACCGCACCAATATCCTGCGCTTCCTGATCGCGCGCATGATCTATCAGGATGGTGTCAACGGCCTGCTCATTCTGGGCGGGGTTTTCGCAGCCGCCATGTTCGGCTGGTCAACGATGGAAATCGGCATTTACGGCATCATCCTCAACGTCGTCGCAATCTTTGGTTGCCTCGTCGCCGGCCGCGTCGACAGAGCACTCGGCTCGAAGGTCGTCGTTCTCGTGAGCCTTGTGATGCTTATTCTCGCGACCTTCGGCATAATCTCGACAGGCGTCGATTTCACCCTCTTCGGGCTCGTGAGCTTGCCGATCACCGGAACGGAAGGTCTCTTCGCCACGCCGGCAGAGAAGGCCTATATCCTCTATGGCCTGCTGATCGGGATGTCCTTCGGCCCCGTCCAGGCCTCGTCGCGCTCTTATCTGGCGCGCAGCGTGGAGCTCGATGAGGCGGGCCGCTATTTCGGCATCTATTCCCTGTCTGGGCGCGCAACGAGCTTTCTTGCAACGCTCAGCTTCTCTGTCGTCACCGCATGGTCGGGTTCGGCGCGTGCCGGCATGGCCACCTTGCTGGTCTTCCTGATAGGCGGGTTGCTGATGCTCTGGACGACCAGATATCCGGCTACAGACAGATCATAACAAAAACGGCCGGCGGATCGCTCCACCGGCCGTTGCTCTGTCTAGACTCTATAATCTTCAGTGGCGGAAGTGGCGAACGCCCGTAAAGACCATGGCAACGCCGTGTTCGTCGGCAGCGGCGATAACCTCTTCATCCCGCATAGAGCCACCTGGCTGAATGACGGCCGTAGCGCCCGCGGCGATCGCGGCCAACAGACCGTCTGCGAAGGGATAGAAAGCCTCCGAAGCGACCGCCGAACCCTTGGTGAGAGGCTCGGAAAGTCCCAACGCCTTGGCGGCATCCTCGGCCTTCAGAGCGGCAATACGGGCCGAATCCACGCGGCTCATCTGGCCAGCGCCGATACCGGCGGTCTGGCCATTCTTTGCATAGATCACCGCGTTGGACTTCACATGCTTGGCGATCTTGAAGGCGAACTTCATGTCCTCGAGTTCGGTCGCCGTCGGCGCGCGCTTGGTCACGACCTTCAGGTCGAGATCTTCCACCATGACATTGTCACGGCTCTGGACGAGCAGGCCGCCGGAGACGGTCTTCGCCATGATGCCATGCGAACGCGGATCGGGCAGGGCGCCAGTCGTCAGCAGACGGAGGTTCGGCTTGGCCGCGATGATAGCCTTGGCTTCATGGGTCACCTCTGGCGCAATGATGACCTCGGTAAAGAGCTTGACGATTTCCTGCGCCGTTTCAGCATCAAGGAGCTGGTTCAGCGCGATGATGCCGCCGAAGGCCGAGGTGCTGTCGCAAGCGAGTGCCCGCTTGTATGCTTCGACAAGGCTCGAGCCGGTAGCAACGCCGCAGGGGTTTGCGTGCTTGATGATCGCGCAGGCCGGGCCGTTCTCCGGCGGGAATTCGGCGACCAGTTCGAAGGCAGCGTCTGTATCGTTGATGTTGTTGTACGATAGCTGCTTGCCCTGGAGCAGGGTGGCTGTGGCGACACCGGGCCGGTTCTCGCCGGTCACGTAGAAGCCGGCACTCTGGTGCGGGTTCTCGCCGTAACGCATCTTCTCCTTCAGGACGCCGCCAACCACGCGGTAGGCCGGCATATCGATCTCGAGCGCTTCGGCAAACCAGTTCGAGATTGCGGCGTCATAGGCAGCCGTGCGGGCATAGGCCTTGGCAGCCAGCCGCTGACGGAGCGCGTAGGTCGTCTGGCCATCGTTTTCGCTGAGCGCCGCAATGACCTCGGCGTAATCGGCAGCGTCAGTGACGACGGTGACATAGGCGTGGTTCTTTGCGGAAGCGCGGATCATCGCGGGGCCGCCGATATCGATGTTCTCGACGGTGGTCGGATAATCGCCGCCTGCCGCACGGACCTGCTCAAACGGATAGAGGTTGATGACCGAGAGATCGATCGCTTCAATGCCATGCGCCTTCATGGCCTCGACATGCTCAGCGTCATCGCGGATCGAGAGAAGGCCACCGTGGACAAGCGGATGAAGCGTCTTCACGCGCCCATCCATGATCTCCGGAAAACCCGTGATTTCGGAGACGTCGATCACCGGCAGACCGGCAGCCGCCAAAGTCTTGTGGGTGCCACCCGTCGACAGCAGGCGAACACCGCGCTGGTGCAGTGCCTGCGCAAACTCGACGATGCCGGTCTTGTCGGACACCGAAAGAAGCGCGGTACGCACGCGCACGAGGTCAGGGGCGGGGATCTTCTTGGATACGACGGCCATGGGTTCACTCCGAGCTGGCGGGCGCCCGGACAATCGGCAGCGGGCGCGATGCCGCCGCCTAGCACAGCTTCATGTATGAGGAAACTGCAAGATCGCTGCCATCAGGCGTGATGTGCCAGAAACCAGCGTATTTCCGGCCCCTGGAAGACGATCTCCAACTGTTGCGACGGCCGGATGCCGGAGACATCGGCAAAGAACACATCCTCTCCGACGGAGATCTCACCGACCGGAATGGAGAAGGACCAGCTTTCCCCATCGGGTGCGACGAGACGCACTTTGCGATCGTCGGAACGCTCGACAGTGATCGACGGATGGACGTGAAAGCGCGCGACAACTTCGGCACCGGGCAGGTTCGGTGTCGGCAGCCCATCAGGCAGGAGAAGACGATCGCGACCGGCAATCTTGGTGCCCTGCTCGTTGATGCGGATTTCCCGCTCATGCAAGACGCCGAAACGTTCGACATAGCCGTCGTGACGGGCGGAGAGACGATCGCTGGCATCGGGGCCTGTCTGACGATCGACCTCGATCCGCGATGGACCCGCGACGATGATGGGGCCGAGATGGGAGGAATGGGCGATGCGTGCAGACGACACATCGCCGATGCAAACGGCGCTGTGCGCCGCGGTGGTGCGGGCAAGCTGCCGCAACCGCTCTCCGGCAAACCTGGGCGATCCGCTGTTGATCATGAAGCGGTTGCGCCCCGAAGACAGCTCGAATGAAAGGCAGCCGGCATGAGCTGTTGTCGACAGCCGGGCCGAAATCGGCTTTCCGGTGTCGACCAGGATCACCGTGTCCCCTGCCGACAATCGATGAAAGCCCCCGTGGGGCAAGGCCTTGAACGGTTGGCCCGACGTCTCGTCGTAGCGCAATACACTCATGAGATCCGTCGCAAGCGAAGAACTGGCGCCATTGAACAAGGCAAGATCGCCACTGCTGTGCCGGAAGAAGCGCACCGCTGGAAATATCCGGTCGATCACGGGGATCAGCTTGGATGGGACATCGTGGCCGAGGTTGATGTAGCTCTGGCGCAGCGGCAAGAGGTCGAAGAGCAAATCGACCGAAGCTTGCGGGTTGCGAGAAATGTGGCTTCCGTCCGGCAAGACTTGCCGTTCCAGTTCGCGGTCGAGCAAACGGCCGGCACGGCGCACGGTGGCTGGACGAGCTTCTGCGGCAATGGAGGCCATGGCAATGGCGATGCGCGCCTTCAGGCGAGGCAATCCCTCCGGGAGGGAATCCACGCGCCGCTGGAGGAAACGCACCTGCTGACCGAGGGAAGCTGTAAACCGACGATAAAACCCGGCATCGGCATCCTGAAGCACAACCGGCGAATGGGATAGCCAGCTGATGATACGCCGCGAAACGACTTCGCTGTCCCAGGCCAGACCGCGAGTGCGATTGCCATGAAGGCCAATCCATTGATCCGTAATCCAGCGGGCATTGTTGCAGGCAACACTGCTTTTGTCGGCACGAACATGCCGCAACCAGCCGAAACCATGGAGACGCCGCGCAAATTGCACGGACGGCAGCTCCAGTTCAAACGGGGATTGCTGCCCGGCATCGAGAACCCGACCGGCAAGCGGATAGCGACCGTTGAGAATTTCTTCGGCAACGAAGGAATCAACTGCCCTCAAATCGGTTGGTGCAACAACCACACGATTGATCCGGAAACGACCCAGGAGAACGAAAGGCGGGGTCAAGACGGCAGCCGTCTGCCGCATCTGCCGCCAGGCCTCGGCAATGTGAAGCGAAATCAGTCGAGCGCGATCATTGATTCGCATACTGGTTCCTGTAACCGGATCCTGATGATCCAGCCATTTCCTGTTGTCCGACAATCGTGAGCAGGAAGGACAAGGGTCCTCCGAACCCGATTTCTGGGGCACGAAATTTCATGTCATACCGCCGTGTCGCGGACATGCGGAGCGACCCGTGATGTCCACGCAGACTTGCCAACAGGTTTATTGAGATATTAGTTAAATTTTAGCAACGACCGCCGCGTAGAAACCGTCGAGGCCACCTTGCTCGGCAAGCATCGCGGGCGTGGTCCGGAACTCGCCCTTCGGCGTGATCGCCGCCTCGAGCCCTGGCCAGTCCTCTGGAGCGATCGGCAGCAGGCGCAAATCAGGGAAGTCGACCAGCAGACGATCTATGATCTCCTCGCCTTCTGAGGGATCAATCGAGCAGTTGGAAAACACGAGGCGACCACCCGGCTTCAAGAGTGTGACCGCGTGGCGAAGCAGCTTCTCCTGAAGGGCAGCCAGCTTCGCGATATCTGCGGCATCCTTAGTCCACAGGACATCGGGATGGCGACGGGTGGTGCCCGTGGACGAGCAGGGAGCATCGAGCAGGATCGCATCGAAGGTGTCGTCGGCACCGATGGTCAGAAGATCGACGCATCGGGTCTCGGCCGGCAGACCGAGCCGGGCCAGATTACTTTCAAGCCGCTTGACTCGAGATTTGGACTGTTCGACAGCGACAACATCGCCACCAGCCAGCACAAGCTGGGCAGTCTTGCCGCCAGGGGCTGCACAGAGATCGGCAACGCGCTTTCCGTGAAGATCACCGAACAGCTTTGCCGGAATGGCAGCAGCGGCATCTTGAACCCACCACACGCCGTCTTCGAACCCTTCGAGCGTGGTAATCGCCCCCCGGAAACGATCAAGCCGCACACTGCCCGTCGGCAGAACCTGGCCGCCCATCCGTTCGGCCCAGCCGGCAGCATCGGATTTCACGGTAAGGTCGATCGTCGGCGGTTGGAGCTGCGAAGCAGCGATCGCGAGCGCGTGCTCCTGACCATAGACCGCTTCGAGCCGCTTCATGAACCAGTCGGGCATGCAGGGAAGATCGTCGACAGCCGCAAGCAGTTCCTCTTTTTCCCGTCCGATGCGCCGCAGGATGGCGTTTACCAGCTTGGCGAAACGACGGCTGCGGGGATCACCATTGGCCTGCTCCACCGCCAGATCGACGGCCGAATGATCCGGGACATCGAGATAAAGCATCTGGGCGGCCGCAACGACCAGCAGGTGATGGAGGGAGCGCGCGCCTTCCGGAAGCGGATTGTCGAGCATCCCTGCGATAATGGCGTCGATCCGCGGCAGATGACGCAAGGCGCTCTGGAGAATGGCCTTCACGAGACCGCGGTCAGCCTCGTTCAACGGCAGATAGGCAGGGTTTCCATGCTCGGAATCGAGCATTCCGTCGAGCGATGTCTTTCGGTCGACAACCGCTGCCAAAATACGTGCGGCGGCGATGCGCGCCTCAAGGCCAGGCTTCAAAGGTTGCCGAGGCGGGCGCTCGCCGTAGCTCTTGCGTCCGGCCTGATTGTTTTTCGGTTTGCCCGTCGATCGATCGCTCAAGACCATGGTCCTTTGGGTGGTTCGGCTTTGCCGCGCCCCCAACCGGTGGTCGGAACGGAACGCGCCATACGCGTTGCCTTAACAGGGGCCTCCGGCGGCGTCGATCCCCCAGAGCGGATATCCGTCATCGCCAGAAGTGCTTCGATACGGTTTCGCGTGTTCGGATGGGTGGAGAACAGATTGTCCATCCGCTGGCCGTTCAAGGGATTGATGATGAACATGTGCGCCGTTGCGGGATTGCGCTCGGCATCCATGTTCTCGATTTGCGAGGCATCGCCTGCGATCTTCTGCAGGGCGGAGGCGAGCCAGCGGGGCTGACCGCAGATTTCGGCCCCCCGTCGATCGGCCGCATATTCGCGCGTCCGGCTGATCGCCATCTGAACCAGCATGGCCGCAAGCGGTGCAACGATCATGGCGATGATGACGCCAATGAAACCGAAGGGATTGTTGCGATCATCACGGCCGCTGGAAAACAGGAAGGCGAAGTTCGAAAGCATCGAGATGGCACCGGCGAGTGTCGCGGTAATCGTCATGGTCAGCGTATCGCGGTTCTCAATATGGGCGAGTTCATGTGCCATGACGCCAGCCACCTCTTCCGGTGTGAGGCGCTGGAGAAGACCGGTCGAAGCAGCGACGGCGGCATTCTGCGGATTGCGACCCGTTGCAAAGGCGTTTGGCTGGGGATTGTCGAACACATAGACCTTCGGCATCGGCAGGCCCGCATTGCGGGCCAGATCCCGGACCATGATGTAGAATTCCGGTGCCGTTCGCTCATCGACCTCCTGCGCCCGGTAGGCCCGGAGCACCATCTTGTCGGAATTCCAGTAGGAGAAGAAGTTCATGCCTGCCGCAACGACAAAGGCGATCATCATGCCGCTCCTGCCACCGATCAGGAAGCCGACGCCCATAAAGAGGGCGGTCATGAAGGCAAGCAGCATGGCAGTCCGCATGGTATTCATGGCGTGGTCCTCTAAAAGCAGCACTCACGGCAAATCTGTTGCCGTTTTCGCCTGTTGATTTAAAAAGCGGCGACCCCAATTTCAATGTTTGCGCATGAAATGCCGTCTCAGCAAAGGACGATGTGATGTCAGAAGATCGTGAAGCCGATGTCAGCGTGGAAGAACAGCCACGTGAGTTGAGCCCGGCTGCGAAGCGGGCACTCGCCGAAGCGGAGGAGCGACGCCGCAAGGAGGCTGCCGCGGAGATGCCGCCTGAGATCGGCGGGCGCGGAGGTGCCGATCCCGCCCGATTTGGCGACTGGGAGATCAAGGGTCGTGCCATCGACTTCTGAGGAATAGTTGCCTATTGATTTGGGAGAGTGATCGGAATATGTTCCTATTATGTTCCGGTCAGCGCTCACTCATGTGATGATTTTCCTTGTCTCGACGGTTGCAGCGCCGGGACAGGCAGCCAGCCGACAGATCGACGGGCCGGTTCTGGCGCATCTCGTTAAGGTCGTGGACGGCGATACGGTGCTGGTTGAGGCCATGCCCTGGCCGGATCACAAGGTGAGCACCTATGTGAGGCTTCGCGGCATCGACGCACCCGAACTGAAATCAAAATGCCCGACATTCAGAAAAGCGGCCCTGCGCGCCAAGGAAGAACTGACCGACCTTATGGTCGGGCAAGACATTGTGTCGCTCACCGCAATCTCGGGCGACAAATATTTCGGTCGCGTGGTCGCTGATCTCGCGCTTCAGGATGGAATGCGCCCGGCACAACATCTTCTCGAAGCCGGTCTCGTCGAGCCCTATCAGGGACGATCGAAGAGCAAACGTCCCTGCCCGAATGACTGAACAGAAAAGGGGCTCCCTTGCGGAAGCCCCTTTCTTCATTTTCTCCGGAGAATGATCAGCCGATCTTGTTCTGCCGGTTGGCGATGAGATCGTCGACCACGGCCGGATCGGCCAGGGTCGAGGTGTCACCAAGCGCACCGAAATCGTCTTCGGCGATCTTGCGCAGGATGCGGCGCATGATCTTGCCCGAACGGGTCTTCGGCAGGCCAGGCGAGAACTGGATCTTGTCCGGGGTTGCGATCGGGCCGATTTCGGTACGGACGTGTTTCACGAGGTCCGCGCGCAGCGCATCAGTGCCTTCATGACCCGACATCAGGGTGACGTAGCAGTAGATGCCCTGACCCTTGATGTTGTGCGGATAGCCAACGACGGCCGCTTCCGACACGAGATGGTGCGACACCAGTGCCGATTCGACTTCTGCCGTGCCAAGGCGGTGACCCGAGACGTTGAGGACGTCATCGACGCGACCGGTGATCCAATAGTATCCATCCTCGTCGCGGCGGCAGCCGTCTCCGGTGAAATACTTGCCCTTGTAGGTCGAGAAGTAGGTCTGGATGTAGCGATCATGATCGCCATAGACAGATCGCGCCTGGCCCGGCCAGCTTTCGGTAATGCAGAGGTTGCCGTCGGTGGCCCCCTCCAGAACATTGCCTTCGTTATCGACCAGCTCCGGCTTCACGCCGAAGAACGGACGCGTGGCGGAGCCCGGCTTCAGTGGCGTTGCCCCTGGCAGCGGCGTGATCATGATACCGCCGGTTTCCGTCTGCCACCAGGTATCGACAACAGGCGACTTCTGCTCGCCAACGACGTTGTAATACCATTCCCACGCTTCCGGATTGATCGGCTCACCGACGGAACCCAGAAGACGAAGCGACGAGCGGTCCGAACGCTTCACGAAATCGTCGCCGGCGCCCATCAGCGAGCGGATAGCCGTCGGTGCCGTGTAGAAGATGTTGACCTTGTGCTTCTCGATCACCTCCCAGAACCGCCCCTGGTCAGGGAAGTTGGGAACACCTTCGAACATCAACGTCGTCGCGCAGTTCGAAAGCGGACCGTAGACGATGTAGGAATGGCCGGTAACCCAGCCGACATCGGCCGTGCACCAGTAGATGTCCCCGTCGTGGTAGTCGAAGACATACTCGTGCGTCATGGAGGCATAGACCAGATAGCCGCCCGTCGTGTGCATCACACCCTTCGGCTTGCCGGTCGAACCCGAGGTGTAGAGGATGAACAGCGGATCTTCCGCCTTCATCTTCACCGGCGGGCATTCTGCCTTAACGGTATGCACTTCCTGATGGTGCCAGATGTCGCGGCCCGGCGCCCAGCCGATCTTGCCGCCGGTGCGGCGCACCACCAGCACCTTGTTGACGATGACATACTGCTTGGCGGCGATGTCGATCGCGATATCGGTGTTTTCCTTGAGCGGTACCGGTTTGCCGCCGCGCACGCCTTCGTCGCAGGTGATGACGAAGGTCGATTCACAGTCGACGATGCGTCCGGCCAGTGCTTCCGGCGAGAAGCCACCGAACACGACCGAGTGAATGGCGCCGATGCGCGCGCAAGCCAGCATGGCATAGGCGGCTTCCGGGATCATCGGCATGTAGATGGTGACGCGATCGCCCTTCTTCACGCCGTGCTTCTTCAAGACGTTCGCCATCCGGCAAACATGCTCGTAGAGCTCGTTATAGGTGATCTTCTTGTCGATATACGGGTTGTCACCTTCCCAGATGATGGCGGTGCGTTCCCCATGCGTCTTCAGGTGGCGGTCGATGCAGTTATAGGAGACGTTTGTCAGCCCATCCTCGAACCACTTGATCGGGACCTTGCCCTTGAAAGACGTGTTCTTGACCTTCGTGTAAGGCTTGAACCAGTCGATGCGCTTGCCGTGTTTACCCCAGAATCTCTCGGGGTCTTCGATGCTCTCCTGGTACCATTTCTGGTACTTGTCATCATCGATCAGAGCGCGGACTTTTGCCGATTTCAGCACCGGATAGGTTTTGGCTGACATGAATTCCTCCTCATGTTGACGGGCCACAACTGGCGACCAGGACCGTCCTCCCCGGCCTATCGCCGACATACATAGCAGGTGCAACATGGCCAGCAATTAGACAAAGGTCATTCGCGACTTCGCGAATTGCAATTTCGTTACATAATCGCTATAAGGACGCCGAATTCCCGGAAATAGTGGTTTAAACCCACGGCCCGCGACAACCGGCGCGGACCCTCAGAAGGATTGTATCCATGGCCCAGACACTGCTCATGCCGAAGGCGACCGCCGTTTGGCTCGTCGACAATACCGCGCTGTCATTCGACCAGATCGCGCAGTTCTGCAAGCTGCACCCGCTCGAGGTGAAGGCAATTGCGGACGGCGAAGCAGCCCAGGGCATCAAGGGTCTGGACCCGATCGCAACTGGCCAGCTTTCGCGCGACGAGATCGCCCGCGCTGAAAAGGATGTGAACTACAAGCTGAAAATTTCGGAGCCGAAGGTTCGCGTGCCGGACTCCAAGCGTCGTGGCCCGCGTTACACACCGGTCTCGAAGCGCCAGGATCGCCCGAACGCCATCCTTTGGCTGGTTCGCAATCATGCTGAACTGAAGGACGCCCAGATTTCCCGTCTCGTCGGCACCACCAAGTCGACGATCGAGCAGATCCGTGACCGCACCCACTGGAATTCTGCCAACCTGACACCGATGGATCCCGTAACGCTCGGCCTCTGCAGCCAGATCGACCTAGACCTGGAAGTCGAAAAGGCCTCCAAGGGTCGTCCGCTGCCGACCGCTGCCGAACTCGGCGCGACCTTGCAGTCTGCTAGCGAAACCGAGAATGTCGGTTTCAGCTATGAGCGCGAGGAAGAGAAGGAAATTGACGCAAACGCCGTCTTTGCCAAGCTCCAGTCGCTGAAGTCCGACCGTCGCAACGACGACGAAGACGATCAGTACTGAGCTGCGTGATCGACGAATTCAGCCCCGGCCGCCTATGGCAGCCGGGGTTTTTTATTGCCTCGAATTCAGGTCACACGATAGCAGCTGTCTTCGCGACGGCAGGAACCTGACCATGCGCCTGCAGGACGGCTGTAATCTCGTCCAGGATCGCAGGATCGTCGATGGTCGCCGGCATCTTCCAGGGCAGTCCATCGGCGATCTTCTGCATGGTGCCACGCAGGATCTTGCCTGAACGCGTCTTCGGCAGACGATCCACCATCAGCACCATCTTGAAGGCGGCCACCGGGCCGATCTCGTCCCGTACCAGCTGAACGACTTCCTTGGAGATCAGGGCATGGTCGCGGTGGACGTTTTTCTTCAACACGAGGAAGCCGCAGGGGATCTGGCCCTTGAGCTCGTCGGCGATACCGATGACAGCGCATTCGGCCACATCGGGATGCATCGCGCAGACCTCTTCCATCCCACCCGTCGAGAGGCGGTGGCCGGCGCAATTGATGATGTCGTCGGTGCGGGCCATGACGAAGACATAGCCGTCCTCGTCGATCACACCGGCATCGGCGGTCTTGTAGTAGCCGGGGAATTCTTCGAGGCACGACGTCCGGAAACGTTCGTCGGCATTCCAGAAGGTAACCAAGCAACCCGGGGGCAGGGGCAGCTTTGCAACGATATTGCCGAGCGTGCCAGGGGCCACCGGATGGCCGGCGTCATCGAGAACATCAAGCGCGTAACCCGGCATCGCCTTGGTCGGTGATCCGTGTTTCACGGGAAGCAATCCAAGACCCGCCGGATTGGCGGCGATGGCCCAGCCCGTCTCCGTCTGCCACCAGTGATCGATCACAGGGATTTTGAGGATCCGCTCCGCCCATTTCAGGGTTTCCGGATCGGCCCGCTCGCCCGCGAGAAAGAGCGCGCGCAGCCCTGACAGGTCATAGCGGGCGACATGGTCACCTTCGGGATCGTCGCGACGGATCGCACGGAATGCCGTCGGAGCAGTGAACAGGACTTTGACGTCATGGTCACTCACCACGCGCCAGAAGGTGCCAGCGTCCGGCGTCCCCACGGGCTTGCCTTCGAAGATGACTGTCGCGTTGCCGGCCAGCAGCGGGCCGTAGACAATGTAGGAATGACCGACGACCCAACCGATATCCGATGCCGCCCAGAAGACCTCGCCAGGCTTGACGCCATAGACATTCTTCATAGTCCAGTTCAGCGCGACCATATGTCCGCCATTGTCGCGCACGACGCCCTTGGGTTGGCCCGTCGTCCCGGATGTGTAGAGGATATAGAGCGGATCGGTTGCCGCCACCGGCACACAATCGACCTTGGTCCCGTTGACTTTTTCCTGCTCGATCGCCTGGGCGAGATCCACATCGCCGTGCTCGTAGCGCAACGGCGCATGATATTGGTCACGCTGAAGGATCAGGCAGAAATCAGGTTTGACCTTGGCCATGTCGATCGCCTGATCGAGCAGTGGCTTGTAGGGAACGATACGCCCCGGCTCCAGACCGCAGCTCGAGCCGATCACCACCTTCGCCCCGGAATCATCGATACGCGTGGCAAGCTCGTGCGCCGCAAATCCTCCAAAGACCACGGAATGCACGGCACCGATGCGCGCGCAGGCGAGCATGGAGAAGACGGCTTCCGGGATCATCGGCATGTAGATGATGACGCGATCCCCCTTGCCGACGCCATGATTGCGCAGCACGGCGGCAATCGCGGAGACTTCGGTCAACACGTCATCATAGCTATAGCGGGCAGTCTGCCCGGTCATCGGACTATCATAGATGACCGCGGTCTCCGCCCCGCGTCCTGCCTCAATGTGGCGGTCGATGCAGTTGAAGCAGGTATTGGTCTCACCACCGGAAAACCAGCGGCCGTAGCTACCTTGTGAAGGATCGAAGACAACATCGGGGGCTTTGTACCAATGGACGTCCTCCGCCACGCCACCCCAAAAGCCCTCGGGGTTCGCTTTCCAGGAATCATAGATGTCCTGATAACTGTCGCGCATGTCGATCCTCCCGTGACAACGCTTCGGCTTTCGCCTTTACCGTCATTTTAGGATCGACGAAGAGAGGAGGGAAGAGAGACCAAAGCGCTATGCCGAAGGTCTAAGGCAACTTAACGTGTGCCAAAAATCGCCGAACCGACACGCACACTGGTCGCCCCGAAGCCGATGGCCGTCTCGAAATCGCCCGACATGCCCATCGACAACTTCGTGAGACCGTTTTCGTCCGCAAGCTTTGCCAGAAGCGCAAAATGCGGACCTGGATTTTCATCGACTGGCGGGATGCACATCAGCCCCTCGATCTGCATGCCCAGTTCATCCCGGCAGAGCGCGACGAACGAAGCCACATCGTCGGGCGCGATCCCGGCCTTCTGCGGCTCGAGGCCCGTGTTGACCTGAATGTAGAAGCGAATGCTGCGCGCCTGGCGTTTCACTTCCTCTGCAAGTGCACGCGCGATCTTCTCGCGATCGACAGTCTCGACGACATCAAAAAGCGCCACCGCATCGGCCGCCTTGTTCGACTGAAGGGGGCCGATGAGATGCAGTTCGATGCCAGGTGTTTCAGCCTTCAAGGCTGGCCATTTGCCCTGCGCTTCCTGCACCCGGTTTTCACCGAATACCCGCTGTCCGACTTGAATCGTCGGCCTGATATGCTCGGCATCGAAGGTTTTCGACACAGCAACAAGTGAAACCGAATCCGGCTCACGACCTGCTTCTTCCGCTGCCTTCGCGATTTTGTCCCGAACGTCCTGAAGCCGCTCTTCAACTGACATGCCAAACCCTCGTTTTGATCTGCTCGATATCTGGCGTCACCAGAACTTTCTGCAAGGGGTTAATCGCAGCCTTTGACGATGGCAAGCGCAGGCGCGGAAAGGCCGCGCGAATGCCTCAAAAACTTGACGCTTGGCCGGTTTCATGATGAAGGTCGGCCCTCTCTTTTTGATGCTATTCCCGGAAATGCAATCCATGGCTACCGAACGTTACAATCCGCGCGACGCCGAGCCCCGTTGGCAGGTGAAATGGTCCGAAGACAAAGTCTTCGAGACGGACAATGCTGATCCGCGCGAGAAATACTACGTCCTCGAGATGTTCCCCTATCCCTCGGGACGCATCCATATGGGCCATGTTCGCAACTATGCGATGGGCGACGTTGTGGCTCGCTACAAGCGTGCCCGCGGCTACAATGTGTTGCATCCGATGGGCTGGGACGCCTTCGGCATGCCGGCCGAAAATGCGGCGATGAAGAACAAGGTTCATCCCAAGGCCTGGACCTATGAAAACATTGCCACCATGCGTGGTCAGCTGAAGTCCATGGGCCTGTCGCTCGACTGGTCGCGCGAGTTCGCGACCTGCGACGTCGACTACTACCATCGCCAGCAGCACCTCTTCCTCGATTTCCTGGAAAAGGGTCTCGTCTATCGCAAGAATTCCAAGGTCAACTGGGACCCCGAGGATATGACGGTGCTCGCCAACGAGCAGGTCATCGACGGTCGCGGCTGGCGCTCGGGTGCGCTGGTCGAACAGCGCGAACTGACACAGTGGTTCTTCAAGATCACCGATTTCAGCCAGGACCTGCTTGACGCGCTGGACGAGCTCGACCAGTGGCCTGAAAAGGTTCGGCTGATGCAGAAGAACTGGATCGGCCGTTCTGAAGGCATGGCTGTGCGTTGGGAAGTGGCCTCCGGCAGCGAAGCGGGCGAAGTCACTGTTTACACGACCCGTCCCGATACTCTGTTCGGTGCGTCGTTCCTGGCGATCGCCGCCGATCATCCGATGGCGAAAGAAGCTGCAGCGCGTGACGAAGCCGTTGACGCTTTCTGCCAGGAATGCCGTCATGCCGGGACGTCGCTTGCGGCTCTGGAAACAGCCGAGAAGAAGGGCATCGATACCGGTATCCGGGTAAAGCACCCGCTCGATCCGAGCTGGGAGCTGCCAGTCTATGTCGCCAATTTCGTCCTCATGGAATACGGCACGGGCGCGATCTTCGGCTGCCCCTCCGGCGACCAGCGCGATCTCGACTTCGCCCGCAAGTATGATTTGCCGGTGGTTCCGGTCGTCATGCCGAAGGACAGCGACGCTGCGACCTTTGAGATCGGCGACACCGCGTTTACCGATGACGGCGTGATGATCAATTCGCGCTTCTTGGATGGCTGGACCACGACGGAAGCCTTTGAGGAAGTGGCCAAGCGCCTGTCCTCGCAGCAGCTGAACGGCGCGCCGCAGGGCGAACGCAAGGTCAACTTCCGTCTGCGCGACTGGGGCATCTCCCGTCAGCGTTACTGGGGTTGCCCGATCCCGGTCATCCACTGCGATGATTGCGGCGTCGTGCCGGTTCCGAAGAAGGATCTTCCGGTCCGTCTGCCCGATGACGTCAGCTTCGACAAGCCTGGCAATCCGCTCGACCGTCACGCCACGTGGCGGCATGTGACCTGCCCCTGCTGCGGCAAGGATGCCCGTCGCGAGACGGACACCATGGACACCTTCGTCGATTCCAGCTGGTACTTCGCCCGTTTCACCGCGCCCTGGGAAGACAATCCGACGGATCCGGCGGTCGCCAGCCATTGGCTGCCGGTCGACCAGTATATCGGTGGCATCGAACACGCGATCCTGCATCTGCTCTATTCGCGCTTCTTTACCCGCGCTATGCGGGAGACAGGGCATGTAGGGATCAACGAGCCTTTCAAGGGTCTCTTCACCCAGGGCATGGTCGTGCACGAGACCTATAGCATCGGCGAAGGTCTGACGCGCGAATGGGTTGCCCCTGTCGATCTGCGGATCGAGGAAACCGACGGTGCTCGCCGGGCATTTCTGCTCACCAATGGCCAGGAAGCCAAGATCGGCTCGATCGAGAAGATGTCGAAGTCGAAGAAGAATGTCGTCGACCCCGATGACATCATTGGCTCCTACGGCGCCGATACCGCACGCTTCTTCGTTCTCTCCGACTCGCCGCCGGATCGTGACGTCATCTGGTCCGAAGCCGGCGTCGAAGGCGCGCACCGCTTCGTCCAGCGCGTCTGGCGCCTGGTTTCTGAAGCAGCCGACAGACTGAAGTCCGTATCGCCGAATCCGGCTAAGGAAGGCGAAGCGCTCGCCGTCTCGCAGATCGCGCACAAGACGCTGAAGGCGGTTCAGGGCGACTTGGACAAGCTGGCCTTCAATAAGGCGATCGCGCGCATCTACGAACTGGTGAACGCCCTTGCCGCGCCGCTGACCAATGTCGCAGCAGGGCAGGGTGATGCTGCCTATGTCGCAGCCGTGCGCAACGCGGCCGAGATTCTCGTCCAGTTGATTGCGCCGATGACGCCGCATCTGGCCGAAGAATGCTGGTCCATCCTCGGCAACGAAGGCCTGATTGCCAAGGCAGCCTGGCCGCAATTCGAGGAAGGTCTGGTCGCTGAAAACGAAATTGTTCTGCCTGTGCAGATCAATGGCAAGAAGCGCGCCGAATTGACAATCGCGCGCGACGCAGACCAGAATGCAGTTCAGGCAGCCGTACTGGCGCTCGATGCCGTCAAGACCGCGCTCAACGGTCAGGCTCCGAAGAAGATCATCGTCGTCCCGCTAAGGATCGTGAATATTGTCCTCTGAACTCAAGCCATCCACGGTGCTTCGGCGCTCGCTTCTGATCGGTGCGGCCCTGCTTCTGGCGGGATGCCAGGCACGTCCCCTTTACCAGGACGCCAATGGGGAAACCCGTGGCGCTCTGGCCGCAATTTACTATTCGGAGGCGACCAGCCGCGTCGGGCTGGAAACGCGTAACCGTTTGCTCTTCCTGACCAGCGGCGGCAAGGAATCGCAGACGCCGGAATACCGGGTCGAGCTTGTCGTCAGCGGCGGCGTGGAAGGTATCCTGCTCGATGAAGCTGCGGACACGCCAAACGCGGGTCGGGCAGCGATCGTCGGTACGTATACCTTGAAGCGCATTTCGGACGACACTGTCGTCAAGACGGGTCGCAGAACCGGTGTGGCGCTGTTCGACTATCCGCGTCAGGAATTCGCCAAGCTCCGTGCTGCGCGAGACGCAGAGACACGGGCCGCCCGTGAACTGGCCGAGTTCATTTACGCCGATCTCGCAATGGCACTTGGTCGCTGATCGGCGACCATGGTGGAAGTTAAATCCCACGAGTTTGATGGATTCCTGGCCAAGTCGGCCAGGCACTACAGGCTGGTTGTCGTCTATGGCCCCGACCGTGGGCTTGTGGCGGAGCGCGCCGCACAGGTGGCTGCCACAACGGGCGTCGATCTAGGCGATGGCTTTGCTCTGATCAGGCTGGATGCATCTGATGTTCAGTCGGATCCCGGTCGGCTGATCGACGAGGTGAACGCGTTTGGGCTCTTCGGCGGCGAGAAGCTGATATGGGTGCGTGGCGCTGCCAATGAAAAACAGCTGGTCGATGGGTTGGCGCATCTCGCCGCACATCCGCCGGAAGGAAGTTACCTGCTGATCGAAGCAGGCGACCTCAAGAAGGGCTCCGCCTTGCGCAAAGTCGCGGAAGGGGAGCGCAGCGTGGCCTGTATCGCCTGTTACCAGGACGATGCGAGAGCCTTGAATGCCTTGATTGACGCGGAGCTTGCCGCAGCGAACTTGCGGATCACGCCTGCTGCACGCGAGCTCTTGCTCGATTCCATCGGCGGCGATCGGATCGCGTCCCGCAACGAGATCCAGAAGCTTATTCTCTATTGCATGAATGACGATCTCATCGACGAAAAGCATGTCTTCGAGATCGTTGGCGATGCCAGTGCCGTCTCGACGGACGAGGTCGTCGATACCGTGCTGTCCGGCGACCCCGATGGCTTCCTGCATGCGATTCAAAAGGTCATAGCCTCCAAGACGGCCGTCTTTCTCGTGCTGCAAGGCACGATGAAGCAGGTGCAGTTGCTGGAGACGATGCGGATCGAAATGGAAGAGCGCCAACAGCAGCCGGCACAGGTTCTTCAAACCCTCGGGCGCGGCATCCATTTCAAACGGAAGCCGATCATCGAGAAAGCGTTACGGAACTGGAACAGTTCTGATCTGGCCCGCGAAGGGGCACGCCTCAACGCAGCAATTCTGCAGAGCCGTCAGAACGCAGCGCTCGAAGACAATCTTGCCATCCAGACGCTGCTGGCAACGACGCTGCAATCAGCACGCCGCAATCGCCGCGGCTGATTACCGGGCTTCCAGAAGCCTGCAGATCTCTTCGAGTTGGTCCAGCGTCTTGTAGTTGATCTTGAGCTGCCCGCCGCCGCCCTTGTGATTGATAGAGACAGACAGACCCAGGCGATCGGAAAGGCTACGCTCCAAAGCAATCGTGTCCGAATCCTTGGATTCACGAACTTCGCTGGGGGCTGGCGCCTGATGAGCCTTGATATGGTTCTGAGCCAGTTTCTCCGCATCACGGACGGACAGGCCCTTCTGCGCGATCGTTTTCGCGAGAACGACTGGATCAGGCGTGGAAACCAGGGCACGCGCATGTCCGGCCGACAGGCTTCCATCCGCCAACATGTCGCGCACCGGATCGGGAAGCTTCAGCAGCCGAAGACTGTTGGCCACATGGCTACGGCTCTTGCCGATAATCTCACCCAGATCATTCTGGGTATAACCATGCTCGGCAATCAGCTGCTCATAGCCAAGCGCTTCTTCGAGAGGATTGAGGTCGGCACGCTGGACGTTTTCGACAATGGCAAGTTCGAGAGCAGTCCGATCATCGACATCACGGACAATGACGGGGATCTGGACGAGCCCGGCCAGCTGGGCCGCACGCCAACGACGTTCGCCGGCAATGATCTCGAAGCGGTCTGTTCCGACAGTGCGAACGACGACAGGCTGTACGATCCCATGCTGGCGAATGGACCCGGCAAGATCCTGCAACTCGGCTTCATCGAAATAACGGCGAGGGTTTCTGGGACTGCGAGCGACGAACTCGATTGGAACGGTACGATCCGGATTGACAGTCGGCCGCGCTTCGCCGGCGGGAACCGGCTGATCCATTTCACCGATCAACGCTGCCAGGCCGCGCCCGAGGCGGCGTTTCGATACGTCTTCGCTCATACTCACACCCTTGTACGAAGATTAAGCGGCTTTTCGCTGCCGCTCGCGCTGGATGACCTCGGAAGCCAACTGCAAGTATGCCTGACTGCCAGCACATTTCAGATCATAAAGGATAGCCGGCTTACCATAAGACGGCGCTTCGGATACCCGAACATTGCGGGGTATCAAGGTCGTGTAGACCTTTTCACCGAGATGCTCCCGAACATCGCTCACCACCTGCTGAGCCAGGTTGTTGCGGGAATCGAACATCGTCAGCACGATGCCCTGGATATCCAGGGTGGGGTTGACGGTCTGCCGGACCTGGTTGATCGTATCGAGCAGCTGGCTCAGCCCTTCGAGCGCGAAAAACTCGCACTGCAAGGGCACAAGCACGGAATGGGCTGCAGCCATGGCATTCATCGTCAACAGATTGAACGACGGCGGGCAATCGAGAAGAACATAGCTGTAGGCACGCGCATCATCGAGATTGAGTGCCTTGCGGAGGCGGAACACACGATCGGACTGCTGCGAAATCTCCATCTCGAAGCCAAGAAGATCCATCGTAGAGGGCACGATGGAAAGATTGGGCACAGCCGTATCCAACACTGCGTCTGAGATCGAATGCGTACCGATCAGCACGTCATAGGAAGATAGACGGCGATCTCGACGGTCGATTCCGAGGCCAGTACTCGCATTACCCTGGGGGTCGAGATCAACGATGAGCACGCGCTCGCCGATGGCGGCCAGCGCGGTTGCCAGATTAATGGCCGTCGTGGTCTTCCCCACGCCGCCCTTTTGGTTGGCAATGGTAATGATACGGTTTTTCTCGAGACTCATTTGGCACCCGAAGCGTTAAACCCTGCGCGTCAGGGAGGCGATCTCTAGGATAACGGAATCTGCCTCGACCACGCTTTGATGTTTTATCAGATCAAAGTCCCAGCGACCACGCGCTTTATCGATTTCAGCCTGATAATCCCTGCCTTTATGAAAAACCAGACGGAGATCGGGATTGGTTTCAGCCCACGGCATAACATAGCCGAACAAGCTATCCAGATCGGCAAGCGCCCTGGCAGAAATGAAATCCGGAGCAGAGAGCGACTTGACCGCTTCTTCTATCCTCACAGGGTGGACTTTGCCACGACCGCCAGTCTCGGTCAGGGCCATGCGCAGAAAACTGCATTTCTTGTTGTTGCTCTCAACGAGGTCAATCCAGCCGTCCTGGCTTTCCGCAAGAGTGATGGCGGTAATGATGCCCGGGAAGCCACCGCCGCTTCCAATATCGATCCAGCGGCCTGGTTGGGAAACAATGTTTCGAATCTGCAACGAGTCGACGATATGGCGGGCCCAAACCTGTTCAATTGTCGACGGGGCGATCAGATTTATGCGCGCAGCCCATTTCAAGAACAGGTCCGCAAACCGCTCGAGGCGTTCCTGCGTTTCACGTGAAACATCGATTCCATAATCTCGAACTAAAGATTTCATTTTACGAAGCCATTCGACCAATCGAGTTTTTGCGCAGGTGAGCAACCAACAGCGCTACCGCGGCGGGAGTCATGCCTTCGATGCGGCTTGCCTGTGCGACATTCGACGGGCGAAGCTTTGAAAGCTTTGACTTCAACTCATTCGACAGACCAGGCAACGCTTCGTAGCTGAACTCATCCGGGATCTGACGATCCTCTTCAGCACGCAATCCAGCAACGTCCGCGGACTGCCGTTCCAGATATACATGGTAGAGACAATCAATCTCTACTGCGGTCGCGATGGTAGCATCCTCGCTGGAGAGCTCTGGCCAGACACGGACGACGTCCGCCCAGGCGATCTCAGGATAGGAGAGGATCTCGCGCGCTGAGCGACGGCGCCCGTCTTGATTGACACTCACGCCGACGGCAGACATATCATTTGGCGAAGCTGTCATTGAGCCTAATCTATCATAAAGATCAATACGTTGCTCTTGATATCGAGCGAACTTGGTCGCCCTGTCCGAGCCAACACAGCCGACAGCAAGGCCCAACGGGGTCAGGCGCATGTCGGCATTGTCAGCACGAAGCGAAAGCCGATATTCCGCCCGGGAGGTGAACATGCGGTAGGGCTCAGCGACCCCCCGCGATGTCAAGTCATCAATCATTACACCGATGTAGGAATCCGTGCGGCTGAACTTGAACCCTGGTTCGTTGGCAGCAAACCGTGCTGCATTGATGCCGGCGACCAAGCCCTGTGCACCAGCCTCTTCATAACCCGTCGTGCCATTGATCTGCCCGGCAAGGAAGAGACCACTTGCTGCCTTCACCGCAAGGCTGAGGTCAAGCTGCTGCGGATCTACATAGTCATATTCAATTGCGTAGCCAGGCTGCAGAATCCGCACATTCTCCAGACCGGGAATGGACCGGATGAAAAGCTCCTGGACATCCTCGGGTAGCGAAGTCGATATCCCATTGGGATAAATCGTATCGTCGTCGAGGCCTTCAGGCTCAAGGAAGATCTGGTGACCGTCCCGATCACCGAACCGGTTGATCTTGTCTTCGATCGACGGGCAATAGCGCGGCCCCACACCCTCGATCTGACCAGAATACATGGCGGATCGATGGATATTTTCCCGAATGATTTCATGGGTTTCGGCAGTCGTCCGCGTAATTCCGCAGGCGATCTGGGGCGTGGTGATGGCTTCCGTCATGAATGAGAACGGGACGGGATCAGGATCAGCCTGCTGAAGCTCCAGCCCCTCCCAGCGGATCGTCTTTCGGTCAAGACGCGCCGGCGTACCCGTCTTCAGACGGCCGAGTTTCAGCCCCAGGTCGGCCAGATCATGGCTCAAGCCCAGGGCAGGTGCCTCGCCAACCCGTCCAGCGGGAATTTTCCGATCACCAATATGAATGAGCCCGTTCAAGAACGTACCGGTCGTCAAAACAACTGCCGAAGCTCGCAGGTGCCGCCCATCATGGAGCACGACACCATTTATTTCGGATGAGTCACGAATGAGGGCCGTCACACCCCCCTCTAGAACTTCAAGATTATCGGTTTCCTGAATCAAGCGCTGAACCGCAAGTCGGTAGAGCTTACGATCCGCCTGTGTGCGTGGGCCCCAGACGGCCGGGCCCTTTTTCTTGTTCAACATGCGGAACTGAATTCCGCCTTCGTCCGCCGCGCGACCCATAAGACCGTCGAGTGCGTCGATCTCGCGAACAAGATGGCCTTTGCCGAGGCCGCCGATTGCCGGATTGCATGACATCACGCCAATTGTATCGGAGCGGTGAGTAACCAGCGCGGTTTTCGCGCCCATACGAGCAGATGCTGCGGCAGCCTCTGTGCCGGCATGGCCTCCACCAACAACGATTACATCAAAATCTCTCTCAGACATGTGCAGTAAGCCTGTTTCACGTGAATCACTTGCCGACACAGAATTCGGAGAAGATTTTGCCCAAAAGCGTTTCGGTATCGATTCGACCAGTCACACGCGCCAGCTCAACTGAGGCTAGCCGTAAATCCTCAGCTCGCAGCTCGAGGGGATATAACACCCCGTCAAGAGCCGACTGCAAATGTTGAGATGCAGAGCGAAGGCGCTCTGCATGCCTCATACGGCTCGGAATTGCAAGACTGCCGACATTCGTACTGCTTCGAACGGCCTCCAAGAGAAGTGCTCTCAACTCATTTAGACCGGCCCCAGTGGACGAGGAAACCGAAACATCGAAACGGAGTGAAGGATCGACTTCCCCTTCGATGAGATCAAGTTTCGATCCAACCCGCAAGCCAGAGTGCTCGCTGGGCGAGATATCGCTCATTTCGCTGAGATCGACGATGTTCAAGACGAGGTCAGCATCGTTGATAGTCTTCATCGCGCGACGTATTCCTTCGCGCTCGATAACATCTTCCGTATCTCTCAGTCCGGCGGTATCGAACAGCTCGAACTTATAGCCTTCAATGTCCAGCTCACACCGTACAACGTCTCTTGTTGTCCCGGCGATAGGCGTCACAATCACGACATCCCTTTGCGCCAGCGCGTTCATCAGGCTCGACTTGCCCGCGTTGGGTTTGCCGGCGAGCGCCACCCTGAAGCCGTCACGCAAGATTTCACCGGCGCGCAGTTTGGAGAGAGCGTCGTCCACCTCACCCTTCAGCCTGCCGACTTCATCCCAGATGCGGTCCGACACGGAGCCGGGAATATCGCCTTCATCGCTGAAATCCAACTCGGCCTCAAGCATGGAGCGGGCAAATACGAGCTTCTCACGCCAGCCTTCGTAAACGCTGGACAACTGACCGCTTGCTTGTTCGGCAGCCAGACGCCGCTGCATCTCGGTGTCTGCGGCCAGCAAGTCCGCCAACCCCTCGACTTCCACGAGATCCATCTTGCCATTCTCGAAGGCTCGCCGTGAGAACTCCCCTGCTTCAGCCAACCTGGCACCGTCGAATCCGGCTAATGAAGTGAGAACAGCGGTGACGACTGCCCGCCCACCATGCAGATGCAGTTCTGCGCAATCCTCGCCGGTAAACGAGTTCGGCCCTTGGAACACTAGAACCAACCCACGATCCAGAAACATTCCATCGGGCGTGCGGATCGTGCGGAGGGCCGCCACACGCGGGGCAGGGAGATCGCCTGCGAGGCTTCGTACCATCGTGAAAGCGGCCGGTCCGCTGATCCTCAGAACAGCAACACCGGCCGGCAAGGCACCAGAAGCCAAAGCAAAAATCGTGTCAGAGTGCGTGGTCACGGAACAACCTCAGCCGCTGAACGAAACCGACCGACTATTGCCGGTCGACTGTCACGTGTTCATGGAGTCGAAGAAATCGCCGTTGTTCTTCGTCTGCTTGAGCTTGTCGATGAGGAATTCGATTGCATCGGTCGTTCCCATCGGGGCCAGGATGCGGCGCAGAACGAAGATCTTCTGCAGGTCCTGACGCGGTACGAGCAGGTCTTCCTTACGCGTGCCGGACTTGAGGATGTCCATGGACGGGAAGATGCGCTTGTCGGCAACCTTGCGGTCAAGCACGATTTCCGAGTTACCCGTACCCTTGAATTCTTCGAAGATGACTTCGTCCATACGGCTGCCGGTGTCGATCAGAGCCGTCGCAATGATCGTCAGCGAGCCGCCTTCTTCAATGTTACGCGCGGCGCCGAAAAAGCGCTTCGGGCGCTGCAGTGCATTGGCGTCCACACCACCAGTCAGAACCTTACCCGAAGACGGTACTACAGTGTTGTAAGCGCGGCCGAGGCGGGTGATCGAATCCAGCAGGATGACGACATCGCGGCCATGTTCGACAAGGCGCTTGGCCTTCTCGATGACCATTTCCGCGACTTGGACGTGCCGCACGGCGGGTTCGTCGAATGTGGAGGACACGACCTCACCCTTCACCGATCGCTGCATATCGGTCACTTCTTCCGGCCGCTCATCGATCAGAAGAACGATCAGGTAACATTCCGGATGATTGGCCGTGATGGAATGGGCGATGTTCTGGAGAAGAACTGTCTTACCAGTACGCGGCGGAGCAACGATCAGACCGCGCTGGCCCTTGCCGAGCGGTGCCACGAGATCGATGACGCGAGACGAAAGATCCTTCGATGTTGGAACATCGAGTTCCATCTTGAAGCGCTCGTTCGGATAGAGCGGAGTCAAGTTGTCAAAGTGAACCTTATGGCGGATCTTTTCGGGATCCTCGAAATTGATCGTGTTGACCTTCAGGAGCGCGAAATAGCGTTCGCCTTCCTTCGGTCCCCGGATCGGGCCTTCGACCGTGTCACCGGTCTTCAGCGAGAAACGGCGGATCTGCGAGGGCGAGATGTAGATATCGTCAGGACCGGGCAGATAATTTGCGTTTGCGGAGCGCAAGAAGCCGAAACCATCCTGCAGAACTTCCACCACGCCTTCGCCGATGATCTCCACATCCTGGCTCGCCAGCATCTTGAGGATCGCAAACATGAGCTCCTGCTTGCGCATCGTGCTCGCGTTTTCAACTTCGAGCGATTCGGCAAACGTCAGAAGATCGGTCGGCGATTTGCTTTTGAGTTCTTGTAGCTTCATTTCAGCCATGAAGAGGGACCACGTCAGATAGAATTTTCAAGGGGAACGGCGAGCTGGTGGAATTCGGTACGATCGCGAAGGCCGCAAATGACTGAATAATACGCAAGCCAAAAGAGGGAGTGGCGCGAAAATAGCGACTCGCGGATTCGTCCGCAAGCGAAAAGCCCGGGATCACGAAAATAATACGACCGTGCTGAAAATGCTCAGAAAGGTTTGACGACGGCAAGCACGACGATGAGGATCATCAGAAGGGTAGGGGCCTCGTTCATCATCCGCCAATAGCGAGGCGACCCAACATATTGGCCCCGGCCGAAAGACTTCACCGACTTGGCGAAATAGCCATGCACGCCAGAGAGCGCAAAGACTGCGGCAATCTTCGTATGCAGCCAGCCACCCTGAAACCCAAAGACGTGCCAAGCGAGATAAAGGCCCAACACCCATGATACGACCATGGCAGGGTTCATGATCACGTTCATCAGACGGCTTTCCATCACGGAAAATGTCCGCGCCTGATCAGAAGCCGGATCGCAATCCGAATGATAGATGAACAGCCGCGGCAGATAGAGCATGCCGGCCATCCAGGAGATGATGGCAACCACGTGAAGCGCCTTGATCCAGGGATAAGCCTGATCAGGTCCCGCCAGCATGATGCCACCACCCACGAGACCGAAAAACAGCAAGGCCGTGGCTGCCTTCCGCGCAGCGCGAGCTCCCGGCTTGGCATCGATCTGCTTTTCCATTGTCAGCCGAAACTCCGGACCTGTGCGACCAGCTCGGTGACGTGTGCAGGGTCTGCCTGGGGGGTAATCCCGTGGCCCAGATTGAAGATCAGAGGTCCATGTCCGAGCGACTGGAGAATGGCATCGATGCCGTCCCTCAAAGCCACACCACCCGCCACGACGCGCATCGGATCGAGATTGCCCTGCACTGGGCCATCCTTCTGCAGTTCCACTGCAAAGCTCAATGGGACCGACCAGTCGAGGCCGATTGCGTCGGCATTGGTGTCCTGACGGTATCGCTTCAACAGGATCCCGGCACCCTTGGCAAAGGCGATGACCTTGGCCTGCGGTCGACGGGATTTCACAAGATCGATGATGCGGCGAACGGGTCGAACTGCGAAGGCTTCAAACTCCGCCTCTCCGAGCACGCCGGCCCAGGAATCGAATATCTGAACCGCGTCAGCTCCAGCATCGATCTGCGCAACAAGGTAATCAGCCGAAACTTCCGCCAGAAAATCCAGCAGGCGTCGGAATGCCTCCGGATGACGATAAGCGAACAATCTCGCAGGCGCCTGGTCCGGTGTGCCGTGGCCAGCGATCATGTACGTAGCCACTGTCCAGGGCGCTCCACAGAAGCCAAGCAGCGTGGTCTCAGCGGGAAGCTCTGCACGAAGACGCGCAACGGTCTCGATGACTGGCTTCAGGTGATCCATGACGCAGTCCGGTGACAACTTGGCGATGCCGTCAGCATCGATCGGATCCATCTGTGGCCCATGTCCCTCCGTGAAGGTCACATTCCGATGCAGTGCATCCGGGATGACCAGGATGTCCGAGAAAAGGATTGCCGCATCGAAGCCATAGCGACGGATGGGCTGAAGCGTCACTTCGGTGGCGAACTCAGGCGAATAACAGAGATCGAGAAAGCTCCCGGCTTTCTGTCGCGTTTCCCGGTATTCCGGAAGATAGCGGCCTGCCTGCCTCATGAGCCAGATCGGGGGCGGCGTCACCGTCTTCCCATTCAGAACGTCGAGGACTTTACGGTTCGGCGTGCTCAAGGCTCAGGCCCTTTCAATAAAGAAAAGATATATAGACTCTTCTTCTATTTCTAAGAGTCTCTGACTATCAAGGATTAATCCGGGATCACAGCTTGTTCCTTATGCAGCGTGATCCGACGCGGCTTTCATCATCGCTCAGACGGCGATTTGGGGATAGTGGGGATAAGTCGAAATTAACCCGCGATTCCAGCGGCTTCAGTTTCACGCCAACGCGTTCTTAACCGGGGATCAGGAGTCGATCACCAAAGGATGACATCGTTTGATCACCGTTATTCACACCCCCCGCCAAACACATCCATCGTGGTGCAGGATTGTGGATAAATCGGCACTTTTCCCCTTGCCCCCCGGCCCTCGTCGCCGCTACCTCTGTTTATCCCAAACTATCAACAGGGCACGGTGAACAACGTGGAGAACCGGAAAAACTTCTTCCATCTCCACCTGATTTCTGACTCAACAGGTGAGACTCTCATCTCTGCAGGGCGCGCCGCCGCCGCGCAGTTTCGTGGATCCAATGCCATCGAGCATGTCTATCCGCTGATCCGCAGCAAAAAACAGATCAAGGCCCTGATCGACGCACTCGATCGGGAACCAGGCATCGTCCTCTACACGATTGTCGACCGGGACCTGGCGGCGCTGATCGAGACAGGGTGTCACGAGTTGGGTCTGCCCTGTGTCAACGTGCTAGCGCCGATCATCGAAAAGTTTCAGACCTATCTCGGAGCACCGTCGCGCGGCCGGGTGGGCGCCCAGCACGTGCTGAATGCCGACTATTTCGCACGCATCGAGGCGCTGAATTTCACGATGGACCACGATGATGGTCAGGCGCCGGAAGACTATGATCAGGCCGATGTCGTCATCATCGGGATCAGCAGGACATCAAAAACGCCAACGAGCATTTACCTCGCCAACAGGGGTATCAAGACGGCAAACCTGCCGATCGTTCCTGGCGTGCCATTGCCCGACGGTCTCCTCAAGGCGACCCGGCCGCTCGTCGTCGGATTGATTGCAACATCAGACCGTATCTCTCAGGTGCGCGAGAACCGTATTCTGGGCACAACGCCGGGCTATGATCGAAGCGAATATGTCGATCGCGCATCCATCACCGAAGAGCTCAAATACGCCCGCGCTCTGTGTGCCCGCAATAACTGGCCGCTGATCGATGTCACCCGCCGATCGATCGAAGAGACGGCAGCGGCTATTGTTGCTCTCCGTCCGAAGCCGCGCTAATCCACGTCAATTGCTATCATCAAGGTATCTATCATGGGTTCACCTTTGATCCTGGCGTCCGGCAGCAAGACCCGCCAGGCGCTTCTGAAGAATGCAGGGCTGCAGTTTCTCGCAGTCCCGGCTGCGGTGGACGAACGCGCCATAGAAGAGAACCTGCCGCTGGCGGGTCGCGATCCAGTCTCGGTCGCGCGCCACCTCGCACTCGCCAAGGCTATCGAAGTATCCCAGCGTCATCCAGGCGCCTGCGTCATCGGCTGCGATCAGACGATGTCGCTCGGCGATCAGATCTTCCACAAGGCGGCGTCTGTCGATGAGGCACGGGATACCCTCACGCAACTGAGGGGCAAGGCGCATTTTCTGAACAGCGCCGTATGTCTCGTGCGGGACGGAGAGTTGCTGTGGAGCGAGGTGGTTCGCGCCTGCATGCAAGTTCGGGAATTCTCTGATGCATTCCTTGATGGCTATATGGAGCGCAACGGCGAGATGATCCTCTCCAGCGTCGGCTGCTATCAGCTGGAAGGGGAGGGCATCCAACTCTTCGATGCGATCGGAGGTGACTACTTCACGATCCTCGGCCTGCCGCTTCTCCCGCTCCTCGAGGCGCTGCGTGAACACGAGATTAACCATGCGTGATTCACGTGAAACATTTCCGCCGCGTGCATTTGTCGCCGGCTATCCGATCAAGCATTCGCGCTCGCCGCTGATCCATGGACATTGGCTGAAGACATATGACCTCCCAGGCTCATATGAGAAGATTGCAGTGGAGCCCGATCGGTTTGCGGAATTCGTCGATGCGCTGAAACAGGAGACGAGTTCGTTTTGCGGCGGCAACGTCACGATCCCACATAAGGAAGCCGCGTGCCGGCTAGCGGATCGGGTAGATCCGATCGCTGAGGAACTCGGTGCAGCCAATACCTTGTGGCGCAAGGACGGGCTACTGCATGCGACCAATACCGATGGCATCGGCTTCATCGCCAATCTCGACACTCAGCATCCTGGCTGGGACCGGGCAGAACGCGCTGTTGTTCTGGGTGCAGGGGGCGCCAGCCGGGCGATCCTTCAATCGCTTCGCGACCGCGGTATTTCTGAAATCCACGTGGTCAACAGGACCATCGACCGCGCACGTGAACTGGTCGACCGTTTTGGTGGACAGCTTGAGGCTCATGGCATGGAGGCTCTCGATTCACTTCTCGATGGCGCCGGCCTTTTTGTGAACACCTCGTCTCTTGGCATGGATGGCGCACCAGCTCCTCACCTGCCGTTCCACAAGATGAAGAGCGATGGCCTGGTCACCGACATTGTCTATGTCCCCCTGATGACTCCCTTTCTGTTGCAGGCCAAAGAGGCGGGCCTTGCCACCGTCGATGGACTGGGCATGCTTCTGCACCAGGCGGCGCCGGGATTTGAAAAGTGGTTCGGGAAAAAACCGGAAGTCACGCAGGAACTGCGGCAGATCGTTCTTGATGATATCGAGGCATATACATGATCGTCATCGGACTGACCGGATCGATCGGCATGGGAAAGACAACGACAGCAGGGCTGTTCGCTGATGAAGGCGTTCCCGTCAACGATTCAGATCAGGTCGTACATGATCTGTATCGGTCTGATGCCGTGGCTCCGATTGCCGAGCTTTTCCCCGACGCCGTTTTCGAGGGTGTCGTTGATCGGGTGAAGCTCTCGGAGAATCTGGCGAAGAATCCGGCTAAGTTCCGAGAACTCGAGGCGATCGTGCATCCGCTGGTCCGCGCACGTGAGGCTGCCTTTCTGCAGAAACAACGAGAGTTGGGGCGTTCTATCGTCTTGCTCGACATTCCGCTCCTGTTCGAGACAGGTGCCGATGCCAGAGTAGACAAGGTGGTGGTTGTGACTTGCGAGCCGGATGTGCAGAGGCAACGGGTCCTGTCTCGCCCCGGCATGACGGAAGAGAAGTTTGCGCTCATCCTCTCGCGCCAGACACCGGATGCTGAGAAGCGCGCGCGGGCGGATTACGTCATTGATACCGGCCACGGCATTGACATGGCGCGCGAGCAGGTCAAGACGATCGTGAGAGAGTTACGCGAGCAGGCGGAGCAGACGAACCATGCGTGAGATCATCTTCGACACGGAAACAACCGGCCTCGACAACAAGGCCGATCGTGTCATCGAAATCGGCGGCATCGAGTTGATGAACCACTTCCCGACCGGCCGCACGTTTCACGTCTATATCAACCCCGGCGACCGCAAGGTTCACCCGGACGCTCTCGCAGTCCACGGCATCACGGATGACTTCTTGAAAGACAAGCCACCGTTCGCGGGCATTGTTGCTGAGCTGCAGGAATTCTTCGACGGAGCGAAGTGGATCGCGCACAACGCGACATTCGACATGGGCTTCATCAATGCGGAATTCGACAGGTTGGGCCTTCCGCCTGTTCCCGGCGATATGGTCATCGATACGCTTTCGCTCGCCCGCCGCAAACATCCGATGGGTCCGAATTCGCTGGATGCCCTGTGCCGTCGTTATGGGATCGACAACTCGCACCGCACCAAGCATGGCGCCTTGCTCGACTCCGAACTTCTGGCCGAAGTCTATATCGAGATGCTCGGCGGTCGGCAGGCAGCGCTCGGGCTTACCAGTGTCGAAACGCGGCGCAACCAGACTGACGAAGTCACCGATGTCATCGAGATCAGCTATGAGCGGCCTCGGGCACTCGCGCCGCGCCTCTCCCCCACCGAGGTAGAAGGTCACGGCGGACTTGTGGCTCGCCTTGGGGCTAAGGCGATCTGGTCTAAATACAGCGAATGAAAAAGGGCCCGATCAAGGGCCCTTTCCATATTTGCTGACTGCAGCAGTTTTTCAGTTCGGAGCCGACTGGCTCTGCGCGCGCGACTGTTCTTCGGAAACGCGCTGCGCAAACATCTGCGCAAAATCGATCGGATCGATCATCAGCGGCGGGAAACCGCCGTTGCGGGTAGCGTCCGCGATGATCTGGCGGGCAAACGGGAAGAGCAGGCGCGGGCATTCGATGAAGAGAACCGGCAGCATGTGTTCCTGCGGGAAGCCGGAAATCCGGAAGACGCCGCCATAGACCAGCTCGGTGACGAAGACCACCTTGTCGCCATCCTTGGCTTCTGCATTCAGAGCCAGGACGACGTCGAAGTCCGTGTCGGACAGCGGATTGGCATTGACGTTGACATTGATGTTGATGGCCGGCGCCTTGTCGCGCGCCTGAAGCGATCGCGGTGCACCCGGATTTTCAAAGGAGAAATCCTTGATGTACTGGGCGAGAATATTGAGGGAAGGAGAAGTCGTTCCCTGATTGTTGTCGGCCATAGGGCGTGTCCTTGAAGATGAATTGCTAAGGCCATCTAACATTTGAAACTTCACCTTACAACCCTGCGGCCCGTGAGGGCCAGGGCATGTCAGTCGCGGCCAATCCGAGGATCGCGCCAGGGTGAGTCGGGCCTTGCGGAATCTGGATTGCTCTCTCTTTGAAACTCGTCGTCACCGAGGTCGACGACATTTTCATCGGCCGGACGCGTTGCGCGAAAACCGCCACCTGAAAACGCGCTCCGGACGACGAGACGCGGTTTGATCAAGCGCCAGGCGAGGTCGCGTATGAAGGGGAGGAAGAGCAGAATGCCAATTATGTCGCCGAAGAAGCCGGGCACGATAAGCAAGAAGGCCGCAACGACGAGAAGTGCCGCATGCACCAGTTCGCGTCCCGGGTCGACGCCTCTCTGAGCCTCGCTTTGCAGGCGGCGCAAGATGCCAGCTCCCTGGAAGCGCAGGAGTGCCACGCCCACCACGGCTGACAGGATGATCAGCCCGAGCGTTGGCAGAACGCCGATCGCCTGACCAACGATGATGAAGCTGGCGATCTCGATGAGCGGTGCGATCAGAAAGATCACCAGTGGCAGGCGCATGTATCACTCCAAACGCCATTGTGATCCCGATATCGCAACAGTCGGCGGAAACTCGCTGCAAAGAATGCGCATCGCCATTTGAATGATGCGGCGCTGGAGACTATATGGGAGAACGAAAAATCAAATTCAATCAAGCCTGGCGGTATTCATGGGATCTAGCGATTTCGTTACATTGTTCTTCCTGGTGGCCGCGGTCCTGATCTTTTTTCAGCTTCGCAGTGTGCTCGGACGTCGTACGGGCAGCGAAAAGCCACCCTTCGATCCCTTTGCTCAGCGCGATCTGTCCAAAGCGTCGGAGCGTGACGATGGCAAGGTCGTGACCTTGCCGCGCCGCGAGGAGGCGACAGGTGAGGAGCGCTTCGGTGCCGTGGACGCTTACGCGCCGGCTGGCACGCCTCTTAATGATCAGCTTCGCGAACTTCTCCGCCACGATCCGAGCTTCAGCCCGAAGGAATTCCTGAATGGCGCCAAGATCGCTTACGAGATGATCGTGATGGCCTATGCGGATGGCGATCGCAAAGCTTTGAAGGGCCTGTTGTCTCGTGAAGTCCTTGAGGGCTTCGAGAGCGCAATTGCCGACCGCGAAAGCAGGGGCGAGACCGTGAGGTCGACCTTTGTCGGGATCGAGAAGGCGGAAATCACCCAGGCTTCGGCACGAGACAACGAAGAGCAGGTCACGGTTCGAATTGTCAGCCAGCTGATTACGGCCACCTTCGACAAGGACGGGACCATGATCGATGGCGACGCCGAAGCGGTGTCAGAGGTCAACGATGTCTGGACATTCGCACGTGATGTTCGTTCGCGTGACCCGAACTGGAAGCTGATTGCGACCGAAGCGGAACAATGACGGAGGTCGGTTCCGCCTTTCGCCTGAAGCCCGTCTCGTTTGACGATATCCCGGGCTGGCGCTTCGATGATCCGTCGTCTCTCTGGACTGCAATGGCCGACTGCGGGAATTACTTGCGGTCGGTCAAACCGTATAAGGCGGGCGCACTTGGCTTGACTGCCGACGATCTACTGCCTCTTCTTGAGCGCGCCGGCAGTCTGAATTCAGTCGATGCAGGTGAGGCGCGATCATTCTTCGAGCAAGAGACGCAGGCTTTTCTGATTGAGCTCACCGGCACTCAATCGGGGCTCGTCACGGCATTTTACGAACCAGAAGTGGCCGTCAGCGACGTTCGGGATGATGAATTCTCCTATCCCTTCTATCGCCGCCCCCTGGATCTGGTTGATGTCGATGACAGCAATCGTCCCGATCACCTGGATCCGTCTTATGCCTTTGCCTTGCAGTCGGGTGATGGGATCCAGCTTTATCCGGATCGACGCGCGATCGACGAAGGCTGGCTCGAGGGTCGGAACCTTGAGATTGCCTGGGCTCGCTCGAAGGTCGATGTCTTCTTTGCCCATGTTCAGGGTGCGGCGCGTTTGCGCTACCCGGATGGCCGGCTTCGGCGCATCACCTATGCCGCGAAAGCCGGACATCCTTTCTCGGGTATCGGCCGTCTGCTGATCGATCTTGGCGAGATCCCGGAAGCGGCCATTTCGATGCAGTCGATCCGGGCCTGGCTGGCTGACCATCCTGAACGGGTGGACGAGATCCTGTGGCACAACAGATCCTACATCTTCTTTCGCGAGGCAGATGTCGATGATCTCACCCGCGGTCCGATCGCAGCGGCCAAGGTGCCGCTGATCGCCGGACGGTCACTCGCGGTCGATCGCCAGATCCACACCTTCGGCTTTCCCTTCTTCATCCATGCCAAGGGTCTTACCCATATGGATGGAGGGCGTGATTTTGCCCGAACGATGTTGGCGCTCGATACCGGCTCTGCGATCGTTGGACCGGCTCGTGGAGATATCTTCACCGGGTCTGGCGATCAGGCCGGCGAACTCGCCGGCGCCGTGCGTAGTGCGGCGGATTTCTATATACTGATCCCGAAGCAGGCGGCAGAGAGGTTCTTCTGAGTGTCGGGTGGATCAAAGCTCAATCCGGAAGATCGTGTCCTCTGGGGCAAGGTCGCCCGCTCGACCCGCCCCATGCCTGGGCGGATGGAAGACCTTTTGAGCTTCGAGGAGCAGTTCGAGACACCGGTCGAGGAAAAGGATGTACCCGCGCTCAACCGCGCGTCCTTGTCCTCGTCTGCAGTCAGCACGGAAGGCGATCGCAAGCCAGCGGTGCATGCGCACCACCCCCTGGAGAAGCCGGTCAAGCGCAAGATCTCCCGTGGTCATCTGGCACTCGAAGCCCGCATCGATCTGCACGGCCTCATCCAGAGCGAGGCGCATGGCATGTTGCTGGACTTTCTGATCCGCGCGCATGAGCGTGGACTGCGCCATGTCCTGGTCATCACCGGCAAGGGCAGCTCGCTCGGCAGCGAGGGCGCATTGAAACGTGCAGTCCCGCTCTGGTTCGCAATGCCTGAGTTCCGTTTCATCATCTCATCCTATGAGCCGGCAGCGCGTCACCATGGCGGGGAGGGCGCCCTCTACGTGCGGCTGTCCCGCCGCGGGCAGGATCGTCGATGACGCCCTTCGGCGACGCCTTGCGGCAATTGCGGGAGCGCAAGGGTGTCTCCCAGAAGGAGATGGCGGCGGCCATCGGCGTGTCACCCGCCTATCTCTCGGCACTGGAGCACGGCAAGCGTGGCTTGCCTAATTTCGACTTCCTCCAGCGGGTCGCCGGGTACTTCAACATCATCTGGGATGAGGCTGAGGAGCTGTTCTCGGTGGCCGGTCGGTCTGACCCGCGGGTCGTCATAGATACCTCCGGCATGAAGCCCGAATACACCGCATTCGCCAACGATCTTTCGAAGCTGATTCGCCAGCTCTCTCCGGATGTGATACGAGACATGCAGGATATTCTGGATGGCGCCAAAAAACGGCCGTGATGGGGTTGAAAAGCCCTCTCTATCCACCAGAAACAACGCCCTCGCCTTTGGAACTCAGGCCAAAACCCCTATAGTCGGGCCACTTGAAGCTGCTGATTCGAATCGGCCGGGCCTTTGAGAATTGACTGGAAAGATTGCTGAATGACCGACTTGCCGATCGCGGAAAATGATGGTCCGGCCGAATATGGCGCGGACTCGATCAAGGTTCTGAAGGGACTGGACGCAGTCCGAAAGCGCCCCGGCATGTATATCGGCGACACCGACGATGGCTCGGGCCTTCACCACATGGTCTACGAAGTCGTCGACAACGCGATCGACGAGGCTCTGGCCGGTCACGCCGACATCGTCACCGTCACCTTGAACGCTGATGGTTCGGTCACGGTAACTGACAATGGCCGTGGTATCCCGACAGATATCCATACCGGCGAAGGTGTTTCGGCGGCCGAAGTCATCATGACCCAGCTGCATGCCGGCGGTAAGTTCGACCAGAATTCCTATAAGGTATCAGGCGGTCTGCACGGCGTCGGCGTATCCGTCGTCAACGCGCTCTCGGTCAAGCTCACCCTGAAGATCCGCCGCAACAACAAGCTGCACGAGATTACCTTCACCCACGGCGTGGCCGACGGTCCGCTGAAGGTGATCGGGGAATATGAAGGCCGTTCGGGAACGGAAGTGACCTTCCTGCCCAGCACTGAGACATTCACCAATGTCGATTTCGACTATGGAACGCTGGAGCACCGCCTTCGCGAGCTCGCCTTCCTGAATTCCGGCGTTCGCATTCTTCTGACCGACAAGCGCAAGTCCGACATCCGCCAGGAAGAGATGCTCTATGACGGCGGCCTCGAAGCCTTCGTCCGCTATCTCGATCGCTCCAAGAAGCCGCTTGTCGATAAGCCTGTAGCCATCAAGGGCGAGAAGGACGGCATCACCGTCGAAGTCGCCATGTGGTGGAATGACAGCTACCACGAAAATGTCCTCTGCTTCACCAACAACATCCCCCAGCGCGACGGCGGCACCCATATGGCCGGCTTCCGCGCTGCCCTGACGCGTCAGGTGACGTCCTATGCGGATAGCTCGGGCATCACCAAGAAGGAAAAGGTATCGCTGCAGGGTGAAGACTGCCGCGAAGGTCTTTCGGCCGTCCTCTCGGTAAAGGTACCGGATCCCAAGTTCTCGTCGCAGACGAAAGACAAGCTCGTCTCGTCCGAAGTGCGCCCGGTTGTTGAAAACCTCGTAAACGAGGCGCTCAGCACCTGGTTCGAAGAACACCCGACGGAAGCGAAGATCCTCGTCGGCAAGGTGGTCGAGGCCGCTGTTGCCCGCGAAGCCGCCCGCAAGGCGCGTGAACTGACCCGCCGCAAGGGCGCACTCGACATCGCGTCCCTGCCAGGCAAGCTCGCCGACTGCTCCGAGCGCGACCCGGCCAAATCCGAACTTTTCCTCGTCGAGGGTGACTCGGCAGGTGGCTCCGCGAAGCAGGGCCGTTCGCGCGAAAACCAGGCGATCCTGCCGCTGCGTGGTAAGATCCTGAACGTCGAGCGCGCGCGCTTCGACAAGATGCTCTCGAGCCAGGAAATCGGCACGCTGATCACAGCGCTCGGCACATCGATCGGCAAGGACGAGTTCAACGCTGACAAGCTGCGCTACCACAAGATCATCATCATGACCGATGCTGACGTGGACGGCGCGCATATCAGAACCCTGTTGCTCACCTTCTTCTTCCGTCAGATGCCGGAATTGATCGAGCGCGGCCACCTCTATATCGCCCAGCCGCCGCTCTATAAGGTCTCGCGCGGCAAGTCCGTTCAGTACCTGAAGGACGAAAAGGCGCTTGAAGATTACCTGATCACAATGGGTCTCGAGGAAGCCACGCTTACTCTCGCCAATGGCGAAGTCCGCGCCGGCCAGGACCTGCGAGACGTGATCCAGGATGCGCTGCGCCTGCGTTCTCTGGTCGATGGCCTGCATTCCCGTTACAATCGCAATGTCATCGAGCAGGCGGCAATCGGCGGCGCTCTCAATCCTGAGCTCACCGGCAATCGTCAGCAGGCGGAAGCAACGGCAGCGCTAGTCGCAAGCCGCCTCGACATGATCGCGGAAGACACCGAGCGCGGCTGGCAGGGTTTTGTCACCGACGAAGGCGGTCTCCGCTTCGAGCGTATGGTCCGTGGTGTAAAGGAAGTCGCTTCGGTCGACGTCGCTCTCATCGGCTCTGCCGATGCCCGCCATATGGACCAGATGTCCGCACGGCTCCGCGAGATCTATTCGGAGCCACCGGTACTGACCCGCAAGGACGGACGCAGCGACATGTCCGGTCCCCGCGCGCTGCTGGATTCGATTTTCGCCACGGGCCGCAAGGGCCTTTCGATGCAGCGATACAAAGGCTTGGGCGAAATGAACGCCGAGCAGCTCTGGGAAACCACGCTGGACCCGAATGTCCGCTCCCTGCTGCAGGTCAAGGTCAACGATGCGACCGATGCCGATGGACTGTTCTCGCGCCTCATGGGCGACGAAGTCGAGCCACGCCGCGAGTTCATCCAGGAAAATGCGCTGAGCGTCGCCAACCTCGACATCTAATTTGCTCACTCAGCAAACGACAAAGGGCCGCTTCTGATCGAAGCGGCCCTTTCTTTATCCACAGTCATTGCCGGCGCAATGGTTAACGTGATTCACGTGAAACCAGGCAAGGCTTTTAGAAATGACCCTCGAGGGCGACTTCCGACAGCGGCTTGCGATCGTTCGGCGTTTCCCGCGAACGAAGCCCCTCGGGCAGGGCTTCCTTGTCACCGAGCTTCCCAATCGCAACGGCCGCATTGATATGGAAACCTTCAGGTGCACCGAGCTCGGAGAGCGCACGGTCGAAGCTGAAGCCGGTCATGGCATGAGCGAAGTAACCCGACTTGATGGCCTGCAGGGAGAGAAGTCCCCAGGCAGCACCCGCGTCGAAGCTGTGGCTGCGGTACGCTTTGGGCTCAGAACCGTCGGCAGGGCGGCTCAGCGTATCAGAGAAGATGAAGACCAGAGCCGAGGCGTTCTTGGCCCAGCCCTGGTTGAACTCGATCAGAATGTCGAGAAACTTGTCGAATTCCGGCGTGCCCTTGAGTGCGTAGACAAAGCGCCAGGGCTGGTAGTTGAACGCAGACGGTGCCCAGTGAGCCGCATCAAGGATGGTCAGCAGGTCTTCTTTCGGCATGGTGCTTCCGTCGAAAGCACGCGGAGACCAACGATCGAGGAAGATCGGATCGACATTGTACTCGGACTTGCGGTGATTGCTGGTGGTCATGGTGTTCCTTCACTCGTGTCTTGGGACGACGGATGGAACAAACATCAATTCGCAAGCCTCGGAAAGGGTCGAGGCTGCAATTTCAGGTGAACTCTGCGGTCATTGATTAACCGCGTCGCGGGGAGGGAACCTTAAGCCTTTTCGAACATCATCCGAAGTCTGAGGGCTTTCAGTGACGCCAGCCGCGGAAAAATCCGGGCTTTTGCGTTGCACAAAGTCTGTTAGTGTAGCGAATGAACTCGGACCTCTCGGTCTGGTACAAAGGTACAGAACCCATGTTCTATCAGCTCTACGAACTGAACCACGCAGTCATGGCGCCTTTCCGGGCAACCGCCGACGCAATGAACCTCGCCTGGAAAAATCCGTTGAACCCTTGGTCGCACACAGTCGTGGGGCGCTCCTTTTCCGCAGGCTTCGAAGTCTTCGAGCGCGTCACGCGCCGCTACGGCAAGCCTGCCTTCGGTCTTGCGACAACCACGGTCGATGGTGAGAGCGTCAAGGTCGAGGAAGAGATCGTCTGGCGCAAGCCCTTCTGTGACATGATCCACTTCAAGCGGCATCTGCCGGCCGGTGCCGAAAAAGGCCCGCGCATCCTGATCGTCGCCCCGATGTCCGGCCACTATGCCACATTGCTGCGCGGCACAGTCGAGGCGCTGCTGCCGAGTGCTGACATCTATATCAGCGACTGGATCGACGCCCGGATGGTTCCCGTGACCGAGGGCGACTTCGATCTCGACGACTACATCGATTACGTCATCGACATGCTTCACCACCTTGGGCCAGACACGCATGTCGTTGCTGTCTGTCAGCCCTCCGTACCGGTGCTTGCCGCCGTAGCCGTCATGGAAGCCGATGGAGACACCTGTGCCCCGGCATCTATGACGCTCATGGGCGGCCCGATCGACACACGCATCAACCCGACGGCGGTCAATCAGCTGGCGCAGGATAAGCCGCTCGAATGGTTCCGCGACAACGTCATCATGCAGGTTCCGTGGCCGCAGCCAGGCGTCATGCGCGCCGTCTATCCCGGCTTCCTGCAGCTCTCGGGCTTCATGTCGATGAACCTTGATCGGCACATGATCGCCCACAAGGAATTCTACATGCACCTCGTCAAGAACGACGGGGACTCGGCCGAAAAGCACCGTGACTTCTACGACGAATACCTGGCGGTCATGGACCTGACCGCGGAATTCTATCTGCAGACGGTCGATACAGTCTTCATCAAGCATGCGCTTCCCAAGGGGGAGATGATGCACCGGACGAAGCGCGTCGATACCACGGCGATCCGCAATGTCGCGCTTCTGACCGTGGAAGGCGAAAACGACGACATCTCTGGCGTTGGCCAGACGAAGGCCGCGCAGACGATCTGCACGAATATTCCGGAGCATATGCGCATGCATTACATGCAGCCGGATGTCGGGCACTACGGTGTGTTCAACGGTTCCCGGTTCCGCCGGGAGATCGCTCCGCGTATCGTCCAGTTCGCCAAGACCCACGGCAAAGGCCAGAAGGCGACACCGGTCAAGCGCGTCATCAAGGGCGGAAAGGCTCTCTGATACTTTCGCCATTTCGAATTTAAGCAGCGGATTCAGTCGGTTCTCCGATTGGGTCCGCTTCTTTCTTGAAGGGCAGGGTTGCATTTCCCACATCGAAACCATCGGACAGCATTCCGCCGTCCGCGCAAAACGAGGTTATCGATGATGAACCAGTCAGCACTGCTTCGGCCGGATTGGACTCCGGCAACCGTCGCCTTGATGGTAGTCGGCTTCATGGTCTTCTGGCCGCTCGGTCTGGCCATGCTTGCCTACATCCTGTTCGGTGAGAAGTTCCAGAGCTTCAAGCGGGAAGCCAACCAGAAGGCCGATAGTGCCTTCGCCTGGTGCCGCTCCAATAGCTACACTGCGCCTGCCTCCACCGGCAACGTCGCTTTCGACGACTGGCGCAAGACCGAACTTGAGCGTCTCGACGCAGAACGTCGCCGTCTCGATGAAATGCGCGCCGAATTCGACAACTACGCCCGCGAACTGCGCCGGGCGAAGGACCAGGAAGAATTCGACCGCTTCATGCGCGACCGTCAGCAGATGAAGACGTCAGGCGAATCCGCTCCGACCCAGGGCTTCACCGGCAACTGATCTGCCGGGTGCTCACGTGACGAGACCGAGGTCGGCGCTATTGCGCCGGCCTTTTTTTGATCAGCGACCCGCGCACGAATCGGCTAGAACACGGACCATGTTTCCCCTGCTGAAAAAGCTGAAACCACTCAGAGAACCAGCAATCCAGCTGGAGCGAGCCGTCGCCGTCAATGGCCGGTCGATCCCGCTGACAATTCGCAGGAACAGCCGCGCAACCCGCATCACACTCAGGATCGAGCCAGGCGGACGCGCCTTGAAGATGACCATCCCCCATGGTTTGCGCGAACGGGACATCGATGACTTTCTCGACCGGCACCAGGGCTGGCTCAGCACCAAGCTGAAGCGCCAGAAGTCGGTCAGCAGCGTCGAGGACGGTGGAGAAATCCTGCTCCGCGGTATTCCGCATCGGATCGTCCATACCGGACAACTGCGAGGTCTCACCCAGTCGATCGACAGCGAGATCGGCCATGTACTGAGCGTTAGCGGTCTTGAAGATCACCTGCCGAGGCGTGTCGCCGACTTCCTGAAGAAGGAAGCGCGTCGCGATCTGGAGCGTCTGGTCGAGTTTCATGCCAAAAATGTCGGTAAGCCGGTCAAGAGCATGACCCTCAAGGACACCCGCAGCCGCTGGGGGTCCTGTTCCTGGGATGGCAAGCTCAGCTTCTCCTGGCGCATCGTCATGGCGCCGCCTCTTGTCATTGATTATCTCGCCGCCCACGAAGTTGCGCACCTGCGTGAGATGAACCATGGCCCGGACTTCTGGGCACTCTGCCGCAAGCTTTGCCCCGAGATGGAAGAGGCCAAGGCATGGTTGAAGCGGCATGGCTCGACACTGCACGCCATCGACTTTGCGTGAGCGACCCGCGACCTTTCAGCCTTTGTCGCAAATTGGCTCGACTCTTTTTTGATTTCGTGCGACTTCGCTGCCATGAGACCCGATATCAAGATCTGCGGACTGAAGACGCCGGAGGCCGTCGATCGTGCGGCCGAACGTGGCGCGAGCCATATTGGCTTCATCTTTTTCGAAAAAAGCCCGCGCAACATTGAGCCCGATATCGCAGGTACGCTCGCCGATCGCGTTCGCGGTCGGGTCAAAAGCGTTGCGGTGACGGTCGATGCGGACAATGATGATCTCGACGAGATTATTGCGCTGATGCGCCCTGATATCCTGCAGTTCCATGGCCATGAGAGCCCGGAACGCCTGTTGACCGTAAAGGCCGTCACGGGCCTGCCGATCATGAAGGCATTTTCCATCCGCGATGCCGATGACCTGAGGCGCATAGAGCCCTATATCGGTATTGCCGATCGTTTTCTCTTCGACGCCAAGCCGCCTTTGGGCTCCGATTTGCCCGGCGGCAATGGCGTGACCTTCGATTGGCGCCTGCTGCGCTCGCTTGACGACAGCGTCGATTACATGCTTTCCGGAGGTCTGAACAAGGCCAACATCGCAGAGGCCCTGCGGGAAACCGGAGCCCGTGCAATCGACGTATCCTCCGGCGTGGAATCCGCGCCGGGCGTCAAGGATCTGCAGATTATGGATGAGTTTTTTGCGGCCGTCGCCGAGGCAAGTCGTGCGCAGCCGGTTTCAGGGAGTGTCAAGTGAACCAGTCACCCAAACCCAATTCCTTCCGTGAAGGTCCAGACGAAGACGGCCGCTTCGGCATCTTCGGCGGCCGTTTCGTGGCCGAGACGCTGATGCCGCTCATCCTGGAGCTGCAGGCGGAATGGGAAAAGGCGAAGACGGATCCGGAATTCCAGGCTGAGCTGGCGCATCTCAACACCCATTACACCGGCCGTCCGAGCCCGCTCTATTTCGCAGAGCGCCTGACAGAAGAACTCGGTGGCGCGAAGATCTACTTCAAGCGCGACGAGCTGAACCACACCGGTTCGCACAAGATCAACAACTGCCTCGGCCAGATCCTCCTCGCCAAGCGCATGGGCAAGACCCGCATCATCGCTGAAACCGGCGCCGGCCAGCACGGTGTGGCCTCGGCCACGGTCGCGGCCCGCTTCGGCATCCCTTGCGTCGTCTACATGGGCGCGACCGACGTCGAGCGCCAGGCGCCGAACGTCTTCCGCATGAAGCTCCTCGGCGCCGAAGTGAAGCCGGTCACCGCTGGCCACGGCACGCTGAAGGATGCCATGAACGAGGCGCTGCGTGACTGGGTCACCAATGTCGACGACACCTATTACATGATCGGCACCGCCGCCGGCCCGCATCCCTATCCGGAAATGGTCCGCGACTTCCAGTCGGTGATTGGCCGCGAGACGCGCGAGCAGATGCTCGCCGCCGAAGGCCGCCTGCCGGACATGCTGATCGCCGCTGTTGGCGGTGGCTCGAACGCGATCGGCCTCTTCCACCCGTTCCTAGACGACGAAAGCGTCCGCATCGTCGGCGTCGAAGCCGGTGGCAAGGGTCTTGAAGGTGAGGAGCATTGCGCCTCGCTGACCGCAGGCACGCCCGGCGTCCTTCACGGCAACCGCACCTATCTGCTGCAGGATGGTGATGGCCAGATCAAGGAAGGTCATTCGATCTCCGCCGGCCTCGACTATCCTGGCATCGGCCCGGAGCACTCCTGGCTGAAGGATATGGGCCGCGTCGAATACGTTCCGATCAGGGACGATGAGGCGCTTGCCGCGTTCCAGCTGCTGACACGCACCGAAGGCATCATCCCGGCGCTCGAGCCGAGCCATGCGCTCGCCGAAGTCATCAAGCGTGCGCCGAAGATGGACAAGGACCAGATCATCGTGATGAACCTCTGCGGCCGCGGCGACAAGGACATCTTCACTGTCGGCAAGATTCTCGGTATGGGGCTCTGATCATGACTGCGCGTATGGACCAACGTTTCGCTGCCCTGAAGGCAGAAGGCCGCCCGGCTCTCGTCACCTATTTCATGGGTGGCGACCCGGATTACGACACGTCGCTCGCGATCATGAAGGCCTTGCCGGAAGCCGGCGCCGACGTGATCGAGCTCGGCATGCCTTTCTCGGATCCGATGGCTGACGGCCCGGCGATCCAGCTTGCCGGCCAGCGTGCCCTCAAGGCCGGTCAGACGCTCGTGCGCACGCTCGATCTCGCGCGTGAATTCCGCAAGACGGACAACGAAACGCCGATCGTCATGATGGGCTATTACAATCCGATCTACGTCTATGGCGTCGAGCGCTTTCTCGATGACGCTCTGGCTGCCGGCATCGACGGCCTGATCGTCGTCGATCTGCCGCCGGAAATGGACGACGAACTCTGCATTCCGGCCCGCAGCCGCGATATCAACTTCGTCCGCCTGGCGACACCGACCACCGACGACAAGCGTCTGCCGACCGTTCTCAAGAACACCTCGGGCTTCGTCTATTACGTCTCGATGAACGGGATCACCGGTTCGTCGCTGCCGGATCCTTCGCGTGTTGCCGGCGCTGTCCAGCGCATCAAGGCGCACACGGACCTGCCGATCTGCGTCGGCTTCGGCGTCAAGACCGCCGAGCATGCGCGCCTGATCGGCGCCAATGCCGATGGCGTCGTGGTCGGGACCGCGATCGTCAATCAGGTTGCCACTAACCTTACAGCCGATGGAAAAGCGACGGCGGATACGGTTCAGGCCGTTGCCACGCTGGTGCGCGGACTGGCAAGCGGCGTGCGTTCCGCACGTCTTGCTGCCGCCGAATAAGCACCCCATATGGGCTCGAAACATCAGGAGTAAACCGCGTGAACTGGATCACCAACTATGTGCGCCCGCGCATCAATTCCATGCTGGGTCGCCGCGAAGTTCCAGAAAACCTCTGGATCAAGTGCCCGGAAACGGGCGAGATGGTCTTCCACAAGGATCTGGAAGAGAACAAGTGGGTCATCCCGGCCTCCGGCTATCACATGAAGATGCCGGCCAAGGCGCGTCTGACCGACCTCTTCGACGGTGGCCAGTTTGAAGCCTTGCAGCAGCCGAAGGTGGCGCAGGATCCGCTGAAGTTCCGCGATTCCAAGAAATACACCGATCGCCTGCGGGACAGCCGCGTCAAGACCGATCAGGAAGACACGATCGTCGCGGGCGTCGGCACCGTGCAGGGCCTGAAACTCGTGGCCGTTGTGCACGAGTTCAACTTCATGGGCGGCTCGCTCGGCATCGCTGCTGGCGAAGCGATTGTGAAGGCCTTCGAGCGCGCCATTAAGGAAAAGTGCCCGCTGGTCATGTTCCCGGCTTCGGGTGGCGCGCGCATGCAGGAGGGTATCCTCTCGCTCATGCAGCTTCCGCGCACCACGGTCGCCGTCGACATGCTCAAGGAAGCCGGCCAGCCCTATATCGTCGTTCTCACGAACCCGACCACGGGTGGCGTGACGGCATCCTATGCCATGCTGGGTGACCTCCACATTGCCGAACCGGGTGCCGAGATCTGCTTCGCCGGCAAGCGCGTTATTGAACAGACGATCCGCGAAAAGCTCCCGGAAGGCTTCCAGACCTCGGAATACCTCCTGGAACACGGCATGGTGGACATGGTCGTGAAGCGTCACGACATTCCGGATACGCTGGCGCGCGTCCTGAAGATCATGACCAAGCGTCCTGCAAACGACACGGCGGTTCCGGCCAACGTGACGAAGCCGGTCGCCAAGGCTTCGGCCTGAGCCTTGCTTCCCCTTGAGGCCGCGGCAGCGGAACGAGTGTGATGACAGACCCCATCGTCAGCCAGGCCGATGCCGAGATCGAAAAGCTCATGGGGCTGCACCCCAAGGGCTATGATCTCTCGCTCGACCGCATCCGGCGCCTCCTTGAGGTTCTGGGCAATCCGCATCTGAAGCTGCCGCCGGTCATTCATGTGGCCGGCACCAATGGCAAGGGCTCCGCCACCGCCTTCTGCCGTGCGCTTCTGGAAGCGCAGGGCCTATCCGTCCACGTCCACACCTCGCCGCATCTGGTGCGCTGGCATGAGCGCTATCGTATCGGCGTCAAAGGTGGCCGCGGGCAGATCGTCGACGATGCGCTCTTCGCAGATGCGCTGCGCCGTGTTGCCGATGCCAATGGCGGCCAGCCTATCACCGTCTTCGAGATCCTGACCGCGGTCACCTTCATTCTCTTCTCTGAGCAGCCTGCAGACGTCGTCGTGCTTGAGGTCGGTCTCGGCGGTCGCTTCGACGCCACGAACGTCGTCGAAAACCCGGCTGTCTGCATCGTTCAGCCCATCTCACTCGATCACCAGGCCTATCTCGGCGACCGGGTCGAACTGATCGCCGCCGAAAAGGCCGGCATTATGAAGCGCGGTGTTCCCGTGGTCATCGGCCACCAAGAATTCGACGGCGCCAAGGATGTGCTGATCAGCACGGCGGAGCGCCTCGGCTGTCCACTCGCTGTCTTCGCGCAGGATTTCCTCGCCTATGAGGAATTTGGTCGCCTGGTCTACCAGGACGAGTTCGGGCTAATGGATCTGCCGCTGCCGCGTCTACCGGGTCGCCACCAGATCGGCAACGCGGCAACAGCCATCCGTGCCGTTAAGGCTGCCGGCTATCCGGCGACGGAAGAGATCGCTGAAAAGGCGATGCTCTCAGTGGAATGGCCGGGCCGACTGCAGAGGCTCACAGAGGGCCGCCTGGTGGATCATGCGCCTGAGGGCTCGGAGATCTGGCTTGACGGTGGCCACAACCCGGGTGCGGGCGAGGTGATCGCCGAAGCCATGGCAGCCATGGAAGAACGCCAAGCGCGGCCGCTGCATCTGGTGATCGGCATGATCAACACCAAGGACCCGATCGGCTTCTTCCGAGCCTTCGTCGATATCGCCCACAATGTGTATACCGTCCCGATACACGGCTCTGACGTTGGCCTCGACCCAGTGGCCCTAGCTCTGTCAGCAGCAGAGGCCGGACTGAAGGCGGTTCCGATGGGATCGCTGGCCCAGGCACTCGATGCCATCCGCGAACGCAGTGAAGGCAGCGTTCCGCCGCGCATCATGATCGGCGGCTCGCTTTATCTCGCGGGTAATGTGCTCGCCGAGAACGGCACCATCCCCACATGAAAAAAGCCCGGCGAAAACCGGGCTTTTTCTTTGGTTATCAACGACTTGAGGCTTATGCCGCACCGGCGATCCAGCTGGACAGCGCAGTCTTCGGAGCCGCACCCACCTTGATGTCGGCCACTTCGCCACCCTTGAAGACAGCGAGCGTCGGGATCGAGCGAACGCCGAACTGGGCAGCCAGTTCCGGGTTTTCATCGATATTGAGCTTCGCGATCTTCACCTTGCCGGCGAGTTCGTTGGAGATTTCTTCGAGGCTCGGCGCAATCATCTTGCACGGGCCGCACCATTCAGCCCAGAAGTCCACGACAACCGGTTCGGAAGCGTCGAGAACCTCGGCCTGGAAGTTGGACTTGTCGACTTTAACGGTAGCCATTGGGCTCTCCCTTCATAAATACGGAATTGACTAGATATGTGATGCCGCACGGCAGCAATTTCAATATGCGGTATCTCACGATGTTTCGAGGTCGGCAAGGGACCGCTGAAGAAGGCTGTCATCGAGCGGAATGAGGCTGCCGTTTTCGGTATAGATCAGCCAGCATTCGACTTGTTTGCCGGGATAAAGCGGCTGCAGGATCTCGCGGTAGATGGCGAGCTGTACCCGATGCGAGAGGGGCGCCTGCGCAGCCTCCAATGGAGGATTCCGGTTCGTCTTGTAGTCCGCGATGATGACCCGATCGGGAAGCACGGTCATGCGGTCAATCCGCCCTGAAACGGCGCGCAGTTCACCCTTCAGCCGCATCGTTCCCATGACGGAAACCTCGGCCCGGCTGCCGGCGCTGAACAGGGGACCCAGGCTTTCGTCCTCCAGAACGGACATGACCGTCGAGACGAGCCGCTCTCGCTGCTCTGCGGTCCAGAACCGTGCGGCGCGGTTGGCATAGCGCTCGGCCGCCGTTCTTTGCTCTGAGGCTGGAAGGACTGGAAGGTTCTGCAGCAAGCGGTGGATGAGGCGTCCGCGCTGGAGGGCGAGATCGGCCTTCTCCGTCGTTGCAAAGAGCGCCGAGGCCGTCAGCACATCCTCGTCGTCATCCACGACGATGCTGCCCGCACCCGAAGGGCTCAAGGGTCGCGGCAGGCTGACCGGTGGCGGCAGCGGCTTCCAGAGCGTGGAGGGGAGGCTGTGGCTTTCTTCGCTTTCGGTGCTCTCGGCGAGAACCGGCAGATCCTGCTCAGCTTCGCCCAGGGACCAGCGCATGCCGGTCCAGCTACCGTCCGGCCCTTGAAACTCCATGGGGCGTGAGCGGATCTCATCCGAACTGAGCGCATGGGAGATCATTTTATGCCAGATCTCGCCAGTATCCTGCACGCCGCGATAGCCCGCCACGATCAGGCGATCTGCCGCGCGCGTCATCGCGACATAGAGCAGGCGGCGATACTCCTCTTCTGCCTGGCCCTTGCGCTTGTCCATGTCGCCTGCGGAGATTGAATTTCCGAGCGCCTTGGTTGGAACCCAGATCGGTAAGGCCCCCCCTTGGGGACGCTCGAGAATCCGCAGTTTGGCCACATGGTTGGAATTGAACGGCTTTGATCCACCATCGATCAGGAAGACAATTGGTGCCTCAAGCCCCTTCGAGGCATGCACCGTCATGATGCGGACCTCGTTACGCTCCTTGTCCTGCTCGCGCTTGACCTCCGGCGCCTCCATTTCCAGCGTCGAGACGAATGACTGGAGGGCCGGCAGCCCGCTGGTCTCGAAGGACAGGGCAAAGGTCAGAAATTCATCCAGGATATCGCTGACCTCGGAGCCGAGGCGGCCCAGATAGGCCCGTCGACCGCCATGAACGCTGAGCACACGCGCGTAGAAATCATGCACGGAGTATTCCCGCGCCTGCTCCAGAAACAGGCGGAGGAGATCGGACGTTCGCTTCCAAGCCCCATCCGTCTCGGCCTGCGCCGCCAATCGGTCCCAGAGGCTTTGCCCCTCCGGCCGCTCGGCCGCCAATTCCATCAGCGCGTCTTCGCTATGGTTGAAGAGGGGACTTTTCAGAAGGGATGCCAGGGAGAGGTCGTCACCGGGTAGCAGCAGGAAGCGGCCGAGTGCCAGCAGGTCCTGCACCGCGATATGACTGGTCAACTTCAGGCGGTCGGCGCCGGCGACCGGTACATTGTAGGGACGCTTCAGAGAGCGGGTCAGTGCATTGACGAAACCGTCACGTTTGCGGACGAGGACGAGGATGTCTCCCGGGCGGATCAGCCGCTTGTTGCCCTTCTCGATGATCGTCTCGCGACCGACGATCTGGCTGATCTGGTGCGCCACGCGCCGTGCAAGAATGGCGGATGGCGCGCTTTCCGGCGTGGCGTCGAAAGGCGCGGTCCAGTCTTCGTCTTTCTCCTGCTTCTCGGCAGCGATCATGTCCCAGACGTCGACAGTACCGGGATGACCGATGCGGCTGGATTGATGCACGACGTCGGCGCCGGCAGCACTCAGGCCCCGGTTGTTGTCCGAGAAACTGAAGACCTGGTCGACAGCCGCGAGCACCGATTGCGTCGAGCGGAAGGAGAGCGGCAGACGCACCGTGTTGAAGCTCTGCCCACTCTCGGTCACGGCCCGTTCTGTCTGGCGCGCTTCTTGAGAGAACTGCTCGGGTCGAGCACCCTGGAAGGAATAGATCGACTGCTTCTCGTCACCCACGGCGAAGAAGGTTCGGATCTGCGGCCGAGCGCTCAAGCCGGTGAAAAAGTCCTCCCGGAGCGACCGGATGACGTCCCATTGCACCGGGCTCGTATCCTGCGCTTCGTCGACAAGAATATGGTCGATGCCCTGATCTAGCTTGTAGTGCACCCAGGCGCCAACATCGCCTCGTGTCAGAAGCCGGGCGGTGCGAACGATCAGATCCTCGAAATCGAGCTGCGAGCGCCGCTTCTTCAGCTCTTCGTAGTCGGTGTCGAGACGCACGGCCAGCGTCAGCGCCGAACGCGTCGCCTCGTACATACGGAAGATCCGCAGCCGGTCCCGCGTGGCCACCACATGATCCCGGGCAGCGATGACAGCATCCTTGAGATCAGGCGCGACCTTCGTCATGGCGGCGGCAATCAGCGAGCTGTCGGCCTTCGGCGCTTCCTGCGCCGTCAGGAAAGCCTGTTCCAGGAGCTTTGCCCGCTCCAAGGGATCCGCCTCCACCAGCGCCCGCTCCAACACTTCCGCGACAGTGCGCACCTTCTCGCCGCCCTTTTCCAGCGCGAGCTGAATGTAACGGCTGAAATTGCCACCCGACAGGCCGGCAAGCGGCCAGTATTCCTCGGCGCGACTGATCTCGCTTTCGAGCGGGCCAATACCAAGGCCGTTGCGCAGGGCCGCATCGAGACCACCGGTCCGTTCTGCGCGCAGTCGGAAGTCGCGGATCGCGTGTCTGTTGGCCACGGTGTCGGCGATGAGTGCTTCGAGTCCGCTTTCATCCGCAATGCTCAACACCTGGGAGAAGGCTTCTGCCAGGCCGGCATCGTTTTCCGTCGATGTCGCCGTCAGCAGCAAACGCCGCGCCTCGGCAAGGACGGTTACGGCCGCCCGATCGTCGAGAACGTTGAAATGTCCGGCGACATTCGCCTCCAGCGGAAACTGGTGCAGCAGGGCTTCGCAAAAGGCGTGGATCGTCTGGATCTTAAGCCCACCCGGCGTTTCCAGTGCCTTTGCGAACAGCCGGCGTGCGGCCGCAAGCGTCGCGCGATCCGGTTCCTTCTGCTCGATCGCCGCAATCCGTTGGGCCAAGTCCTGGTCATCCAGCGTCGCCCATTCCGCGAGCCGCTCGAAGACGCGGTTCGACATTTCGGACGCCGCGGCCTTGGTATAGGTGAGGCAGAGAATGGAAGAGGGGCGGGCGCCAGCCAGCAGCAGCCGGATCACCCGCTGCGTCAGCACATGCGTCTTGCCGGAGCCGGCATTGGCTGACACCCAGGCCGACTGGCCGGGATGGGATGCGCGCGACTGGGCAAGCGTCGTCCAGCCGAGCCAGGCGGCGGGATCGCTGCCGGTCGGAAGCTCGTCCAGGGCAAAGCGCTGATCACTCATCGCCGGCTCCTTCCTCGGCTTCCGCCGTCGACCATTCCGCGACACGCGCCAGATGGTCGTATTCGCCGCCATAACTGTTCTGTTCTGCCGGGATCAGGCGGGACACATAACCGCGCTCGCCGCTCTGCAGAGCCTGGACGAAGCGACCGAGCTCGTCGACGGATTGGGTGGCGAGCTCCAGGGCTGACTTCTTGCTATCGCCCCGCGTTGCCATCTCGTTGTTGACCTGGTCGGCCGAGAACCGGTCGCCGGGTCGCAGACGCACATAGACCAAGTTGAGAGGCTTCATGTCGCCGGCAGGCTTGAAGGCACCTTGGAGGAGGGCTGCAGCTTCCAGCCCCAGCTGCGGGTCGAGCAGGCTGCGCGCCTGATTGGCGCTGGGGTTGAGGCCCGTCTTGTAGTCGATGATATCAGCAAAGCCGCCGCCCCGGATATCGATCCGGTCCGCAATCCCGCTGATGGTGATATCGACGGGGCGCAATAGGACATTGCCGCGCACTTCTGTCAGTGATCGCTTCACTTCCGGTCTGCGCTCGCGCTCCCAGGTGAGGAAGGCCGACGCGACGCTGTAGAAGCGCTGCCGCCAGACAATATCGATGTGGAGCGGCAGGGCCTCTGTCAGGAACTCCTCATCGGTGATCCGATGCAGGATATTGATTGCGTCCAGCCGAGCAGGGTCATGATCCTCGCGAATGAAGCGCTCAACGATCCGGTGGTAGAGCGTTCCGCGCTCGGCTGCCCCCGGATCTTGGTTGAAGGCATCAACGGCATCGAGGCGAAGGATTCGCCGCGCGTAGATCGAGTAGGGATCGCGCCGGAAACGTCCGACCTCGGAAAAGCTGAAGGCGCGCGGCTGGAGTTCGGCGCGCGGCCGTGGCGCAGGCCGCTGTGCTGGGGCCTGGTTTTCGCCCTGGTCGATCAGATCGGCGTAGAGGCGGTAGATCTGCCCCCGCTGCCGCATCTCGTCTTCAAGCAGCGGACCGCCCAATGCCATCAGTCGCTGGAGCCAGCGCGAGGCAACCGTCGGTGCCGAACCTTGCCGAAGGGATCGTGAAAAGATCAGCTTGCGGGTGCCGCAGGCCATCTGGAAATCATGGGCCACCTGGCCGATCTGCCGTTCCGGCGGCTCAAGACCTACTTCCGTCTTCATGACGCGCGACAGGAAGGGGTTGTTCTTGGTCTGCCCCGGCCAGCTGCCTTCGTTCATCCCGCCGATCACCATCATGTCGACATTCTGCAGGCGGGCTTCCAATGTGCCGAAGATGAAGACGCGCGGATGCCGCATGGCGCGCGGCTTGACCGCCTGGCCAGCCATCAGCGCCGTCAGGATATCCACCCATTGCGCACCATCCGCCTCGATCTGGCCATCTGTTTCCAGCACCTCGGCGAGAAGCCGGGCGAGAGCCTCACCCGCTGCATTGCCCCAGAGGCCGGCAAGATCGCCCCGCTCGTCGATGGTGACGGCCTCGAGCACCCGGCCCGTGCGTTCCGCCCAATCGCTGAGCGTTAGTTGCTGCGACAGAACACGTCCGTCGCGCGACCGGACCAAGGAAGAGACAAGGGGCTCAACGGCTGCGGTTACGCGTTGCGCAAGTGCCCGTGCAAGGTCCATCTCCTCCGCACTGATGGAGATCCGCCATTGCGGTTTGTGCCGGTCTGCGAGATGCGTCTCCAGCCCTTCGGCTAAAAGTGCCTCCATATCAGCGAGATCGAGGCTTTTGAGACCGCCACGTAGAGCAATCCTTTCCAGGGCATCCGCTGCCTTGCGCATGTCTTCGGCCGAAAATCCGAAACGCGCCAGCGGATGTTTGATCACAGATACGATCGCCACCGGGTCGCCCGGCCGCAGGCAGGCCTCCGCCACCACCTGGGTCAGCATGGCAGCCTGTGTACCGGTCATCGGCGTACCAGCCGAATCGTCCGCCTCGATCCCGAAGCGCGCAAGTTCAGACATCACCCGCCGCGCAAGGGCGCGATCCGGCGTGATGAGCGCCACCCGGCTCTCCGGTTTCTCGGATACCTGCTCCAGCCCAAGACGAAGCGCGATCGCGATAGCAGTTGCTTCCTCGCGCTCGTTTGCTGTCTCGATGAGCGCGACATCGCGGAATGCGTCGAGCACCCGGTGATCATCGATACCCCCGCGCCAGGCTTTCCAGGTGTCTGTTGCCTCTGCGGGCGCCATGGCGCGGGAGAGGAATTCCGCACGGTCTCTGAGGGCTTGTGCTGCGGGTTCGAGCATCTGGACATCCGCGCGCTCAAGCTTCATGTGGCGAAGCAGATGGGCGAGGCCATATTGCGGATGCCCGCGAACGGCCGGGCTCGGTCGTATGAGAGAGATATCCCGATCGTTCAGCTTCAGCCAGTCTTCGTCCGGCATGTCGAGATCGAGCCCCGGCAACACCACGACGCCTTGCTCGAGTTCTGCAATGGCGGCGATCAATTCGGCAGCTGCCGGGATCGAACCTGTCGAGCCGGCAACGATGACGGGCCCATCCGCACCCTGTCTGCGAAAACGCTCGGCTTCCGCCCGCAACACGGCATCACGGTGGCGCGCGGGAGAGGATCGCACCAATTCCTGCAGGCGCGCCGGCCAGAAGCTGGTGGCGATCTTGAGAAACTCCAGCGTCAATTGCCACCAGGACCCGAAGTCTGCGGATTGAAGCTTCTCCAGATCGCTCCAGTCACAGCCTTCCGTCTCCGCCGCCTCGATCAGTTCGACGAGTGCCCGCGCCAACCAGACGGCGTCTGCCGGGCTCGCCGGTGCCACGAGCGGCGTATCGGCATGGATCGACCGCACGATCTCCGGCAACTGGTTGCGCCAGGCAAGGATGAGCCTTGCCAGTTCAAGGAGCATCACGGTGCCGCTGACCGGCGGTGCGAGGTCCATCAGCAAGGGCGCATCGAGGTCGAAAAAGCCGCTGTCGTCGTCGGTCTCTCCGAGTGTACGGATATCGGGCAGAATGGCAGCGCGCCCGCCGAGCAGATCGACGAATTCGGAGCGCAACACGCGCGCAGCGCGTCGCGTCGGCACGAGCAGCGTCACGCCTGCCAGCGAAAGCGGGTCCGTAGGGTCGTAGTGAAAGCTTTCGGTCAATCGCCCGTCGAGCAGCGCTTCCGTCAGCGTCCGGAGAAAGGGCCGACCGGGAGGGATCGTCAACAGACGCGGCGCCGCGCCCGCCATCTCAGGCGCTCCTGCTGTATTGGGCAACCACGGCTTCGGCAGGCGCTATCGCGTCAGGCGTCCCGACCGTCAGCCATTGTCCCTCAAGGGGTGTGCCGAACAATCGTCCGGCTGAAATCGCACGATCGAAATAGATGTTCAGGTTGAAGGGGCCATCAGGCGCGTCGTGGAAGAGATGCGGCATCAGAGCCAAAGCACCAGCATAAACGACAGGGTTCGGGGCGCCGGCGACATAGCGGGTCAGCTGACCGTCCTCCTCCATCGAGAAATCGTTCTTTCCATTATGGCCTGTGGTCCGCTCCTGATCGACGCAGAGCATGGATATGTCCATGCGCGAGGGATCGAACTGTCCTGCTAGCCGGACAAGATTGCTCGGCTCATCCTCCGGCTCAGCAACCCAGAAGAGGTCGGCATTCATCACCAGCGCTGGCTGGTCTTGATCAAGCAGCTTGAGGCCTTTTGCCAGGCCGCCGCCAGAATCCATCAGCCTGTCTCGCTCGTCCGAGATCCGGATCTCCGCGCGCTTCTCTGTCGCGAGATGCGCTTCCATCTGATCGGCGTGGTGATGGACATTCACCACCATCCTCTCGACGCCCGCCGTAACAAGCGCATCGAGCACATAGTCGATCATCGGCTTCCCGCCGATGCGAACCAGCGGCTTCGGGGTTGTCTCTGTAATGGGGCGCATCCGCGTACCGAGTCCGGCCGCGAGCACCATGGCTTGCTTGATGATCATTTTGCTCAGGCCGGTGATTCGGGAAGCTCGATTCCAGCCTCTAAGCACCAGTTCCGCAAGGGGGCGAGAACGGGATGCTCGAAAGCCACGTTAAGATGCCAGAGGGTCCGCTGCAGATGGCGCATATAGCCCGGCTTGCCATCCCGTTCCTTGAGCCGCACCCACAGCCCGTTCAGCTTGCAAGCGCGCTGCGCCGACATGATCGCCCAGCTCTTCAGGAATGCGGCTTCATCGAAGCCCGATATCCTCGACCGTGCGGAAAGATAGTCGGCCATCAATTGATCCATGAGCGGACGCTCGATCGTCACCCGCGCATCCTGCACCAGCGAGACCACATCATAGGCGGCTGGCCCGATCATGGCGTCCTGGAAGTCGATCAACCCGACCCTGTCATGGCCTTCGCGGTTGCCCCGCCAGATGATGTTGGGCGAGTGGAAGTCACGCATCACGATGGATGTGTCGACATCTGCCAGTTCGTCAATCAACTGATCCCAGATGGCGAGATAGCGCGTACGCTCTTCCGTCGTTGCCGGCTTTCCATCCCGTTTCCAGGGCAGGTGCCAATCGAGGAGCAGTTCGGCCTCGAATTTCATGGCTGCGCGATCGAAATCCGGAATGCTGTGCTGATGACCACCCGGGATGACGATATCGCGTTCGAATGCCGTGTCGTGAATGGCGGCAAGGCAAGCGGCACTGGCACGGTAGCGCTCCACGATCGGCTTGCCCTCTCCGTCGAGCACGCCGTCTTCACCGAGATATTCGAGAAGCAGGATGCCTGCATCAAGGTCCTGGGCCAGCACTTTCGGTGCCGCAAATCCCCGCTCTCTCAAAGCCTGGCCGATGGCGACGAAGGGCCGGACATCCTCTGCGAGATGCACGAGCTGCGAATACGGTTTCCCGTCGCGGATCGGTGGACCATTCGGCCGTTTTGGCGCGTCCATCAGAACAAGACGCGTACCTCCGTCAGCAGGGTAGACATGTTCGTAGGCACGATTTGAGGCGTCGCCCGTCAGGTGGCGTCTGTGCGCATCCTGGCAGCCGTTACCATCGAGAAAGCGTCTGATATCCGCAACGCGGCGCAACCTTGCCAATTTCGCTTCCGGGCCCTGGATGGACAGGTCCCGCCCACCATCGGACGCAAATGCGAAACTGATCTCGATCCGGTTCTTCGGCAGCGCGCGGCCTGCTTTGCCTGGCCATTCAACGAGGCAGATGCCCTCGGCCAAGGCCTCCTCAAGTCCGAGTTCGTCGAGCTCGCTCGGATCGGACAGGCGGTAGAGATCGAAATGCGCGACGGGGATCCGCAGCTCGTAGTTCTGCACCAGCGTGAAGGTCGGACTTGGAACCTCCAGATCCGGATCCTCTGCGAGGGCTCGGATCAAGGCTCGGCTCAGCGTGGATTTCCCGGCCCCAAGGTCGCCCTCGAGCGCGATGCAATCACCGACCTGAAGCGCGAGAAGCAAATCCTCGCCGAACAGCGCGGTGGCACGGTCGTCGGCGAGGTGGATGGCAAGCGGGGTGGGCTCGGCGCTCATTCGGCGGCGGCGATCATCTGCGGTAGACTGGCAGAGGGGATGCGGCAGTGAACCGTGGTTCCACGGCCCGGCTCGCTTTCGATCTTCACTTCACCCTTATGCAGGTTGACGAAGCTCTGGACGATCGAGAGACCAAGACCCGGCCCGCTACGCTTGCCGCCCTTGGCGCTCGTCGAGAAGCGGTCAAAGGCCGAGGATACGAGGTCGGCGCTCATGCCGCAGCCGTTGTCACTGACTGAAAAGGCGAAATCATTGGCCTCGCGCCAGCATTTCATCGAGACGACCGAGCCTTCGGGGGCGTAGTTCACGGCATTGGTCAGGATCTTGATGAGGATTTGCTTCAACCGCTGCCGGTCGGCAATCAGATGACCAAGCTGCGCAGGAGCGGCGATTTCCAATGTCACGCCACCTTCCTGCAATCGGTCGGTCATCTGCATCGAGACATCGTCGAGAAGATCGCTCAGATCGATTTCCGAATAGTCCAGCTGCATGATCCCGGCATCGACAGTCGCGAGGTCGAGAATGTCGTTGACGATGGTCAGGAGCACGGAAGACGAGGTCGAGATATGGTCGATATACTCGGCCTGCCGTTCGTTCAGCGGGCCGATCGTCGGTGTCTTCAGGAGATCGGTAAAGCCGATGATGTTGGTGAGCGGCGAGCGCAGCTCGTAGGAGACGTGCTGGACGAAGTCGTTCTTCAGCTCGTCTGCCTTCTGCAGCGCTTCGTTCTTCTCCTTCAGCGCCCGTTCCGCACGAACGCTGTCGGTCATGTTCACGAAGGTGAGCATGGTCTGCGCATTGGGTAGCGGCGTCACGGCATAATCAAGCACCAGGCCGGAATAGAGCTCCAGCGTACCCTGACTTGACGGACGCTCGTCCTCGAAGCTGGTGATCATCTTGCCGAAGGCCTTCCAACCGTCCGGTTTGTCATAGGACGTCCCGCATGCAGCTTCGAGCAGCCGGATATGGGTGCCAACCGCGGCCTGTGCCTCGGTGATGCCCCAGAGCGCGCGGAAGGCGGGATTCGACAGCTGGATCCGGCCATCTGGGCCAAAGACGGCGACGCCTTCGGACAGGTGGTCGATGGTTTCGCCCTGCACCTGTACGAGGGTGTTGTAACGGGTCTCCAGATTGACCTGTTCCGTGAGGTTTTCGAACACCCAGGTGGCGCCACCCTGCGGATGGGCTGACGCAATCACGCGAAGCGTCTGGCCGTTCGGCAGATGCCAGAGGTCCGTCTGCGTCTCCAGAGCGCGGTAGACGGAAAGGCAATTTTCCTTCCAAGCCTTCCAGCTCAGCTGTTCCGGCAGCTTATGCGCCGCACGAAGCCGATCGAGCAGTTCGGCATGATCGGGACGGCTTTCGAGGAACTTGGCTTCGAGACCCCAAAGCTGCTGGAAAGCCTGGTTGTAGAATTGCAGGCGACGGTCGGCATCGAAGATCGCGACCGGCGTTGCCAGATGGTCCAGCGTATCGGCATGGCTCTTCAGCGTCCGGGTCAGGTCTTCCCGAAGCGTCTCTGCGGACGAGACGTCGATCGCCATGCCACAGGAGCCCGCAGGACCTCTCACATCGACAACATCGAAAAAGGTCCGCGCGCCACGAACGGCCGTCGAGACGGTATCCTGGAAAGGGGATTCCGGGGTCGCAGAGGCCTTGATCTTTTCTCGGGTGAGGGTGCCCAAAATTTCGCGCCCCTCCTGCACCGCCTGTTGCGGCGAGCTTGCCTCCACGGCGTCGCTATAGGCCTGGTTGACCCAGACCAGACGGCCTTCGCCGTCGCGTTGCCAGACAGGCTGTTCGATCGAATCGAGCAGCGATTCAAAGGTTGCAATTGAGCTGCGCAGGCGGTTGCGCTCGATCTTCAGTTCGGCCAGTTCGGCACGCAGGTTGTCGAGGGCAACGAAATGCGCATAGGCGCGACCGCCATAGAGCTTGCCTTGAACCTCTAGAACTTCACCGCGCTGAGTTTCGACGACGAGGTCGAAGGACTTGGCATTCAGCCGCAGACCTTCGATGGCGCGTTCGACTTCGCTTGCAGAGTGCGGCTTCAGCCAGCGGCCGAAAGCCAGAAAGTCCGGATCCTGCTGGGGAGCGCCTGTCTCCGCCGGAAGCTGGCCGAGCAGTTCTGCTTTTCCGTTATGGCCTTCCCAGATGACCGTGCGTCGGTTCTTGTCGGCGATCAGGGTCTGGTATCGAGAGATCTTGTGCTGGCTGTCCGAAAAAGCCGAGCGCAGTTCGCGCACTTCGACATCAAGCCTGTTGCGCTGGCGAAGCAGAACGGCGGCGAAGATCAAGGCTGCGGAAACCGATCCGAGGAGCACGGCATAGCCCGCCACATCGGCACTGTCGAAGCCGCGCAGCGGAGCCGCAGCGGTTTGGGCATGCGCGAGGCCGGGCGTGATGATGCCCGCAAGTGCGCTACCGCAAGTCAGCAAGCGGCGCATGGCTGCCACGGCTGGGCGCTGTGCGACCTTGCGTAGCACCGCGGTTGTCAGGTCTGAAGTTGGCCGCCAGAGGCTTGGAAAACCGGCCGTCATAGCCGTATCCCGCTGACGCGGGGCGCGTTGATGTACCGACATTCTCGGTCTGTCTCCGTCTTATTATGTGCCGCATCGTCGACAAGACATCCGTATCCGTGGACCGCTCGTGCAGTCCACGAATCAAGTTCTAAAACAATACCTTTGATGGATAGGGTCGGGAAGGCCGGAGCCCAAAAAAGAAAGCGGCGCCCTTGTCAAGGCGCCGCCCACTAGATGTAGATATTATCCAGCTATATTTTAATAGCGATAGTGTTCGGACTTGAACGGACCCTGGGTCGTGACGCCGATATAGGCTGCCTGTTCGTCCGAAAGCTGCGTCAGCTTCACGCCGAGCTTTTCGAGGTGCAGACGAGCGACCTTTTCGTCGAGGTGCTTCGGCAGGACATAGACGCCCGGCTTGTATTCATCGTTCTTCGCAAACAGCTCGATCTGGCCGAGAACCTGGTTGGTGAACGATGCCGACATGACGAAGGACGGGTGGCCAGTCGCGTTGCCGAGGTTCAGCAGGCGGCCTTCCGAGAGCAGGATCATGCGGTTGCCCTTCGGGAACTCGATCATGTCGACCTGCGGCTTGATGTTCGTCCAACGCAGGTTCTTCAGGGAAGCGACCTGGATCTCGTTGTCGAAGTGGCCGATGTTGCCGACGATCGCCATGTCCTTCATCTCGCGCATGTGCTCGATGCGGATGACGTCCTTGTTGCCGGTGGTGGTGATGAAGATGTCGGCCGAGGAAACGACGTCCTCGAGCGTGACAACTTCAAAGCCGTCCATGGCGGCCTGCAGGGCGCAGATCGGATCAACTTCCGTCACCTTGACGCGGGCGCCGGCGCCACGCAGCGAGGCGGCCGAACCCTTGCCGACGTCGCCGTAGCCGCAGACGACGGCAACCTTGCCGGCCATCATCACGTCGGTACCGCGGCGAATGCCGTCGACCAGCGATTCCTTGCAGCCATACTTGTTGTCGAACTTGGACTTCGTGACCGAGTCGTTGACGTTGATGGCCGGGAAGGGGAGGAGGCCCTTCTTGGCGAGTTCGTAAAGGCGGTGCACGCCCGTGGTGGTTTCTTCGGTCACGCCCTTGATGGCATCGCGCTGCTTGGTGAACCAGCCAGGCGTTGCGGCCAGGCGCTTCTTGATCTGCGCGACCAGAATTTCTTCTTCTTCCGAATGCGGGTTCGAAAGAACGTCCTCGCCAGCTTCGGCGCGGGCGCCGAGCAGGATGTACATGGTGGCGTCGCCACCGTCGTCGAGGATCATGTTGGAGAGGCCACCGTCAGTCCACTGGAAGATCTTGTCGGTGTATTCCCAGTAGTCCGTCAGCGACTCGCCCTTGATCGCGAACACCGGAATGCCGGCAGCAGCGATTGCTGCCGCAGCATGGTCCTGCGTCGAGAAGATGTTGCAGGATGCCCAACGGACCTCGGCGCCGAGCGCGACAAGCGTCTCGATCAGGACGGCGGTCTGAATGGTCATGTGCAGCGAACCGGTGATGCGCGCACCCTTCAGCGGCTTGCTCGCCCCGAATTCTTCGCGGCAGGCCATCAGGCCCGGCATTTCGGTTTCAGCGATGCTGATTTCCTTGCGGCCAAAATCGGCAAGACCGATATCGGCGATCACATAGTCATGTTTGCTCATGGAGTTCTCCGGCTGGATCCGATCCGATCCGCAATTCATGGCGGATGGACAAACTGGCTCTCCCGCAGATCTGTCTGCAGGGCTTGTCTGTGTTCTAGCAGGGAAAGGCGTCAAACGCAATCTGACATAAAGAAGTCTTTATGTCTTTATGTCGCGATGCTTTACATCTCTTCACCAAAGCGATCGGCGACGAGCGCCGAGAGAGCGTTCATCACATCCTGCGCCTCGTTGCCCGAAGCGGAGACTGAAATGGAGCAGCCGGGGCTGGCAGCCAGCATCATGAGCCCCATGATCGATGTGCCACCAACGGTCGTGCCGTCTTTCGATACGCTGACTGTCGCGTCAAAGCCGCTGACGGTCTGAACGAACTTGGCCGAAGCCCGGGCGTGGAGGCCGCGCTTGTTGATGATCAGCAGATCACGCGAGATCATGTCGCTCATCGTTTCACTTACCACTCAACACGCGGCTAGCGACATTGATATATTTCCGTCCGGCTTCCGAAGCCTCTACGAGCGAGCGATCCATGTCGTTATCGCCACGAACGCCTGCAAGCTTGATCAGCATCGGGAGATTGACGCCGGCGATGACTTCGATGCGACCGGTGTTCATGACGGAGATGGCGAGATTGGAAGGCGTGCCCCCGAACATGTCGGTCAGGATGATGACGCCATGACCATCATCCGCGCGCAAGACTGCATCGAGAATGTCCTGGCGGCGCTGATCCATGTCATCTTCGGGGCCGATCGAAACGGTCTCGATGAATTTCTGTGGGCCTACGACATGCTCCACCGCGTGGTGAAACTCTTCAGCCAGCTTGCCATGCGTGACAAGCACAAGTCCGATCATTCTTAACTGCCCCTTAGCGCAACTCTCGCCGAATAGCTCAAGATTGGCGTTTCGTCCATCAGTGGGTCGCCATCTTGTCGATCAAAGCGGGAAGTGCAAGCCAAAACAGCGTGTGTTTCATCCGGTTGTCTGCAGACTGCGGATCCGTGCGAAGATCAAGCTCAATGGAAAACGGCTCCACAAGGGCAATCGGATGGCGGGCAGACGGATGGCAGGAGTGACGTCAGCGACCTCATCGTCAGGCGGAAGCCGGTCCACCTCATCGCCTGATACCGGCAGGATCGCGTAGTGCAGATCCGCCTCGGCAAAATGAGCGACGGAGACGATGCCGCTGTAGCGCAACTCCATCAGTCCGCGGATCGAGCCAGGACCCGCCCCGATGATCGTATCGCCGCGCTTCGACACCAGCACGCGGTCATCGGAGATCAGCGCACAGGGGCATCCCATCAGCCTGGCCTCTGACAGACAATCGAAAGCAAGGCTCGATTTGCCGCTTCCGGATGGTCCGAGGAAGAGAAGCCCGATGCCATCCACGGTGATCGCCGTCCCGTGAATGTTCTCGGGCGTTTCGCTCATGTGGGCGTGCCCACAGGCAACGACAGGACGAAGCGAGCGCCGGTAATGCGGCCCGTTGCCGGATCCATCACATTTTCGGCCCTCAACGTGCCACCATGCGCTTCTGCAATCTGCCGGCTGATCGAAAGACCCAGGCCGGAGTTCTGGCCGAAGCTCTCGCCTTCGGGGCGGTCGGTGTAGAAACGCTCGAAGATGCGGTCGATGTCTTCGGCCTGAATGCCGGGACCGTTGTCCTCGACCTGGATGAGGCATCGGCTCTTGTTGCGCGAAAGCTTGACCAGGATCCGACCGGTCTCCTCCGGCACGAATGAACGGGCGTTCTCGATCAGGTTGGTCACGATCTGGCCGAGGCGGAGATCATGCCCGTTGACGAGGAAATTCTGGTTCGAACCCTGCTTATGGTCCACCACGCAGTCGATCTTGACCACCTTCTTGCCGCTGCGGATCTCCCGAGAGATATCGACAAGGCTCGAGACCAACACCTCCAGATCAACCGGCTTGGCATCCGACCGCGCAAGTTCGGCGTCGAGCCGCGATGCATCCGAGATGTCGCTGATCAGACGGTCGAGGCGCCGGACATCGTGCTGGATGATGTCCATCAGCCGCTGCCGGGATTGATCGGTCTTTGCCAGAGGCAGCGTTTCGACGGCCGAACGCAGCGATGTCAGCGGGTTCTTGAGTTCGTGGCTGACATCGGCTGCAAAGCTCTCGATCGCATCGATGCGGTCGTAAAGTGCGGTCGTCATCTCGCGAAGTGCGATGGAGAGGTTGCCGATTTCATCCTGACGGATCGAGAAGTCGGGAATCTCCTCTCTTTCCTTGGCGCCACGGCGAACGCGGATGGCGGCTGCCGAAAGCCTGCGCAACGGGTTGGCAATGGTCGAGGACAACAGCAGCGACACGACAATGTTGACCAGGGTCGCCACGCCGAAAACGCGGAGGATGGCCAGGCGTTCTGCATGCACGATCTTGTCGATATCGCCGGCCTGGGTGGAGAGCAGCAGCACGCCGAGCACCGCACGTGACCGTTGGACGGGAACCGCCACCGAGACGATGAGCTCGCCCTGATCCGTCACGCGAACCACGGCGCCGCGCACACCGGTCAACGCGTTCATCACCTCCGGATAGATCGAGCCATCTCCGCCCGGCGCTTCGCGGTAAACCGGCAGGTTTCCGGGCTGCAGGATCGTATTGAAGAGGCGGGTGATCCAGTCGGTAAAGCTGGTGGAATCGTTGTCGACCGGCGGCAGGTCGAAGCGCAGCACCTGGCCGCGCGAATAGAGATGGCGGGAATCCAGCAGAAGATTGGCATCGGCATCGAACAGGCGAGCGCGGATGCGCGTCGGCGAGATCAGGCGCCGAAGAACCGGTGCCACGCGCTCCGGATTGATCGGGAATTCCAGATCTTCGTCGTTCGGAACAGGCGTGATGCTCTGCCCGGCCTGAAGCTCAAGCAGCTTTTCCGGATCGATCGTGATCGAATTCGTATCGACCGAGGCGGAGGCCGAGACGGCAGCGGCGATGATTTCGCCCTGGGTCAGCAGGCTCTCGACGCGGGCATCGATCAGCCCCTCGCGGAACTGGTTGAGATACATGATGCCGCCGACGAGCACGATCAGCGCGGCAAGGTTGAAGAAGACGATACGGCGCGTCAGGCTGGAAAAAAGGGCGTGGCCGAAGATCCGACGGATCAGCGTGAAGGGATGGGTGAACAGCCGACGCTGTTCGGAGCCGGATTCCGGCTCCTCCAAATGTCCCTCGTCAACCTGCTGGGTCAAACCTTTACCTTTCGCCCGTCTGTATTGACCGAAGCGGCCATGACGACGAGACCTTACGCTGCTTCGCGGAAGCGGTAGCCCACACCGTAAAGGGTTTCAATCATGTCGAAGTCTGTATCGACCATCTTGAACTTCTTGCGCAGCCGCTTGATGTGGCTGTCGATGGTGCGGTCGTCGACATAGACCTGCTCGTCATAGGCCGCATCCATCAGCGCATCACGGCTCTTCACGACACCGGGGCGCTGCGCCAGCGAGTGCAGAATGAGGAACTCCGTGACGGTCAGCGTGACCGGATCGCCCTTCCAGGTGCAGGTGTGGCGCTCCTGATCCATAACCAGCTGGCCGCGTTCAAGGGTCCGGGCCTGTTGTTCTGGGCTCCCCTTGGCAGGGCCGCCACCGGCCGCCAAAGTCTCACGGCTTGCCGACCGTCGCAGGATAGCTTTCACGCGCTCGACCAGCAGGCGCTGCGAAAACGGCTTGGTGATGAAGTCGTCGGCGCCCATCTTCAGGCCAAAGAGTTCGTCGATCTCCTCGTCCTTGGAGGTGAGGAAGATCACCGGAATGTCGGATTTCTGACGCAGGCGGCGCAGGAGTTCCATCCCGTCCATACGCGGCATCTTGATGTCGAAGATGGCCAACTGCGGCGGACGGGCGAGAAGACCGTCGAGAGCCGAGGCGCCATCGGTGTAGGTTTCGACCTTGTAGCCTTCCGCTTCGAGTGCAATCGAAACCGAAGTCAGAATGTTGCGGTCGTCATCCACGAGGGCGATCGTCTGCATAGTGTACGTCTCCGTCATCGTTGCGCTGCTCCTGGTTCGTCCAGCCCAGCTCTGGTTCCATGGCAGTGCGATATGAGGATAAAGGTGGAACAAATTGTGGCAGAGGGGAAGGGGCGTGCCGAGCAGATATCGGTCCAACGGCAAATTCGCTCCTCTTATCTCCGTCTTTCGACGTGGAATGGAAGCGGAACTAAACGATTTAAAAAGGCCATTTTCCAGTTTAAATCGATTAAATAATTGATATCATTATATTTTTTAGAGTGCTACCTTGCTTTTCAAGCCGGTGCCGTTTAGTTTTCCCTCATTCAGTTCTGGCCCATGTGAGAGGAAGGCGCACCCATGGAGGAATTCGGCGTGAGGAACCCGGCTGCGGGTATCGCGGATATCGGCTTGGGGAAGGCCGCCAGCGTTCGCTACAACTTCCTGGAGGCCGCTCTTTATGAAGAGGCTATCCGTCGCGGCGAGGCCGAGCTTACAGCCGATGGTGCGCTGCGCGCTCTGACCGGCCAGCACACGGGTCGCTCCGCCAAGGACAAGTTCGTCGTTCGCGATGCAAAGACCGACGACCAGATCTGGTGGGACAACAACAAGCCGATGTCGCCGGAGCATTTTGCCGTGCTGCATCAGGACATGCTGGCCCATGCGGAGGGCAGGGACCTCTTCGTTCAGGATCTGATTGGCGGCGCCGACGCAGACAACGCCCTGCCGACCCGTGTCGTGACCGAATTCGCCTGGCACTCGCTCTTCATCCGCAACCTGCTGATCCGTCCCGAGCGTGACGCTCTGGAAGGCTTCCTGCCCAAGTTGACGATCATCGATCTGCCGAGCTTCCGCGCCGATCCGGCCCGTCATGGCTGCCGCACGGAGACGGTCATCGCTTGCGACCTGACCAATGGCATCGTCCTGATCGGCGGCACGTCCTATGCCGGTGAGATGAAGAAGTCGGTCTTCACCGTGCTCAACTACCTGCTGCCGTCGAAGGGTGTCATGCCGATGCATTGCTCGGCCAATGTCGGCCCTGATGGCGACGCCGCTGTCTTCTTCGGCCTTTCCGGCACCGGCAAGACCACGCTGTCGGCCGATCCGAAGCGCACCCTGATCGGTGACGACGAACATGGCTGGGGCGAAAACGGCATCTTCAACTTCGAAGGCGGCTGCTACGCCAAGACCATCCGTCTTTCGGCAGAAGCTGAGCCGGAGATCTTCGCCACCACCAAACGTTTCGGCACCGTGCTCGAAAACGTCATTCTGGACGAAAACCGCGTTCCGGACTTCAATGACGGCTCGCTGACGGAAAACACGCGCTGCGCCTATCCGCTGCATTTCATTCCGAATGCATCGGAGACCGGTATCGCGCCGCATCCGAAGACGATCATCATGCTGACGGCCGATGCCTTCGGCGTGTTGCCGCCGATTGCAAAGCTGACGCCGGAACAGGCCATGTACCACTTCCTCTCCGGCTACACCGCAAAGGTAGCCGGGACGGAAAAGGGCGTCACCGAACCGGAAGCGACCTTCTCGACCTGCTTCGGCGCCCCCTTCATGCCGCGCCACCCGACGGAATACGGCAACCTGCTTCGCGATCTGATCGCGCGTCATGAGGTCGATTGCTGGCTGGTCAATACCGGCTGGACTGGCGGCGCCTATGGCACCGGGAACCGCATGCCGATCAAGGCGACCCGTGCGCTTCTGACCGCTGCTCTGACCGGCGAGCTGAAGAAGGTCGAGATGCGGACGGATGCCAACTTCGGCTTCGCCGTTCCGGTCGCCGTCGGTGGCGTCGACACGAAGATTCTCGACCCACGCTCGACCTGGGCTGATGGCGTCGCCTACGACGCGCAGGCCAAGAAGCTGGTTGGCATGTTCATCGACAACTTCGCCAAGTTCGAAGCCCATGTCGATGGCAAGGTCCGCGACGCAGCCCCGGGCATTCGCCTCGCTGCCGAGTAATGTACTGATTTGACGACCATGAAGAGGCCCGGCAAGTTTGCCGGGCCTCTTCTGCTTCCGGCTTGCCTTTGAAGTCTTTGCGGCCGATATGGAAGCCGAGAAAGAGACCGATGACATGGCAAGCGAACCGCTAGAGATCAACAACCGCATAACGATCGCCGGCTGGGAGCTGACGGAACAATTCGTGCTGGCCGGCGGCCCTGGCGGCCAGAACGTCAATAAGGTCTCGACTGCCGTCCAGCTCTTCTTCAACCTGCTCGGATCGCCCGCGCTCAATGATCGCGTGAAGCAGAACGCCGCAAAGCTCGCCGGCAAGCGCCTGTCCAAGGAAGGCGTGCTGATGATCGAGGCGAGCCGCTTTCGCAGCCAGGACCGCAATCGCGAAGACGCGCGCGATCGCCTGAAGGAGCTGCTACTTGAAGCGGCCAAGCCACCACCGCCGCCCCGCAAGAAGACCAAGCCCACCAAGGGTTCGATCGAACGGCGTCTTAAGGCTAAGTCCGGACGCTCGGATGTGAAGAAGATGCGCGGCAAGCCGGCGGGAGATTAAGCATGGCTGGAGCGAAAGCCGAGATCAGCCTCCAATCCGGTCTTCGTTATCTCCCGGGCCGCCTGTCGCGGGCCGAGCAGGAAGAGCTGGTCGAGATCATCCGCGATGTTGTGGTCGAGGCGCCGCTTTACGTGCCCGTGATGCCCGGCTCTGGCCAACCCATGTCGGTGCGCATGACGAATTGCGGGCCACTTGGTTGGGTCACCGATAAAGAGAGGGGCTATCGTTACCAGCCGTCTCATCCGCTGACGGCCAAGCCCTGGCCCGACATCCCCCAGGTTTTGCTCGACCTCTGGCGCGAGCTCTCAGGCTATCCCAAAGATCCCGAAGCTTGCCTCGTCAATTTCTATGCCGATGACGCCAAGATGGGCCTGCATCAGGATCGAGATGAAACCGACCTGCTGGCCCCGGTCCTGTCGATTTCGCTTGGAAATACGTGCCTGTTCCGCATCGGCGGTCTATCCCGCACTGACCGGAGGAAATCCTTGAAGCTGCAAAGCGGCGATCTCTTCATCCTCGGTGGCGAAGCCCGCCTGTGCTTCCACGGCGTCGACCGCATCTATCCCGGAACCTCGACCCTTCTGAAATCCGGCGGGCGGATCAACCTGACGCTTCGTCGGGTCAATCCATAGCCGGCGATCGATCGCTCAGAGTTTTCTAAGCGCGACGGTTTCGACAAGGTGGTTGTCGCCCTTTCGCAGGATGAGATCGGCGCGCGGGCGGGTCGGCAGGATGTTTTCCCTGAGGTTCTTCAGGTTGATGTTCGCCCAGAGCCCCTCGGCGATCTCCTTGGCTTCATCCTCGCTGATCGTCGCATAGCGATGGAAGTAGGAGTTCGGATCGCGGAAGGCGGTTTGCCGGAGCTTCATGAAGCGCTCCACATACCAGCGATGGATCGCGTTCTCGTCGGCGTCGATATAGATCGAGAAGTCGAAGAAGTCCGAGACCATCGGCACGATCTTGCCGTCGGCGGGCAGATTGCGCGACTGCAGAACGTTGATCCCCTCGAAGATCAGGATATCGGGCCGGTCGATCACGCGATGCTCGTTCGGCAACACGTCATAGGTCAGGTGCGAATAGCTGGGCGCCTTGACGTTCGGCAGTCCGGCCTTGATCGCCGACAGGAAACGCAGGAGCGCCCCGATGTCGTAGCTTTCCGGGAAACCCTTGCGATTGAGGATGCCGTTCTTCACCAGATGGGCGTTGGGATAGAGGAAGCCGTCGGTGGTGACGAGATCTACCTTCGGGCTCGACGGCCAGCGGGCCAGGAGTTCCTTGAGGATACGCGCCGTCGTCGATTTGCCGACCGCTACCGATCCGGCAATGCCGATGACGAAGGGTGTCTTGAACACGTCCGACATGCTCAAGAAACGGTTGCGCTGCTCGAAAAGTAGCTGCGAGGATTCCACGTGTGATGACAGCAGGCGCGACAGCGAAAGATAGATCCGACGGACTTCGTCGAGGTCGATCGGGTCGTCGATCGAGCGCAGCCGCTTAACTTCATCAGCCGTCAGCGTCAGCGGCGTATCAGCACGAAAATGAGCCCATTCCTCGCTGTCGAAGAACAGGTAGGGGGAATAGCCGTTCGCCTGGAAATGGTCGAGGACGTCTGGCGTTTCGGGGTCCCGCATAGCTATCGTCATGGATCCTGCCGACTGGCCTTCTCATTCAGGCCCGTCTGAGCGGTCCGACGCTCAAGTTCCTGCATCACTGCTTGTAAAGGGATGTCCGCAATTTTCAATACGACCATCAGGTGATAGAGCAGGTCGGCGCTCTCGTAGACGAGGTTGTCGCGATCATCCTTGACCGCAGCCATGACAGCCTCAATCGCCTCTTCGCCCAGCTTCTTCGCCGCCTTGTCCTGCCCGCCTGCCACGAGTTTCGCCGTCCAGGACTGGCTTGGATCCGCCTGAGCGCGGCTGGCGACGATGGCCTCCAGATCGGCAAGAGTGAAATCGCTCATGACAAGCCTTTCCGCGTCAGTCGAGACGCATGGCGATGCCGGCTGCGGCCATATGGGCCTTGGCCTCTGCAATTGAATAGGTGCCGAAATGGAAGATCGATGCGGCAAGCACCGCGGTCGCATGACCATCGCGAATGCCGGCGACCAGATCATCGAGATTGCCAACGCCGCCGGACGCGATGACGGGCACGCGAACGCTGTCCGCGATCATGCGGGTGAGGCCGATGTCGTAACCGCTCTTGGTGCCGTCCCGGTCCATCGAGGTGACCAGCAGTTCGCCGGCACCGCGCTCGACCATCTTGATCGCGAATTCGACCGCATCGATCCCGGTCGGCTGGCGTCCGCCATGGGTAAAAATCTCCCAGCGATCCGTTTCGCCGGCAGCGGAAACCTTCTTCGCGTCGATCGAGACGACGATGCACTGATTGCCGAACTTGTCGGCGGCTTCCGCCACGAAATCGGGGTTCTTCACCGCAGCCGAATTGATCGACACCTTGTCGGCGCCGCACAGCAGGAGCTTGCGGATATCGGCGACGGCGCGAACGCCACCGCCGACCGTCAGCGGCATGAAGCAGTGGTCGGCCGTCTGGGCCACGACGTCGAAGATCGTGTCGCGGTTGTCGGAGGATGCGGTGATATCGAGGAAGCAGAGCTCGTCGGCGCCAGCGGCGTCGTAAGCCTTGGCAGCCTCGACCGGGTCACCGGCATCGATGAGATCGACGAAGTTGACGCCCTTGACGACGCGGCCGTCCTTGACGTCGAGACAGGGGATCACGCGGGCCTTGAGTGTCATGGTCTTGTCCTCAGCCTCTCGCGGCCTTGATCAGCGCCAGCGCCTCTGTAGGGTCGATACGCCCATCATAAAGCGCGCGGCCGGAAATCGCACCTTCGAGCTTTCTCGCATCCGGCTCAAGCATCCGCTTGATATCCTCGATCGAGGCGAGGCCGCCGGAAGCAATCACCGGGATCGAAACGGCAGCTGCAAGCTCCAGCGTCGAAGCCCAGTTGATGCCGGTCAGGATCCCGTCGCGGTCGATGTCGGTATAGATGATTGCTGCAACGCCGGCGCCTTCGAAACGCTGAGCGAGTTCGATCACGCCCAGTTCGGAGGCTTCCGCCCAACCTTCGACGGCAACCTTGCCGCCCTTGGCGTCGATGCCGACGGCGACCTTGCCGGGGAAGCGCTTGCAGGCTTCGATGACGAGAGCGGGATCACGGACGGCGACCGTACCGAGGATCACCCGCGACAACCCGCGCGACAGCCAGCTCTCGATATGGTCGAGGGTGCGGATGCCGCCGCCGAGCTGTACCGGGTTCTTCGTCGCCTTCAGGATCGCATCGACGGCAGCGCCATTGACGCTTTCACCGGCAAAGGCACCGTTCAAGTCGACGACATGCAGCCATTCAAAGCCCTGGTCTTCGAAGGCGCGCGCTTGTGCTGCCGGATCGGGATTATAGACGGTCGCCTGGTCCATATCGCCCAGCTTGAGGCGAACGCACTGGCCGTCCTTGAGGTCGATGGCGGGAAAAAGGATCATGAGTGTATCCGTGCCCTTCAGGGCGTCCAGGTCAGAAAGTTGGCGATGAGCTTCAGGCCAAGCGCCTGGCTCTTCTCGGGATGGAATTGCGCACCCACCATGTTGTCGCGCCCGACAAATGCGGTCATCGCGCCACCGTAATCGGTCGTTGCGATCACATCCTCAGGCTTGCGCGCAGCGAGGTGATAGGAATGCACGAAATAGGCGTGCAGCCCGTCCGGTCCCGTCGGAATGCCCTCGAATAGCGGATGCGGCCGGTTGAGCGTCAGCGTGTTCCAGCCGATCTGCGGGATCTTGAGGGAAGGATCCGACGGCGTCATCTCGACGACATCGCCTTCGATCCAGCCGAAGCCGTCGGTCACGGTCTTCTCGAGACCGCGCGACGACATAAGCTGCATGCCGACGCAGATACCGAAGAAGGGGCGGCCCTTCTTCTCAACAACCTCTGTTATCGCATCATGCATGCCGGGGACCGCATCGAGTCCCCTACGGCAGTCGGCATAGGCACCGACACCCGGAAGTACGATCCGGTCGGCGGTGGCGACCCGGTCTGCCTTGTCAGTCAACTCGATCTCGGCGTCGAGGCCAGCCTCGCGGGCGGCCCGTTCAAAGGCCTTGGTGGCCGAGCGGAGATTGCCCGATCCGTAATCGATGATAGCCACACGCATGTCTCAGTCCTTTCTGCTCGACGGTTCCGGGATCAACGTCCGAACCGGAGCAAGGTGGCAGTTTCCCCTGCGGGGGAAGATGCCCCTTAAACCAGGGTGCCCTTGGTGGAGGGGATACGATTAGCCTGCCGCGGATCGACTTCGGTTGCTGTGCGAAGCGCGCGGGCGACCGCCTTGAAGCAGGTTTCGGCGATATGATGGTTGTTCGCGCCGTAATGGTTCAGCACATGCAGCGTGATCCCGGCGTTCTGGGCGAGAGCCTGGAAGAATTCGCGCACCAGTTCGGTGTCGAAGGTGCCGATCTTCGGCGCGCTGAAATTGACATTCCAGACCAGAAACGGACGGCCGGAAACGTCGATGGCCGCCTTGGTCATCGTCTCGTCCATGGCAAGATCGATCGAGGCATAGCGCGTGATGCCCTTGCGATCGCCGAGCGCCTTGGAAATCGCCTGACCGAGCGCAATGCCCGTGTCCTCGACAGTGTGGTGATCGTCGATATGCAGGTCGCCCTTCACATCGATGTCCATGTCGATCAGCGAGTGGCGGCAGAGCTGGTCGAGCATATGGTCGAAGAAGCCTACGCCCGTCGAAATCTTGCCCGTGCCGGTGCCGCCGATATGGACGGAAACCGAGACCGAGGTTTCGTTGGTCTTGCGGGAAACTTCGCCTTTACGCTCTGCCATTTGGCTGCTCCATGAGGATCTCGGCCCTCCCATAACAGCAGGGCGGTGAAATATCCAGAAGTTACATTGCGCTGCCGCAAGGCGGCGTCAGCGCTTTTGCCGCAGATTGCAATCGTTGAAAGCCCACTTACATAGGAACCGACAAACCGGGCCTCATAACCCGTTCCACAAGGCCCGCAGAGCGGGTGACAGGTGACTGATGACAACGATTATTACCGTACGCAAGGACGGCAAGGTGGTGATGGCCGGTGACGGGCAGGTCAGCCTTGGCCAGACCGTGATGAAGGGCAATGCGCGCAAGGTCCGCCGCATCGGCAAGGGCGGCGATGTAATCGCAGGCTTCGCCGGCGCGACTGCCGATGCCTTCACCCTGCTCGATCGTCTCGAAAAGAAGCTCGAGCAGTATCCCGGCCAGTTGATGCGCGCCGCCGTCGAGCTCGCGAAGGACTGGCGCACCGACAAGTATCTGCGCAATCTCGAAGCCATGATGCTGGTTGCCGACAAGTCGATCACGCTCGCGATCACCGGCAATGGCGACGTCCTGGAGCCTGAACACGGCACAATCGCGATCGGCTCTGGCGGCAACTTTGCCTATGCGGCTGCGCGCGCCCTGATGGATACCGATCGTTCGGCCGAAGATATCGCAACACGTGCGCTGACGATCGCCGGCGAGATCTGCGTCTACACCAACAACAACATGGTGGTCGAAACCCTCGACGCCGACTGACGGCTGCCGAAAACGTCCCACCGCAATCGACGATGCGCGTTACCGCGGCATCGTGAGGAGCAACTCGAAATGACCAATTTTTCTCCGCGCGAGATCGTCTCCGAGCTCGACCGCCACATCATCGGCCAGCATGACGCCAAGCGTGCGGTCGCGATCGCGCTGCGCAACCGCTGGCGCCGGCAGCAGCTCTCGGAAGACCTTCGCGACGAGGTCATGCCGAAGAACATCCTGATGATCGGCCCGACCGGCGTCGGCAAGACCGAGATCTCGCGTCGCCTCGCCAAGCTTGCCGGCGCCCCCTTCATCAAGGTCGAGGCCACCAAGTTCACCGAAGTCGGCTATGTCGGCCGCGACGTCGAGCAGATCATCCGCGATCTGGTCGAGATCGGTATTGCTCTGATCCGCGACAAGAAGCGTCTGGAAGTGCAGGCCAAGGCCCACCAGTTGGCCGAAGAGCGCGTGCTCGATGCCCTGGTCGGCGCGACTGCGTCTCCCGCCACCCGCGACAGCTTCCGCAAGAAGCTGCGCAGCGGCGAGTTGGACGACAAGGAGATCGACATTGAGGTGGCGGATAGCGGCTCCGGTTCGCCCGGTTTCGAAGTCCCCGGCATGCCCGGTGCCAATATCGGCATCCTCAACCTGTCGGAAATGTTCGGAAAGGCCATGGGCAACCGGACAAAGAAGGTCCGCACCACCGTCAAGGCATCATATGCCGACCTGATCCGTGACGAGTCGGACAAGTTGATCGACAACGAAGTCATCCAGCGGGAAGCGCTGCGTTCTGTCGAGAATGACGGCATCGTCTTCCTCGACGAAATCGACAAGATCGCCGCCCGCGAAGGTGCCATGGGCGCCGGCGTTTCGCGTGAAGGCGTGCAGCGCGACTTGCTTCCACTCGTCGAAGGCACGACCGTTGCGACGAAGTATGGGCCGGTGAAGACCGACCACATTCTCTTTATTGCATCGGGAGCCTTCCACGTCTCCAAGCCCTCGGACCTTCTGCCGGAACTCCAGGGCCGCCTGCCGATCCGGGTCGAGCTGAAGCCGCTGACCAAGGAAGATTTCCGCCGAATCCTGACGGAGACCGAAGCGAGCCTGATCCGCCAGTACAAGGCGCTGATGGCGACCGAAGAGCTCAACCTCGATTTCACCGAGGATGCGATTGATGCGCTCGCCGATGTCGCGGTTCAGCTCAACGAAACCGTCGAGAACATTGGAGCCCGTCGCCTGCAGACGGTCATGGAGCGAGTCCTGGATGAGATCTCCTTCCACGCACCGGATCGGGGCGGCTCGGCTGTGATGATCGACTCGGCTTATGTTCAGCAGCATGTCGGCGATCTCGCCTCCAACACGGACTTGAGCCGCTACATCCTGTGATCTTTGTGCATCTATGGGTCGCTTTCACCCCGGGCGTGCCGGGAAAGTGAAAGCGTCCCATATCGACAATACAGGCAGGCCTTATGTAAGGAGTGCCGCTGTCGGGTGTCGGCCACCATGCGTCGCCAATCCGTTCAAGGACAAATGTCCGAGGGGCCGCGCATCGTGCTGAACATCACCAGGATCATCATCGTCGCATTGGGGCTGTCCGGGCTCGCGCCCGCAGCAACCTTCGCTGCCGACAAGGTGCCGCCAGGCAATCGCCATGCAGAGCAGCCGGCCATCCCGGGCGCCTCCGTGCGCCGCACCAAGGCGGGCAAGACCAGCTTCGACGTGAAATACGAGAAGGTCCGCGATCTCCTGCGCACGGATTCCGCGCTCGTGGGCAAGATCAAGAAGACCGCGTCTGCCTATGGCATCGCGCCCATCCACATGGTCGGCGCGATCGTCGGCGAGCACACTTACAATGTCGACGCCTATGACAGCCTGCAGAGCTATTATGTGAAGGCGGCTTCTTACGCCGGCAACAGCTTTCGCTTCGGCTATAAGAACGAGAGCATTTCCGACTTTGTCAGCCGGCCGGAATTTGCCGAATGCAACGGCTACTCGGACTCCTATCGTCTCTGGACCTGCCGGGAAAATGTCTGGGAGGATAGCTTCCGCGGAAAGTCCGTTGGTGGTTCATCCTATCCCAACAACCGCTTCAGCGCCGTCTTCTTCCAGCCTTTCTATGCGGGTCAGACATTCGGTCTGGGTCAGATCAATCCGCTCACGGCATTGATGCTATCGGATCTGGTGCATGAAAAGTCCGGCTACCAGAAGCTCGACGAGAACGATGCGGCAGACGTGTACAAGGCGATCATGGATCCGGATATCTCGCTCGCCTTCATGGCGGCTGTCATCCGCAAATCCATCGACGACTACCGTGAGATCGCCGATGTCGACATCTCTGCAAACCCCGGCCTGACCGCGACGCTCTTCAACATCGGCGGTTCGCAACAGCGTGCCCAGGCACTCGCATCCAGGCGATCCAGCGGTGCGGCCAATTGGCCGGAAGAGAACTATTACGGCTGGCTGATCAATGATCGGCTGGACGAGCTTGAGGCCCTGCTCTAACTCCTATGGGGGCGTCGAAGCCCTCGAAGGAGCACGACATGGACGCCAGTCTGCGGAAAACGACCTTTGAGCCGCCGGCACCCGTGCCGCGGACGATCCCGCCCAGCCGGCTCGAAATCATCCGAACGGTGCTGCGCAACCCGCTCGAGCTCTGGGGGCAACCGTCCTACACCTGGCCCTGGATCGTCACCCGCTTCTTCGGTCAGACCACCATCATCGCCAATGATCCCGGCCTCATCCGGCATGTGCTCGTCGACAACGCCTCGAATTACGAGATGTCCGAGATTCGACAGCTCGTGCTGCGTCCCATCCTGCGCGACGGTCTGCTGACGGCAGAAGGACCCGTCTGGAAGCGCTCCCGCAAGGCTATGGCGCCCGTCTTTACGCCTCGCCATGCCCGTGGCTTTGCCCGCCAGATGCGCGAACAGAGCGAGCTCTTTCTCGATCGCTATCAATCGCAAGGGGAAGGCGTCGTCCGGGATATCGCCGTCGACATGACCGAACTTACCTATGCGATCCTCTCCGAAACTCTTTTCTCAGGCGGGATCATCTCCGAACAGGGCGATTTCGCCAGGGATGTCGACGATCTCCTGCACAGCATGGGACGGATCGATCCCCTCGATCTCCTGCGCGCACCAAAATGGATCCCGCGCCTTACGCGCATCCGGGGCCTTGGTGTTCTTCGCAAGTTTCGCGAGCTGGTGCGCCGGACCATGGATCATCGCCGTGCAATCATCAACACCGAGCGTGAAAAGGCACCGGATGACTTCCTCACGCTCCTGCTTGAACTCGAGGGACCTGACGGCCTGACCTCTGAGGAAATCGAAGACAATATCCTGACCTTCATCGGTGCCGGCCACGAGACAACAGCGCGTGCGCTCGCTTGGACGCTTTATTGCGTCGCCCATTGTCCTGATGTGCGGGACGCGATGGAGCGCGAGATTGATGCAGTGATCGCCACCGATGCCGATCCGGTCGAATGGCTCGACCAGATGCCGCATGTGCGCGCCTCCTTCGAGGAAGCCATGCGGCTCTATCCGCCGGCGCCCTCGATCAACCGCGACGCCATTGCCGATGATCTTTACACCGCGCCAAACGGCGAAGTCGTCGAGATCGCCAAGGGCACGACAGTTCTGGTCATGCCCTGGACGCTGCATCGCCACGAGCTTTACTGGGACAAGCCGAGAGTGTTCGATCCCTCCCGCTTCCTGCCGGGCGAGCGGGAAAAGATCGGTCGCTTTCAGTATCTGCCTTTTGGGGCAGGGCCGCGCGTCTGTATAGGTGCGACCTTCGCCCTGCAGGAGGCGGTGATCGCGCTCGCGGTCCTCATGCAGCGCTACCGGTTTGAGACTACACCGCAAACGAAACCCTGGCCCGTGCAGAAGCTCACCACCCAGCCGGCCGGCGGGCTGCCGATGCGGATCACCCCGCGCAAGCCGTAATGCGTCGTCATCCTGCCGCTCCTTCGCTGGAAATCGGGCAGATGCCTGTGCCATAAGGATTGCGTCGCCATCCGGGCGGGCACTATGGGGAAGACTGCGTGACATCCGATTACATGCTGGGCATCGACACCGGCGGCACCTACACTGACGCGGTGATCTACAGCGAAGAGCATGGGATCGTCGCCAAGGCGAAGTCGCTCACCACCCGCCACGATCTGTCGATCGGCATCTCCGGCGCGCTCGAAAGTGTTCTGGCCGAATCAGCGATCGATCCCTCGGCCATCAGACTTGTCTCGCTGTCGACGACGCTTGCGACAAACGCGCTGGTGGAAGGGCAGGGCGGCCGCGCCGGCCTGATCATGATTGGTTTCGGCCCCGAGGATCTGAAGCGCGACGGCCTCGCCGATGCGCTGGGCAATGATCCTGTTCTCTTCATCGCGGGCGGTCATGACGTGCATGGCAATGAAACTCCGTTCGATTCGGACACCCTGGAGGTTGCCCTTCCCGAACTCTCGGCCAATGTCTCGTCCTTCGCGATCGCCGGCTATTTCGCTGTTCGCAACCCGGCGCACGAACAACGCGCACGCGATATCATCCGCCGCCATTCCGGCCTGCCAGTCACCTGCAGCCACGAGCTCTCGTCAAAGCTCGGAGGCCCGCGCCGCGCACTGACCACCCTTCTCAACGCCCGCCTCGTGGCCATGATCGACCGGCTGATTGGTTCGGCCGAGCGCTATCTCCTGGAGCGTGGCATCCAGGCGCCGTTGATGGTCGTGCGTGGCGACGGTGCGCTGATTTCCGCCGCTGAAGCTCGCCTACGCCCGATCGAGACCATCCTCTCCGGTCCTGCTGCAAGCCTTGTGGGTGCTCGCCATCTGACCGGACTTGATGATGCCGTGGTCTCCGATATCGGCGGCACGACGACGGACGTCGCCGTCATGGAGGCGGGCCAACCGCGGCTCGACCAGGACGGCGCAGTCGTCGGTGGCTACCGGACCATGGTGGAAGCCGTGGCCATGCGCACCTTCGGCCTCGGCGGCGACTCGGAAGTCCGTTTCGACGATCGCGGCCTCGCAGCGAAGATCGAGCTTGGCCCGCGGCGTCTCGTCCCTTTGAGCCTCGCAGCCGCCCTCCATGGGACGGCGATTACCGACGTGCTTGAGCGGCAGCTGCGTGCTCCGCATCTCGGCCGCCACGACGGGCGCTTTGCCGTCCGCACCGGCGTGCCGGATCACCTCGCAGCCGGCCTCCAGCCGCAGGAGGCAGCGCTTTTCCAGAAGATCGGCGCCGTGCCCCTGCCGCTCGATCAGCTGATCAGCTTTACCCAGCAGAAGGCGACGCTCGACCGCCTCGTCGCGCGGGGCCTTGTCCATATCTGCGGGCTTACCCCGTCGGATGCGATGCATGTTCTGGACCGGCAGGGCCAGTGGGACCGCAAAGCCGCGGAACTCGGCATGATGCTGGCGATTCGCCAGAAGGACGGCGCGGGGCAGCCGATTGCGTCGTCGCCTGAAGTGCTTGCCCAAATCATTGTCGATCGCCTCACCCGCCAGTCGGCGGAGGTCATTCTCTCCGCAGCCCTTGCGGAAGATGGCCTCGCAGACGTTGATCCGGCTCGGTCCGTGCTCATAGATCGCGCGCTTCGCCGCGAGACGGGCATTGCCCGCTTCAGCCTCTCGCTTGATCGGCCGCTGATCGGCCTCGGTGCCTCGGCAGGTGTCTATTATCCCGCCATCGCCGAGATGTTGGCATCCGATTTCGCGGTGCCGGTAGATGCTGACGTCGCAAACGCAGTCGGCGCAGTGGTCGGACAGGTGCGCAGCAGCGTCACCATCACCGTGAGTTCGCCGGAGGAGGGGCTCTTCATTCTCACCGGGGGCGGCAACAGTGAACGCATGACGAATGAGACCATGGCGCTGGATGCCGCGCGCGATCGGGCGAGCGAACTCGCGCGGACACGGGCGGAGGCGAGTGGCGCCGTCGATGTGGTTCTGCTGCTGAAGGAAGAACTCGACGCCCCCGAAATCGAGGGTCGACGCAAGCTCGTCGAGGCGCGCATCACCGCGACGGCCACGGGTCGGCCGAGAACGACCAGAAGCTGACTTTCCATTTTGGAAAGAATATTTCTAACTTATGACAGATTGACTGCTAATGCGGTTCGGCGCGATGCTGCCATCCGAAAACGAATTCAGTGCGAGGAGTGACGTCATGCCATCAGTTGAAGCCCACGGACTTTCGATCGACCAGCGTCTGTATGATTTCATCGTTGCCCGGGCGATCCCGGGAACGGAAGTCGACGCGGATACCTTCTTTGCCGGCTTCTCGAAGATCGTCCATGCTCTCGCACCAAAGAACCGCGCCCTTCTGGCCAAGCGCGATAGTCTGCAGGCCGAGATCGACGCATGGTATCGGCAGAACGGTGCCCCGTCTGACCTGGCAGCCTACGAAGCATTTCTGCGCGAGATTGGCTATCTTCTGCCCGAAGGCCCTGACTTCAAGATCGAAACGGCCAATGTTGATCCGGAGATCTCGACCCTCGCAGGCCCCCAGCTTGTCGTTCCTGTCATGAACGCCCGCTACGCGCTGAACGCCGCCAATGCCCGCTGGGGCTCGCTGTATGACGCGCTTTACGGAACGGATGCGATTTCCGAGGCCGACGGTGCCGAGAAGGGCAAGGGCTATAATCCAGTCCGCGGCGCCAAGGTCATCACCTGGGTACGTGCCTTCCTCGATCGCTCCGCCCCGCTGGCAGCAGGCGCCTGGGACAAGGTGGCCAGCCTCGCGGTCGAAAACGGCGCACTCTCGGTCCGCCTTGAGGATGGCGGCATGACGGGCCTGGCAGATCCGGCTCAGTTTGCTGGCTTCGTGGGCGAGGTGTCTGCCCCCTCAAGCATCTTCCTGCGCAAGAACGGTCTGCATGTCGAAATCCTCGTCGACAAGACGGGTGTCATCGGCAAGGCCGACCCGGCTGGAATCAATGACTGCCGGATGGAATCGGCGCTCACCACCATCATGGACTGCGAAGACTCCGTCGCCGCTGTCGATGCGGAGGACAAGGTCGTCGTCTATTCGAACTGGCTCGGCCTGATGAAGGGCGACCTCACGGAAGAGGTGTCGAAGGGCGGCAAGACTTTCACCCGCGCGCTCAGCGACGACGTCACGCTCACAGATGGGGACGGAGGTGCTCTCGCCCTGCCTGGTCGCTCCCTCATGCTGATCCGCAACGTCGGTCACCTCATGACCAATCCGGCGATCACCGACCGCGATGGAAAGGAGGTGCCAGAAGGCATAATGGACGCAGCGATCACCGCCTTGATTGCACTTCATGACATCGGCCCGAATGGCCGCCGCAAGAATTCCCGCGCCGGCTCGATGTATGTCGTGAAGCCCAAGATGCACGGACCGGAAGAGGTCGCATTTGCTTGCGAGATCTTCTCGGCGGTCGAAGAACTCGTCGGCATGGCGCCCAACACGATCAAGATGGGCATCATGGACGAGGAGCGCCGCACCACCGTCAACCTCAAGGAATGCATCCGCGCCGCCCGTGAACGCGTTGTCTTCATCAACACTGGCTTCCTCGACCGCACCGGCGACGAGATCCACACCTCGATGGAGGCGGGTCCGATGATCCGTAAGGGCGACATGAAGCAGGCGGCCTGGATTTCGGCCTATGAAAACTGGAATGTTGATATCGGCCTCGAATGCGGCCTGTCGGGCCACGCCCAGATCGGCAAGGGCATGTGGGCCATGCCCGATTTGATGGCGGCCATGCTGGAGCAGAAGATCGCCCATCCGAAGGCCGGCGCAAACACCGCTTGGGTTCCGTCGCCGACCGCTGCAACGCTGCATGCCACCCACTATCACAGCGTCAACGTGGCCGACGTGCAGAAGACCTTGAAGTCCCGGCCGCGCGCTAAGCTGGCCGATATCCTCTCCGTTCCGGTTGCAACCCGTCCGAACTGGACACCCGAGGAAATCCAGCGCGAACTCGACAACAATGCCCAGGGCATTCTTGGCTATGTCGTCCGCTGGATCGACCAGGGCGTCGGCTGCTCCAAGGTCCCGGACATCAACAATGTCGGCTTGATGGAAGACCGTGCCACCTTGCGCATCTCGGCCCAGCATATGGCCAACTGGCTACATCATGGCGTGGTGACTGAGGAACAGGTGACTGAGACCTTGAAGCGCATGGCGATCGTCGTCGATGGACAGAATGCTGCCGATCCGGCCTATGTCGCCATGGCCAATGACTATGACGGCTCCGTCGCCTTCCAGGCGGCACTCGATCTCGTCCTCAAAGGCCGGGAGCAGCCCAATGGCTACACCGAGCCTGTCCTTCATCGCCGCCGCATCGAACTCAAGGCGAAAGCCGCCGCTTGATCCTCCGGGATGAGAGTCATCAAACAAAAAGACCCGCTGGAGCGATCCAGCGGGTCTTTCGTTTAGACTACGTGTCGGCAGATTACTGCTGAACAACGACCTTGGAGTTGCGACCGGGCTTCACGCGATTGTACAGGTCGATCACGTCCTGGTTCATCATGCGAATGCAGCCCGAAGACGCGGCCGTCCCGATCGAGGCCCATTCCGGCGTGCCGTGCAGGCGGAACAGCGTGTCTTGACCCTTCTCGTTGAAGAGATACATGGCGCGGGCGCCCAGCGGGTTGCGAAGACCGGGGTCCATGCCCTTCTCGACATACTTCGCGACCTCAGGCTTGCGCTCTGCCATTTCCTTCGGCGGGTGCCAGGTCGGCCATGCCTGCTTCCAGGCGATATAGGCTTCACCCTGCCATGCGAAACCCTGCTTGCCGACGCCGATGCCGTAACGAACGGCCTTGCCACGCGGCATCACGTAATAGAGGAAGCGCTCGCGGGTGTTCACGACGACAGTGCCGGGCTTCTCCGTGGTCGCATAATCGACAATTTGTCGATGAAACTTCTTGTCTACCTTCTGGATCGGAATCGCGGGGAGCGCATAACCTGCGTCCGTGACTGAGCCGTAGGAATCGCTGAAGATCTGAACCTTGGTGGTTTCGGCGACTTCGGCTTTTTCACCAGTCGTCGTCGTGCAGCCCGCGAGGCCTAGCGACATGACCAGGCCGAGCGACGTCATTATATTGCGGAAGCGCATAAGGAAGCTCATGGGTGATGGCTGGGAGATGGTTCGTCGACCATCTTTGATTATGGTTTATTTTGAATTAATCTCGGCGACGCAAGTGCCGTACTTCCGCCGAATGTCTTCGGCGCTGCAAAATGACTCCGCATTGCTTTTTTGCAACAGACTTGAGCGTGCGGAGCGGAGTTGTCCATGACCTTAGTCTCTGTCGCAGTAAACAATCCCTTAATCGACGGGCGGCAGTCCGATCGTGCGATGATGATTCGCCACGGTGTCCAGATCCTGCTGGCGGAGATGCGTTTCGCCATGTTGCCGGAATTGACGCTGTCCAACGGACGGCGCGCCGACCTTATCGGCCTGTCGGAAAAGGGCGAGATCTGGATTATCGAGATCAAGTCGTCGATCGAGGACTTTCGCGTCGACAGGAAATGGCCGGACTATCGACGCTACTGCGACCGTCTGTTCTTCGCGACCCATGCGGGCGTGCCCTTGGAGATCTTCCCCGAGGACTGCGGATTGTTCCTGTCGGACGGATATTCCGGCCACATGCTGAGGGACGCGCCGGAGCATCGACTGCCCCCCGCGACACGCAAGTCCGTGACCCTCGATTTCTCGAGGGCCGCCGCACAAAGGCTTCTTGCCGCGGAATGGGCAGCTCAACTCAAATCGGTCTGATTACTTCGGCGCGCGCTTCGCCAGAATGCGCTGCAATGTCCGGCGGTGCATGTTCAGCCGCCGCGCCGTCTCCGAAACGTTCCGCTCGCAGCTTTCATAGACGCGCTGGATGTGTTCCCAACGAATCCGGTCGGCCGACATCGGGTTTTCGGGGATCTCCGCCTTCTCGCCGGGTCGCTGGGTCAGCGCCAGATAAACATCATCCGCGTCTGCGGGCTTGGCGAGATAGTCGAGCGCGCCGAGCTTCACGGCGGTAACTGCGGTCGCGATATTGCCATAGCCGGTGAGCACGATGATGCGGGTATCCGACCGCCGCTCCCGGATCGCTTCGATTACGTCGAGCCCTGTGCCGTCGCCAAGACGCAGATCGACCACGGCGTAGCTGGGAGCTGCCTCCTTGGCCTTGGCGATACCTTCTGCGACAGAGCCGGCAAGCTCGACCACGAAGCCGCGGCTTTCCATGGCGCGGGCGAGGCGGCGCAGGAACGGCGCATCGTCATCAACGATCAGCAGCGACGGATCAGGGCCGAGGTCATGACTGCCGGCTGCTGGCGTGCCTGCGGCGGATTTTGCGACCTGTGATACTGCGTCTGCCATCTTCTTGTTCCTGCGGCTGTTTGAAAAACTGCGCTGTCGATCTTATGCGGGCCAAGGCCGCACAGGTAAAGTCATAACGACGTGTCCAATTCCATGTACTCGCGCGGCCAGTTGACCACGACCCGCGCCCCGGACCCTTCGGGACTGCGATTTTCGAACCGAAGCGCGGCTCCGGACCGTTCGAGCAGGGTCTTGGCTATGAAAAGCCCCAGACCCAGGCCGCCGGCGCGTGTATCGCTCTGCCTGCTCGTAACATAGGGCTCGCCAATTCTTTGCAAGACCCCGGCCGAGAAACCGGCGCCATCGTCCTCGATCGTCACCGTCACATCGGCTGCCGTATGCTCGACGCTGACCGTCACCTTCGAGCGGGCATAATCCACCGCGTTTTCCAGAAGGTTGCCGAGACCATAGAGAATGGCCGGGTTGCGGGTACCAACCGGTTCGAGCGCGCGCTCCGAAAGCTCGATCAGCTCCACCTTCACCCCGAATTCCCGATGCGGTGCAATGACCTCCTCGATCATCGACGAGAGCGGAAGCTCGCGCATATGCGCTTCGCCCTCTGTTGCCAGCGACGTCAGGCGGCGCAGGATATCCCGGCACCGCTCGCTCTGACTGCGCAACAACTGCACGTCTTCCCGGTAGCGCTCGTCATGGCCGAGATCGCGTTCCATTTCCTTGGCGACGACGCTGATCGTTGCAAGCGGAGTGCCGAGCTCATGGGCCGCGGCGGCGGCAAGCCCATCCAGCTGATGCAGGTGTTTCTCCCGCTGCAGGATCAGTTCCGTTGCCGTCAGCGCATCCGCGAGCAGGCTCGCCTCCTGCGATACGCGATAGGCATAGAAGGCGGCAAAGGCGGTCATCGAGACGATGGAGCTCCACATGCCCAGCTGCAGGAGCGGATGGACTTCGAGTGTCCGGCCTTCGAACCAGGGCAGGGGATAGGGCGTGAAGGCGAGAAGCGTAATGAAGGCGAGCGCGGTAATAAAAAGAGAGATCGAATGACGGCTCGGCTGCGACGCGAAGGAAATGATGACGGGGATGCAGATCAGGGGGGCGAAGGGATTGTTGAGGCCACCCGTTATGAAGAGAAGCGCGCCCATCTGAAAGAGATCGAGGGCCAGCACCGCGAAAGCCGCGGCCGGCTCCAGCCGATAGGTTGGCGGAAAGGCGACCGATAGCAGCGAGTTTGCTGCTGCGAGGGCGGCGATCAGCCCGAGGCAGGTCATCAACGGCAGGGTAAAGTTGAACCACAGCGCCACGATGAGGATCGTCAGCAACTGGCCCGCGACCGCCACCCAGCGCAGCTTCACCAGCGTCTCCAGGCGAAGGCGTCGGCTGCTCGGGCCGAATTTCGCTGCCAGATCCATGCTCATCCGTATCCCCTGTCTCGCCGCGCCCTCAGGTCCCGCGGGGTTTCGCTCGTGTCGTTGGCTGCGCCGCAGCGGGGTCTTCAGGCCAGGGATGCTTCGGGTAGCGGCCGCGCATATCGGCGCGCACATCCTTCCAGGAGCCAGCCCAGAAGCCCGGGAGATCCCGTGTGGTCTGAATGGGGCGATGGGCGGGCGAGGTCAACTCCAACAGCAGTGGCAATTTGCCGCCGCCGATCGTCGGGTGGGTCTTCAACCCGAAGAGTTCCTGCACTCTGATCTGAAGCACCGGTTCTTCACCGTCATAGCGGATCGGATGCGACTGACCCGTCGGGGCGGTAAAATGCGTCGGAACGAGCCTGTCCAGCTCCCGCTGCGATCCTCCCGGTACAAGCGACATCAGCCCGTCATGCAGGCTGCCCGCACTGACATCCTGAAAGCGCGTCACCCCGGACTGGAAGGGGATAAACCAGTCGTCCAAACGGTCCAAAAGACCCTCGTCGCTGGTGTCCGGCCATGGATCGCCAAGGCTTCGATGCAGAAAGCCGAGACGTTGCCGAAGCTGCTCGGCGGCTTTTGAGAAGGGGAGGGCTTCGAGCCCGACTGCCCTGACGCCGTCTGCCAGCGCCTTGGCGGCTTCTTCTCCCCTCGGTTTGGCCAAAGGTTGCTCTTCGAAGACGATGGCCCCGAGCCGTGTCACGCGGCGCGCGCGCACCTGGCGGCTCGACAGATCAAAGCCGCTTTCGTCTGCAGTCCGGATGGCATTCGGATTGAGCGCTTCGATATCGCTCCGAGTGATCTCAGCGGCCGCAAGCATCCGGGCCTGCGCCGCCTTGCCGGTGAGATCCGCGATGACGAGAAGCTCGGCACCCGCGAGCCGCTCAGTATTAGCGATCTCCGCGCCGCGACCATTGGCCATCACGAAGCGCCCGCGTCCCCCGCGCTGCCGCGCAACCCGGTCCGGAAAGGCATGGATGAGCAGCGCCCCGGCCGAAGCCGGCAGCCCTGCACCCTCGGTCTTTCGATCTGACAAACCCGATGACAGCCGCTGTGCTAGGCTGCGGGCATTGCGCGCCCGCTCTCCCTTGTCGCGCCGGAACTGCCGCATTCTTTCATCCAGGTCGAGATCTGTGCCGCCAAGACCCTGCTCTGTCAGAAGCACGGCCAGTTCTGCCGCAGCCCCGGCCTCGCCGTGGTCGGCGGCATCGAGCACCATGGCAGCCAGGCGCGGCGGCAGGCCGAAATCGCGCATCCGCCGGCCCTTGGCCGTCAGTTGCAGAGCCTCGTCCAGCGCGCCAAGCCCGATCAACAGCTGCCGTGCTTCCTTGAGCGCCGCCTCGGGCGGCATGTCCAGCAACAGCAGCTGACGCGGATCGGCGACCCCCCAATGCGCCATGTCGAGCGCCAGGCTTGAGAGATCGCTCGACAGGATCTCCGGCGGCGTGAAGGCCGGCAGTGCTGCCGTCTGTCCGCTATGCCAGAGGCGAATTGCAGTTCCCGGTTCCGTTCGCCCGGCACGCCCGGCCCGCTGATCCGCCGATGCTTTCGACACGCGCACCGTCTCCAGCCGGGTGATACCTGTCGACGGCTCATAGACCGGAAGGCGCTGCAGGCCGCTGTCGATCACCACGCGCACACCGTCGATGGTGATCGAGGTCTCGGCGATCGACGTCGCCAGAACCACCTTGCGCATGCCTGCTACCGCCGGACGGATGGCCGCGTCCTGTTCTGCCTGACCGAGCATGCCATAAAGAGGTGTGATCACGACATCGGTGCCGACCCGGCCTGCGAGCCGTTCTGCCACGCGTCGGATCTCGGCCTGTCCCGGCAGGAAGGCGAGGATCGATCCCTGCTCCTCCGACAACGTCTTGAGCACGGTGGAAGCCACGGCATCTTCGATCCGCTCGTCGCCTGGCCTGTCCCTGTGCCGCACCTCCACCGGAAAACTCCGACCCTGGCTGATAATCACCGGCGGGCCCGAGAGAAGAGATGCAATGCGTTCCACGTCGAGCGTCGCCGACATCACGAGGATCCTCAAGTCCGGCCTCAGCGCCGATTGCGCATCGAGCGCCAGGGCAAGTCCGAGATCCGCATCCAGCGACCTCTCATGAAACTCGTCAAACAAGACGGCGGCCACCCCTTGCAGCTCTGGATCATCAAGGATCATCCGCACGAAGACACCTTCCGTCACCACTTCGATGCGGGTGCGCGCACTGATCCGGTTATCGAGCCGCATGCGATAGCCGACCGTCCCGCCGACAGTTTCTCCTAGAAGTGCTGCCATGCGGGATGCTGCAGCACGCGCTGCAAGCCGTCGGGGTTCGAGCAGGATGATCCGACTATCCTCTCGCCAGGGCTGGTCGAGAAGGTGAAGTGGAACCAGTGTCGTCTTGCCGGCGCCCGGAGGAGCGGAGAGGACGGCGCGATTTCCGGTCTCGAGCGCGGCAGCCAGGGCTGCAAGCTTCTCGGTGATGGGAAGAAGAGGAAGGGCAGGGCGTGTCACGGAGCAGCGCCAGCTTTCTGGGCCGTCTCATAGGCGAGGATCGCGCCGGCCAGATCTTCGAGGGCGGCGCCTACGGATTTGAAGAGAGTGATTTCGTCTGCGCTTTGCCGGCCAGCTGAGCCTCGCACCAACTCGGCGAGTTCCGCCTGGACATGCTCCTCGCTGATCACGCCGGATACGATCGGCTGCAGGATATCCCCGGCTTCCGCAAACGCACCGTCGCGCGTGTCGACGAATACACGGGCTCGTCGAACGGCCTCGTCATCGCTTTCGCGCATCTCCTTGGTAAAGGCGCCGATCAGGTCTAGGTGGCTGCCGGGCTTCAACCATTCGCCCCGTATCAGCGGCGCACGCGACAGGGTGGCGCAAGAGATGATGTCGGCCTGACGCGCCGCAGTCTCCAGATCGCTGGCGACCTCAACCGAATAACCGAGCGCGCGCGCCTCGGCTGCTGCCTGCGAGGCTTTGTGTTGGTCGCGCCCCCAGATCAGGACCTGCTGGATGGGACGCACGCGGCTGTGCGCCTCGATGAGATTGACGGAGAGGCGCCCAGTCCCGACCACCAGCAAGGTCGAGGCATCTTCGCGGGCCAGATGGCGCGCAGCAAGTGCCGAGGCTGCAGCCGTGCGCCGCGCCGTCAGTTCACCGCCATCGAGCACGGCAAGCAATTCTCCGCTACGCCCGCTCGAAAGGAGATAGCTGCCATGGATGGCAGGCAGGGAGCGCAGATGATTGTCAGGAAAGACGGAGACGAGCTTGACGCCAATATACTGTCCAGGCTGCCACGCGGGCATCAATAGCAGCGTCGCATCCGCCTCTCCGGGAACACCGACCGTGTGGTGATGCCGCACGGGCATGACGCAGTCACCTTTGAACATGGCGCTAAGGGCCGCGATGAGCGCATCCCAGTCGAGATGGTGTCGGGTCTGGATCGTATCGAGAATGAGCATGTGAAGGGGCACTCCTTGAAGGGACTGGAAGACTATCAAGGAGCGCTGCGCTTGCAAACGGAACCCGCTGAGGATCTGGCGCCCGAAAGGACCGCGGTCTTGCAGGCGAGAGGTCCACTTTCTTGGTGGCATTTGCCACCATCGACTGACCAAAGAACAAAAAGCCTAGATAAATCAATGTGATGTGCATTTTTTTCAGTTTTGTGAATGCCAGCTGTTGACGGTTTGTGGGAGTGGCCGTATAAGCCGCTTCACCGAACGAGAGGGCGGCGCCGCAGGGCCCGCCGGACTGGTTCAGACAAGATCTCGAAATTGGCTGGATTGCTGATTTATTGCCCGA